>ENA-OQEX01000021-OQEX01000021.1-human-gut-metagenome-genome-assembly--contig:-NODE-21-length-79831-cov-8.277489_pt1 | contig 79831 bp, 114 predicted proteins | sample MGYA00242802_ERZ504649 | MGnify/ENA primary metagenome ERZ504649 (study PRJEB26092, sample SAMD00036194) | human gut metagenome | host: Homo sapiens | study: EMG produced TPA metagenomics assembly of...
GAAAAATCGTGGATGTTTCAAATTATTGCTCGTTGAGTCTGTGAATTTGCCCTTGCACAGTGGAACCAGATATCACTAGATATCACTGGATGACACCAGATGGAAGAATGAGGATAAAAACTCAAAATCCCTTGTGCTAATAACACGTGTGGGTTCCGACCCCCACCACCGGCATAAAAAGGAAGCCTCCAGCTTGTCTGGGGGGCTTTCTTTTTATCTGCGGCGTGTGAGCGGGTCGAACAGCACGACCCTGCACAGCAGGGGAGCAATCAGCCCTGCGGGCTGTTGCTCAGTGCGCGGGAGACCCCCACCACCGGCATAGCAAGCAGCTCGAAATCGAAAGGTTTTGGGCTGCTTTTCTTTTTCTGCTCAGTTTCTTATACTTTGGTGTTTTCTGGGAAGATGCGGAATCATTTTCAGTTGTTGACCCGCTGACAGCCTGACACATTGCCTGCAAGCACCGATTTCTTTGCGGAAACCGGTGCTTTTTGCAGTTGCACTTTCCCCGGGAGATTATTATACTTATAAAAAAGGCCGGGATGCTGCAAGGACAGGAGGGAAAGCGTATGGCACGGAACAAAACCGCACAGGGCGGTATATCCCTGCGCCGCAAGGTCACGGCATGGCTTGCCGCGATTTTGCTGGTCACCATGCTTTCTACTGGCATTGCTACCATGGCAGGTCAGTGACGGTACGCTCCTTTGATATGCTGCTGGCCGACAACGCCGTCTGCTACACGGTGCAAAACGCCTCAAGGACGAAACACAGGCCTTTGCACGCTATGTGCGCCAGCCTACTTCTGAAACCGAACAGGCCTATACCGCCGCCTGCACCGCTTCCGAGCAGAGCCTTGCAGCCCTGCCCTTCGATTATGCCCGCATCGGCGAGGAGCGCTATGCCCGCACATGGAATCTTTTGCAAGGGTATGCGGGCTATCGGCAGGAGCGGGATGCCTTTTTGCAGCTTTCTCCCTCGGCAGATACCTATATTGAACAGATGTACCATGTGATGGCACTGCAGGACTACCTTGCCGAGTATGCGCTACGTCTGACACAGGCCACGCTGGAACAGGAAAACGCCCTTTACAGCAGCACGGCGGCTCACATCCGGCATCTGCCGTGGCTGTATCTGGGGCTGTTCCTGACGGCAGCCGCGCTGATGCTGCTGCTCATCCGGGTGCTGAGCCGCGCGGTGGTGCGTCCGCTGCTGCGGCTGGCGCAGGCTTCCCGCAGCATTGCCGAGGGCGATTTTTCCAGACCGGACCTACCGGTGAAAAGCAGCGACGAGGTGGGGCGGCTGACGGGAACCTTTAACCAGATGAAGCACGCCATGGCGCAGCAGCTGACCACCCAGCAGGCTTTGCACCGGGAAGAGGTGCGGAACCTTGCACTGGAAAAGGATCTGGAGCACACCCGGCTGGAGGTGCTCAAAAGTCAGGTAAACCCGCATTTTTTATTCAACACCCTGAACATGATCTCCTGCATGGCACGGCTGGAGGATGCTGCCACCACCGACCAAATGATCGTGCATCTGGGCAGTTTGTTCCGGCACAACCTGCGCACCAAGCGCAGCAGATCACGCTGGAGGAGGAACTGGACGGGCTGGAGGACTACATTTATTTGCAGCAAATGCGATTCGACGGACGCATTACCGTAGAAAAAAGCATCCGGGTGCAGCCTGCGGCGGTTTTGGTGCCGTCCTTTATGCTGCAGCCTGTGGTGGAAAACGCTTACTCGCATGGGCTCAAGTCCTGCGAGGAAGGCGGGCGCATCCTGCTGCGGGCATGGATGCAGGACAAGGTGCTGGTGCTCACGGTCGCGGACAACGGCAAGGGAATGAACAAAGAGGAGCTGGACGCCGTGCAGGCAAAAATTGCCCAGAGCGAGCAGACCGGCCGCAGCATTGGCCTTGGCAATATTTCCCGCCGCATCGGGATGCTGTATCCGGGCGGTAAAATGCAGGTGTACAGCCGCGCAGACTGCGGTACTGTGGTGCGGTTTGAGCTCCCGCAAACGCAGCAGTCGGAAGAAAAGGAGGAGACGCTCTCGTGAAGTGCAAATTGCTGGTGGCAGAGGATGAATTGATCGAGCGCAAGGTGCTGTGCCGGACCTTGCAGAAGTATCTGGGAGATCTGATAAGCCTGTATGAAGCCAAAAACGGCAGAGAGGCTCTGGAAATTTTTGCCCGCGAAGCGCCGCAGGTGGCTGTGCTGGACATTGAAATGCCGGGTCTCACCGGCTGGAGGTGGCGCGCAAGATCCGTGAAACAGACAAAAATTGCGCCATCCTGTTCCTGACCGGCTTTGATAAGTTCGACTACGCACGGCAGGCGATCTCTGTGCGGGCGATGGACTATCTGCTCAAGCCTTACAACGAGCAGGAACTGGTATTCGCAGTGGAGGATGCCATCCGGCAGGTGTCGGTGCCGCTGCCTGCCCACCCGGCACAGCCCCCTGCGCCTGCAGAGCCCCTCCGCCGGGAAGAGGACGAGGATATGCGCACCGCCATCATCCGTGCCGAGATCAGCCGCTTCATCGACGCTCATTATAGGGAGGATATCTCCATGCAGGATGCCGCCGCTGCGCTGCGCTACTCGGACGCCTACTTCTGCAAGCTGTTCAAGCAGTGCTTTAAGGTAAACTTTTCGGCCTACCTGAACGAATACCGGGTGAACAAGGCGCGCCAGCTGATTTTGGACCCGCGCCTGAGCCTGAAGGATATCGCGCTGCTGTGGGTTACAGCGACGCCAACTATTTTACAAGGGTGTTCAAGCGCCTGACCGGCCAGACCCCTTCGGAATACCGCGTAGCCGCAGCGGAAAAAGCGGCACAAGGATAAATCGGATTCAAAAGAAGCGCTCGTTCTTTCCTGCCTGTGAACAGGAGAGGAACGGGTGCTTTTTTGTTTTTGCCAGTTTTTTTCGTCCAAAAAACACAAAATTGTACTTGGATACAACAAAGACAAAATCGTACTGCGTTTCACAAAATAATCCGGTTTCGCAAAAATGAACGAGTTGTTAAAATACAATCATAGAAAAAACGTGAAAAGAGAGGATGCCATTCATGAAGAGAAGAACGTTTCTGTCGCTGATGGGCGCAGCGGCACTGACCAGCAGCATGATGCTTACCGGCTGCGGTGCCGGCTCCGGTGACGACCGCAAGATCGTGCGCATCGGCCATGTGCAGTCCCAGACCCACCCGGATCATCTTGGACTGGAAGCCTTTGCCAACTACATCAACGAGAAGCTGGGCGATAAGTACCGCGTGGAGGTGTACCCCAGCGAGCTGCTGGGCTCCCAGACCGAAATGGTGCAGCTGACCCAGACCGGTGCCATCGACTTTGTGGTGGCGTCCACTGCCATCATGGAGACCTTCAGTGCCAAATACCAGATCTTCAACCTGCCTTACCTGTTCTCCAGCGTAGAAGCCTACCACGAGGCGATGGACGACCCCGAGGTGACGGACCCCATTTTCAAGACCACTTCCAAGGCCGGTCTGGAGACGGTGGCATGGCTGGATGCCGGCACCCGCAACTTCTACACCATCAAGACCCCTATCAACCAGCCCTCCGACCTGAAGGGTCTGAAGATCCGCGTGCAGCAGTCGCCCACCAACGTGGAAATGCTGCGTCTGCTGGGCGGCACCGCTACGCCCATGGGCTTCGGCGATGTGTACACCGCACTGCAGGCCGGTATTCTGGATGGTGCCGAGAACAACGAGCTGGCTCTGACCGATAACGGTCACGGCGATATCTGCAAGTATTACTCCTACGATATGCACCAGATGGTGCCGGATCTGCTGGTGGCAAACTACGCTTTCCTGAACGAACTCAGCGACGAGGAGCGCGCGATCTTTGAAGAAGGCTTCCAGATTGTGAAGCGCACCGAGCAGGACGCTTGGGAGGATGCTGTGGCTGAGGCGAAAGATAAGGCCGAGAACGAGCAGCACGTCAACTTTATTTACCCGGACACTGCACCGTTTCAGGAGGCTATGGCCCCCCTGCACGATTCCGTGCTGGCAGCAAACCCGGAACTGCAGCCCATTTATGACCTGATCCAGCAGCACAACGCTGCCCACACTGCGGACTGAGGAGGAGCATCATGGAAAAACTGAGAAATACCCTGAACAAGGTGCTCAACCTGCTGGCAGGTCTGAGCATGACGGTCATGGTGGTGCTGACCACCTATCAGGTCATCGTACGTTATATCTTCAACTCTCCCTCCACATGGTCGGAGGAACTGGTGGGTTATCTGTTCGGCTGGAGCACCATGCTGGGGGCCACCATCGTCTCTGGCGAGCGCGGCCACATGAACATTCCCGTGCTGGTGGACCGGTTCAACCCCACCATGCGCAAGGCGTTCCACATCTTTGCTGAGGTCATCGCCTTCATCTTCTCTGCGACCATTCTGGTGTTCGGCGGTTTTCAGGTGTCCCAGCTGGCTATGGGACAGCAGACCTCCTCGCTGGGCGTAGCCGTGGGCGTGTTCTACTGGGTCATGCCCATCTGCGGCGTGATCATTCTGGTGTATTCCGTGCTGAACATTATCGGCATTGCAAACGGCTCCATCTGTCTGGATACCCCGGAGGATGCAGACTTTGCAAAAGTGGAAGCCGAAATGGCTGCCGATGCTGACAAGGAAAATAAGGAGGACTAAGCTGTGGCAATTCAAGCGTTACTCGTAATTCTGGCAGTGCTGCTGGTGCTGCTGTTCCTCGGCGTGCCCATCTCGTACGCCATTGCAGTCTCTTCCCTGACTGCCATCCTTTCTTCCATTGACCTGAATGTGGCCGTGCTGACCGCTGCCCAGCGCACCTTTGTGGGCATGAGCAAGTTCAGCCTGACCGCCATCCCGTTCTTTATTCTGGCCGGCAACATCATGAATCAGGGCGGCATCGCCAAGCGTCTGGTGGATTTCGTCATGGCCATTCTGGGCAAGATGCCCGGCGCACTGCTGGTGACCAACATCGGCACCAACGCTCTGTTCGGCGCCATCTCCGGCTCTGCATCCGCTGCGGCTGCCGCCGTTGGTCCATGATCCGCGACGGTGCCGAGGAGCAGGGCTACGACCCCGCCGTGACCGCTGCCACCAATGCCGCTTCCTCCTGCTCCGGTTTGCTGATCCCGCCGTCCAACGCCCTGATTACCTACTCGCTGGCATCCGGCGGCACCTCTGTGGCTGCGCTGTTCATGGCCGGTTACATCCCCGGCATCATCTGGGCGCTGTGCTGCTGCGTGGTGGGCGTGCTGCTGGCGGTCAAGCTGGGCTATAAAGGCACCCCCGGCAAGTTTGACTGGAAAAATCTCGGCATCTGCACCCTGCGCGCCCTGCCTTCCCTGTCCCTGATCATTGTGGTCATCGGCGGCATCATCGGCGGTGTGTTCTCTGCCACCGAAGGCTCTGCCATTGCCGTTGCCTATGCTCTGATCCTTGCCTTCTGCTACCGCTCCATCAACCTGAAAAGCCTGTGGAAGATCCTCGTGGACTCTGCCAAGATGTCCGGCATGGTGGTGTTCCTTGTGGGTGTTTCCAACATTCTGGGCTGGGTCATGGCCTTTTTGCAGATCCCGGATGCTGTGGCGGCAGCCTGCTGAGCCTGACCAGCAATAAGTACATCATCCTGCTCATCATGAACGTGATCCTGCTGGTGTCCGGCACCTTTATGGATGTGACCCCGGCCATCCTCATCTTCACCCCGCTGTTCCTGCCCATCTGCCAGAGCTTTGGCATGAGCACCATCCAGTTCGGTCTGATCCTCGTGTATAACCTGTGCATCGGCAACATCACCCCGCCTGTGGGCAACGCCCTGTTCGTGGGCATCAAGGTGGGCCGCACCTCGCTTTCCAAGGTCATGCCGTACATGCTTATGTACTATGTGGCCATCATCGGCGGCCTGCTGCTGGTCACCTTTATCCCGCAGTGTCTACCGCACTGCCGCAGGCAATGGGCCTGATGTAATTGCGACATCTTCTTTTTCTTCTCCTAAAAGGCGGTACCTGCTTTGCGGCGGGTACTGCCTTTTCCTGTCTCTTGCACAAAGGCAGTCTTGTGCGCTATACTATCTGCAAAGGGAGGGAGACACCATGCGCAGACGGACTTTTTTAGCCGGGCTGGCCTTTGCGGCTTTGCAGCTGGCAGGCTGTGCCGCAAAGCCGCAGACCACACCGGACTATGTGCTGACCTATGCCGACAACCAGCCCGCCGGGTACCCACTACGCAGGGCGCGCAGTATTTTGCAGACCTTGTGCAGCAGCAGACCGGGGGCAAGGTGGTCATTCAGGTCAAGGCGAACGGCGAGTACGGCTCGGAACAGCAGGTGTGGGAACAGCTTGCCATTGGCGGCGTAGATTTTGCCCGTGTGTCGCTCTCGGTGGTCACGGACGATCTGCCCGGCTCAACGTGCTGCTGCTGCCGTATCTCTACCGGGATGCCGACCACATGTGGCGCGTGCTGGACGGCAGCATCGGGGCTGAGTTTTTGCAGGACTTTACCGCACAGGGACGGGTAGGCCTGAGCTGGTACGACGCGGTACCCGCTCGTTCTATGCCCGTCAGCCGGTGCGCAGCCTGAACGATCTGCAGGGCAAGACCATCCGCGTGCAGGATTCGCAGATCGTGATCGACATGATCCGCCTGCTGGGTGCAGTGCCGGAGACCACGGCGTACAGTGACGTCTACTCGGCGCTTGAGACCGGGCAGATCGATGCCGCCGAAAACAACTGGCCGGCCTACTATTCCATGGAGCACTACAAGGTGGCACGGTACTACATGGCCGATGAGCACAGCCGCGTACCGGAGGTGCAGCTGGCTTCCGGCCGCACATGGGATGCACTGCCGGAGGAATACCGGCAGATCCTGCAAGCGTGCGCCCGGGCATCGGCGCAATACGAGCGCCAGCTCTGGGCGCAGGAGGAAACAGCTGCCCGAAAAGCGGCATTGGCTGGCGGGTGCCAGGAACTGCCGCTGCCCGAAGAAGAAATGCAGAGTTTCCGGCAACTTGTACAGCCGCTGTACCGGAAACATTGCACCGACTATCTGCCGCTGGTGGAAGAGATACAGGCAGAGTGACAACAGAGAAAGGGACGAGTCAAATAAAAAGGCTCACAGCTTTGAGGTTATGCTGCATGGAAAGACGCTGCCTGTGCAATGTTACAAGAGATGATCTTGCAGAACCGCAATCATCCCAGCATCATCCTGTGGGGCGTGCGCATCAACGAGAGCGTGGATGACGATGCTTTCTATAACCGCACCAACAAGATCGCCCACCAGCTGGACCCCAGCCGTGCCACCTCCGGCGTGCGATACCATCGGCGAGCTGCTGGAAACGCAGGAGCACTTTTCCTCCACGCCCACTCCGTGGAACAGCAAACAAGCCAGACCCGCCGGTCTGGCTTGTTTGCAATATCAAAATAAATGTTTCCGCTTATTGTGTGATCGCTGCCGGGGTGTGCACCCGGTTTTCGTTGCTACATTCTGGATACGAATGAGCCGCCCCCCGGAATTGCACGGGTTTGAAATATTTTCCAAAAAAAGAAAAAAGCCTGTGTGCACAGTCCTGCATGGCAGGCTCTGCATTCCTCCTGAACATCCCTCCAATTTCCTTTTTTGCCTTCCAAATCGAGAAATCGGAGCCGAGGGGAAACGTAACGAAAAATCGTAGATTTATCAAAAATTCATTCGATGTACTGTTGCTTTTCCGCTTTAAAGTCGGGCACCAGATGACACCAAATGGAAAACCCTCCTCAAAACTCAAAATCCCTTGTGCTAATAACACGTGTGGGTTCGACCCTGCACAGCAGGGGAGCAATCAGCCCTGCGGGCTGTTGCTCAGTGCGCGGGAGACCCCCACCACCGGCATAAAAGCCCATCAGGCATTCGCCCAATGCCGTTAAGTTAAGAGGCTAAAGAAAAATAGACTTCATCGAAAAGATGATGTCTATTTTTTTGAAAAAGATCAGAAACAGATTTTACGCACCCTTTGCCGGATATGCCAAGCCCCCACAGAACACGGGATCTGCGGGGGCCTTGCGGGCAATATTTTTACAGCATTTTGACCGCCAGTGCTTCACTGGTGCGATCCTGTGCGGCGTTGGCATTTTCGGGGTCGTCCATGGTGTAGCGCAGCACCAGCACTTCAGCCACATACAGCAGCGCCACCTTGACCGGGATGTTGCCGGAGTCCAGCGGGCTTTCCTGCGCACCACACAGCAGCACGATATCCGCCAGCTTTGCGCCGGGCGAATCCTCATAATGGGTGAGCAGAATGATCTTTGCGCCCGCCGCCTTGGCCGCGCGCAGCGTTTCCAGCATATCGCGGGTAGCGCCGGAATAGGAAACGAACAGCACCACATCCTCCGGGGTCATCAGGCTGGCCGTAATCAGCTGCATATGCTGTCGCCTGCCGTGCGGAACTTGGTGGAGATGCAGGCAAAGCGGGCGCAGATATCATTTGCAATATACATGCTGCCGCCCTGACCAAGGCAGTACACCTGCCGGGCCTTGTGCATCAGCTCCGAAGCCTTGTCCACCGCCTCCGGCGAAAGATTGTTCTGGGTGCCGTTGATAGTAGTCATCAGCAGGGCGCTGGCGTGCTCGCACAAAGTTGCCGTGTCGGCATCCGGCTCCGGCACATGCTGGTTGACCAGTGCACCGGTGGCGTTGGCCTGCGCCAGCGCAATGCGCATTTCATGATAGCCCTCAAACCCCAGCGCCCGGCAGAAGCGGAACACCGTTGCCTCTGCCACACAGCACTCCTTTGCCAGCGAGGAGATGGACAGATACTGTGCCTCTGCCGCGTGCTGCACAAGATAGTCCGCCACGGTGCGGCCCGATTTTGTCAGGTCGCCCTGATGCTGCTGCAGCAGCTCCCAAAAATTCGTTGCCATTTTTCTTTTTCCTCTTTTCCGGCGCAGCAGTCCACCGACCCGGATCAGCTGCCGACCGTTTCATTCACCTTTGTAAAAAGTATAAAAGAATCGTCCCCGCTTCGCAAGAGACGCATTGCCCACATTTTGGCCCGCAGTTCTGTGCAGAGCACACAGTTTTGGCGGAAAAACCGGCCATTCTGTGAAAATATCTTTCAATTTTGCATTTTTGTTTAGAAAACATTTTCACTATCGTTTTTGTGGGTTTGTACCATTCTGTAATAATTTCAGAAGAGTAAAGCAAGGTTTTCTTTGCATTTCAACATATATCCCACACTTTTGTGCACAATGCACACTGTCATTCTGAAAATTTATGAAAACCATGAATGGACAAAATGAAAATATTTTTCTATAATGGAGCCATCAAGAGCGGCCGCTGGCACGGCAGGCCGCCAACAACGTGAAGCATCTTGAATGCGAAGGAGAAACTACTATGAAAAACTGCATTTCCCGCCGTTCGTTCCTGAAGGCCGCTGGCATTCTGGGCGCAGCCGGCGCTCTGGCCGCATGCGGCGGCTCTTCTGCAAGCACCAGCACTGCTGCTTCCACCGCAGGTTCTACCGCTGCAAGCGCAGCTGCTTCTTCCACCAGCATCAAGCTGTGGACATACCCCATCGGCGGCTGGGGCAATGACGAGACCGTTCAGGGTCTGGTTTCCAGCTTCAACGCAAAGTATCCTGACATCAAGGTCACTGTGGAGTATCTGGACTACACCAACGGCGACGATCAGGTGAACACCGCCATCGAGGGTGGCAGCGCACCTGATCTGATCATGGAAGGTCCCGAGCGTCTGGTTGCAAACTGGGGCGCAAAGGCGTTATGGCTCCGCTGAACGACCTGTGGACCGACGATGCCAAGAAGGACATTTACGAGTCCGTTGAGTCCGCCTGCAAGGACACTGCCGGCAACTACTACGAGTATCCCCTGTGCATGACCGCACACTGCATGGCCGTGAACATGACCAAGGTCAAGGAAGTGGGCGCTGACCAGTACATTGATACCGACAAGCATACCTGGAGCACTGACGGCTTCCTGAAGACCGTTAACGCCCTGTACAACGGCGGTTACGAGAACGTTGCAGCCATCTACTGCGCAGGTCAGGGCGGCGACCAGGCACCCGTGCCATCATCAACAACATGTACGGCGGCACCTTTACCGATGCAGCCCACACCAAGTACACTGCCGACTCTGCCGAGAACATCAAGGCGATCCAGACCCTGCACGACACCAAGGGCATCAACTTTGACGCTTCCATCGCAGGCGGCGACGAGATCACCCTGTTCCGCAACGGCACCCTGCAGATGGCATTCTGCTGGAACATTGCACAGCAGGCCAACAGCGACAACAACGCCGCCGGTCTGACCAACGATGGCGACGAGATCTTCCCCATGGCCTTCCCCACCGAAAGCGGCGACCCGAAGCTGTGCGGCGGCATCTGGGGCTTCGGCATCTTTGATAACGGCGACGAGGCCAAGATCGAAGCAGCCAGGACCTTCATCGACTTCATCGCTGCCGACCCCGATCAGGTCAAGGACAGTGTGCTGGCTTCCACCTACTTCCCGGTCCGCACCAGCGTGGGCGATATCTACGCCGACAACGAGATCATGAGCGAGTACAGCAAGTTCATGGCTTATCTGGGCGACTACTACCAGATCACTCCGGGCTGGGCAACCGCACGTACCGAGTGGTGGAACATGCTGCAGCGCGTCGCTCCGGTGAGGATGTCGAGACTGCCGTCAAGACCTTTGTGGACAACGCAAACGCTGCCGCACAGGCATAAGCCCATCCACTCTGCCGGGGGCAGATAATTATTGACGCTTCGCCCCTTCCTCGAAGATCCCGACGAGGGAGGGGCTTTATTTGTAAAAAAAAAATCATAACCGAAAGGAACGGTGATCCTCTTGGCTGCAAAAACGGCGATCAAAGAGCTAAGCGCAGCAGTGCACTGGTACGGCGCGAGACCTTCGCTTCCTATTGCTTCCTGCTGCCCAGCCTGATCTTCTTTCTGGGCTTCGTCATTTACCCCATGGTGCTGTGCGTGGTGACCAGCTTCTTCGATTCCACCATGAACCGTGCCGATATCTTTGTGGGCCTTGCAAACTATAAGGAACTGTTCACAGACCCCATCTTTCTGGGTGCCTTAAAGAACACCTTCATTATCGTGGTGGTGTCCGTGCCCGTCACCTGCGCCTTCTCGCTGTGGGTCTCCTCTGCCATCGTAGACCTGCCCGAGTGGGCTACCAGCCTTTTCCGTTGCGTGTTCTACCTGCCGTGGTCACCGGCTCTGTGGCTGTTACCGTGGTGTGGAAGTGGATGTACAACAACTACTATGGCATCTTCAACTATCTGGCAAGACTCTGGGCCTCATTGACAAAAACATCAACTGGCTGGGCGATGAGCGCTTTGCTCTGGGCTGCATCATCCTGATCCTGCTCACCACCTCTGTGGGCCAGCCCATCGTGCTGTACGTTTCCGCTCTGGGCAATGTGGACCAGTCCATCGTGGAAGCCGCAGAAGTGGACGGTGCCACCGATTTCCAGTGTTTCTGGAAGATCAAGTGGCCCGCCATCATGCCCACCACCCTGTACATTCTGGTCATTACCACCATCAACTCCTTCCAGTGCTTTGCGCTGATCCAGCTGCTGACTTCCGGCGGCCCCAACCACAGCACCGATACCATCATGTACTACATCTACTACACCGCCTTCAAGCTGTACCGCTACGGCTACGGCAACGCAATGGGTGTGGTGCTGGCAGTCATCATCGCCATTCTGTCGGCTGTCCAGTTCAAGCTGGGCAACCAGGATAATTAAAGGAGGTGCCGGACAATGAGTGCAAATGCCGCTGCAAAAAAGCAAAAACCGTTGAAGCGTCACCCCAGCAAGCTCAAGAGAATGAGCGCCTACATGATCCTGACGCTGATCCTCATCAGCATCGTTGCGGTGCTGTTCGCCTTCCCGCTGTACTGGATCATCACCGGTTCCTTCAAGACCGGTGCCGCCATCAACGCCACCACCCCCGAATGGTGGCCCAGCCAGTGGGTGCTGACCAACTATCAGAAGCTGTTCTCCGGCAAGAGCGCCCCGCTGTGGCAGCTGGCTGTGCCCTTTGGCTCCAAGTTCAGCGCTAACGGCGAGCCCATCTACTTCTCGGTAGGCCCCACCGCTCCCGCTGCCATCCGCTGGATGATCAACACCGTGTTCATGGCCGTCATGTCCATGATCCTCACCTGCATCACAGCCGCCATGGCCGGCTATGCACTGGCAAAAAGCGCTTTGTAGGCCGCAAGCTGCTGTTCACCCTCATCGTGTGTGCAATGGCTCTGCCCAAGCAGGTCATCCTGATCCCCCTGCTGCGCGAAATGAGCAGCCTGAACCTGTACAACACCATCTGGGCCGTCATCTTCCCCATCGTGGGCTGGCCCTTTGGTGTGTTCCTGATGAAGCAGTTCAGTGAGGGCATCCCCACTGAGATGCTGGAAGCGGCCCGCATCGACGGTGCAAGCGAGGCCAAGACCTTTATCGACATCGTGCTGCCCATGGTCAAGCCGGGCATCGGTGCACTGGCCATTTTTACCTTCATCAACAGCTGGAACGACTACTTCATGCAGTTGATCATGCTGTCCAGCACCAGCAACCTGACCATTTCTCTGGGCATTGCAAAGCTGCAGGCTGAGAACAGCACCGACTTGGCCTGATCATGCAGGTGCCGCACTGGCTGCTGTGCTATCATCATCATCTTCCTCATTTTCCAGAAGTACTTTACCAAGGCATCGCAATGGGTGCTGTTAAGGGCTAAAATCCCGACCGCCGCCTGCGGGCAAAGACTTCCCCCGGCCGGGGGAAGATGTCGCGCAGCGACAAAAAGGGGCATGCAGGGAGGGATTTTTGGCGCAGCGGTCTGCAAGACGCAAGGCCCGCCCAAGGGCCGAAGCGGATGCAGGGCACCGCAAGAGGCGCTGATGCCGCTGCCCGGAACAGAAAGCGTACGAGCTTGATGCAAAACCATTTCATCTGTATTTATTACTATTTTTAAAGAAGGGTTTGGAACATGAAAGATATCAAAAAATATCAGGGTGTCATCCCCGCCTTTTACGCCTGCTACGACGCAGAGGGCAATATTTCCACCGAGGGCGTCAAGGCCCTTACCCGCCATCTGATCGCCAAAGGCGTCAAGGGCGTGTATGTAGGCGGTTCCTCCGGCGAGTGCATCTACCAGCACGTGGATGAGCGCAAGGCCGTTCTGGAAGCCGTGATGAGCGAAGCCAAGGGCAAGCTGACCGTCATTGCGCATGTCGCTGCAACAATACCGCCGACAGCGTGGAGCTGGCCCGCCATGCCGAGAGCGTGGGCGTAGATGCCATTGCATCCATTCCTCCCATCTACTTCCACCTGCCGGAGTACGCCATTGCAAAATACTGGAACGATATGTCCGCTGCTGCTCCCAACACCGAGTTCGTCATCTACAACATCCCGCAGCTGGCAGGCACCGGCCTGACCATGAGCCTGCTGAAGGAAATGCTCAAGAACCCCAATGTAGTGGCTGTGAAGAACAGCTCCATGCCCACGCAGGACATCCAGATGTTCAAGGATGCCGGCATCGCCGCCCGCGGCGAGGGGAACTTTGTGGTGTTCAACGGCCCCGATGAGCAGTTCGTTTCCGGCCGCGTCATCGGCGCAGACGGCGGCATCGGCGGCACCTACGCCGTCATGCCGGAGCTGTATCTGGCCATGAACGACCACATCAACAAGGGCGAGATCGAAGCCGCACGCGCCATCCAGTACGATGCCGACCGCATCATCTACAAAATGTGCGAAGCCCACGGCAACCTGTACGCCGTGCAGAAGGAGATCCTGCGCCGGATGTACGGTCTGGAGCTGGGCGGCGTGCGCGAGCCGATGCCCGGCCTGATCCCGGAAGATGAAGCCATCGTGACCGAAGCACAGGCCATGATCGAAGCTGCCATCGCAAAGCTGTAAAATTGAAGCAGCGCCCCTCTCCGTCTCTTTTCAGAGGGGAGAGCGGGCGCTTGTTTTTGGAGGGACGTTTTATGATCTGTGATACCCTGCAGCACCTGACGCGCTACAAGGGCCTTTGCAAAAATCTCGACACGGCCATTGATTACCTGCTGACCCACGACCCTGCCAGCCTGCCTCTGGGCCGCACCGAGGTGGATGGCGAGGAGGTATTCATCAACACGATGGATGCCACGCTCCATTCCGACCACGGCTACCACCCGGAATATCACAAAAGTACGCCGACCTGCAGCTCGACATCACCGGCAGCGAGGGCTGGGGCTTTACCACAAATCCCGGCAGGGAGATCGGCGATTTTACCGGCGACTGCGGTTTTCAGGACAGCGCCAGTGTCGTGACCGGCGCACTGGGCGAAGGACGCTTTGTGCTGTTCTTCCCCACGGAGCTGCACAAACCCGGCCTTGTACAGCACGGCTGTGTGGGCGTGCGCAAGGCTGTTGTAAAGATTCGGATGGAGGATTGAACGATGGATAAGGAAAAGCTGTTTGCTCAGATCAAGGGTGGTCTGATTGTCTCCTGTCAGGCACTGGAGACGGAGCCCCTGTACACGAAAGAAGGCGGCGTGATGCCGCTGATGGCAAAAGCCGCCGCCATGAGCGGTGCTGTGGGCATCCGTGCCAACACCGTGCGCGACATTACCCAGATCAAGCAGGTGGTGGATCTGCCGGTCATCGGCATCATCAAAAAGGACTACCCCGGCACGCCCATGTACATCACCGTTACCATGAAGGAAGTGGACGAGCTGGTGGAGTGCGGCGTGGACATTCTTGCCGTGCAGGGCACCGGTGCCCTGCGCCCGGACGGCTCCACCTCTGCCCAGTTCATCCGCGCCATCAAGGCAAAGTATCCCGACCAGCTGGTGATGGCCGACTGCGACAACTTTGAAAACGCCATGGCCTGCGCCGAAGCCGGTGCCGACTTTGTGGGCACCACCATGCGCGGCTACACCCCGGAGACAAAAGGCATTGACGATATCGACTTTGATTTTGTCCATAAGCTGGCCGCAGAGTGCCCGGCAAAGGTCATTGCCGAGGGCCACATCCACTACCCGGAGCAGGCGGTCAAGGCGCTGGAAGCCGGTGCATTCGCACTGGTGGTGGGCGGTGCCATCACCCGCCCGGCAGAGATCACGGCCCGCTTTACCGGTGCCATCAACGCCGCAAAAAAGTAAAATGGAGTGTGCCGGATGAAACAGTATTTTGGCATTGATATCGGCGGCACCGCCGTCAAGCTGGGCATCGTGGACGAGACCGGCAGGGTGCTGCTCAAGGGTGAAGAGAGCGTCAGCTTTGACGGCTACCAGACGCCTGTTCTCACCACCGTGCGCAAGGCCGCAAAGGAGTTTTTGACTGCAAATTCCATCCCGGTGGAAAGCCTTGCGGGCATCGGCGTTTCGGCCACCGGTCAGATTGACAGCCGCAAGGGCATCGTGGCCGGTACCTGCGGCAACTTTCCCAATTACATCGGCAGCCCTATCAAGTCTGCGCTGGAAGAGGACTTCGGCCTGCCAGTCACAGTGGCCAACGACGCCAACTGCATGACACTGGGTGAAGTGTGGGTCGGCGCCGCACAGGGCTATACGGACGTGATCGGTGTGACCCTTGGCACCGGCGTGGGCGGCGGCATCCTGACCGGAGGCCATTTGTTAGAGGGTGCACGGGGCCTTGGCGGTGAGCTGGGTCACTACCGCACCCACGCGCTGGACGGTGTGGACTGTACCTGCGGCGCAAAGGGCTGCTGGGAACGCTACGCTGCCACCACCGCGCTGGTGCGCGCCGCACAGGAAAAGAGCCCCGATTGGAAGGATGGCCGCGCCATCTTTGCCGCAGCCGAAGCAGGCAGCGAGACAGTTCTTGCCCTGCTGGACCACTGGACGGACGAGATCGCACAGGGCCTTGCAGGCATGGTGCACATCTTCAACCCGCAGCTCATTCTGATCGGCGGCGGCGTGAGCGCGCAGCAAAAACTGCTGATCGAACCCATTGCCGCAAAGGTGAAAGCATCGGTCATGCCCGCCTTTGCAGAGGGGCTGGAAGTGCGCGCCGCTCAGCTGCACAACGATGCCGGTATGGTGGGCGCAGTGTACTACTTCCGGCAGACCATGGAAAAGGAGTAATCATATATGAAAACACATATCCTCTGTCTGGGTGATTCCAACACCCACGCTACTGTGCCGACCCGAACGACTGCGCCGACCACGGCATCCGCTTCAGTGAAGAGGAGCGCTGGACCTGCCGCCTGCAGAAGGCGCTGGGCGACGAATACCTTGTGACCGAAGAGGGACTTTCCGGCCGCACCACCGTATTTGTGGACCCCATCCACGAATCCATGGATGCCCTCAGCGTCATCTATGCCCTGCTCAAGAGCCACGAGGTCATCGACCTGCTCATCATCATGCTGGGCACGAACGATGTGAAGGAGCGCTTTGGTGCCAATGCCGCCTGCATCGCTGCGGGCATGGAGCGGCTGATCCTCAAAGCAAAGAGCGTGGACTGCTGGGGCACCAAGCAGCCCAACATTCTGGTGGTGGCACCTCCTCCCATCGGCGCAGGCTTCCACGACGCTGTGATGGGCGATGGCTGTGTGGAAAAATCTGCCGGTGTGGCCGGGCAGCTCCGCATCATCTGCGAGCGGCAGGGCGTGCACTTCCTCGATGCAAAGGACTGTGAGTTCAACAAGGTGGATTTCATGCACCTGACCCGCAAGGGCCACGCACAGCTGGCGGAGCTGCTGGCAAAAGAAGTACCGGGCCTGATCTGAGCAGAGCACGATTTTAAAAGCTCCGCTCTGAGCATCTTTAGCGGAATTATTATTTTTATTGGGTTCTCAAAAAGCCTGCGGGCTTTTTGAGAACTTTTTTTCACGAAATAGGGTCATAACCACAAACGGCATCAAACTCACAAGCAGCCTATATTTTATTTTTAATTTCCGTTTTGTTCATCTTGTAAAACATAGCAGAATCGGCTATACTTTCCGCAGAAAGAACCATTGAAAGGAACTGTGCCATGCCTGAACTTTTAAAAGCGCCTGTCACCCCTGCTCAGCAGGCAAGAGATACCCTTTTGGGTGCCCTTGTAGGCCTTGCAAGGGCCACCACCAACGAGCCCAAAACGGACGACACCGACGAGGTGCTGAACGCCGGTCTGCGCCTTGCCGCGCAGCCGGATGCACCGGAGGAAAGGCTGCAGCGGATGCTTGCCATCGTCCAGACTGAAAAGCACCGCGTTGCCCCGGGCTGCGCCACCTGTGCCATGCCCTGCGGCAACACGAACGATTACGATTTTGTCCGCCTGTGGGCTGCGCCCGAGAGTATCCGCACCCTCAAGCTGCAAATGCTTTCTGCCGCGTTTGCGCTGGCCCAAAAGCGCCCGCAGGGTCAGGCGCAGGCCGCCGTTTATCAGCTTCTGTTCACCCTTGCCGAGGACTGGGACGAGGAGCTTCTTACCCCTGTTGTGCAACGCGCCAAGGAGCTTTGCCGGGAGTAAATCCGGGCCGGAAAGCCGCCGCTTTTACCCGCCGGGTTTGTAGCGGGAGCGTTCTCGGCACAAACCAGAAAGGTCCGCCTTTTTTGCGTGTTTTTGTGGCAGTTCCGTAATACTGTTGCATCAAAATGCATTCCAGTGAGTTTCACACCCGATTTCCTGCCTTTTTCCGAAAGTTGCAAAAAAGACTTTACAAACCATTTCTAAAAACTTATTATATAAATAATATATTTCATGGAGCCAATGCTGTGCAGCCCCCTGTGCAGCATCCAAATACGATCAAGGAGGGGTTTATCTATGCCCGAAAAGAAAAAGACCGCAGCGGCTGCTCCTGCTGTGGAAGCTCCTGCCGCTGAGGCCAAGGAGTCTAAGACCCGTAAATCTGCCAAGGCCCCTGCACGCCGCGGCCGTCCCCCGCTTGCACCGGAGCTGTATGTGGAGTTCAGCGGCAAGCAGTATAACGTGACCGATATCATTGACCGCGCCAAGGCCGATTACCGCGCTACCCACAAGGTTGGCGTGCAGTCCTGCAAGGTATACGTCAAGCCCGAGGAAGACGCTGCCTATTACGTGATCAACAAAGTCTCCGGCAAGCTGGAGCTGTAACTTTTCCTGTCTTCTTTTCTCCTGCTGCAAAGCACTCCGCACCTGTTTTGCGGCAGGTTGTCCGTTCCCACACAAGGCTCCATTTTAAACCGTAAAAAAAGCTGCCCTGCATCCAAAAATGCAAGGCAGCTTTTCATTTTACATCAAACCATCTTTTCCAGAACGGATAATGCTGGATCACGGGGTCCGGGTCCGGGATCTCGAACACATAGCGCTCGGTAGCGTTGATCACGGTGGTCTTGCCGCGGGTGCACACGCGCGGCAGCTTTGCATCATAGTTCAGGTGCACATGGCCGTGCACGAACCACTGCGGCTCGTATTCATCCATCAGATCATTGAAGCACGCAAAGCCCTTGTGAGCATGATCCGTGCTGTCGTTCAGGCCAGCCGCCGGGGAGTGGGTGAGCAGCAGGTCGATGCCGCCCACATGATGGGCCTTGCGCCAGAGTTTGCGCACACGGCGGCGCATTTCCCTTTCCGTATACTGGAAGCTGTCCTCCCGGTTATTGTAGCGGATGCTGCCGCCCAGTCCCATAATGCGCAGGCCCTTCCACACATACACGCTGTCGTCCACACAAATGCATCCGCCAGGTTCATTTTCCCTGTAACTGCCGTCGTGGTTGCCGTGGACATACAAGATGGGCGCAGCCGTAAAGTTCGTAAGATATTCCAGATACTTCTGCGGCAGATCCCCGCAGGAAAGGATCAGGTCGATGCCTTCCAGATGTTCGCGGGTACCGTAGTCCCACAGTGCTTTAGAGGCACATCCGAAATTGCAAGAATTTTCACATCGGTTTGCTCCGTTCTCTCTCGGCCTGAGGGCCGCTTATTTCACAAACCCTTTCAGGTATTGAGGCCGTTGATCGCCATAAGCACATGCGTTTTTACATCCAGTTCATCGTAGTGCGGCAGCGCACCTTCCACGCATTCGTCCAGCCAGTCCATCTCCATCAATTCCTTGGGACTGTAGACCACGGCCTCCGGCGAGTGCAGCACATGCCCCTGCGCGTACAGGTCTTCCGGGAAGATGCGCAGGTCATCCTCGTGCAGCATCTTTTCCATCAGGTCCAGCAGCTGTAAAGTGCCTGCAGGCAGGTCTTTGCTGTAATCGATCTCCTCTGCGCCGCTGCGCATGCCCCACCAGTAATTCACGGCTCTGGCTCCCGCTGCATCGCTGTCCCATGCACCGTCAAAAATGGAACGCACAATCTCGATATAAAACGTATCCCACCGCCACACGGGCAGGCCCAGCGGCTGCAAACTGCCGTCCGGCATGCGGCGCACAAGGCCGTAATCCCGGTGGGTGCCTTCCGGCTCGCGGTTATCCCGGGCATAGAAGATCTCCACATCCGGCCGGTCGGAGAAATCCAGCGGGTGTGCCGGGTCCGGCAGGCAGGCCCAGCGCAGCACCACCTTTGCGTCCGGGCGCACGGTCTTCAGGCCCTGCGCATAGGCGTTTACTGCCGCCGGGATGCCATACACCGGGTTTGCCGCCACATAGCCCACGCGGTCGGTCCTTGCCATCACGCCGGCCAGCATTCCCAGCAGATAGGTCACTTCATACGTGCGGGGATAGTAGGTGCGCACCAGCGGGTGCGGCGCGTTGAGCGAACAGTTCAGGATGCGGGTCTTGGGGTGCTGGGCCGCCACCTTCAGGCAGGCGGTATGCATCCGGGCACTTGAGGTGAACACCACGTCGGCATTGTCGTGGGCCACATCCTCCAGCACCTGCTCCGCGTCCACCTCAGGCTCGATGTTCTCTTTGCGGGTGATGAATACCCGATCCGGGAACGCCTGCTGCAGCGCTTCGATGCCCTTGTCGTGGGCGCGCACCCATGCGCTGTTTTCGGCGTTGTGCTCGTGCAGGAACACCACCTTCAGCTCGCTGGGCTTTGTAAAGATGTTCAGCTTTGCCAGCAGCGGTTCGCCGGGGCCCTGCTTCGGCTCCAGCGAAAGGGCCACGGCCTGCGGCTCGGTGAGCACCTTCACCTCATCCCACAGCTTTTCCAGATTCTGCTTCATCTGGCTGGGCGTGCTCTCGCAGGCATCCGCGTAACGGTAGACCGACAGATACACTAGCATGGCATCGCCGGCAGTCAGATTCAGTCCGCCGCCGCCCAGAGCCAGAAACTGCTGGCGGAACATGGTATAGAAGGAGGAAAAGCTCAGCCGATCATCATCCGTCCAGCTTTCACCGCTGGCCTTGCACACCAGCGTCTGCAATTTTGCGTAACCCCCCAGACGGGAGAAATGCACATCGTTGACCTTGGAGAGCTTGTAAAAATCCAGAAATTCGTAGTAGATACGGTTTTCCAGACTGTCGTTCCGTTCCGGGATGAGCCGCGTGACCGTACCCGCGATCCTGACCGCATCAAAATACTTGAGCACCGATACCCGCTTGTTGCCTTCCTGCACATAGAATTTGTTCAGGAACTCGTAGGCGATGATGGGGGTGTGGATGCCCTCTTCCAGATGTGCATCGCAGAGGTTTGACCACTTGCCTGCAAACTCGGTGTCCGGCTCCAGCAGGGGCATAAAGTTCGGTGCAAAGGCGGTGTGACGGCCGCTGGTCTTTGTGCCGACGATGCTTTCCGCCGGGATCTCCACAAGGCCCAGCGGCTCCTGCGCCACGATGTTCACATTGACCAGAATATCGTCCAGCACCGCAAGATACGGCGACTGGCCGCGCGCCACACAGGCACGGTAAGCACGCTGGCCGCTCTTCAGTGCGTTCTTGTAATCTTCCAGCATAGTTGCTCCTTTTTCTCAGCTGCAATGCGCTGCAGCCAGCTGCCGCAGCGTCCTTCTTTAGTATACCATGAAATTTGATTTTATGGGAGGATTTTCCGCACAAAAGAGTTGATTTATCCTGCAGTTTCAGGTACGATAATAGAAAGCAAACAATGATAGGAGCATTCTTTCCATGCAGACCGAACAGATCCCCGTACTCAAGGCCGACGAATATCCCGGCGGCATCTGGTATTACGAGCCGCATACATATCAGCCTTACCGTTACGTACTGGGCCGCGTTGGCACCCACCCGCTGGTATGCATTGGCATCAACCCCAGCACCGCCCAGCCCGGCGCACTGGACCCCACCCTGAAAAGTGTGGAGCGTCTTGCCGCCGCCAACGGCTTTGACAGCTGGATCATGTTCAACGTGTATCCCCAGCGCGCCACCGACCCTAACGATATGGACCGTGTGCCAGACCGCGCCCTGTGTGACGAAAACCTGCGCTGGCTCAAAGCCGTTCTGGCCCAGACCGAACCCACCATGTGGGCAGCGTGGGGCACGCTGATCGAAAAGCGGGACTATCTGCCGGCCTCATGCGGGAGATGGTGGCCCTGACGCGGGAGCGGGAGATCCCGTGGGTCACCTTTGGCAGGCGCAGCAAAAAGGGCCACCCCCACCACCCGCTGTACCTGCGCAAGGATTCCACCCCGGAACCCTTTGATGTGGAAAATTATCTGGACACCTGCTTTTAATTTTTCAGGTGCCCGATGCGGAGGGATCTTTTTTGACCGCAGAACATTATCACGCCCTGCACAGCTGGATGGATGCCCACCCCACAGCCAAGCGCTGTGTGGTGGCACTGGACCGCTGGCTGCCGCTCATCCCTTTTGTATGTTATCCGGTGCTGCTCTACCTGCTGAACGTCCGGCTGTTTCGGCTGCTGGGCAGTCAGCGTCAGGCCGCGCTGGACCTCACCGCCGTCATTGCGCGGACGGTGTTCGTGCCGGGGCTTACCTTCTGGGGCGGCACCATCCTGCGGGACAGGCTGAACCTGCCGCGTCCCTATGAACAGCCCGGCTTTGAACCGCTGCGGCACAAGGAGACCCGGGGACACTCCTTCCCATCCCGCCACGCGCTGAGCGCTTCCGTGCTGGCCATGGTATGGATGTATTTCTACCCGAAGGCGGGCTGGGTGATGGTGGGCATCACGGTGCTCATCTGTGTTGGCCGTGTGCTGACCGGCGTGCACCATATCCGCGATGTCGTGGGCGGAGCCGCGCTTGGCTTTGCTTTGGGCTTTGCAGGCATGTGGCTGCTGTAAAGCAGTGCTTTGCGGGCTTTGAAAAAGAAAAAAGATTTTTGCATTTTTTGCTTGACAGAATGGGACCTGTATGGTATTATACTTCTCGCAGCGTGTGCCGACACACAGCTGCCGCCATAATGGAACCCATGGGATTACAACGTGCGCCCGTAGCTCAGGTGGATAGAGCAACTGCCTTCTAAGCAGTGGGCCGGGGGTTCGAGTCCCTTCGGGCGCATCTATGTGGTGCCCATAGCGTAGTCGGTTAACGCGCAGATTGTGGATCTGGAGACCGTGGGTTCGAGTCCCACTGGGCACCCACCAAAATCCGCTGATGCTTTGCATCGGCGGATTTTTTATTTGGTGGGGTGCCAGTGGGGCTCGAACAAGGCGGCTCTGACGCATCAGCGACAGAGCAACCAACAGCCCAGTGGGCTGTTGGTTAGCCTGCGGGTCCCAATCAGTAGGAATTCTACCAAGACAAATGCTGTGCTGATGCTTTGCATCGGCGGATTTTTTTATTTGGCGGGGGTATCCCAGTGGGACTCGAACAGCACGCCATTATTTTCTGCTAAAAAAGCATGTGCAGAACACCTCTGGCCGGAACGGCTCCTGTGTGCTCTGCACATGCTTTTTATTGTTTGATATCCACCCGAACGGTCAGCGCCTCATCTGCTGCAGGATCTGTGCGATCTCTGCGCTGGAATAGCCATCCTGCCGCAGTGCGGTGCTGATGCTGGTATCGCTCTTGCCCTGGCTGCGCATCAGCATGGCCATGTAGGCACCGTCACATTCCGGGAGGTGTCACTGCCCAGACGGGTGGCAGTGCCCGTGCTGCGGTTGGCTGTACCGGAGGACGTACTGCCCGTGCCAGTGCCGCCAGTCTTACTGCCTGCCGCCGTGCTGCCAGCGCGGCTTGCTTTCTGCGCTGCATTGGACTTTTTCAGGTTCCACTCACCCAGTGCGATGTTCAGCTTCTGGCTTGTGACATCGTTGTTGAATTTCTGCTGGTTGAGTTTGTCCTGATACTCCCGCTCGCTCGTCTCGTTCTCGTAGCGCTGCTGGTTCAGGCTGTCCTGATACTGACGCTCCTGCAGCTGCTGGTTCCACTGAGTGTCCGCACGGTCTGCCTCGTACTGACGGTTGCCGGAGTAGATGTTGTAGCCGGTATTCAGCAGGCCGCTCAGCATGGAGCCAACGCCCGTGGTGCCGCTGAGAACGATCTGCACCGCATCGCCCAGCACACCCAGCACGGTCATCACATTGCTGAACACCTGCTGGCGGCGTGCTGCCTGCTGCTGTTCCTGCGCGGAGTAATAATCGTGCAGGGTGCCCAGCTGGCTCAGATAATCCTGATACTTGCCGTAGTCCTGCGCATAGGCGTTGTTGTATGCTTCGCCCTTCTGCTGCAGCTGGGTGTAGTAGTCCGAGAGCTTGTTGTTGTACTGCTGCTGGGCATCCTGTTCGCTGTTGTTCAGCTGATCCAGCTGGCTCACCAGCTCGTTGCCGCCGCTGGTATACGTATCCAGTGCCAGACTGTACAGCGTGGGGATGGCGCTGCTCAGCGCACCGATCTGCTGCTGATACGCCTGCTGGGCGGCGCTCGTGGCATAGCTGGAGCCATAACCGCCGGTCAGGGCTGCAGCCTGCGCCGCAGCATCTGCGCTGGCATTGTGGGCGTTCTGCAAATAGTTCTGCTCGTACTGGCGGTAGAGCGGATCCTTGGTGTAGCTGTACTGGAAGCTCTCACGCTGCAGCAGCTGGTTCAAAAGCTGATCGATCCGCTCCTGATAGCTGCTCTGATAATCGCCCGGGCGGTTTGCCTGCCACTCCTTCAGCGCATCTGCGGCATCCGTCACGGTCTGGCTGGGCTTGTAGCTGGAATTTGCCAGCGCGTTTTCCACCTCCGAGCGGCTGTCCAGTCCCGCTGCCGAATAGCCTCTCTGCACGGCAGGCTGGCCGCTGCCCTCCGTCTGCGCCTGCACAGCGGCAAGCGCTTCGTCCTTTTTCTTTCTGTTTGCCATATATGATCCTTTCCTTATAAATTCTGCAGTTTCGTGCGCATCTCGTCGGACATGTTCTCAACGTCCAGATTGCTCAGCACATACTGCAGCTGTTCCTGCATCTGGTACAGGTAGCTGCGCAGGGCGCGGGCATCCTCCGGGTCCATGTTCTCGCTGAGCTTGGGCAGGCCGATCTTGTTAATGCCCATCACGCTTGCCATTCGTCACACCTCCCCGCCTGCAATGCCGCCCTTGGCAGCGGCCATTGTTTTTGCAATGCTGCGCAGGGTGATCTGTCCCCTGCCCTTCAGGCGCAGCCGCAGGGTGCCGTGCCTCCGGGGCACGAACGGCAGATCAAAGCTGCGCCGCTTGTCCTGTGCCGTCAGGTTGCCACCGTCTCCCATGGGCCGCCGTCATAGCTGGCGGCCACCTCCACCGTACTGCTGCACTCGGCATCCAGCCGCAGCGTCAGTCGGGAAAGATACCAGTCCTCGGCCCCGTCCAGCCCAATGTCACCAGTGGTCAGCTCAAAGTTCAGCTTTTCCTCCACACCGTCGGTGGCCTGCCAGTCCGCTTCGCGGCTGGGATCTGCGGCCCACAGTGCCTGCCCGTCCCACAGATAAAGCTGTCCGCCGGTGCTGGTCATCTCGTAGGAACACACGTTTTCTTCGCTCCAGAGCGCGCGCTCGGTATCGTACACCAGCAGCCTTGCCGTATTTTCGCCTGCCGCCGTGCGGGCCACATGCAGGTAATAGCGGCCATCTAGCGCACTGCCCACCGCGCTCTGCACATTGGCCAGTCGGCCCGAATCCAACGCGCCTGACACTTTTGTTGGAATGCTGCCGTCCCATGCCATCACTCCGTCCGGCGAAAGATAATAGAGCGTCTCGTTCAGCACACACAGGCTGCGCGCCGCGTTTTTGGCAACGCCCCGGCAGCGCAGCGAGGTGAGCTGAAAATCCGAAGGCTTGGAGCCATAGAGCTTGTGCAGTGTGTTCTCCTTAAAGAACAACGCATAGCCCATGCATGTGGCCGCGCCGGTAAACGCACCATCGCTGCCCACCGTCACTGCGTAGCTGTCTGCCGCAATGCCCCGGTAGGAAAACCAGTTGGTGGGGTCGCCTAAGCGGCAGGCATAGATCACGTTTTCCTTGCTGTTGCAGCCCCATACCCGGTTGTCGCACTCGGTAACGTAGTCCAGATCCGGCACGCGGCGTTCCATCCGCACCGGCGTGCTCACCGCAAAGCTGCGTGTCTCCTTGCCGTCCAAGCTGGTCCACTGGGCGCTCTCGGCGCTCTGCACCAGCATGCCGTAAACATGATCTCCCTCCGGGCTTACCCGCACGCGCAGCCCGTTTTCCAGCACATCGTAAACTACCAGATCCCCGTCCAGCTTTGTCCACATGCCAGCCTGCTGTGCTGCCGTGCCCTGCACGGTCACGGTGTCCCATTGGGCAAATAGCCTCTGCGCGCCCGCCGCTGTGATGCGGCAGTATTCCAGCGGCACTGCCGTCCAGCTGCCGGAGGATGCGCTGTACTCTTCCAGTGTGCTGGTGCTGGCCCATGGGTGCTCCTCGTCCTCCACCTTCAAAAAGAGCTGTCCGTCTGCAGGCTTCTCCGGTTCCTCCTTGCCGTAACCGCTCACCTCGTAGACCTTGCCCGCGGCATCGCAGGGTGCAAACTGCACGCTCTGTCCCTCTGCCTGCCATACAGCTCCCAGTGCCGAAACACTTCCGTCCGCTGTATCAAAGGCTACCTTGTCCGGGAAGATCAGGATTTTTGTACCAATGCCCACCAGTGCCTTTTTGCCGTCGGTCACTGCCTCGGTGCAGGTCACCGGGTCCGCGCCGTCGGCATCCGGCGTGTAGATCAGATCCTTCCCGCAGACGGTCAGCAGCCCGTTCAGGTGATACATGCCGTTCAGCCGGTCAACTCCCTCAGCTTGCGGCGCGGCTTGCGGGTGCTCAGCGCCGGGAAATCCCGGGCAGAAAAATTCACGCCCGCGCTGTACTCTGCTTCCGAGCAGGCATAGGTCTCGTTCAGCCCGCCGAATACCCGCACAAGACTGCGGCTGTTCTGCAGCTTCGCTCTGTTTGCCAGAACCATGCTCTCACCTCCTTACCAGCGCCACTGGGCACCCGTCAGGGTCGGGTAGCTGCGCCGCAGCCACGCCGCCAGATCTGCCAGCAGACTGTTGTACTGGGCCTGCTCCCCGACGTAGCGGTCGGTCTCACCAAGGGCCGCATCGGTCATGGCACACAGATAATGCGGATACAGCGCATCAAAAGGTGCCGGTGCCAGCAGCACATCGTCGTCCTGCAGGCTGTCGTCCCATGCAAGGTCTGCGCCCACATCGTCGTATGCATCTGTGATGCTGTTTTTAAAAAGGCGTTCCCGCAGCATCGCGTCTGCTTCCTTCAGCCACGCCTGCCGGGTGGCCAGCGCAATGCGGCTGCCCGGGCGCAGCTCTTCGGCGCGTTCCAGCGCCTGTCCTACGGTCATATGCTCACTCTCCTTTTTATAAAGGCCCGGCCGGGCAGGCTCCCCAGCCGGGCTTTTTGTCTGTTTCGGGTTTACTGGGCGGCGTTCTCTGCCGCCGCAATGCGGGCGGCGGTCAGCTCATCCTGCATCTGGCTGTGCTCCAGCACCTCGGCCACTTCGGGCGGCACTTCCACCTCCACGCCGCGGCGGATCTTATAGTTCACACCGTTCACGCTCACGAACAGATCGCCCTTGTAGCGGCTGTTATCCTTGAACAGCCGGATGCGCACATTTTTCTTTTCAGCCATGGCTCACGCCTCCTCAGTTTGCAGCAGCGGTGGCGGAATAGCTGGACGCACTTTCAATGCGCACCATGTACTGCTCCACCAGACGCTCTGCCGCACGCATGCCCTTCCAGCCCACGGAAGCGCGCTGGTTCAGCGGGTCGTCGCCGTAGCCAGCTGCTTGACGATGTGCTCCAGACCGCCGCCTTCCAGCTCGGTCACGCCGTAGGCGTGGGCACCCAGCACCAGCGTACCGAACACAGCCAGACCGTCCGGGCAGGTGGAATCCTTCCAGATCTTGCCTCGCTGGTCTCGATGAAGCGGATGTTGCCCAGCTTGCCGATCTCGCCGCGGAACATGGTGTCCGGGTCGGCGTACTTGTGCACCTCAATGAACTCCTTGCTGGTCTTCAGGTCGTAGGCAGCGTAGGGGTGGATGATGGCAATGTAGCTGTCGCCGATGGGGTCGGCGTTCATCGCGCCAGCTGTGCCGCCGCCTGAAAGAACAGCTTCGGGGTCAGGGTGCAGGTCTTGTCCAGTGCCTTGCGGCTGGCAACGGCAGTCTCGGTGCCGTCTGCGGCCAGCTTGGGCGCATAGATCACATTGGTGCCGCCCGCCAGCACATCGCGGGTAATGCTGTCCATGGTGCGGCCTGCCTGACTTGCCAGCACACGGGTGGCCTGCACCACATTGTTGTCAATGGCGGTCATCTGCAGCACGTCGGTCAGCGGAGTCCAGCCGCCGTACTGGTGCAGATCGCTGGTGATGGTGGTCACATTCAGTGCCTGACCGTTCGGGGTCACGCCCTCGGTCAGCGGAGTGGATGCCTTGGGCAGGCTGTCGTACTTGCGGAACTCAATGGTCTTGCCGCCGTTCTGGGGCACAGGGTAGTAGTCCGCAAACTGGTCGTGCACCAGACGCGGCTCTGCCTGATCGATGAGACGCTTCTCGTAGAAGGTCTTCATCTCTTTCGACATGGTAGCGGTGGTGTTCAGGTTTTCCGCAAACAGCTGGATGTTGAAATTCTTGTTCATGCTCATATTCCTTTCTCTTGTAAAATAGTCACAATTCGATCTGTGCTCCGTGGAGCACACGGCGTTCCAGTGCTTCTCGCTGGGCGCGGGTCATGCTGGCTACATCCGGGCGGACGGTAGCCGCGCCGCCGGGCCGGATGCCGTTTTCGGTGGGCCGTGCGGCCCGCTGCTGAATGCGTTCCACCACGCCCTGCTCCACAGCCTGCGCTGCAGTGCGCAGGTTTTCGTCGTAGTGGGCCAGACGGTACGCATCCCGCACCCTCATGCCGGGCAGCTGCATCAGGCGGCGCATCTCCGGGCTGCGCAGCTCGTTCTGCAGATCAAAATCCGGCTGGCTGCGGCGCATGGCCGCTTCCTCTGCCGCCCAGCGGGCATGCAGGCTGTGCACAGCAGCCTGTGTGCTGCGGGCAAAGCTGGACAGCGGCGGCAGTTCTGGGCGCTGCACAGGCAGTTCCTGCCGGGGCTTTTCCGGCTGCAGCTCTACGGTTTTCTCTGCCGAGGCCTGCGGCACAGCGGGCGCTTCTTTTGCTTTGTCCGGCTTCATGGTGCCGGAGGCCACCGCCTGCCGGGTCTGCGCTTCGCTCAGGGCAGGGGGAGCGGCTTCTCCCTCTGCAAAGAGCTGTAGCATAAAGGTTCCCCACGGGTTGCGGCTCCCAGCGTCCACTTCGTGCCTTGAGCGGCACTCGTGTTCTGCTGGCCGCTGCCCCAGCCTCGGCTCCCTGTTTCCGCCGCAGGCGGCGGTCGCCTCCGCTGCAAACAGCTGCAGATCCATCATGCTCTCCTTTCCTCTGCGGCTCACATCTGCAAAGCGGACATTCTCCGGGTAGCGTTCGGCCAGCAGTGCAAAGCAGGCTTTGGCCAGCTCAAAGGCACCGCGCACCCATTCTTCGCAGGGCGCATCCACGCTCACTGCCAGACGCGGGCCGTCCGGCTCATCAAAGGCTTCGCTGTGGGCGTTCTCTTCCCCGGCCAGCAGGTACACAAGGCCCTGCATCACGGTGCTGGCTCCTGCACAAACGATGTCCTGCCCGGCAGGCGCATAGCCTGCATGACCGGCAGCTTCCAGCCGCAGCTCAGCCGGCGGGGGTATCCATCTCGCTGTAACAAACTTTCATCATAAAATTCACCTCCTTTTTAATGGATGTCCATGCATGTGCAGCGGCGGCCACCGGCAGGACATTGCCAAGGCCCGCCAGCTTTACCGCCTGCCCGTCCTTCTGCGCAGACGCACCGCCTGCACTGCGGGCCGGTTCGTCAGGCCCGGTGCCTGCTGGGCGATCACCACCGCCATCTGTGCCATCTGCTGCTGCATCCTAGCCAGCTGCTGGGCAAGGGTGCCGTTCTGCCGCACCCTCTGACGCACCTTCTCAATGCCTTCAAAGTCCATCATTTCCAGTGCCGCAAGGGCGGCATCGGCATTTTCCGGCTTGAAAAATCCCAGCTGATAGCACTCCTTGGCCGTCTCGTTCTGGGAAAGACGGCTGAAGGTGCTCTTCTTGGCGGCGCTCACCACGATGTCAAAGATCGGCTCCCGGCTGCCCAGTTCCACGCCGCCCACGCTGCCGCCGGGCACCGCCCGCAGCGCCTGCGCCGAGAAGGGCACGAACCGGCTCTCGCCGCTTTCGCCCACGATGCGGAATACCCGCTGCTCGTCGTAGAACTGGCGCATCAGCTCGATGATGAGATAGCACTGCTTTGCAAAAGCACGGTAGGCGCTCTTGAGCATATCGCGGCTGAGTTTGCTGCCTGCCTCCTGCAAGGCCGCAATGGCGCTGGCTGCGGTCACACCTCCGGCAGTGCCGCCCTGCGTCATGTCCCGGTTGCCGCTGATCTCCTTCAGCTCTTCAATGCGGCTCTGGCGGTAACTCAGGCTGTTGCCCTGCAGGCCCGCCGTCTGCAGCGGACGGAAACTGTCGTCATTGAGCCGTCCCACCACATGCACGATGTCCCGGCTGAAATCGGCCAGCTCTTCCTCGTTCACACCCGCCGTGTCGCTGAGCACATACCGCTGCTTTGCACTCAGCAGCACGTTCTCGTCCATGGCATGGTTCATCTTGTCAATGGCCGTCTGGCAGTCCTTCATCACATCGATGTAGCCAAAGCCCGCCGGGCTGTCCTCCTCCACGAACAGCGGGTCAAATACAAAGGGGTACTGCCCGTGGTCGTACAGGCCGCTTTCTGCCAGCGCCGGGTCGTTCTGGCTGGCGTACAGCACCACGCCGTTGCAGAACTTGCAGTAGTGCAGCACCATGCGCCCCGTTTCATCCGGGCGTTTGTAGTACCAGTCCACCACCACGCTCTTGGAGCTGGTGTCCTGCCCTTCATCGTGGATGTACCGAGGCACGTCCAGCACGCTGGCGGTGTGTCCTGCCAGCTGCGGGTACTGCGCGCACAGCCGGGCCGTGTCCTCAAGGCTCAGGCTGAAAAAGTCCGGCGATGCCTGAATATCCGCCACGCCCGGCTCCCAGTAGAGCATCAGCAGGTTCACGCTGCGCACCGCAATGTCGCCAATGCCGCCGCGCATTGCAGGGTCCCAGAAGATACCGGTCACGCCGGTGCCCTGTTTGAGCTTGCGCCACCAGCAGTCGCTGTATACCTGCTCGTAGTCGGCCTGTTCCAGCACCACCGGCAAAACGCTGGAAAGTGCCCGTGCGGTGTCCTCGTCATCTGCCTCTCGGGGCAGCACGTTCGGTTCCGGGTAGTTGTCCATGGCATCGGCGTGCTTGTTGGCAATGCTGTTGAACAGCCACCCGCTGGAAGGCTGGGCCTTGCCGGGCATCATGGGGTTCTGGTAGTTCTTCCAGTGGCCCATGCGGAACCACAGCTCGTTATCCACAATACGCTTGTCCAGCGCAGCCTTGCCCGCCTTGTACCGCTGCAAGGTCTGCATGGCCTCGGCCACCTGTGCTTCACCCACGGGCAAAGCTTCGTTCTCGTAATCGTCCATTGCGTTTCTCCTTTAAATTCTGTAAAATCTTGCCCGCTTGTGCAGGTTCAGCGGGTCGTCGGGCATGGGCGGCGCAGCACAGCGCACCGGCGGGCTGATAGGGTTCTCCATCAGCACATAGCGGCACTCGTCGTAAATGTGATCCTCCTGCCGGGTGTCGATGTCCTCCACGTTGCTTTCGTCGTACACAAGGTTCGGGATCGTGCGGATAAAGTGCTTGCAGGTATTGAACACCTGAAACATCGGCCTGCCGTCCGCATCAAAATTCAGCCGGTAGTGGAACTGCATCTTGCCCGCAAGCCGGGTGTTGTCGCCGGGGGACCAGCGCAGGAAGTTTGGGCTGCGCTCCATCATAGCGGCAATGCTCTCGCCGCGGCTCTCATCAAAGATGGCCGGATCGGCAATGCCGTGGATCACCCTGCCGCGCAAAAGCGGGTCGTTCTGCTCTGCCTCCCGGATGCGCCGGGCCTGTTCCACCGGTCGATGCGCAGGCCCTCGTTCGGCCTGCCGGTGCAGCCGTACAGCTCCTTGATGCGGTACAGCCGCCCCTCCTCGTCCGCTGCGTACCACCCCACCGAGAACGGCTTGGAAAAGCCAAAGTCGAACCCGCGGTAGATCTGCCAGTGCTTCGATGGTGAACGGTGCGATCACATGGGTCCAGCGCTGGTCTTCGTAGCGGGCCGGGTCGTTGCGCCATTCGGTGAACACCTGCCCGGAAAAGCTGTCCCAGCTGCCGTAGAGCAGCGCCTGCTTTTCCGCTTCCGGCATACTGGCAAGGCTTGCAAGGTAGCCGGGGTCGTTTGCCAGCAGGGCGGGGTTATCAAAAATGCTGGAAGGGATGAACACCCGCGCCCGCTGCAGCTTCTGTTCGGTGCCGTCCGGCAGCTTTACCGTGTATTCTTCGGTGATAGGCGTGCCGGGCGGTGCGGGCGTGATGAACCGTGCCTTCACCCACCCGTGGCCGATGCCGCCGGGATTGGTGGTGGCCCGCATGTACACCCGCGTGCCCGGGCCGGTGGGACGGTTGCGGCTCATCATGTAGCTGTACTCTTCCCATTCAAAGTGGGTCAGCTCGTCAAAGCCGATAAAATCGAAGGCCTTGCCCTGATAATTGGTACGGTCCTTGGTGTACTGCATGGAGCCAAAGTAAATTTTTGCCCCGCTGGGGAAGTTCCACACATGGGCCGTGGCGTTGTACTGTGCCTGCGGGAACGCCCTGTGGTAGTACACCTGGCTCTTGTCCACCAGATCAGAAAGCTGCGGGTAGGTCTTGCGCAGGATCAGCGCCCGGTAGTGCGGAATGTGCACCTGCCGCAGCGCTTCGATCACCAGCGCGTCGCTCTTGCCGCCGCCTGCTGCACCGCCGTACAGCGCTTCCGGTTCCGGGCGGCTCATAAATTCGGCCTGCCGCGGCTGGGGCCGCCAGACCACCGGCACTCTTGCTTGTACAATGCTCATGGTTCTTCCTCCACCGTCGGCAGCAGCACCACGCCGCACTCCGCTCCTTCTGCCTGTGCCCCCTGATCGTTCAGGGTCTTGGCTACACCGGCCAGATCCTTGAGCACCGCCGTGGCCTCCTTGAGGTCTTTCATGGTGCCTGCTCCCGATGCGCCTTCCTTTTTTGCCGCCTTCTGCCGGGCATTCAGTTCCCGCACCTGCTGTGCCAGCAGGGTGCTCAGGGTGTCCGTGGCTCGGCTCAGGCTGGCCAGCCCTCTGGCCTGTTTTGTCTGCCCCATGGTGTTGGGTATCAGCTCCTTTCCGCCTGGTGTGCTGGGCTATGGCAAAAGGATACCACTGGTGCTGCTTTCCCAACAGTGTGCACTTTTACAGGGCCATAGCGTATATTTTAAATTTAAGAATCCGATTCGTATACTTTCACCCCTTATAATTCATCGCTGTTTCGTATCTTTTCAAAAGTAGTGTTTTTTCTCCATCAAAATTTGTGGCAGACCCGCAGAAAACCTTCAAAGTCATACTCATTTGCGATTTTTGGACAGAAAATGAAAAAAGTGTGTTTATTCTGTGGACAAATGCTTTTGTAAAATGTTACAATAGGTTCTGTTCTTTCTCGTCCCACGCACGGACGGGATGTTTTATCTGAATCAGGAGGTTCCTCATGTTAGAAAACATCTTTCATCTGAAGGAGAACCACACCGATGTCAAGACCGAGATCATGGCAGGTATCACCACCTTCATGACCATGGCTTACATCCTTGCGGTCAATCCCAACATCCTTTCTGCTTCCGGCATGGATTCGGAAGCCGTTCTGATCGCCACCGCGCTGGCATCCTTTGTTGGCACTGCGCTTATGGCTCTGCTTGCCAACTATCCGTTTGCACTGGCACCCGGCATGGGCCTGAACGCCTACTTCTCCTACACGGTCGTTCTCACCATGGGCTACAGCTGGCAGTTGGCCTGATGGCCGTCTTTGTAGAGGGCATCATCTTCATCGTGCTGTCCCTCACCAATATCCGTGAGGGCATCTTCAATGCCATCCCATGACCCTGAAGAGCGCCGTCAGCGTGGGCATCGGCCTGTTCGTTGCTTTCGTTGGCCTGCAGAATGCAAAACTGATCGTCAACAGCGATTCCACCTCGTCACCTACCAGCACTTCAAGGGCGACACCTTCTCCAGCGTAGGCGTGGGTGCCATTCTGGCCCTGTTGGGTATCGTGATCACCGCCGTTCTGCTGGTTAAAAAGGTCAAGGGCGGCATCCTGTACGGCATTCTTATCACCTGGGTGCTGGGCATCCTCTGCGAGATCGCCGGCATCTATGTTCCCAACCCCGACGCAGGCATGTACTCCGTCATTCCCACCGCCTTCGTCAGCTTCGACTTCTCCGCGCTGGGCAAGACCTTCGGCCAGGTATTCAAGACCGATTTCTCCGGCGTTGGCATCCTGAACTTCTTCGCCGTCATGTTCTCCTTCCTGTTCGTTGACCTGTTCGATACTCTGGGCACCCTGATCGGTGTTGCCTCCAAGGCCGACATGCTGGACGAGGACGGCAAGCTGCCCCACATCAAGGGCGCACTGATGGCCGACTCCATCGCCACCTGCGCAGGCGCTGTGCTGGGCACTTCCACCACCACCACCTTCGTCGAGAGCGCTTCCGGCGTCACCGAGGGCGGCCGCACCGGTCTGACCGCTATGACCACCGGCATCCTGTTCCTGCTGGCCACCATCTTCAGCCCGCTGTTCCTCACCATCCCGTCCTTTGCAACGGCTCCGGCCTGATCATCGTGGGCTTCTACATGATGGGTTCCGCCGTCAAGATCGACTTCAATGACCCCAGCGAGGGCATCCCCGCCTTCCTGACCATTCTGGCCATGCCCACCGCTTACAGCATTTCCGAGGGCATCGCCATCGGCGTCATCTCCTGGACCCTGATCAATCTGGTCACCGGCAAGGCCAAGGAAAAGAAGATCAGCCCCCTGATGTATGTGCTGACCGTGCTGTTCATCCTCAAGTACGTGTTCCTCTAAGCCGCTGATCTTACCGCAAGCAAAAAAGCTCCCGTCCATCATCAGGACGGGAGCTTTTCTGCTTCCTGTGATCCGGAACAGCCTGCGCATTCGCTCCGGGCTGTCCGGCGTGGAACTATTCTTTTTTAGCAATCGGGGTTATTTGCGCCGCGGGTGGATATGCACTTCCGGGATAGCCACGTTATCATAGTGGATCGGCTTATCTGCCGCCGGAGTGCCGTCCGCATCCGTATGATGTGCCACCTTGCCGGTATGGATTTCCGGCAAGGCCACGGTTTCTTCCTCATGGGGATGCTCCCGCTTTTTTCCGAGCCACGTTTTCAGATGGTGATAAAGCGACATTGCACGTCTCCTTTCCCGGTGCGGAAGCCCGCCCGAACTGTAAAGATCAGCTTCAGATAAAATTGATGAACACCGTAATGACCAGACTGTTCAGAAAGTCCGCAAACAGACTGCCCACCAGCGGGATCAGCAGATACGCCTTGACCGAGGGCGAATATTTATCGCAGATGGCCTGCATGTTGGCCATAGCGTTGGGCGTTGCGCCCATGCCAAAGCCGCAGGTGCCGGATACGATCACCGCCGCGTCGTAATCGCGGCCCATGATGTTGAACACTACCAGCACCACATACAGGATCATGAACAGGGTCTGCCCAGCCAGCAGCACGATCAGCGGCAGGGCCAGCTCTGCCAGCTGCCACAGCTTCAGGGTGATCATGGCCATACCCAGGAACAACGAAAGGCAGATGCCGCCAATGTCATTGATCTCGCCCATATACACGGTGTAGCCGCCGCCATACTCACCCACATTGCGGATGATGGCCGCCGCGATCATGGCACCGATATAGATGGGGAAGGTCATGCCCGTCAGGCTCAGAAGTCTGGACAGCACCGTGCCGATGCCCATGGCGACGATCAACTGGAAGCTTGCCGCCGGGTACATGGTGGTGTGGCGCTCGTGCTTCATTTCTTCTTCCACCAGCAGGCTGTCATCCTCCGGTACCACCGTGGCCAGCAGGTTGTGCCGCTCAATGAGCATCTTACCGATGGGGCCACCCATCATGCTGCCTGCAATCAGGCCATAGGTGGCCGCTGCCGTACACAGGGTGGTGGCCCCCTGAATGCCAAAGTCCTCCAGCACCGGGCCAAAGGCACCGGCGGTGCCGTGACCGCCCACCATGGGGATGGAGCCGGTGCAAAGGCCCACCAGCGCATCCACGCCCAGCAGCTTTGCCAGTCCCACGGCTACAAAGTTCTGGCTGACGATCAGCACGATGACCACGCCCAGAAACACGATCATCGCTCTTCCGCCGCTTTTCAGCACCTTGAGGTTTGCCTGGAAACCCACCGAGGTGAAAAACATCACCATGCAGACTTCCTTTAGAATATCATCAAATGCAAACTCGGCAACGCCGGTCACATAGCACACACAGGTAAAAATGGCGAACAGCACGCCGCCAATGACCGGAGCCGGAATGCAGAAACGTTCCAGCACCTGCACCCTTGCCCGCAAAAATTTGCCCAGCATCAGCACCAGCACAGCAACGGCCAGTGTCTGATACATATCCAATTCGATCTTCATTGCTCTACTTTCCCTCAGTTCCCAGCCGCTTCATCGACCGTAATTCCTGCCGCCTTATAATATGCGGCCGCACCCGCATGGAACGGGATGCCAACGCCCTCTACTGCGTTTTCCTCCGGGTCCAGCGGGATGCCCAGCTGCTCTTCCAGCCCTTCCCGGCTGGAGAACAGAAGCTGTGTCAGCTGCCGCACCTGCTTTGCAGGCAGCGCGTTGCTGGCCAGCAGAACGGCTTTCACGCCCACCGTCTGCACCTTTTCCGTCTGTCCGGGATAGGTGCCTGCCGGCAGCGTAACGCTGCTGTAGGCGCTGTAAGCGCTCTGCAGACGCTGTGCTGCCGCACCGTCCACGTTCAGCAGCCGGATGCCGCACTCGCCTGCCAGAGCGGTCAGCACCGGGCTGGGCGCGCCACTGTCATAAAGATGGCATCCACCCTGCCCGCCTTCAGCTGGGCAGCGGCATCCTCATAGTTCAGGTTTACCATGCTCACCATCTTGTCGTTCAGACCATAGGCAGATAAGATCTGCCGCGCGTTCTGCTCCGAACCAGATTCCTCCGCGCCAATGCTCACCGTCCTGCCATGCAGGTCCTCAATGGACTGGATGTCGGAATCCGCCCGCACCACCACCTGACAGGTCTCGGTGTACAGCGCCGCCACGGCACCAAAGCCCCGGCTTTCCTCCTCGTCGGCAAAGATGCCGGTCTGGTCATAGGCATCCTGCACAAGGTCTGCCTGTGCAATGGCCAGCTGCAGGTATTCGCCGGCCAGCAGACGCAGGTTCGCTGCGGAACCGGCGGTAGCTTCAGCTCCACCTGCCCGTTATCCGTCTCATTTTCCAATGCTGCGAACCGCTCACCGAACTCCCGGTAGATGCCGCCCTCGCCAGCCACGCCGAAGCGTAGCCGTTTAACGGTCTCCACCGACGAGCATCCGCTCAGCAGCGCTGCTGCCAGCAAAGCTCCGGCCAGCACCGCCGCGAGCCATTTCTTTTTCAAGATCACCACTCCTCTTCCTGCCGCCGCAGTGCGGCAGAGCTTTTATCCTAAATTATACGCACATTGCGGATGAAATGCAATCACCTGCTGCAGAAAAGGAATGCACTTACCCTCCGAACAGCCCGAAGAAGCTGGTATGGGTCACCCCCAGCACAAGGAACAGTGCGATCAGTGCAAACAGCACTCCGATGATAATATCCATCTGGTGCACGGTCAGCGGAAAATGATCATACATCTTTTCTTTCGCATTCACAAAGTTTTTGTCGCCGTTGTTGAGCAGGCTCTTTTTTCCTTCCTCAAAATCCACCTTCTGCGCGGCCAACTCTGCCTGCTCCTGTGCAAGCTGTTCTTCCCGGGCCGCAAGGGCAGCTTCCCGCCGGGCAAGCTCCTCTGTGAACTGCTCCCTTGTTCGGTTTTCCTGTGCCATAACGTACCTCCTGATGGTGTTTTTATTATAATACCACACAAATGCAAATAAAAAAAGCGGGCCGTCTGCCCAAAAGCAGACGACCCACAGAAAAAGCTCTTACTTCTTTGCCAGATACTTGCGGATATCGATAGCCACAGCCACGATAATGACCAGGCCCTGAACGATGTAGGTGTAGGAGGAGTTCACGTTCATGAACTGCAGCGCCACCTTCATCAGCTCAAAGACCAGAACGCCGACCAGAACGCCGGGCACAGTGCCGACACCGCCGGTGGTGGAAACACCGCCGATGGTGCAGGCTGCGATGGCGTCCAGCTCATAGCCCTGTGCGGTGTTGACGGATGCGCCGCCGGACTTTGCAGCCAGCAGGCAGCCTGCCAGACCGAACATGCAGGAAGCCAGGATGTAGATGCGGATCTTGGTGGCGTTGACGTTGACACCGGCCACCTCAGCAGCAGCTTCGTTGCCGCCGATGGCGTACATGTACTTGCCGTGACGGGTCTTGTTGTACAGGAACCAGAAGCATGCAGCCACCACCAAAGCGATCCAGATCAGCACAGGCACACCGATGATGGTGTTGGAGGCCAGAGAGGTGAAGTTCTTGTTCAGGGAGCCGATGGGGGTACCGCCGGTGTACACAAGGCAGATACCGTAGACCACCTGCTGCATACCCAAGGTAGCAATGAAGGGCTGCACCTTCAGGTAGCTGACCACCAGTCCGTTGCACAGACCCACGATGGCGCAGATGGCAATGACCAGAATGAACACCACGGGGGTGGACAGGGTGGGCATATTGGGGTAGAACTTGCCGGAAGCGCCTTCGGTCTGCGCAAAAATGCAGGCCAGACATGCGGCAAAACCAGCCAGACGGCCAGCGGACAGGTCGTTACCGGTGGTGATCAAACAGCCGGAAATGCCCAGAGCGATGATGTAGCGGATGGACACGTTCTTGAACAGGTTGATCATGTTGGTGCCGGAGAAGAAGTTGGGGTGCATGATGCCAACGATCAGAGTGATGGCCAGCATCATCATAATAATGGCGTTGTTGCTGAGCCACTTGCCCACAGCCTTGCCATTCAATTTTTTGGTAGCTTCCACGATAGACAGCCTCCTTATTTACTGATTTGCCGCAGCGGTGGGTGCGGTCTCGAACTGGGTAGCCAGCGCCATGATGTTCTCCTGCGTAGCGTCCTTGCCGTCGATAAAGCCGGTGATGCGGCCATCGCACATGACCATGACACGGTTGGACATACCGATGATCTCGCTCATTTCGGAGGAGATCATGATAATGCTCTTGCCCTGCTTGGCCAGATCGGCGATGATGCAGTAGATCTCATACTTTGCACCGACGTCGATGCCGCGGGTAGCTCGTCCAGAATGAGCACATCGGGGTTGTTGGCCAGCCAGCGGGCGATCAGCACCTTCTGCTGGTTGCCGCCGGAAAGGCTCTTGATCTGGGTCTTGGGGCTGGGCACCTTGATGGCCATTTTTTCCTTGTTGGTAGCCACCAGATCCAGGATCTTCTTGTTGTCCAGCATGATGGGACCCTTGCGCAGGGCATCCAGCGATGCAATGGAGATGTTATCCGCAACACTCAGCACACCCATGATGCCGGTGGCACGGCGGTCCTCGGTCAGCAGAGCCACGCTCTTCTGGATGGCGTCGCGGGGCTGCTTGATGTTCACCTCTTCGCCCTTGATCCACACCTTACCGGAGGTATGGGCACGCAGGCCGAAGATGCCTTCCATCAGCTCGGTGCGCTGTGCGCCCACCAGACCGGCCACGCCCAGGATCTCGCCTTTTTTGATCTCGAAGCTGCAGTGGCGGAAGGAACGCGGATGGATGGATGTAAAGTCCTCCACCTTCATCATCACCTCGTCCGAGGGATGGTTCTCCAGCGGGGGATACAGGTTCGACAGCTCACGGCCGACCATCTTTGCAATGATCTGCTCCTTGGTCATGTTGGCAACGTCCCACTTACCGATGTACTGGCCATCGCGCATGATGGTGACTTCGTCCGCGATCACCTTGATCTCGTCCATCTTGTGGCTGATATAGACCAGTGCCACGCCCAGAGCCTTCAGCTCGCGCATGATGCGGAACAGCGACTCAACTTCGTTTGCGGTCAGTGAGGAAGTGGGCTCGTCCAGGATCAGCACCTTGCAGTTTGCGGAAACAGCCTTTGCAATTTCCACCATCTGCATCTGTGCGATGCTCAGAGAGCCAAGCTTTGCACGGGGATTGATCTCCAGCTTCAGCTTTTTCAGCAGCTCCTCCGTATCCTTGTACATTTTGGCGTGATCCACCACCGTAACAGGGCCGTACTTTTTGGTGGGGTAGCGGCCCAGCCAGATGTTCTCGGCCACAGTACGTGCCGGAATCGGCTGCAGTTCCTGATGCACCATGGCAATGCCGCGGTTCAGTGCATCCAGAGGGGTGGTGATGGTAACTTTTTCGCCCTCGTATTCAATTTCGCCCTCGTCCATCTTGTAAATGCCAAACATGCATTTCATCAGTGTGGACTTACCGGCGCCGTTTTCACCCATCAGCGCCATGACCTTACCGGGGCGAAGCTCCAACTGGGCGTGATCCAGCGCTTTGACGCCGGGGAAGGTCTTGACCACGCCTTTCATTACCAGACGGTATTCTGACATTCCGCAGAGCCTCCTTGTCGTTTATTATAAGACCGCAGAAAAACCTTTTTTTCAAAACAAGGCGCGTGCGCGGAGAATATTTCTCGCACGCACGCGCTTTATAGCTTTGTTCAAGCCGTCAAGGTCCACTGCGCACCTTGCATTGTTTCAGGAAAACTTTGGTCTTACTTCACGTACTCGGAAGCGTTGTCCTTGGTCACCTTCACATAGTCGACCCAGTAGTACTGCTCGACCTTGGAGCCTTCAACGTACAGCTTGGTAGCCTCAGCAGCTGCGGTAGCCTGACCCACGTCGTCGTTCAGCACGGTACCGGTCATGTTGCCATCCAGAACGTCCTGAACAGCCTCTGCCAGAGCATCGACGCCGACCAGATAGATGTCCTTGCCGACGGTGCGGCTTGCCTGCTGGATGGACTGCAGAGCGCCCAGTGCCATTGCGTCGTTGTTGCAGAAGACAACTTCGATCTTGTCGCCGTACTGAGACAGAGCGTTTGCAACGTCCTGCTGAGCGGTGGTCTGATCCCAGTTGTCCAGGTACTCGTACAGGCACTCAACTTCCTTGCCTGCATCGGTCAGGGCCTTGATGGAGTACTCGGTGCGGTACTGAGCATCGATGTTCTCGGGGTCGCCCTTGCACATAATGTAGGTGATCTTGCCGTCGCCGTTGATATCGCCCTGAGTCTCGGTCTCCAGGATCAGCTCGCCCTGATAAGTACCGGACTGACGTGCGTCAGCACCAACGTAGCAGCACTTGTCTGCGTAGGAGTCCAGAACGCTCTTGTCGGGCTCACGGTTGATGAAGACGATAGGAGTCTCAGAGGGCTTGACGGTATCAACGATGGTCTGTGCGGAAGTGGTCTGGACAGGTTGATGACCAGCACGTCCACGCCCTGCTGCAGGAAGGTGTTGATCTGCTCGGTCTGGGTGTTCTGGTCGTTCTTGCCGTCCATGATGGTGACGGAGTAGCCCATGTCCTTCAGGTACTCTTCCAGATCGGAGCGGTACAGGGTCATGAAGTTATCAGCAAACTGATAGATGCACACGCCGATGTTTGCGGAACCGTTGGTTGCAGCAGCGCTGGAAGCAGCAGCAGAAGATGCAGCAACAGAAGAAGCAGCAGTAGAGGTGCTGGAAGAGCCGCCGCAGGCGGTCATAGCAGCAGTTGCACCAACAACAGCAGATGCCTTCAGGAAGTCACGACGCGAAATCATTTTCATAATAATGTTCTCCTTCAATTCGTATCTCAGCATTTTCACAGGAGCAATCTTGCATGCACCTGTAATTCCTGTTCGTATTATACCCTTGCAGCACCCCACTGTTCAAGAGAACAAGTTCACAAGATTGAAGGAGTTCTTTTGTGCTATTTCAACAAATGCTTTTTGGGCTCGCCAATTTCTTTTCTCGAAACATCACAATTTTTCATACATTTGCAACCTCCCTACAAAAGCAAAAAAATTATGTCATTTTTCTCTCAAAAAGATTACAAAATGTTGCATCGTCCGGTTTTTGCAGCTTTTTTATTTCTTGTATATCTTGAAAAATATTTTCAGGAATAGTTCATCCCTGTTCTTCCGCATTTTTTCGCTTCATTTCTGAAATTTTCTGAAAATCGCCTGTCATTCCCGGTTCCTGCCGCCCGCCTTTTGCAAAGAAAATGCCCAGAAGCTTTCCTGAGCCTCCGGGCATTCCAATCCGAGTATCTTTTACAGATGCAGCAGCATCTTTGCAATGTTGAAGTAGATCAGCAGCGTGGTGGTATCCACAATGGTGGTGATCAGGGGTGAAGCCATCACGGCCGGATCCACATGCAGCTTTTCTGCCGCCACCGGCAGAATGCCGCCGATGATCTGCGAGAGCAGGATGGTGCAGATCAAAGTCAGACACACCACCAGTGCCACCGGAGCCGCAATGCGGTCAAACACCAGCAGCTTTACAAAGTTGCATACGGCCAGCGTGCCGCCGCACAGCAAGGCACGCGGCTCTCGCGCCACAGGATGCGGGGCAGATCGTGGGGCTGGATATCGCCCACCGCCATGCCGCGGATGATGGTGGAGGTGCTCTGGCTGCCCGCGTTGCCGCCTGCGTCGGTCAGCATGGGGATGTATGCAGTCAGCACGGTCACAGCGGCCAGTGCATCCTCGTATCCGCGAATGACCAGACTGGAGAAGGTGGCGCTGATCATCAGGAACAGCAGCCACGGCGCACGGCTCTTATACAGATCCCACATGCTCTGCTTGAAGTAGGGCTTGTCGGAGGGGCCGATTGCGTTCATCTTTGCAATATCTTCGCTGGCCTCGTCCTGCAGGATGCTGATAGCATCGTCAATGGTCACGATGCCCACCAGCCGGTTCTCGGCGTCCACCACCGGAATAGCCAGAAAGCCGTATTTCTCGAACAGGTTGGAAACATCCTCCTGATCGGTGGTGGTGCTCACGCTGACCACATTGGAATCCATCAGGTCCTTGATAGGCTCTTCTGTGTTCTTTGCCAGCACCAGCGCCCGCAGGGACACCACGCCGATCAGCCTGCGGCTGTCATCGGTCACATAGCAGTTGTTGATGGTCTCCTTGTCAAAGCCATTCCTGCGGATGGCCTCCATAGCCTGTGCCACGGTCATGTCCGGCCGCAGCTCCATCAGCTCGGTGGTCATCACGCCGCCGGCCGAGTCCTCCGGGTACTTGAGCAGCTCGTTGATCATGCGGCGGGTGGTGGGGTCGGCCTGACCAGAATGCGCTTGACCACGTTGGCAGGCATTTCCTCCACAAGGTCGGTGGCATCGTCCACGAACAGTTCGTCCACAACAGCCTTCAGCTCGGTATCGGTCAGGCCGTCGATCAGCTTCTGCTGGGTCTCAGGGGCCAGTTCGGTGAACACATCTGCGGCCAGATCCTTCGGGCACAGACGGAACAGCACCGGGAGCTTTTCTGCAGGCAGATCCTCAAATACCGCCGCAAGGTCGGGCGCGGGCAGAGTTTCCATCACATCCCGCAGGCTCTGGTATTTCTTGGCATCGTCCAGATTTGCCAGCATGGTCTTGAGGGTATCGATCGAGATTTCAGACATAAAAAAGCTGCCTCCTTTTCAGTGGCAGCTCTCGTTTCTTCTTTTCAGGGAACGCAAACACGCACCGTGTGCATTCACACACAGCAGGGTCTGCGCAAAGCAGAAACGGCGGCTGCCATCATATAAAGTAATCGGGGAGAAAGACTGCTGCTACTGCCAGCAGGTTCCATGACAACCACCTCGTTTTCCTGTTGTAAAAAGACACTTTTTGCCTTTTCCGCCCATTACTTTACCACTGCTTTTTTGCTGCGTCAACCCTGCTTTTTAAATTTTTCCGTTTCTTTACAAAAGTAAAAGTGCCCGATGACATTTTTCGTATCATCAGGCACTTTTATCCTGTCAGAGCATGTCCCGGGCGGGATGGAAGGCTCTTTGCTTACAGGGTCTCTACCGTATCAAACAGTTCTTTTGCGGCTTCCACAGCATCCTTGCTGCCAAACACCACCCGCACGCCGTTTGCCATGGCGGCACCCAGCTCTGCGGCCTGCTCCTTCAGCAGTGCGGCATCCACCGCACACAGGGCCTTGCGGTCTGCCGCCATCATTTCATCAGTGATGCCGCAGAAATACCGGCGGTCCGTCTCGCGGGCCTCAGCACGCGGCTTGCGAGGGGTGTCCAGCTTGGCCACAGTACCCACAATAAAATCGTTCAGGTCTTTTCGGTGTACTCCCGTGCTGCCAGTTCTGCCGGACCTTTTGCAAAGGTGTCGTAGCTTTCCTTTACATGGGGGTCGCGGTAGGTGTACAGGTATTCCACGCCGTCCGAGGAGAGCATTCCGGTGCCGTAAGCGCCGCCCACCTCGCGGATGTTGTGCCACAGGTATTCGTAGCTCATCACGCGGGCCAGCGCCTTGCGGTCGCTGCGGCGCTCCATGGGCCATACCTGTACATCGTAGTTCACACCGCCGTCAATGATAAACGCTTCGTTCACCGGCGGTGTCAGCGGCTCCACATAGGGCTTTGCCGCAGCGCGGCCCTCGGCAGCAAAGCGGCTGTCCGGCAGCAGAGTGCGCAACTTTGCAAGGGCATCCTCGCTGCCGTACAGGCTGACCGTCAGCTCCGCGTGCTGCAGCACCTCTGTGCGCAGGGCATCCAGCTTTTCGCCCAGTGCTGCCCAATTGCCGCGCTCCTGCACGCCGCACAAGAACTTGTAATAGCTCACACCGCTGCAGCGTTCACTCACCGCACCGTCCACCGTGTAGTGGGCACTGGCGCGGGTGGCTGCGTATACATTGCCCTGCTGGATGAACTGCTGTTCCATGTTCAACTTCTGCTGGCTCAGCACCCGTGCAAAAGCAGCTTCTGCCGCCGGGCCGGTAAGGATGGTATCATACAGCCATTCGCCGCCCAGCTCCACAGCCTTTTCCAGACTGCGTTCCAGCAGGCTCAGGCACAGGCTCAGCTTGGCATGGCAGGGTGCACCCTCCTGCCGCCCAGTCCAGATGTCCAGCTGGGTGCGGCTGTCGCCCAGCCATGTGCTGCGCAGAGTGTTCAGTTGCTGAGCGGTGTGTTCGGTGCTGTCCAGCTCGTCCAACACATCGGTCAGCAGGTCCAGATACGGCATGTCCTCAGGCTTCACATTACCGAGGTCATAGTAGAAGTTCAGGTACAGGCTGCCTGCCGAAGGGTGATGCACCAGCTGCGCGCCAGCCAGAAGTTCCCGCTCACCTGGGGCCGTCCTTGCTCCGTCGCCAAGGTCGGCAACGGTCAGCGGGTGCTCCAGCACAAGCTTGCCGTCGGTGCGGATGGGTTCGCCCTCCTCCTTTTTAGGCAGGGTGGGCACCTGCACCACCTGCACCGGAGCCGGTGCAAACAGCTCACGCAACAGCTCATTGAACCAGCCAGCGGCCATCTTTTCCCGCAGGGAAGCAAACAGCCTGTCCGTGTGCAGCAGCAGGGCGGGGTCGCCGGTGTGCAGCCAGCCGGTGGAAGCGTTGATGGCATCCAGCACGCCGTCTGGCAGGGTGCCCGGGCGCTCCAGCGATGCAAACTCTGCTGCGTTCAGCGAAGCCAACAGCAGTTCCTGCGGGATGCCCTCGGCCAGAATGCCGTCCACCGCCTTGCGCACAGCGGCAGCAAACTTGCGGGCGCTCTCCTCGGTGGCACCGCGCAGCACCAGTTCCAGCACCGGCTGCAGGGTGCTGTCGTCAAAGCCAATGTCAATATCTGCGCCCAGCTTTTCGGCCAGCAGCGCCGCCTTCAGCGGGGAGTTATTGGTGCCAAGCAGGGCATCCAGCAGGATCTCCACGCCCAGCTGCCGCTCCCGGTCTGCAAAGGCACCGGTGTACCATGCCAGAGCACACTGCACCTCGTCCGGCTCCGGGTTTTCGGTATAGTAGGGCAGTTCCACGCAGGCACCCGCCTGCTCGTGCTGCACGGTCAGCTGCGGACGGCTGGTGCCCTTGGGCATTTTGGAGAGATAATCCCTGTCCAGCAGTTCCAGCTTTTCAGCCATATCCATTTTGCCATAGAGGGTAATGCAGCAGTTGTCGGCGCTGTAGTGGCGGTGATATACCCGCTTATACTTTTCATAGGTCAGCGCGGGATGCTGGCCGGGTCGCCGCCGGAAACAAAGCCGTAGGCGTATCCGGGAACATGGCCCGTTCCAGTGCATTTTCCAACTGAGCATCCGGTGCAGCCAGAGCGCCCTGCATCTCGTTGTACACCACTCCGCTCACGGTGCCGTCGGCACTGCGGTGCCAGCCCTCCTGCTCAAACACGCTCTTGTCCACCATAGCCAGCGGGCAGAACACCGCGTTCAGATAGACATCCATCAGGTTTTTGAAGTCGGTCTCATTGGGCGTAGCGAACGGGTAGACCGTCTTATCCGGGAAGGTCATCGCATTCAGGAAAGATGCCATGCTGCTTTTGAGCAGCTGCAAGAACGGCGAGGTCACCGGGTATTTTTCGCTGCCTGCCAGCACCGAGTGCTCCAGAATGTGGAACACGCCGGTGTCATCGGACGGGAAGGTGCCAAAACCGATGCCAAACGCCTTGTTGGTATCCTCATTTTCCACCAGCAGCACCGTGGCACCGCTCACATCGTGGGTAAGCACGGTCAGGGTTCCGTGCTGTTCAGGGCAGTCCTCGGTACGCACGAGGGTATAACCGGGAAATCGTTCCATTTCGTTTTCTCCTTTGTGGTTTTGAAATCGTTTGACACTATTGTATCATTCGCCGCTCAAAAAGACAATTACCGGTTTGTTGATAATAACCAGAAGGACGATTTTCAACCATTTGCTTCCCGTACAGAGCGTTTTCGCGTAGATTGAGTTTAATGCCTTTTGTAAAAAGCATTACCGCCAGGTATGTTCTCTTTTGGTTGCAAAAGAGAACCAGAAAGGACGGCGGTGCCCGCAGGGCATGAAAGCCCCAGTGGGGCTTTTAAGCCGCAGACCGGTTTGCGCAGCAAATGCTGTGTGTTCAGCACAGCAAGGTCACAGCGATTTCAACGCGCTGGATCCATGAAAAAGGGGCTACTCGCCCCTTTTAGACCCCAAAGCTGTTAGGCTCCATACAAAAAATCCAAATCGCTGCGCTAAAGGATTTTTTGTGTTCCGCCGATTTCGAGTCGCTTACGCGACGAGCTGTACGGGTAAGTTTGTGCTTTATCTGCTGCGCGGCTGACAGCGGCAATATGCCGTTTGCCATTGCGCCCTTCCCGTGAAAAAGGAAACAAGCCGGCCCCGCAGGGCTGGCTTGTTTGCAAAATTATAAAATAATATTTCCTCTGATATTGCCAAAGCGAAAGCATCGGCAATTTTAAATCGTATTTTTTACACCTGTTTTGCGCCCTCAGTCCGGCAGGACACCCGGAACAGCACAAAGCCCACTGCAAACAGCAGCGCCAGCATCCCAATGCCCACATTGGCGCTGCCGGTCAGCTGGCTGCCCACGCTCACGATCATGGTGCCAAGGAAGGACGCGCCCTTGCCGCAGATGTCGAACAGGCCAAAGTATTCGCCGGATTTTTCAGCCGGGATGATCTTGGCAAAGTGGCTGCGGCTCAGTGCCTGCACGCCGCCCTGGAACATGCCCACCAGCACGGCCAGTACCCAGAACTGCCACTGGCTGGTCAGGAAGAAGGCGAACACCGCAATGCCGGTGTAGGCCGCGATGCAGACCGGGATAAGCTGGCTGGACGGGTATTTTGCACTCAGCCGACCAAAGATCAGCGCCGAAGGGAAGGCTACGATCTGCGTTACCAGCAGGGCCAGCAAAAGGCCGGTGGTCTCCAGCCCCAGTGCCGTGCCGTAGGCGGTGGCCATATCGATGATGGTATACACGCCGTCGATGTAGCAGAAGAAGGCCAGCAGGAACCAGAACACCTGCTTATCCTCGCGCAGATGCTTGAGGGTGTGGCCGATGCGCACAAAGCTCTGCCGGATGGCGTGCTGCTCTACCTCCACATAGTTGATCTGCTTATAGCTCCGCAGCAGCGGCAGGGTGGTGCCCAGCCACCACACAGCGGTGATGAGCAGCGCCACGGAAAGGGCGGTCATCTGGCTCAGGCCGATGGCCCCGCTGCCCAGCACCAGCGCCAGACACACCACAAAGGCACGCAGCTGCCAATGTAGCCCCATGCATAGCCCTGCGAAGACACAACATCCATGCGTTCCGGGGTGGTCACATCGCCCAGCATGGAATCGTAGAACACCAGACTGCCCGAAAAGCCGATCTTTGCAAGGATGAAGATGATCAGGAACGGCAGCCATGTAGTGGCAAGGCCCATAGCACAGCAGTCTGCCACGCCCACGAACAGGCAGAGCATGAAGATGGGCTTTTTAAAGCCTCTGGTATCGGCCAGCGTGCCCAAAATCGGCCCCAGCACTGCCGTGATCACCGTGACCACCGAGCTTGCATAGCCCCAGTAGGCCAGATAGTTCACCGGACTCAATCCCCCGCCTCGGCCAGCGCATTAAAGAAAATGGGCACCAGTGTGGCGATCATCAGCACAAAGGCCGAGTTGCCCACATCGTACAGGATCCACGCGCGCTCCAGCGGTGTCACCTTGAATTTTTCATGTTTCATCTTGTTTCCTCTCGCACCGCCGGGCGGTGCCCCCTCTTTTTAGATTTCACCATTTAAAATGGCCGCCGCTCACGCTCTGGCCATCTTCAGCGGAAATTTTATTTTTATCTTCGTGTTTGTCGCGCTCTGCGGAGCGCTCCAAACACATTTTCACCAAAAGGGTCGTAGCGGGAAACAGCATCTTTCCCTGCTGGGCTGCATCAACTTGCTCAGAACTCCCCAAATGTATGGTCGTAGGCCTTATCCAGCGGCTCATCGGTATCCAGCTTTGCCACAAATTCCAGGATCAGCGTTTCTGCCAGCGGAAGCGCCTGCGCATACAGTTCTTCCAGCCGCTTGCCGCTCTCCACGCACTTCGGGTTCGGCTGAGGATCTGCCACAAGGCCGTGCAGCATGTCGTATTTGCCCACCACCTTCATGCCTGTCAGCACCACCCAGCGCTTGACAGGATTGGACGCCTGCAGCAGCCTGTGCACTGAGATCATGCCCTTGAGCGAGTCCAGCGCCACCTGCTCCGAGATGCCCTCGTAAAAGGGCGCGATCGTCTTTGCATTCTGTTCCGACGGGTGGATATGGCTGGCTGTGAAAAACTTCAGCGGGTCGTATCCGTCCCGGCGCAGCAGCATGTTGTCAAACTCGGTCTCGATCTCGCAGTGGGTCACGCCGCTTTCCCGGGTGAACTGCTCCACATACGGGTGGCAGGTGCTGTCCAGCGCAAAGTGGCAGACAAAACCCAGTGCATAGGCCAGCGCAGCATCCGGTCTGCCTCGCAGTGCACCACCTGCGCGCCCGGTCAAAAAAGACCCGCCCCGGCTCCTCGTGCATGGCATTGCCCAGTGCACCCACCGGGTTGGACTTGGCAGCATGGTAATAAAACAGCAGGTCCGGCCCGTGCAGGCCGATATCATAAAGCTCACGGTTCTGTTCCAGCTGAGCACGCAGTTCATCCGGCAGATGTTCCAGCACATTGGCACCGAAGCGGCGGTGCGCATAAGTTGACGGCATGGCAGATTCCTCTCTTTCTCTCCGACAGGGTGCACAAAACGTCCCCCGGTTTTTGCGTTCTGTTTCAGTATAGCAGAAAGTTTCCCGACCTTCTACCCTTTTACGTCTGATTTTGGTAAAAAATTTGAATTATTTTGTGTTTTCGGCCAGTGGGCAGGCCGCGCAGCAAAAAAGGCACAGCCATCTGCAGACAGCTGTGCCTTCTCCCTTAAAATTCAGACTTTTTCGTAGCCCTGCGGCATCTCGTTCTTCCGGTTGCGGTCCATCAGGGTGCGCAGCGCGTCGCTGGCGCTCATGCCCTCCTTCACGATGGCGTTCACCGTCTGCACAATGGGCATTTCCACATTGTACTTTGCGGCCAGCTCCATGGCGGCGGGCAGGGCATTGATGCCCTCCACCACCATGCCGACCTCCTTCACGGCCTGCTCCGGGCTTTTGCCCTTGCCGATCAGAATGCCCGCACGATTGTTGCGGCTGTGCATACTGGTTGCCGTCACGATCAGGTCGCCGATACCGGCCAGACCCGCAAAGGTGTGGATGTTGCAGCCCATGGCCACGCCCAGCCGGGCGATCTCGGCAATGCCGCGGGTGATGAGGGCTGCGCGGGCGTTGTCGCCGTAGCCAAGCCGGTGGAGATGCCAACACCCAGCGCAATCACATTCTTCAGCGCGCCGCTCAGCTCCACGCCCTTGATGTCGGCGTTGGTGTACACACGCATACAGGTGTTGCTGAACACATCCTGCACATACTCGGCAGCGGCTTCATCCGGGCAGGCCGAAACGATGGTGGTGGGCATGTCCAGCGCCACCTCCTCCGCATGGGTCGGGCCGGAAAGGGCCACCAGCTTTGCGTTTTTGGGGCCACCCTCTTTGTTCAGCTCGTCGGCAATGACCTCAGTCATGGTATATAAGGTGTCCGGCTCCATGCCCTTTGCAACGTCCACAAGGATCTGGCCGTCCGGGATGTAAGGCCGGGCCTTTGCCGTGGTGGAGCGCACAAATACCGACGGCACTGCAAACAGCAGCACGTCCTTGCCGGTGCACACTTCCTCAATGCTCTTGGTAAACTGCAGCTCTTCCGGGATCTTCATGCCCGGCAGATTGGGGTGCACCCGCGTAGCGGAAAGGTTCTCCACCTCAGCCGGAAGCGCCGACCACACCTGCACATCATTGCCGCTGACACACAGCATCCGTGCCAGAGCCATGCCCCAGGTACCTGCACCCAGAACGCCAATTTTTTTCTTCGTCACGTTCGTGTCCTCCGTGTCTGCACCGCGCAAAGGGCACTGCACCCTCTGCGGTGAATTTGCGCCTGTGCCGGGCCAAGCCCGGTGCGCGTTGTTATGTTCATTGTACACGAAAGCCGGTGCGCCGTCAACCGCTTGCCGCATTGCACAAAGTTTTCCAGATGGGTCGTCCGTTTTTGTACACATCACGCGTTTTGAGCAAACCGTTTGCACTCCATCCGGATTCATGCTATAGTATTCTGGTAGGTTTTGTAGGAATTTTAGAAAAAGCCCTTGACTTCAAGCGCACTCCAAGCCTTATAATACCTTTGTTCTTACGATTTACAAAGTATTTGAATACCGTTCTGAGGGAACATTTTTCATGTTTGAAGCATTTCTTTCCAACCGTACGGTCAGCGTGCTGGCGGAGGCCCTGCCCCGTATCCTTACGGCAGGCCTTACCATGACCATCCCGCTCACGCTGGTCTCCTTCTTTTTTGCCATGATCATTGCCGTGGCCGTTGCGCTGGTGCAGTACGCCAATGTGCCGGTGCTGCGGCAGATCGCGCGGTTCTACATCTGGGTCATCCGCGGCACACCGCTGCTGGTGCAGCTGTTCATCATCTTTTATGGTCTGCCCAGCGTGGGCATCATGCTGGACGCTTTCCCTGCTGCGGTCATCGCCTTTGCCTTCAACGAGGGTGCCTACTGTGCCGAGACCATGCGCGGCGCACTGGAAAGCGTGCCGCAGGGCCAGCTGGAAGCCGGTTACTGCGTGGGCATGAGCTGGTGGCAGATCATGCGCCGCATCGTGCTGCCGCAGGCCCTGCGCACCGCAGTGCCCGCCCTCTCCAACTCGCTCATCGGCATGATCAAGGACACCTCGCTTGCGTCCAATATCACAGTAGCCGAGCTGTTCATGGCCGGTCAGCGCGTGGCCGCCCGCACCTACATCTTCCTGCCCATCTACTGTGAGGTGGCCGTGGTGTATCTGCTGTTCTGCACGGTCATTACCAAGCTGCAGGCACTGCTGGAGCGTCGGCTCAACGCCCACGGCTTCCAGTAAGAAAGGAGTGTGGCAACCATGTCCATGTTAGAGATCAAAAACGTCCACAAATCCTTTTTCACCTACACAAAGCCCCGCCTGCAGGCAGGCATCTTCCACCGGCCCGGTGCACGCAAAGTGACCAGCGAGCTGCAGGTGCTGTGCGGCGTGGACCTGACCGTGGAAAAGGGCGATGTAGTGGCCATCCTCGGCCCCTCCGGCTCCGGCAAGACCACCCTGCTGCGCTGTCTGAACTTCTGGAGACTGCCGACGCAGGCCAGCTCACCTTTGACGGTGAGACGTTCGACCTTGCCCAGGCCAGCCGCGCCGACATTGCCCGGCTGCGCAAAAAGACGGCCTTTGTGTTCCAGAGCTACAATCTGTTCCGCAACAAGACTGCCTTGCAGAACGTGACCGAGGGCCTCATCATTGCCCGCAAAATGCCCAAAGAGCAGGCGGATGCCGTTGGCATGAAGATGCTGGAAAAGGTGGGCCTTGCCGACCGAGCCGACTACTATCCGCGCCAGCTTTCCGGCGGCCAGCAGCAGCGCGTGGCCATTGCCCGTGCGCTGGCCTCCGACCCGGAGATCATCTATTTTGACGAGCCGACTTCGGCCCTTGACCCGGAGCTGACTGGCGAAGTGCTGGCCGTGATGCGGCAGCTGGCCGAAGAGGGCATGACCATGCTGGTGGTCACCCACGAGATGGGCTTTGCCCGCAATGTTTCCTCCAAGACCGTTTTCATGGAGAACGGCGTGGTAGTGGAGCAGGCTCCCTCGCATGAGTTTTTCGCCAACCCCAAAGAGGAGCGCACCCGCGAATTTTTGCGGAAGATCGCTCACACCGAGTGAGGTTACCATTTAGAATGGCCTCCGCTTCGCTCTGGCCATAATCAGCGGGATTTTGTTTTTATTTCGTGTTTGTCGCGGCCTGCGGGCCGCTCCAAACACATTTTCACCAAAAGGGTCGTAATGGACAGCTGCATCTGTCCCAGCAGGACGGCGGGAAGTTTCTCTGAGGACCGTCCGCTGGGGTGGGACCTGTTGCCGAAGGCAATAGGGCGGGCGATGGAATGGCCCGATTCGTGTCCGAAGAGAAAGCTGCCCGCTGCCCTGCATCCACTATTATCGAAAGGATATACAATCTATGAAACGCAGAACCTTTATTTCTCTTATGAGCGTTATGGCCGCTGCCGGCGTGCTGACTCTGTCCGGCTGCTCCAATTCTTCCGGCAGCACCGCTGCTTCCGGCACGGCCGCCTCTGTGGCTCCTGCTGCCGGCGACCAGCTGTCCAACATCCAGTCCAGCGGCAAGCTGATCGTCGCCTTGGAAGGCGCATGGCAGCCCTGGAGCTACCACGACGAATCCGATACTCTGGTTGGCTACGATGTGGAAGTCTCCCGCGCCATTGCCGAAAAGCTGGGCGTGGAGCCGGAGTACGTGGAAAGCGACTGGGACAGCCTGTTTGCCGGTCTGGACGCAGGCCGCTACGACATCGTGTGCAACGGCGTGGAAGTGACCGACGAGCGCGCCAAGACCTATGATTTCACCGAGCCCTACGGCTACATCCACACCGCCCTTGCCGTCCGCAAGGATAACGACGAGATCACCAGCTTTGAGGACCTGAAGGGCAAGACCACCGCCAACAGCCTTGCTTCCACCTACATGGAACTGGCCGAGAGCTATGGTGCCACCGTGCAGGGCATCGACACGCTGGAAGAGACCATCCAGCTGCTCACCGCCGGCCGCATCGACGCCACCCTGAACGCTGATGTCTCCTTCTACGATTACCTGAACGTCCACCCGGATGCAGATTTCAAGCTGGTGGCCCAGACCGAGGACGCCTCCCACGTTGCCATCCCCCTGCGCAAGGGCGATGCCAGCGCCACCCTGCTGGATGCCATCAACACCGCCATCGACGAGCTGCGTGCCGACGGCACCCTGAAGGAGCTGAGCGAAAAGTATTTCGGTCAGGATATTTCTGCGGAGAACTGAATCATTTGAATGCCCTCCGCTTTGCTCTGGGCATTTTCAGCGGAATATTTATTTTAATATTGCAAACCCCGGCAGACTGCGGTCTGCCGGGGTTTGCCTTTTCACGGGAAGGGCCGTAACTGGCAAATGCATCCATCGCGTTTTCTTCAGCTCTGCACATTCATTGCATCTGAATGCAAAAAGCTCTCCCTTTCGGGAGAGCTGGCATCGCGCAGCGATGACTGAGAGGGTTTTATTCGTGAAAATATGCGTAGATGGTCTGTGCCGTCTGTTTTCCCACGCCGGGGGTGTTTTCCAGCTGGTCAGGCGTGGCTTCCTTCACCGCGCCCACGCTTTTGAACTGGGCCATCAGCGCCTTGGCCGTTTTGGGGCCGATGCCGGGGATCTCCGTCAGGTGGAGGAATAACTCTTCTGCTTCATCTGCTGCTTGCGGTAGGCATTGGCAAAGCGGTGGGTCTCGTCCTGAATGGCCGTGATAAAGGTAAAGGTGCCCCGGTTCATATTGATGGCAATTTCCCGGCCGTCGCTGTCCACAATGGCGCGGGTGCGGTGGTGGTCGTCCTTCACCATGCCGTAGAGCGGCACATCCGCAAGGGCAGTCCCGGCCAGTGCATCTTTTGCCGCGCTCACCTGCCCCCTGCCGCCGTCCATCAAAAGTAGATCCGGCTTCTGCCCGAACCAGTTGCTGCAGGGTTCTCCTTTTTTTGCAAGCTCTGCGTACTTTTCATACTCTGCCGCCCGCCGGGAGACAGTCTCTGCCAGTGATGCATAGTCGTCAGTGCCCGCCACCGTCTTCATCTTGAACTTGCGGTAGCCCGCCTTGTAGGGCTTGCCGTCCTTGAAAGTGACCATGCCGCACACGCTGGAGCCATCGCCCCAGTTGGAGATATCGTAGCTCTCAATGGCACGGGGCGGCTTTGCAAGGCCCAGCACCTGCGCCAGCTCGTCCAGCAGCTTTTCCTCCCGGGCATAGCGGCCGCTCTCCCGGGCAAGACGCTCCACCGCGTTGGTGTGGGCCATCTCCACCAGATGGGCCTTATCGCCGCGCTGGGGCACATACAGCTGCACCTCACTGCCGCGCTTTTCGTTCAGCGCCTGCTGCAAAGCGTCGCTGTCCGGCGGCAGCTCGTCCACCGCAATGATCTTGGGGATCTGTTCGTCATCCAGATAATATCGGGGCAGAAATTCCTCCCGCACGGCGGCAATGTCCGAAGTATCGTGGAACAAAAACTCCCGCTTATCGGTCAGCCGTCCGTCCCGGAAGCGCAGCACCGCCGCACACACGCTGTCCGGCGTGCCTGCCAGCGCCACCACATCCATCTCCACATCCGGGTCCACAATGACCTTCTGCCCGGCGCTCACCTTGGTGATGGCTGCGATCTGGTCCCGCAGCAGCGCTGCCGTCTCAAATTCCAGCCGGTCCGAGGCCTCCTGCATCCGCTCATTAAGGATCTTCAGGATGTCCTTTTTGCCATAGCGGATCAGGTGCACAGCGCTCTTGACGGCCTGATTGTAGTTTTCGCAGCTGATCCTGCCGCTGCACACTGCCATGCACTTGCCGATGTGGGCGTTCAGGCAGGGCCGTCCTTTGCCGATCTCCTGCGGGAAGCGCTTATTGCAGCGCGGCAGCAGAAAGGCATCCATGGCCGTTTCCGCCATCTGCCGGGCCGCAAAGCTGGAGGTATAGGGGCCGATATACTCGCATCGTCCTCCTCCTTTTGCAGCACGAAGGAGAGCCTGGGCCATGGCTCCTTTGTCACCTTGATATAGCTGTAGCCTTTATCATCCTTGAGCAGGATGTTATACTTCGGCGTGTGGGCCTTGATCTGGCTGGCTTCCAGCACCAGCGCTTCAAACTCGCTCTGGCAGACGATCACGTCAAAGGCATAGGCATGGGCGATCATCTGGCTGACCTTGTTGTCGTGGGGCACGCCCTCGCGGAAATACTGGCTCACCCGGATGCGCAGCCGCTTTGCCTTGCCGATATAAATGATGGTGTCCGTCTTATCCCGGATGATATACACGCCGGGCAGCAGCGGCAGCATACAGGCTTTCTGATACAGTTCAGCTTTGGTCATGGATTCTCCTTGAAAAACAAAAAGCGGCAGGTTCCCCCGCCGCTCCATTTATAGACACAAATTACTCAGCAAAACCGGACTCCACCAGCTTGATCAGCCGTCAACAGCAGCCTGCTCATCAGCGCCGTCAGCGATGATGCGGATGGTGGTACCGCCCACGATGCCCAGAGACAGAACGCCCAGCAGGCTCTTTGCGTTCACGCGGCGTTCTTCCTTCTCGACCCAGATGGAAGACTTGAACTCGTTAGCCTTCTGGATGAAGAAGGTAGCCGGACGAGCGTGCAGACCAACCTGATTTTCAACGGTAACTTCTTTCACGTACATAGTAAAGCGCTCCTATCTAATATCGTTTTGGGTATAGAATCTGTATCCTGTGCCTGTTGCGTTACGATTATTTTAGCGCAAGTCGAAACGGTTGTACAGCCCCCCGGCGCATTTTTGGCGGTTTCTCCAATGAAAAGCGGCCCATTTTTCATTATTTATACAAAGATAATAAAATTATTCCCCGAAGGTTAGAGGGTAGATACAAAAGTTTTCAACATTTTTTCGACCATCGGGCAATATCTCGGCCGTTTTTGTGCGTTTCCAGCACCATACCCTCCGGTCCGAGCATCCATTTTCGTGCCTTTTTCGCTGTCCGATGCACCTGCAGCTGCCGCCCGGAGTTACTTCTGTGCGCTGCCCTCGTACCGCATCCAGACCAAAGCACACTTTTTCACCACAGCCGGATATTGCTCCGGCGTGAACTCCAGCTCAGTGCCGCTGGTCAGCTTCCAGCCCATGCGGGTGTAAAGCGCTATGGCGCGGGTGTTGGTGTTCAGCACGCTCAGCACCGGGTGCTCGTGCTCGCTGAGCTTTCTGCGGGCAAAGTCCAGCATCTTCATGCCAATGCCCCTGCCGCGGGCTTTTTCAGTGACGAACAGATGTTCGATGTGCCCCACCTTGTGGTTGATGCTCACGATGCCGTCCGGCACATCCTTGGTGGTGTGCAGGTAGCACACCCAGCCTGCGGCCTTTTCCTGCCGCAGCTGCAAAAGATATTCTTCCTCGTTGAGGCTGGCACAGTATTCCGGGGTCCAGTTCTCGGCACAGGTCGCACGCCGTCCCTCCACAAAGATGCGGGCAGCAGCAGCAAACTGCTCGTCGGTCTTGACAAGGCGCATGTTCTCGCCGCGCTTCCACTTGGGCAGCTCGGTCACAGGGTGGGTCTCACACCACTTCTCGTACAGCTCCGGGCGGCGCAGGCGGGTGCGCTCCCGGCTCTGTTCCCCGCGCCATGCATCGATTTTCTGGTGGTCGCCGCCCAGCAGCACCTGCGGCACGGCGCGGCCTTCCCACACCTCGGGGCGGGTGTACTGGGGATACTCCAGCAGGCCGTCCCAGTAGCTTTCTTCCTCGTAGCCCTTCTGCTCAGCCAGCACGCCGGGTTTCAGGCGCAGCACACTGTCCGCCACCACAAGGCTGGCCAGCTCGCCGCCGGTGAGGATGTAGTCACCGATGGAGATCTCTTCATCCGCAAAAGCATTGATCACACGCTCGTCGATGCCCTCATAGTGGCCGCATACCAGTGTCAGGTTATCGTACTGGGCCAGCCGCTTTGCGTGCTCCTCGGTGTAGCGCTGGCCGCCTGCCGTCAGGAACACGATATGCGGGGCCGGACGGCCCTGTGAAGCCACTTCCTGCTGCACAGCACGCAGGCAGTCTGCGATGGGCTGAGCGTACAGCACCATGCCGCAGCCGCCGCCGTAGGGTAATCGTCGGTCTGCTTCTGTTTGTTCAGGGTGTAGTCCCGGATCTGGTGGCAGTGGGTCTCAATAAAGCCCTTCTTTGCCGCGCGCCCGATGATGCTGGCATCCAGCACCTGCTGGCACATTTCCGGGAACAGGGTCACGATGTCCACACGCATTCCCATGGCTCACTCTTCCTCCCGTTCGCTGTCAAAGTCATCGTCCAGCAGGCCCGGAATGGGGGTGACGAGGAGATAGCCCTCCGGCGGGTTGCGCTCTTTCAGAAAAGCATCCACGCCCGGGAACATGTATTCCTTGCCGTTCGGTGCTTTGACGGTGTAGATATCCTGTGCACCGGGGTGATCCACGCTGGTCACAACGCCGTACACCCTGCCGTTGTCGGCATCCCGCACTTCGCACCCGATCAGGTCGGCCACATACCAGCGGCCTGCGGGCAGGGTGGCATCATTACGGTCAAAGTAGAACACCTGCCCCCGCAGCGCACGGGCAGCATCCATATCGTCCACGCCTTCCAGCTGCAGCAGAGCCATCTGACCCTGTGCGCGGATGGACACGATCTTATAGGCCCTGCCGCCCTGTGCCGAGGGGTACAGCCTGCCCACCTTTTTCAGAAAGTTGACGCCGTCGCACCAAAGCTCCAGCTTCATTTCGCCGCGCACGCCGTGGGTGGTCACGACCTTGCCCGCTTCCAGATATTGCTGCATAATCTTGCTCCTATAATCAAAAAGGCCCCTTGCCGCAAGGGCAAAGGGCCTGTAGGGTGCTCAGTCGATCTCAACAAGGACCTTTTCATCGACCCGCACAGCAGCCGCGCGCATCACCACACGAATGGCTTTTGCGATCCGGCCCTGCTTGCCGATGACACGGCCCATATCTCCCTCTGCCACGCTCAGGTGGTAGACGATGGTGCCGTCCTCGCGAGGCTCGTCCACCGTGACCTTAACGGCTTCCTTATCCTCCACGAGACCGCGGGCAACTGCCAGCAACAGCTCCTGCATGAGTCAGCCCTCCCTACTTACAGAACGTTGGACTTCTTCAGCAGGACGCGAACGGTATCAGTGGGCTGTGCGCCGTTGGCGATCCACTGCTTTGCCTTCTCAGCGTCGATCTTGATCTCGGAAGGCTCCTTGTTGGGATCGTAGGTGCCGATCTCTTCGATGAAACGGCCGTCACGGGGGAAGCGGCTGTCAGCAACAACAACACGATAGAAGGGAGCCTTCTTGGCGCCAACGCGGCGCAGACGAATCTTAACTGCCATGGTAAATATCCTCCAAAAATTGTTTTGTGCGGCCCTTGCGGGCGCATGTTGATTATATTGTACAAACCCGCAAGGGGGTTGTATCACAAAAATTATTTCAGTCCGCGGAAGGCATTGGGGTTGCCCATCATGCCGCCCAGACGGCGGGCAAAGCCCTTAGGGCTTTTCTTGAACTGCTTCATCATCTTCTGCATCATCTCAAACTGCTTGAGCAGCTTGTTCACGTCGCCACGGTGGTACCGCTGCCGGCCGCGATGCGGCGCTTGCGCTTGGGGTTGATGATGGAGGCTTCTCGCGTTCTTCCTTGGTCATGGAATAGATCATGGCCTCGATGCGGTCGAACGCCTTTTCATCGACCTGACTGGGATCGATGCCGCTGCCGCCGGGCAGCATGCTCAGCATCGCGCCTGCACCGCCCATCTTGCGGATCTGTGCGAACTGGTCCAGCATGTCGTTCATGTCGAACTTGTTCTCCATCATCCGCTTGGCGGTCTCTTCGGCAGCCTTTTCGTCGGCCGTCTCCTGCGCGCGCTCGATCAGGCTCAGCACATCGCCCATGCCAAGGATGCGGCTTGCCATGCGGTCCGGTGGAACACATCCAGATCGTCCAGCTTTTCGCCGGTGCCCTGGAACTTGATGGGCTTGCCGGTGACGGCCAGCACCGAAAGTGCCGCACCGCCGCGGGTATCGCCGTCGGTCTTGGTGAGGATGATGCCGTCGATGCTCACCTTCTCGTTGAAGGTCTTGGCAACGTTCACGGCATCCTGACCGGCCATGGCATCCACCACCAGCAGGGTCTCATCCACAGGAACGGCTTCCTTGATGTCCACCAGCTCCTGCATGAGCACATCGTCGATCTGCAGACGGCCGGCGGTATCCAGAATCACGATATCATTGCCGTAATCCTTGGCGTGTGCCAGCGCCTTCTTTGCAATTTCCGGCGGCTTTGCGCCCGGCAGCGTGAACACCGGTGCGCCCGCCTGTTTGCCCACCACCTGCAGCTGATCGATGGCCGCAGGGCGGTAAATATCGCAGGCCACCAGCATGGGGCGGCGGCCCTGTTTGATAAAGTACTTTGCCAGCTTTGCGGCGTGGGTGGTTTTACCGTTGCCCTGCAGGCCGCAGAGCATGATGATCGTCTGGCCCTTGTTCTTGATGTTCAGGCGGGCCGCTTCGCTGCCGCCCATCAGGGCAACCAGCTCTTCGTTGACGATCTTGACCACCTGCTGTGCCGGGGTCAGGCTTTCCATGACCTCCTGACCCATGGCGCGCTCGGACACCTTTGCGCAGAAGTCCTTGGCAACCTTGTAGTTGACATCGGCTTCCAGCAGGGCCATGCGCACCTCACGCATCGCGGCCTTGATATCTGCCTCGGTCAGCTTGCCGTGACCGCGCAGCTTTTTGAACACACCGGCAAGGCGGTCGGTAAGGGATTCAAATGCCATTGTACGGTGCTCCTTTCACAGGTTTCAGCTCTCGTTTGCTTCGTCGATGGAGCGGATGAGCCTTAACATTTTGGTCAGCTGGTGTTCGTACTCGGTGGTGGTCAGGCCCTGCGGGCCGGTGCACTCGAACCGTGCATCGATCACCATTTGCTCCAGCTCTTCCAGCTTCTGCTGCACGCGGCGGTAACGCGCCGCAAAGCCGACCTTTTCCTCCAGCTCCTTCAGCGCGTTCTCGCCATGCTTGATGGCATCCCGCGCACTGACGGGTGATGCCGAAGTTCTCGCCGATCTCGCTCAGCGAAAGGTCATCGTTGTAATACTGGCGCAGCATTTCGCGCTGTTTCTCGGTGAGCACCTCGCCGTAAAAGTCCAGCAGATAGCCCATTTCCAGATCTTTTGCCATCCTCTGATCCCCCGGTTTTGTGCCTGTACTTTCGAGAAGTGATGTAAAGTTCATTTGCTTTACGGATGAAGTATAGCAGATGCACCGCATCCTGTCAAGAGCCTTTCGGAGATTTTTCCAGAAAATCCGCCAAAAATTCGCCGTTTTTGCTAAAACGCATCTTGACGCGCGCAGTCCTTTTGCGTTAGGATAATATTGTTGTATCCCATGAAAGGAGGGTCTTCGTGCCGATCTACCCCAATTTTTACCAGACGCTCAGCGCCTGCCCCATCGTGGAGCTGCGCGGCTATGCTGCCGCCTGCGGGCTGAAGGGACGGCTGTATGCCTATCTGGACTTTGCAGGCCCCACCGGCACGGCCCGGGACGGCCTTGCCGAAGGGATGCTGGCCCTTGCCATTGAAAAAAAGAAGCTGATCTCCGGTCAGCCCATCATTGAAGCGGCCTCCGGCCCGTTTGCCGCTGCGCTCACGCTGGCGGGCCTGACCGCCGGTCACCCGGTGGTTCTGGTGATGCCGGAGGATGCCCCCCCCCTGCGGCAGGAGACCCTGCTGCGGCTGGGTGCGCAGATCCGCCACAGCCCGGCCCGCAGCGGTGTGAACGGTGCCCGCCGTCTGGCGGCACAGACCGCCGCCGCCAACGGCTGGTACTACATGGACTGGCTTGCCAACGATGATAACCCGGAGTACCACCGCCGCGTTACCGGCCCTGCCATTGTGCAGAGCATCGCGCGGGAGGGCAAAAGCGCTGTGGACGCTATCGTGATCGGCGTGGGCAGTGGCGGCACCGTGACCGGCGTAGGCGAGACCATCAAGGCATGGACGAACGATGTGCGCATCGCCGCCGTGGAGCCTTACGAATCGCAGGCGCTGGGCGGCGGCCTGACCGGCCCCCACGGCATCAGTGATTTGGCTACGGCTTTGTGCCGGAAAACTTCAACGCCTATGTGGTGGACAACGTGGTGGCGGTGAACACCACCGATGCGCAGCGGGCCGCGCAAAAGGTGCTGCGCACCGATGCCATCCCGGCTTCGGTGGCATCCGGTGCCGTTTTGCAGGCGGCCGCACAGCTCATCCATGTAGGTGCCAGCCGCTCTGCCCTTGCCATCCTGCCCGGACGGCAGATCGTAAATACGTTATAAGGAGAAATCATAGAGTTCCCATGACAAACGACATGACAAAGGGAGCCATTACACCGCTCCTGATCCGTTTTACTATTCCGCTGGTACTTGGCAACCTGTTCCAGCTCACCTACAACGCCGCCGACAGCATCATCGTGGGCAAGTTCGTGGGCGAGGAAGCTCTTGCCGCCGTCGGCACCTCCAACCCGCTCATGACTCTGGCCATCCTGTTTATCAACGGCATGTGTCTGGGTGCCGGCATTCTTGTCAGTACCGCATTCGGTGCCGGTAATACCCAGCTGATGGAGCGTCAGGTGTCCACCACCGCCATTGCAGGCACCGTGTTCTCGCTGGCATTCTCGGCGCTGTGCGTCATTCTGGCCACGCCCCTGCTGCAGCTGATGCAGGTGCCCGCCGATATCCTGCCCATTGCGGTCAGCTACCTGCGCATCGTGTTTGCAGGCCTGATCTTCACCTTCTTCTATAACTTCCTTGCCGCCACCATGCGTGCACTGGGCGACAGCAAGAGTGCCCTGTATTTCCTGATGATCAGCTCTGTGCTGAACATCGGCGGCGACCTGTTCTTTGTGCAGGTGCTGAACTGGGGCAGCAACGGCTGCGCCCTTTCCACCGTGGTCAGCGAAGCACTGTGCTGCGTGCTGTGCGTACTGTACATCCGCTGGAAGGTGCCCATCCTGCAGCTGGGCAGGCGCTGGCTGGTGTTTGACGGCAAGCTGCTGCGCAAAACGGTCAGCTACGGCTGGGCCAGCGCCATGCAGCAAGCCACCGTGCAGCTTGGCAAGATCGCGGTGCAGGCCATCGTGAACACCATGGGTGTCAACGCTATGGCTGCCTTTACCGCTGCTTCCCGCATTGACGACTTTGCCTATACCCCGCAGCAGAACATCGGCCACGCCATGACCACCCTCATGGCGCAGAACCGGGGTGCCGGCAAGCACGACCGTGTGAAGCAGGGCTTCCACTGCGGTATGCGCATCGAGGCCGCTTACGGCGTGCTGATCGCCGTTGTATGCTTTGCCGGTGCGCCCTTTATCATGAAGCTGTTCGTCACCGACCCGGAGGTCGTCCATCTGGGCGTGCGCTTCCTGCGCACGGTTTCCCTGTTCTACCTGATGCCCGCTTTCACCAACGGCATTCAGGGCTTCTTCCGCGGCATTGGCGATCTGAAGGTCACGCTGGTGTCCAGCACCTTCAACATGGTGTTCCGTGTGGCGGCAGCTGCGGTGTTCGTGCTGGTGTGGAAAATGGAGATCGAAGCTCTGCCTTACAGCTATGCGGTGGGCTGGGTCGTCATGCTGCTCTACGAGCTGCCCATGCTGGTTCGGTATCTGCGCAGCCATGGAGAGGAATTATAATCGTTTTATTTGATTTGTGATACGAAAAAGGCTCTGCATCGCAAGGATGCAGAGCCTTTTCGTATTAAACTTACTTGCGGCTTGCCAGCAGATTCTCGATCTTCTTCAGCGGATCGATGATGCTGGAAACAGACATGTCGTGGTTCAGAGCCACCACAAAGTAGGCAGCGTACTTGGAAACATCCACATCCACATACCAGTCGCGGGTGAGCAGCTCAGGCATCCGGTAGGTCAGGTTGGTGCCCACAACATAGGTCAGCTTGCCCTCGGCCACAGCCTTGTCGAACTTCTCCAGACCGCTGGTGAACAGGGGGAAGGTGGCGTTGGCGATGATGTTGGCAGCGCCGCGCTCCTTCAGGTTGCTGGCGACCTCCAGCATGCTCTCGCCGGAAGCAATGATATCGTCTGCGATAAAGACGGTCTTGCCTTCCACGCTCTCGCCCAGATACTCGTGGGCAACGATGGGGTTGCGGCCATTCACCACGCGGGTGTAGTCGCGGCGCTTGTAGAACATGCCCAGATTGCAGCCCAGCACGCTGGAGAAGTACATATTGCGGTTCATCGCGCCCTCGTCCGGGCTGACCACGGTAAACTTGCTCTTATCAAAGGACAGGTCCGGGTCCTTCTTCAGCAGGCTCTTCAGCACCTGATAGGTGGGCATTGCGTTATCAAAGCTCATCAGCGGCACAGCGTTCTGCACGCGGGGGTCATGAGCATCAAAGGTGATGATGTTGCGCACACCCATGGTCTGCAGCTCCTGCAAGGCCACAGCGCAGTCCAGACTTTCGCGCACCACACGGCGATGCTGACGGCCGCCGTACAGGCTGGGCATAATAACCGACACACGGTGTGCCTTGCCGGCCACTGCCTGGATCAGGCGCTTCAGGTTGGCGAAGTGATCGTCCGGAGACATGTGGTTCTCGTAGTTGAACAGCTTGTAGGTCACACTGTAGTTGCCGGGATCGACCACGATGAAGATATCGTCGCCGCGCACCGACTCCTTCACCAGACCCTTGGCATCGCCACTCTGGAAGCGGGGGCAGTCGCAAGGAATAATGAAGGTCTCTTTGTCAATTCCGGCAGCCTTGGCCCAGCGGACCAGATGCTTGTCGATCAGGCCGGTCAGTTCCTCTGCACCGGGGCAGGAAATCAGCCGCATATCTGCCACGCTGGGCTGCTCAAAGAACGACTTCGGGGAAATTTCAATAGACATAGTCATAACTCCTTATTGCTGTTTACGATCCGTATCATGCACACAAGAGCGCATATCTGGTTTTATTTTATCACATTTCGTCGATTCTGCCATATCAATTTGTTTCATGTCAGGATTTTCTGCGCCTTGCACAGCTGTTTTTCTTTTTTCTCAAAGAGAATGTGTGTTTTCGACAAAAAGACAGCCGATTCTTTGCCACTTCGCAAATTTCGGCTGATTTTCGTGGAAAAGTAAGACTTTTCTTTGTCTGAGCAGTCTGCCGGGATCGCTCTTCCGGGAGATAAAAATGCAGTATGCCGGGCAGCGGAGATGCTGCTGTTTTCGCTCGTTCGCCCTCCCCGGCAGAGCCGCAAAAACGAAGGCATCTGCAACAAATTTGCTGAGCTTCAGAAGCTCAGAAGCGATCGTTGCAGATGCCTTCTTATTTTATATGATTGCGATAGGTGCTTTGTGTTCCGCTTACAGAGCAGCGACCGCAGCCTTCAGGGCATCCACGCGGTCGGTGTTCTCCCACTTCACGCCCAGATCCTCGCGGCCCATGTGGCCGTAGGCAGCCAGCTTGCGATAAATGGGCTTGCGCAGGTCGAGTTCGCGGATGATGGCGGCGGGGGTCAGGTCGAACACCTTCTCCACAGCCTGCTCGATCTTCTCATCCGAGACGGTGCCGGTGCCAAAGGTATCCACCATGATGGACACAGGCTTTGCCACGCCGATGGCATACGCCACCTGCACCTCGCACTGCTTGGCAAGACCTGCAGCCACAATGTTCTTTGCCACCCAGCGGGTCGCATAGGCAGCGCTGCGGTCCACCTTGCTGGGGTCCTTGCCGGAGAAGGCGCCGCCGCCGTGACGGGCATAGCCGCCGTAGGTGTCCACGATGATCTTGCGGCCGGTCAGGCCGGTGTCACCCTGCGGGCCGCCCACAACGAAGCGGCCGGTGGGGTTGATGTAATACTTGGTGTTCTCGTCCAGCAGCTCGGCGGGGATGGTGGCCTTGATGACCTTTTCCATCACGTCTGCACGCAGCTGTTCCATGCTGACGCTCTCACTGTGCTGGCTGGAGATGACCACAGCATCCACACGCACGGGCTTGTTGTTCTCATCGTACTCCACAGTGACCTGGCTCTTGCCATCCGGACGCAGATAGTCCATCTCGCCGTTCTTGCGCACCTCGGTCAGGCGCTTTGCCAGCTTGTGAGCCAGACTGATGGGCATAGGCATCAGCTCCGGGGTCTCATCGCAGGCATAGCCGAACATCATGCCCTGATCGCCTGCACCGCCCACCTGATCGTTGGTGCCCAGTGCGATGTCGGGGCTCTGGCCGTCGATGTTGGAGATGACGGCACAGGTGTCGGCATCAAAGCCGAACTTTGCGCGGGTGTAGCCGATATCTGCCACCACCTCGCGGACGACCTTCTGGAAATCCACATAGCAGTTGGTGGTGATCTCGCCCATGATGTGCACAAGGCCGGTGGATGCACAGGTCTCGCAGGCCACACGGGCATCGGGGTCGTGGGTCAGAATTTCGTCCAGAATGGCATCCGAGATCTGGTCGCAGATCTTGTCGGGATGTCCCTCGGTGACGGACTCAGAAGTAAACAGGTGTCTTGCCATTTGTTTTGCCTCCTAAAGTTTTTACAGCAGGGTGTGTATTTCTTGCTCCAACATTCCGTTCAAGCTTTTTTGCGCGAAAAATAAAAGCGCCCAGAGCCCGAAAGCTCTGAGCGTTGCACTCTTATCTCTCGGTTTCCCGCAGGATTTGGCACCTTGCGCTCACGCGCAGGTTGTCGGGCTTCACAGGGCCTGTCCCCTCAGCCGCTCTTGATAAGTCGGTATTCAGTTGGTACGTTCAGTATTCTATCATTGCTTCGTCAGATTGTCAAGAAGAGTATCACTCTTTTTAGACATTATTCTGAAATTGATGGAGCGTTCCCCTGCTCCGGTACGGCATGGCCGTTCCGGGCGGCGTGGAAAGCGCGCTTTTCCGCATACATCCGCTCGTCCAGTTCCACCAGAAATTTCTCCACGCTGCCGCCCTCATACTTTGCCACACCGGTGGAGAAAGACAGCTGAAAGCTGCCCGCCGGGGCGGCGGCGTTATAGCGCTGCACCCGCTGCTCGATGGCGGCACAGACCTTATTCAGGATCTCCTCCGAGCCGTGCCGGATCAGCACCATGAACTCATCGCCGCTTATGCGGATAGCTACCGAGTTTGCCACCAGCGCCCCGGACAGGATGTGACCGATCTCCTGAATGGCGCGGTCGCCCGCACCATGACCGTAGGTGTCGTTGATCTCCTTGAAGCAGTTCACGTCCATCATGATGCCGTAAACATCCTTTTCCTGCGTGGCGTGGATGCGCTCCAGACAGTAGTTCATGTACTTACGGCCAAACAGGCCGGACAGCTCGTCGATATAGCTGCGCAGACTGCGGAGCTGACTGTCCACAAACACAAAGGCGATGGCCACCGACAGCCAGCCGAAGGCCATACCGTAGAACGCACCCTGCAGCACCGTGCCCACCGCACAGGTGATCACAAAGTAGTACACCGAGAAAAACTCCACCGTAACGCCATCGCGCTTGGCCTTATGCACCTGCCACACGCTCTCGGCATAATAGCCGAACAGCAGCAGGTAAAGCAAACTGTTCAGCGGACCGCGATGGTAAACGTTGTCCGCGGAGATGGTAAAGATCCATCCTGTGCCGAAAAGGTTCGCCGCCAGCAGCGCCAGAACAGCCAGCAGCGGCGCGCCCAGGAACAGATGCCTTCTGCGCAGGCGTCCGGTGCTGCGGTAGACCCGGAAGTCCACATACAAACACCACGCAAAGCCCACGCTCACGGCAGCGCCGGTGCAGACGGTGTTCATGAGGTACAGCCAGAACCGGCTTGCCGCGCCGGGCACGCCGTCCAGCAGAAAGCTGATCGTCTCTGTCGCCTGTGCCAGCAGAGTCACCACCAGCATCTGGCAGAACAGCTCACTTCCAACACTGTTTTTACTCTCGCCGCGCACCCGCAGCAGAAACAGAAAGCATACCAGCACCGCCCCTGTGCCATTGGCCACAAGGATCTCGGGTATATTCATTGCATTTCCTCCCCTGCCCGCCTTATCCCACAAGGCAGACAGCCCCTGTTTTATACAGTATCTATCTGTATTATATACCCTGCCGCGCCCTGCTTGCAAGGCTTGGCATCAAAAAGGGCCGCTGCACAGCAATTTGTGCAGCGGCCCTTGGGAAAACCAGACGATCCAGAACAGCCTTCGCGTGCGCTCTGGTTCTGTTCTGCGGAAATATTATTTATAATTGCATTTTTTCGCAGAAAGATCAATAGCCCTTTGCCTGCTCGCCGTTCAGAATTTTGACAGCGCGGGAGGTGCCCAGACGGTCAGCACCCAGCGCAAGGAAGGTTTCCATGTCCTCCACGGTAGAAATGCCGCCGGCAGCCTTGACCTTGCAGCGGCCATGCACACCCTTGACCATCAGCTCCACATCGTGGAAGTTTGCGCCTGCGGTGGAGAAGCCGGTGCTGGTCTTGATGTAGTCCGCGCCTGCCTCGCAGACGATATCGCACATCTTTTCCTTTTCCTCGTCGGTCAGCAGGCAGGTCTCGATGATGACCTTCAGGATCTTGTCGCCCACCGCCTGCTTCACGGCGCGGATGTCCTCGCGCACGGCATCGTACTCCTTGTTCTTCAGGCGGCCGATGTTGATGACCATATCCACCTCGGCGGCACCATTCTCAATGGCAGTCTTGGCTTCAAACGCCTTGCTGGCGGTATCCATGGCACCCAGAGGGAAGCCTACCACGCAGCATACCGGGATGCGGCCCGCCATATACTCCACCGCCTGCTTGACGTAGCAGGTGTTGATGCAGATGGATGCGGTGTGGTTTGCAATGGCTTCGTCACACAGGGTCTGGATCTGGGGCCAGGTGGCTCCGGCTTCAGCAGGGTGTGATCGACATGGGAGAGAATTTCTTCACGAGTCATGTTTTTTTCTCCTTTTTACTTGCTGGCACGGCGCACCTTTGCCATGCCGACAGCACTCAGAGCAATTGCAGTTGCAGAGACCGTTGCACCAATGATGCCCAGCACCAGACCGGAGACCAGAAATGCAAAACCTTTCAGACCACGCTTCATAAAACCGTACCTCCTAAAGTGTTGATGATTTGTAAAACCCTCTCAGTCATCTCGCATACGCTCGATGCCAGCTCCCCCGAATGGGGGAGCTTTATGCTCGGAGGAGAAGTTTTTCTTCTCCTGCAAAAAAGCTCGCCCTTCGGGAGAGCTGTCGCCGTCAGGCGACTGAGAGGGTTTTGCTTACTTTTTCTTAAAAATGATCAGCTTGCTGAACACATAGTTCAGCACGATCACCAGTACATTGGAAAAGATCTTCACGGCAAGGCCCCACAGTGCCTGCGCATTGTAGCGGCTGGTAACGAAGATCGCCGTGGGGCCGTCTGCACCGCCGATGACGGCAATAGCGGCAGAGCCATCCGTGACCCCCGCCGGTGTGCCTGCATAGGAGGATGCCATCTGGATGGCCGTATCCGGGCCAAGCCAGTGGGCCACCACGCTCAGCACCCCCTGCATCAGCTCGTCCATCAGCGCTGCACCCTGCGCAGCCAGCAGATTGCCCAGCACCAGCATAATTGCAGTGTCCAGCAGCATTGTACCCAGACGACAGGTGACGAATGCACCAAATTCCCTCGCCATAGCCTTGCCCTGCGTTTTGCTGCGGAACACAAAGGCGCGGTTGGTGCAGTAGGCAAACAGGATGCAGATGATGTTATCCAGCACATTGCCCCAGCTGTTGGCGGCTGTATAGCCAAACAGCTTGTTGAACAGCGCATACAGCACAATGTTCAGCAGGGTGCACAGCACGCCGAAAACCAGATAGCTCAGCACTTCCCAGTGTTTCTTGAAAAAATTTATCATAGTTCGTCAAACCCTCTCCGTCCGCTCGCGCTGCTCGCGTCCACCTCTCCCGAAGGGCGAGGTTTTATTGCGGGCGCGGCGAGCCTGCCCTCTTTTGCCAAAAGCTCTCCCCTTCGGGGGAGCTGTCACCGCAGGTGACTGAGAGGGTTCTCTCCTTAACAAAAACAGCCCCGCCGCCGTTTTCCCGGCAACGGGGCTGTTGATCGCATTGTGTCAGAAGCTTTTCTTCCGAACGAAAGGCTGATTACTCAGCGTCGTCGTTCAGCAGGGCCTTCATAGACAGGCTGATGCGCTTCTTGTCGAAGTCGACATCCAGCAGCTTCACATCGACCATATCGCCGACCTTCAGTGCGTCAGAGACCTTCTCAACGCGGTCATTGCTGATCTCGCTGATGTGGACCAGACCATCAACACCCGGCAGGATGCGGACGAATGCACCGAACTTGGTCAGGGAGACGACCGGAGCATGGAAGGTGCTGCCGATGGGGTAGTTGTTCTTCAGCTGCTCCCAGGGGTTGTCCTCGGCCTTCTTGTAGCCAGAGAGACCTTGTGGTTCTCGGTGTCGATGTCCTTCACATACACTTCGATGGTGTCACCAACGGAGACGACCTCGGAGGGATGCTTGATGCGGTTCCAGCTCAGCTCGCTGATGTGGCACAGACCGTCCACACCGCCGATATCGACGAATGCACCGTAAGAAGTCAGGCTCTTGACAACGCCGGTGTAGGTCTTGCCCACCTCAACGTTTGCCCAGAACTCTTCACGCTTTGCCTTGTTCTGCTCAGCGGTCACCTTGTTGATGCTGCCGACGATCTTGCGGCCGGAGCACTCGGTGACAACCAGCTGAACGTGCTGGCCAACCAGAGCGGTGTAGTCCTCATCACGGCGCATAGTAGCCTGAGAACGAGGAACGAACACCTTGACGCCCTTGACGTTGACCACAACGCCGCCCTTGTTGAACTCGGTGACATCGCCTTCGACGACCTCGCCGGACTCAGCGGCCTTAGCGATCTCTTCCATGCCCTTGCGAGATGCGAGCTTCTTGCGGGAGAGCTGGATGACGCATCCTGATCCATAACCTTCTCGACGATGAGGTCCAGCTCATCGCCAACCTTCACCAGGTCTTCGACCTTGGCGGAGGAATCATCGGTCAGCTCGCTCAGCTTGACAAAGCCGGTCTGCTTCGCTCCGATATCCACCTGGATCTCGTTGGCAGAGATGCTGGTCACGATTCCTTTCACAATACTGCCTGCATGAACACGCTTTTCCTCGGATGCATTCAGCATCTCCTCAAAGCTCATGCTGTCATTGATTTCTGCGCTCATACTGTTAAGTACCTCCTCAATAATAGACGATGGCGTTGAAGCCCCGGCTGTCACGCCCGCCACTTTAACATCTGCAAACCATTCCGGCCGAAGTTCGCTCGCTGTCTCGACCGTTACGGCACGCGTGTGTTTTGCGGCGACCTGTACCAGCTTTTGGGTATTGGAAGAATGATGACCGCCAATGACAACAATGATGTCGCATTTTTGGCTGAGGTCTTCCGCTTCCTGTTGCCTCGCCCACGTCGCATTACATATTGTATCAAAAATTCGGGCGTTTGTATAGGCTTTTTGAGAAACTCCGAACTTTCTTGCCATTTTGTAACCTGAAATGTGGTCTGTGCAACTGCAAACAGGGGTTTTTGCGGGTCAGAGGGGCCTTTCCATGCCTTCAACTCGGCCAGATCGGCAAAAACGAACACCTCTCCGCGGGTGTGGCCCACGATCCCCTGCACCTCCGGATGGGTCTTGTCGCCTGCCACAAGCAGCACTGCCCCCGCCTTTTCGGCCTCGGCGGCAATGCGCTGGATCTTCTGCACGAAGGGACAGGTGGCATCATGGTAGGTGATGCCGCGCGCATCCAGCTCGTCGTACACGGTGCGCGGCACGCCGTGACTGCGGATGACCACCTCGTACCCGGCGGGCACATCGGCGATGGCATCCGTCACAAGGGCACCCTTTTTCTGCATATCCTCCACAGCCTGCGGGTTATGGATCAGCGGGCCGAGGGTGGCCACCTTGCAGCTTTCGTTCAGCAGGCCATAGGTCAGGTCCACCGCCCGCTTGACACCAAAGCAGAACCCCGCCGTTTTGGCAACTCGGATCTCCATCTTTTACGCCCCCATCTTTTCCCACGCATCCAGCAGGGCCTGCTTGTTGGCACGCAGCTTTTTGGTGTCGCGGCGGCTCTCCATGGCAAACTGCTCTGCAGGCATCGGCTCGCCGTAGATCACCCGTACTTTGCAGAACAGGTGCATTTTTCCATCCGGCGTATCGTACAGGATGCGGCAGGGCACTACGTCCACCCCGGCCCCCGCCGCAATGACGAACAGTCCGCTCTTGGGCGGCAGAAGCTTCCCGTCCTTTTCGCGGGTGCCTCCGGAAGATGAGCAGTGTTTCGCCGTTTCTGCACTTTTCTACGGTCTGCTCAATGGCAGCCATTTCATCCTTTGTGCCGCGCACGCATACCGCGCCGCAGCAGCGGAAGAACCATGTGAGCAGGGCGTTGATCTCGAACAGTTCCTTCTTGGCGAACACGATCATCCGCCTGCCCCACCGGGTGACCACGATGAACACCGGGTCGATGGCGGAGACATGGGTGGGCGCAAGGATGCAGCCTTTGGTCTGCACCTTTTTCAGGTTTTCGCGCCCCTCTACATGGATGCGGAAACCGATATGCCACAAAAGCCACGCAAAGGCACTAAGATGTAATATAATATCATTTTATCGTTTTATTCACTTTCTCCGCAATGATCTTCTTCATTGCAGCAAGGCTCTGTTCAAAATCCAGCTCCGAAGTGTCCAGCAGCACGGCATCGTCCGCCTGCTTCAGGGGTGCAGCGGCACGGTGGGTGTCCTGATAGTCCCGCTGCTTCACATCGGCCAGCACCTCTTCATAGGGAGTATCGATGCCCTTGGCTGATACTCTTTCCACCTGCGTGTGGCGCGGGCTTCCGGCGTGGCGGTAAGGAAGATCTTCACCGTGGCATCCGGCAGCACCACCGTGCCGATGTCGCGGCCGTCCATCAGCACGTCCTGCTTTTTGGCCATATCCCGCTGCAGTTCCAGCAGAAAGGCTCGCACAGCCGGGTTTGCGCCCACGGCAGAGGCAGCCATACCTGCGGCCTCGGTGCGGATGGCGGTGCTCACATCCTCTTCCTTTAAATAAATGTGCTGCTCACCCTCAATGGAGGCCAGCCGCAGCTCGATCTGGGGAAGCAGCGCGTTGACCGCTGCGTTGTCCTTGGGGTCCTTGCCTGCACGCAGGGCATACAGGCCAATGGCGCGGTACATGGCACCGGTATCCACATAAATATAGCCCATTTCAGCCGCCAGACGGCGTGCCAGCGTAGATTTGCCTGCACCTGCAGGCCCGTCGATCGCAACAGATACCATGTTGTATCTCTCCTTTTTAAACTGAACGATTTAAAATGGCCTCCGCATTCGCTGTGGCCATCTTCAGTGGAAAATCATTTTAATATTTTTGCGCTCTGCGGAGCGCTCCAAACACATTTTCACCGGATGGGGTCGTAACGGAGAACTGCATTGCTGCTCGTTCCCTTCGGGAACAGTTGCGCAGCGGTCTGTGAGACTATCCTGGCAACAACTCTTTTTGTGAAAACGTATTTTGAAAATGACCGCAGTCGTTTTCAAAATACAAATCAAAAAAATCCATTCCTATAAATATGCCCAGAGCAGCGCGGAGGCATTTAAAATTGTTTTATCTGTAATTACAGATTATTTGCAAATGCCTGTGCAGTGCAGAAGGCGATCTGCAGGTTGTAGCCGCCGGTATAGGCATCCACATCCAGCACTTCGCCTGCAAAGTAAAGGCCCAGCGCCTTTTTGCTCTGCATGGTTTTGGGGTCCACCTCCCGCACGGACACGCCGCCGCTGGTGATCACCGCGTGGGCCAGATCGCCCCGGGCATCAATGGACACCCGCCAGTGCTTCATCAGCTGCACCAGCTCCCTCTTCTGCTCCCGGGTGATCTGGTTTGCTTGGTAGCCGGTCGATGCCCCAGCGTGCCACCATCACCGGCTGCATGCTGGAGGGCAAAAGCTTGACCAGTGCGCCCTGCGCCGCGTGGTTTGCCAGCAGGGCAAAGTCCCGGGTGATGCGGTCGTAAAGCTGCTCCTCGCTGAGAGCGGGCTTGAGGTCGATCTCCGCATGATACTTGTGTTTTTTCATGTCGCCCAGATGGCTGGATGCGCTCAAAGTCAGCGGGCCGCTGATGCCAAAATGAGTGAACAGCATTTCGCCCTGCTCGTCAAAAATGGCCTTGCTGTCCTCGAACAGGGTCAGGGTGACGTTTTTCAGCGCCAAGCCCATCATCTTTTTGCAGTCCGCGTCATGGCTCACAAGACTGACCAGACTGGGCACCGGCTCGATGAGGGTGTGCCCGGCCTGCTGGGCCAGTTTGTAGCCGTCGCCGGTAGAGCCGGTGGTGGGGTAGCTCACGCCGCCGGTGGCCACCAGCACGGCATCCGCCCGGTACTCCCGGCCGGAGGTGCCCCGCACACCGATGCACCGCAGTGCCGGGCCTGCCTTTTTCTTTTTGGGGTGGCGCGGGTTTTCCGGTGCGGCGGGAGCTGCTTCCGGCTCCGGTGTTACCTCTTCCAATAGCAGCTTTTTCGCGCCGTCATGCACGAGTTCAGCATCCTGCGCATAGCGCAAAAGAGCCTGCCGGATCTCCTCGGCCTTGTCGGATACCGGGAACACCCGGCGGCCGCGCTCCACCTTCAGCTCCACGCCAAGGCCCTCGAACAGTTCCATGGTCTTTGCCGGTGGAAAGGCCCCCAGCGACGAATACAGAAAGCGCGGGTTGGTGCGCACATGGCGCAGAAACTCCTCTGCCGGGCAGTCGTTGGTCACATTGCAGCGGCCCTTGCCGGTGACAAGGATCTTCTGGCCGGGCTTGTCCATGTGTTCCAGCACCGTCACCTGATGCCCCTGCCGCACGGCGGCACCCGCCGCCATCAGTCCTGCCGCGCCTGCGCCGACGATCAATACTTTCGCCATCCGTTTTCTCTCCCATCGCCTAATAATACGAGTATATCATACCAGAATCGGCACGCAAAAGCAATGTTCTGCCGTATTTCTACCAATTACAACAGCTGGACAAGGATGCTGTTCTGCACGATGAGACCCGCCGGGGTCAGGGCAAGGGTGCGGCCATCAAAGCTTGCATAGCCCGCCCGGACGCAGTTTTGCACAAAGGCCAGCTGTGCGGTGGAAAATTCTTTTCCGTAAAGTTTTTTGTATGCATCCAGCGAAAGGCCTTTGCGCAGACGCAGCTGTAAAATAAGGTAGTCCTCTGCGCCGCAGCTGCCGTCCATCACCGGGACGGCGGCATCGTTCAGGAAAGCGGCGGTGTCCGGCGGGTAGTAGAACCGTCTGCCGCCCATGCAGGAGTGCGCCGCCGGGCCAAGGCCAGATAGTCGCCGCAGTCCCAGTAAATGAGGTTGTGTCTGCCTCATAGCCGGGCTTTGCAAAGTTGGAGATCTCGTACTGTTTATAGCCGTGGTGTTCCAGCTGTTCCACTGCATAAAGGTAAAAATCGGCGGCTTCATCGCCGGTGGGCAGGCCTTCGGGCGGATGTTTACCAAAGGCCGAATCCGGCTCGATCTTCAGCAGATATGCCGAAATATGGGTAGCCCCACCACCCTCGATCAGTTCCAGCGTTTCGTCAAACTCGGCTTCGGTGTAGTGCGGCAGTGCCAGCATGATGTCGCCGCTGATGTTCGCAAAGCCTGCGCGCCGCGCGGCGGCAAATGCAGCCCGCGCCTGCTTTGCCGTGTGCGGCCTGCCCAGTGTGCGCAGCTGGGTATCCCGGGCAGACTGCACCCCGAAAGAGATGCGGTTCACGCCCGCCTCCCGGAAGCCTGCAAGGCTTTCTTCCGTCACCGTCTCCGGGTTTGCTTCCAGTGTGATCTCGGCCCCCGGCATCGGCCGGGCCGCATCGATCAGCTGTTTTGCCTGCTCCGGGCGCAGCAGGCTGGGCGTGCCGCCGCCAAAATAAAGGGTGTCCGGCTGCAGAGGTGCTTCCGGCGCAAAGCGGGAAAGCTCCCGCACAAGAGCATCCACATAAGCTTCCGGTACGCCGCGCTCACCGGGATGGGAATAGAAATCGCAGTATCTGCATTTGGAAAAACAGTAGGGTATGTGTAAATAAAGCCCAAGAGACATACAATATCACAGCCTTTTTCATGAAACGTTCATTTCTATGCAGTATACTATATTCCGTAGACCGGAGCAAGGAAAAAGTGTTCCGGCAGAAAGAGACTGGAGGAGTCCCATATGGATTACAATTACAATGGTTACGATCGAGGCTACACGGAGCCTGCCATGACCTCGGCTGACTATATGAACCGCACCTACCGCTGGATGGCGGTAGGCCTGCTCATCACCTTTGCCGCGGCGTTCGTTACAGCCGCTACCCCGCTGCTGTACGTTGTCAACTCGCTGTATCTGGTGTTCACCATCGCAGAGCTGGTGTTGGTGTATGTGCTCAGCTCCCGCGTGCAGAACATGTCGGTGGGCGGTGCAAGAGCCACATTCTTTGCCTATGCACTGCTCAACGGCATGGTGCTGAGCTACTACTTCCTGGTATTTGATCTGGGCACTCTGGTGCTGGCCTTCCTTGCCACCTCGCTGTACTTCGGCCTGATGGCGGTCTACGGCACTACTACCCACAAGGATCTGTCCGGCTGGGTCCCAAGCTGATGATGGGCCTGTTCGCGCTCATCATCACCGGCTTTGTGGGCATGCTGTTCGGCATGAGTTTCCTCACCACGGTGCTGTACAGCGCTGTCGGTCTGGTGGTGTTCATGCTGCTGACCGCCTACGACACCCAGAAGCTGAGCCAGATGTTCTCCTACTACGCCTATGACGGTGAGCTGGCCGAGAAGGCTTCCATTTACGGTGCACTGACGTTGTATCTGGACTTCATCAACATCTTCCTGTATGTTGTGCGCCTGCTGGGCATGAACAGCCGCCGCCGCAACTGATTTTTGATCCGCAAAGGCTCTCCCGAAAAGGGAGGGCCTTTTTGTTTGGTACTATCATTTAGAATATCCTCCGCTTCGCTTTGGGTATCAACACAGAAGGCCACAGAGGGAAGATGCATTTTCCGGCTGCAGCCCTTCCCGTGAAAGTGCAGCCCAGCCAGACCCGCAGGTCTGGCTGGGCTGCTATATTGCAAAATATCATTTCCTCTAAATATGCCCAGAGCAACGCGGAGGGCATTTAAATAAAAGAATGCATAAAACCTGCCCTGCTGTCCCACACTAAGCCCAGAAGCAATGCGTACACAATGCAGCAGATGGGAGTAACGACAATGGAGCAGATCAAAAAGTTTTTGCGCAGCAGGGGCTTTACACTGGCACTGCTGGCCTGTCTCGTCGCAGCCGCAGCGGCGGGCGTGTGGGCAGTGCGCACCGTGCGGGATGAACTGAAAAAGAGCTACGACGACCTGACGACCCCGCAGGAAGAACCTGCACCGGAGCCGCAGCTCACCCTTGACCCACAGGAGGACGATGTATGGCAGCAGCCCGTGACCGACGCCGCAGAATCTGCGGCAAATGTACCCAAGCCCGCATCCTCTGCGTCCTCTTCTGGGGCGCAGTCTGGCTCTGGTTTGGTGCACGAACCCTCCGCACTGCAGGGCGCATCCTCGCCTGCCAGCAGTTCAGCTGCGCCTGCCTCCACGCAGCCCGTCTCGGCAGGGTCTTGAACGCCTACAGCGGCGATGAGCTGGTGTACAGCAGCACCCTTGGCGACTGGCGCACCCACAACGGTGTGGACTACGCCTGTGCGCAGGATGCACAGGTGTGTGCTCCCGCCGCCGGTAAGGTGACCGCCGTGGACACCGATAGCCGCTGGGGCAGTGTGGTGTGCATCGAGGACAACGCCGGGCACCTGTGCGGGTGTGCGGCACAGCCGACCCCACGGTGCAGACCGGCGATGAAGTGAGTGTGGGCCAAATACTTGGCCGTGCAGGCAGCATTCCCAACGAATGCGCGAGGAGACGCATATCCATCTGGAAGTACTGCAGGGTGAGCAGTACCTTGACCCGGCAAAGCTGCTGAACTGATGCAGTTCGCCGTATCCCCTGCGTATTTTTCAGTAAAATATTCCAAACAGCAAAAAATCGGAAAGGCCGTTCTGGTCTTTCGATTTTTCATTCTATAGGATCGATGCAGGCTCAGGCATTTTCCAGCTCAACCACCGGCCAGCCCAGAAGGCGGATGGCTTCGCGGTCGTGGGTAGCCAGCAAGACAGGCTTTTCTCCGCAGCGCTCCCGCAGCAGCGCCGCAGCAGCGGCAAGGGTGTCCGGGTCCATTCCGGTAAAGGGTTCGTCTAACAGCAGCGTATCGCTGGCGGCCCACAAAGCCCGCAGCAGAGCCGTGCGGCGCTTCTGTCCGCCGGAAAGCCGTACTGCAGGCAGGGCCAGTGCGGCAGCATCCATGCCAAACTGTTGAAAATCTTTTATGATTTGCTCCTTGTATTGTTCCGCACTGCCGGGCAATACCAGCGTCACGTTCTGCACAGCTGTCAGCTGCGGGCAGAGCCGGTCTTCCTGAAACACTGCTGCCACCCGGCCAACGCCCTGTACTATGCCAGAAGTGGGTTCTTCCAGCCCCATAAGGATGCGCAGCAATGTGGTCTTGCCCCAGCCGCTGGGTGCCCACAGCACCGCCGGGCCTTCCACCGTGAGGCAGAGATCCCGGAACAGCGTTTTCTCCCGAACTGTTTTGTCAGATGCTTGATGGTCAGCATTGCGGCACCTCCCCGGTCACGGCGCGGGTCACGCAGTCCAGAAGCAGCAGGAACAGCTTTTCAAACCCAGCGCTGAGCAGGATGATCACAAACGTCCATGCGAACAGCTCCCCGGTGGAAAGGGTGATCTTGGCCCGGTAGAGTGCATCGCCGATGCTGCCATTGGGCAGGCCGATCACCTCAGCGGCAACACCGCTCTTCCAGCAGATGCCAAGGGCCACGCTGCATCCCTGCCGGAAGGCTGGCAGCACCGCAGGCAGCCACACCGCCCGCAGCCGTCGGCCCAGCGGAAGGTGAAACACCTTCGTCATCTCCAACAGCTGTGGGTCTGCGCTCTGGATGCCGGTGCGCACCGCACCGTACAGCACGGGCAGCACCATTAAAAAGCTGATGAGCACCGAAAGCGATGCCCCCGCACCCACACCAGCGCCAGAATGATAAAGCTTGCCACCGGCGTGGCTTTGACCAGCTGCAGCACCGGAGCAAGCAGCACATCTGCCGTGTGCCACGCCTGTGCGGCCACAGCCAGCACGATGCTTACGGCCACGCCCAGCCCAAAACCCAGCAGAATGCGCCCGGAGCTGAAACCCACCCGCTGCCAGAACTCTGCCTGCGGCAGAAGCTGCAAAGGGTGCGCAGCGCCTGCACCGGCGAGACCAGAAACACCTCCTGTCCCACGGCCATGGCAGCGCACTGCCACACCGCCAGCCAGAAGGCCGCAGCGCCCAGCCGCTGAAAAAATTGTTTATGTCGCTTCATAAACTTACCTGCTCCTGATTACAAATAAATGCAGGACGGCAGGGTGTTTCTTCAGCGAATGATCCGAGGATAGGACCCTGTTGCCATAAGGCAACAGGGCGGGAGTTGGAAGCCCCGAATTTCGCGGAGAAAGCGCCCTGATGGCCTGCCCAGTTCTACATTATACATTATAATACCATATCTCTTTCCAAACTCCAATGACCCGTGCATCATGATGCATAAGAGCTTATCATGCCTGTCATTACTTTTCTTCACGTTTTTCTTTCTTGACATGAAATCAATAAAACGATAAACTGAACTGTATAAATCTCTGTCATCTTTGATGCAAGAAAGAAATGAGGTGTCTGTCCTATGCAGAAGCTCTCCGGCAAAAGCCTGCTTTTGGTCAGTTTTACGCTATTTTCCATGTTTTTCGGAGCTGGGAACCTGATCTTCCCGCCGCATCTGGGCGCGCAGGCGGGCGTGAATCTTTGGCCCGCCTTTGCGGGCCTTGCCGTCAGCGCCGTCGGCCTGCCCATTGCGGGCGTGGTGGCTGTGGCACGGGCAGGCGGTCTGGACAAGCTTGCCGGCCGGGTGCATCCGGTGTTCGCCATGGTGTTCACCATTCTGGTGTATCTTTCCATCGGGCCCTGCCTTGCCATCCCCCGCACCGCCAGTACCTCCTTCCAGATGCTGGTGCCGCTGATAGGCGGCGGTACCGGGCTGCAGCTGGCCTACTCGGTGCTGTTTTTTGCAGCGGCCTTTCTGGTGGCGCTGCGGCCGGAAAAGCTTACCGACTGGCTGGGCCGCATCCTCTGCCCCTGCCTGATCGTGCTCATCGTGGTGCTGTTTGCCGGGTGTCTCATCCATCCGCTGGCGGCACACTACGGCACACCCAGCGCAGAGTACGCAGCCCTGCCCGCTGTGCAGGGCATCCTGTACGGCTACCAGACCATGGACACGCTGGCCGGGCTGAACTTTGGCGCGGTCATCGCCCTGAACATCCGCGCCCGGGGTGTCACAGAAAGCCGTGCCGTGGAAGGCGGCACCATCCGGGCCGGTTTTATTGCAGGCGGGCTGATGCTGGTGGTCTACGCCATGCTGGGCCACGCCGGGGCCGAGACCGGCACGGTGTATCCGGGCCTTGCCACCGGTGCCGAGGTGCTCACCGCTCTGGCACAGCAGCTGTTCGGCCGGGCGGGCCTTGTGCTCATTGCGGCCATTTTTGTGATCGCATGCTTCAACACCTGCGTGGGCTGATCGCCTGCGTGGGTCAGTATTTTCATCAGCTTCTGCCCCGCATCCCCTACCCTGCCCTTGCCGCTTTTTTTGCTGTGGCCAGTATGCTGGTATCGAACCTCGGCCTTGC
>ENA-OQEX01000022-OQEX01000022.1-human-gut-metagenome-genome-assembly--contig:-NODE-22-length-79313-cov-9.035246_pt1 | contig 79313 bp, 107 predicted proteins | sample MGYA00242802_ERZ504649 | MGnify/ENA primary metagenome ERZ504649 (study PRJEB26092, sample SAMD00036194) | human gut metagenome | host: Homo sapiens | study: EMG produced TPA metagenomics assembly of...
CCGTGGGCACCGCCGCCGCAAGGGCCAGCCCCGGCAGCGCCAGTGCCGGGCATGTATGGAACGCACTGCCCGGCGGCAGGGCTGCCACCGCGCACAAGGCCTGTGCAGCCCAAAGCTCCCACAAAAGGGTCGTCCAGCGGTGCTTCATCCGCATCACCTCCCGTTTTGCACAGTTTACCGCAGTGCGGTGGAAAAACAGGGCGAAGGGTGGCGGACAAAGTGACAATGTTCTGGTGTATTTCTTCTTCAGTTCTGGTCGTGACTTTTGCCCACCCAGCTGCACACCACGCCGCACACAAGGCTGGTGGTAACACCGGCCGCAGCGGCGGTCAGCCCGCCGGTGAGGATGCCCACAGCACCTTCTTCCTGCAGCGCAGTGCGCACGCCCTTTGCCAGCAGATGGCCGAAGCCCAGCAGGGGAACCGTGGCCCCGCACCCGGCAAACTCGGCCAGCGGGGCATACCACCCAATGGCCGAAAGCACCACGCCCGCCACCACATATCCGGTCAGGATGCGGGCCGGGGTCAGGCCGGTCAGGTCGATGAGCAGCTGTCCCGCCACGCAGATGGCCCCGCCCACACAGAAAGCCCAGAAATAGTTCATCTTACTTCTCCTTTTCCGGCGCACGCAGCTCCACCAGATGCGCCACCGCCGGGATGGTCTCCTTCTGCAAAAAGGTGGTCTGGCTCATCAGGGCCCCGGTGGCTGTGAACAGCACCCGCTTCTGGCTGCCCCGGCGCAGGCGCGGCAGGATGTGCCCGCACAGCACCGCCGCGCAGCAGCCCGGGCCGGAGCCGCCGCTCTTTACGCTCTGCTCGTTTGCGTCGAACAGAATGCACCCGCAGTCTACATGGTTTTTGATCAGCAAGCCTTCTGCGGCCAGCAGCTCCCGCAGCAGCTGACTGCCCACCTGCCAAGGTCGCCGGTATAGATGCAGTCGAACTCCTGCGGTTCGGTGCCGGTATCCTTAAAATAGTGCAGCAGGGTGGAAGCTGCTGCCGGGGCCATGGCAGCCCCCATATTGTTGATGTCCTTTACCTGATAATCCTGCACACGGCCAAAGGTGGCAGCGGCAATGCCAACGCCTTCGCCCTGCGGCTGCAAAAGGCAGCATCCGGCAGCGGTGGCAGTCCACTGGGCCGTGGGCGTGCGCACCGCGCCGTAGCTCAGCGGCGTGCGGAACTGCCGCTCTGCCGCGCAGAAGTGGCTGGAAGCCATGGCCAGCAGATTGCGCGCAGCACCGCCCTCGCACAGAGCAGCGCCCAGCGCAAGGCCCTCGGCCATGGTGCTGCAGGCCCCGAACAGCCCGGCAAAGGGCACACCCAGCTCCCGCATGGCATAGCTGGATGCCGTGCACTGGGCCTGCAGATCCCCGGCGAGGGCCAGCTGCACCTTTTCCTGCGGAAGCGCCGCCTTTTGCAGGCACAGCCGCGCAGCGCGCAGCTGCAGATATTTTTCCGCAGCTTCCCAGCTGGACTGGCCAAAGCGGTTGTCTGCGCTCAGCTCGTCGAACTCTGCCGCCAGCGGGCCTTCGCTCTCTTTTTTGCCGCCCACCGCTGCACCTGCAGCGATCACCGGCAGTGTCTGGAACAGCAGGGTATCCCCGCACCGGACCGTCATAGGCAAAATTTCTCCTTCGTGGAAAATAGATGAAAAACGTTCCATAAAATGTTGTATAATAACATCATGCTGCAATCTTATGGCACACTTGCCCGTGTTTATGACAGCACAGGCACACCCGCCATGCCCAGCACCCACAGCACCGCGCCGTACACCACCGCCGCCAGCGTGCCGTACACGATCACCGGCCCGGCAATGGTGAACATCTTGGCCCCGGTACCCAGCACCCGGCCCTCGGCCTTGAACTCGATGGCCGCGCTGACCACCGCATTGGCAAAGCCTGTGATGGGCACCAGCGACCCGGCCCCGGCCTTTGCGGCCAGCTTCTGGTACCAGCCCAGCGTGGTAAGCACCGCTGAGAGCACGATCAGGCTGCAGCTGGTCAGGGTGCCGGCAAGGTCGGCTTCCACGCCCATGGCAAGATAGCTCTGGCGCAGCACTTCGCCCAGCAGGCAGATGCCGCCGCCCACGCCAAAAGCCCACAGGCAGTCCAGCCCCAAGGGCGAGTGCGGCCCGATGCGCCGCACCCGGCGCGCATATTCCTGTGCTGTCATTTTCATATTGTTTCCCCTCCGGGCATATCTTGCCCATAGGAAGCAAACTCTATGCACATCCACCGGAAAGAAGGTATTCCAGATGAACCTGTCTGTCCATCCTCATCACCGCCGCCATCTGCGGCCCGCCGTGCGGCGCGTGTTCACCGTTACCGTCGTGGCCTGCATTGCCGTGGGCGGGGCCTCGTTCGTGCTGCACAGCCGTTCCGCTGTGCCTGCCGCCTCGGCAACTTCCACATCCAGCGCCTCGGCAGCATCAGAGGCAGAAAGCAGTCTGCTGACCGCCCGGCAGGCGCAGGCCATTCTGGATGATCCCCGCATGGTGCTGGTGAACCACACGAACAAAATGCCGGACGATCATACCTTTACCACCAAGGCGTGCGGCTCGGCCACCGCTGTGAACAAGACCCTGCAGACCGAAGCCGCCGATGCGTTCCTCGCCATGCAGGCCGCCGCCGCAAAGGACGGCGTGACCATCTGGATGCAGAGCGGCTACCGCAGCGTGGACTACCAGAAGAACCTCTACGACAAAAAGACCCAGTATTTCCGCAATAAGGGCCTGAGCGAAGCCGAGGCGAAAAAGCAGGCGGCAAATATCGTGAACCCGCCGGGCTACTCGGAGCACAACTGCGGCCTTGCTGCCGACCTGAACAGCCCGGAGCACACCGACCTGACCGAGGGCTTTGAAAACACCGAGGCCTTCCGCTGGCTGAGCGCCCATGCCGTGGAATACGGCTTCATCCTGCGGTACCCCAAAAACGCAGAAGCCGTTACCGAGATCACCTACGAGCCGTGGCACTGGCGCTATGTGGGGCCGGAAAATGCGGCCCTGATCCAGCAGAGCGGCCTGTGCTTTGAGGATGCCGTTGCCGTGCTGCAGAAGCTTGCTGCAGGGGAGAAGATCACCGGTTAAAAATCCGTAAAACCGAGGGGCTTTTCGTTGCATTTTGCACACAGTTATGGTAAGATAACAATAGTCTGCCCTGATGCAGGACCGCTTTGGGCAGCTGCAAAAATGTTTTGAACAAAAGAAGGAATATTTTATGATAAATCGCACAAAAATCTTTACAATTGCTCTCACCGGCGCGCTGGCTGCTGTCGCTCTTACTGGCTGCGGCGGTTCCGCCAGCTCTTCGGCCGCTCCCTCCTCCGTTTCCACCGCTGCTGCGGAATCTCCCGCTTCCAGCGCCGCCGCATCCGCTGTTGTGGACAATGCTGCCGAGAACGGCTCTGATGCACTGGACGGTGTTTTCAATGCTCTGCTGGAAGCCGACCCCATCTCCAACCAGTTCGAGATCGCAGCCATGAACATTGAGTACGATTTCGGTCTGCAGGCAGATGATGTGGTGAGCTACAAGGGCGTGAAGAGCAACGACAACGGCGATGCCGGTCTGGTGCTGGTGCTCGAAGCTGCCGACGGCAAGGCCGAGGACGTAGCCAACCAGCTGGCTTCCTACCAGCAGGATCAGGTGGCCTTCTACGGCAACTACGCCGAGTTTGCTCAGGCGCAGGATAACGTGGAGAACGCTGTTATCGCCTTCAAGGGCAACACCATTGTCATGGTGATCGCATCCAACGAGTGCACTGCCGATCTGGACAGCGCCGTGGACAGCGCACTGGCAGACTGAATCTGGATCCACCCAAGGCCGGTGCCATTTGCGGCATCGGCTTTTTTCGGCTAAAAGGAGGCTGACGCTTTGGTTTTCAGCACCATCATCTTTCTGTTCCGGTTTCTGCCCATCACGCTGGCGCTGTATTACCTTGCGCCCGCAAAGCTCAAGAACACCGTGCTGTTCCTCTGCAGTCTGGTGTTCTACTGCTGGGGCGAGGTACGGTTTTTCCCGGTCATGGTGGCCTCATCCTCATCAACTACATCAGCGGCCTGTGCATCGAGCACTTCGACCAAAAGCCGGCCCTGCGCAGGACATTTCTGCTGGTGGCCCTCATTGGCAGCCTTGGGATGCTGTTCTACTTCAAATACGCAAACTTTGTGCTGCGCAGCGCAAACGCCTGCTGGGCACCGCCTTTGCCGAGATCCAAGGCATTGGCACTCTGCCGCTGGGCATCAGCTTTTACACCTTCCAGACCCTTTCCTACTCCATCGATGTTTACCGCCGGGATGTAAAGGCAGAGCGTAATATCATCGACTTTGGTGCCTATGTGGTCATGTTCCCTCAGCTGATCGCCGGCCCCATCGTGAAATACCGCGATGTCTCCAACCAGCTGCACGTATACCGGCACCGCTACAGCCTGCAGCAGCTCGAAGAAGGCATGACCCTGTTCACCTTTGGCCTGGCCAAAAGGTGCTGCTGGCGGATGCCATCGGTGCTTTGTGGACCGACATCATCGGCGTTGCGGACAGCCTTCCACCACCTTTGTGGGCCTTGCCAATGCATCCACCCCGCTGGTGTGGCTGGGCATCATCGCCTACAGCCTGCAGCTCTACTTTGACTTTTCCGGCTACTCCATGATGGGCATTGGCATGGGCAAGATGCTGGGCTTCGACTTCCCCGCAAACTTCAACTACCCTTATATCTCCGCATCCATCACCGAGTTCTGGCGGCGCTGGCACATGACCCTTTCCGGCTGGTTCCGGGAGTATGTGTATATCCCTCTCGGCGGCAACCGCAAGGGCCTGAAGCGCCAGATCTTCAACCTGTTCGTGGTGGAGCTGCTCACCGGCATCTGGCACGGCGCGAACTGGAACTTTATCTGCTGGGGCCTGTACTATTTTGTGCTGCTGGCTGTAGAAAAGCTGTTCCTGCTGCCCCACCTGCAAAAGGGCAGAGTGTGGCCCCACATCTACACCTTGTTCCTCGTGGTGGTGGGCTGGGCCATGTTCGTGGGCAACGATACGGGCGTAAGCTTCGGTCTGCTGTTCCACAAACTGTTCGTTCCTTCCGGCGGTGTTTCGCCGCTGTACTTCCTGCGCAACTACGGTGTGCTGCTGGTGGTCAGCATCCTCTGCTGCACCCCGCTCATTGAAAAGATTTGGAACCTGCTCAAAAAGAATGCCGTCACCCGCTGTGCCGCCATTCTGGCGCTGCTGGTAGTCTCCACCGCCTATGTGGTGGGCAGTACCAACAGCCCGTTCCTCTATTTCAACTTTTAAGGAGGCGTGAAGATGGACAAGCATTCCAAAAAGTCTTCCTCGCTCCTGCACTACCCGGTGCTGGTGGTGTTCAGCCTGTTCTTTCTTGGTCTGTTCGCACTGGACCTTATTACACCGGACCGCGCCTACAGCGAGATGGAAAACACCACCCTTTCCCAGCGCCCGGCGCTGACCCAGCTTTCCGCCAAGGGGCTGAACAGCTACTTTACCGCCTACACAAAGTACGTGAAGGATCAGGTGTTCGGCCGCGATGAGTGGATCAGCCTGCAGAGCGTAGTGGAGACCACCCTGCTGCAGAAGGAGCAGAACGGCGGCATCCTGCTGGGCAAAGAGCACATGATGTTCCCCCGCACCTTCAGCCTGCTGGACAGCGAGAACCGCACCCTGCCCAAGAACACCGCCGCTGTGGAAGCACTGTGCCAGCGCCACCCGGTAAGGTGGATGTACTGCTGGCCCCGGCAGCATCGGTCATTTACCCGGAAAACGTGCCTGCAAACGCGCCGCTGCTGGACGAGGATGCCTATCTCGACCAGCTTTCCGCCGCCGTACAGGCCGCCGGAGGGCGCTTTGTGGATGTGCGGCAGGCCCTTGCCGAACACAAGGACGAATATATCTACTACCGCACCGACCATCACTGGACGAGCCTTGGCGCATACTACGCCTACCAGCAGCTGTGCGGTGCGCTGGGCCTGACCCCCTTCGACCCCGCCGCGCACACCGCTCTGACCGCCGAAAATTTCTACGGCACCCACTACTCCAAGGCCCGCACATGGAATGCCGTGCCGGATACTATCACCTACTACGACCTGCCGAACAGCCTGACCATCTATAATGTCACCGCTGCAGGTCAGCCCGCAGACGGCCAGACCACCGGCCTGTACGACACGGACAAGCTGAATGTGTACGATAAGTACGCCATGTTCCTGCATGGCAACAACGGCCTGAGCCGCATTGAAGGCGACGGCATCGGGCGCATTCTGGTGATCAAGGACAGCTACGCCAACTGCTTTGCACCCTACCTGACCGCAAACTACGCCCAGATCGATGTGGTGGACTTCCGCAACTACAACTACGGTCTGGATCAGCTGATCGCGGATAACGATTATGACCAGATCCTGGTGCTCTACAGTTTTGACAGCTTCAAGAGCGACCCGTACCTCTACCGTGCCGGTGTGGCCGGGTAAACATGGCAGCGCCTTTTCCGCAAAGGAAAGGGCGCTGTTGTTTTTATGTCAAATTATTGCAGTCTTTTTTCACAAATTTTTCCAGTTCTTTTCGGAAGTCTCTCCAGTTTTTGCGCACTCTGCCCATTCACCCTTGCAAAAATCAACGGGTGTTGTACAATGGCGATATAGAGCAGTTGCTCTTCATCGATGGTTCGATCTGGTGTGAACAGTGCATAGAATGTGCTGATACGATCTTTGATTCAAAGGAGTGTTATTATGGAAAACAAGATCATGATGCCTGCTTCCTACAACGTTCTTTCCTGCGAAGAGATGACCTACACCGAGGGCGGTGCTACCTTTACGGAAGCTCTGCTGAACTGGATTCCGCCCATTGGCTGGTACATGGGTGTTACCGCCATGCGCAACTACCGCAAGAGCCACCCCAACGACTGGCTGGATACCGGTCTGGATGCTCTGAGCCGCGATATGGATTCCAGTGCGCAGAACATGCTGCGTGATCTGGGACGCATCGTCTGGGTCACCGCGACCAGCGCTACCGGCGTTGGTTTTCTGGTCAATGCTGCCATCGTCCTGCTCTGACCCTGCTCATAAGATTCGTCCGGAGAGACCAAAGACCCCTTTACCCGCGGCCTTTTCCGCCATAGAGGGCCGCGGGCTTTTCATCAAGCAGAAATAAGAAATCGGCTGCCTGAGCACTGTATACCGTCTGAACGGTCTTTTGCCTGCAGAGAACAGCACTGCTTTCCTTTTCCTGCAAGCAACTACTCTCGTCATGCGGCGGCGCGCCCTGCTTTATGAGAACGATCTCCAAGCGCATATCCCGGTTTATTTTTGGGTTTTAAACAGTGCGATCTTGCACTGTCTGGATAGCTTTGATTCAAAGGAGTGTTATTATGGAAAACAAAATCATGATGCCTGCTTCCTACAACGTTCTGTCCTGCGAAGAAATGACCTACACCGAAGGCGGTGCTACCGTCGGTCAGGCTGTCGCTGCATGGCTGTGGCCCGGCTACGCTACGGTTATCGGCATCAACACCTGCCGTGAAGCACGCAAGAAGGATCACGACAACTGGGCATCCAACGTCTGGAGCGATATCAAAGCCGACTGCAAGGGCAATGTGACCAACACCTTCTACCATGCCGGCATGATCTTCTGGAATGCTGCATCGACCATCAGCAGCTTTGGCCTTTCTGCGTTATGTCTCTGGGCATCATCTACTTCTAATTTTCAGGAGTACACCAAAGGGCTTTTTGCGGCGGCTCTTCAACGGAAGAGCCGCCGCTTTTTTATCAAACCTAAAAAAGGAGTTTTGCTTTATGACGAACGCCATTACTTATCCTGCTGCATACAATGTTTTGTCCTGCGAAGAAATGACCTACACCGAGGGCGGCGTAGGTGTTGTGGAAGCCGCCATGGCATGGTTCCCGCTGTACGGCTGGTATAAGGCTGTTTCTGCCATCCACGATTACCGCAAGGCAAATATCAACTCCAACTGGGTGGAAAACGGCATGAACGCTCTGGTTGCCCATGCTGAAAAAAGCCCCACGAACACCATCCATGACATCGGCTGCAGCTTCTGGTTCATTGGTTCCTGCGCAACCATCATCGGCCTTGTGCCCAACGCCCTGTTGATCTTCGGCAACTAAGTCCCGGTCTCTGTTCTGAAAAGCAAAAGCCGGCGGCACCTCCCGTTTGGGAAGTGCCGTCGCTTTTTATGTTATGCGGTTTTCAGTCTCAGTTGTTGAACATGTCCTTCAGCTTTTTGAAGAAGCCCTTGCGCTTTTCGTAGTTTTCTTCTTTCAGGGTGCCCTCGAACTTCTTCAGGGCCTCCCGCTGGGTCTTGTTCAGCTTCTTGGGGATCTCCACCTCGCACTTGACGTACATATCACCGCGGCCGCGGCCATTCAGGTACTGGATGCCCTTGCCGCGCAGGCGGAAGGTGGTGCCGCTCTGGGTGCCCTCGGGCACGGTGTACTCCACCTTGCCGTCAATGGAGGGCACCTGCACGGTGTCGCCCAGCACGGCCTGACTGTAAGTGATGGGCACGGTGACCCACACATCGTAGCCGTCGCGCTGGAACACCTCGCTGGGACGCACCGTGACCATGACGATCACATCACCGGAGGGACCGCCGTTTGCACCGGCATCACCCATGCCGCGCAGTGCAAAGCTCTGGTCGTCGTCGATGCCCATGGGGATGGACACCTCCAGCGTCTTTTTAGCAGCCACCTTGCCGCTGCCATGGCAGACCTTGCAGGGATTCTTGACCAGCTTGCCCTTGCCGCCACAGCGGGAGCAGGGCTGCTGGGTCTGCATCACGCCAAAGGGGGTGCGCTGCTGACGGATCACGAAGCCGCGGCCGCCGCAGTCCGGGCAGGTCTCGGGGCTGGAACCGGCGGCACAGCCGCTGCCGTGGCACTCGGTGCACTCCTGCTGGCGGGTGATGGTGATGTTCTTCTTGCAGCCGTGCACGGCCTCGTCAAAGCTCAGGGTGATGCGCACGCGGATATCCTGACCCTTGCGCGGTGCGTTGGGGTTCGCCTGACGGGACGAACCGCCAAAGCCGCCGAAGCCGCCGCCAAAGATATCGCCGAAAATGTCGCCCAGATCCACGCCGTCGCCGCCAAAACCGCCAAAGCCGCCCGTACCGGGGCCGCCGCCGTTCTGTGCTGCATAGGCAGGGTCAACACCTGCAAAGCCGTACTGGTCGTACAGCTGGCGCTTCTTCGGGTCCGAAAGCACCTCGTTTGCTTCGTTTACTTCCTTGAACTTTTCCTCGGCATCCTTATCGCCGGGGTTATAGTCCGGGTGGTATTTCATTGCAAGCTTGCGGTATGCCTTTTTGATCTCGGCATCGGTCGCAGTCTTGGATACCCCCAGCACTTCGTAGTAATCACGCTTTTCCTGTGCCATATCCACTCACCTCTCCGGGAACGTTTGATCCGGGAAACGCCCCGGTTGGTTCCTCGCTCTATAACCAGCAAGAGCCGCTCCGGCAAAACCGGAGCGGCTTTTGCTATTCCACGCGTGCGTCCGCCGGTTTGGCCGGGCACACACTGCTGTGTTTTTTATCAGACTTCCTTGAAGTCGGCATCCACGACGCCGTCATCACCCGGCTTCTGCTGGTTGTTTGCACCTGCGTCGGGGCCGGGCTGTGCACCGGCGGCCTGCTGTGCGGCAGCGGCTGCCTGATACATCTTCTCGAACACCTGGCTCAGAGCTTCCTGCTTTGCTTGATGTCGTCCACGTTGCCGGACTGAACAGCGGTCTTCAGATCGGCCAGCTTGCTCTCGGCCTCGCTCTTCACGTCGGCGGGCAGCTTGTCGCCGTTTTCCTTCAGCATCTTCTCGGTCTGGAACACCATCTGGTCGGCACCGTTGCGGATATCGACCTCTTCACGCTTCTTCTTATCGTCGGCAGCAAACTGCTCAGCTTCCTTCACAGCCTTGTCGATGTCCTCCTTGGACATGTTGGTGGAAGCGGTAATGGTGATGTTCTGCTCCTTGCCGGTACCCAGATCTTTTGCGCTGACCTTCACGATGCCGTTTGCATCGATATCGAAGGTAACTTCGATCTGAGGCACACCACGGGGAGCCGGAGCGATGCCGTCCAGATGGAAGACACCCAGGCTCTTGTTGTCGCGTGCGAACTCACGCTCGCCCTGCAGAACGTTGACCTCAACAGAGGCTGGTTGTCTGCAGCGGTGGAGAACACCTGACTCTTGTGGGTGGGGATGGTGGTATTGCGGTCGATGATCTTGGTGCACACGCCGCCCAGAGTCTCAATGCCCAGGCTCAGCGGGGTGACATCCAGCAGCAGCAGGCCCTTCACATCGCCCTGCAGCACGCCGCCCTGAATGGCAGCGCCCACAGCCACGCACTCATCGGGGTTGATGCCCTTGAAGGGCTCGCAGTTCAGTTCCTTCTTGACTGCATCGTAGACAGCGGGGATACGGGTGGAACCACCGACCATCAGGACCTTCTTCAGGTCAGAGGGACGCAGGCCTGCATCCTGCAGAGCCTTGCGGACGGGGCCCATGGTGCGATCGACCAGATCAGCGGTCAGCTCGTTGAACTTTGCGCGGGTCAGGGTCATATCCAAGTGCTTGGGGCCGGTAGCATCGGCAGTGATGAAGGGCAGGTTGATCTGGCTGCTCATTGCGCTGGACAGCTCGATCTTTGCCTTCTCGGCAGCTTCCTTCAAACGCTGCGCAGCCATCTTGTCCTTGCGCAGGTCGATGCCGTTCTCGGTCTGGAAGGCATCTGCCATCCAGTTGATGATGCGCTCATCGAAGTCATCGCCGCCAGATGGGTATCACCGTTGGTGGCCAGAACCTCGGTAACGCCGTCGCCCATCTCGATGATGGACACATCGAAGGTGCCGCCGCCCAGATCGTAGACCATGATCTTCTGGTCTTCTTCCTTATCGATGCCGTATGCCAGAGAAGCGGCAGTAGGCTCGTTGATGATACGCTTGACGTTCAGGCCTGCAATGGTGCCTGCGTCCTTGGTAGCCTGACGCTGGCTGTCGTTGAAGTATGCAGGAACGGTAATGACAGCCTCGGTAACAGGCTCGCCCAGATAAGCCTCGGCATCAGCCTTCAGCTTCTGCAGGATCATAGCGCTGACCTGCTGGGGAGTGTACTCCTTGCCGTTCAGAGTCACCTTGTGATCGGTGCCCATGAAACGCTTGATGGAAGCGACGGTGTTCTCGGGGTTGGTGATGGCCTGACGCTTTGCCACCTGACCCACCAGACGGTCGCCGGTCTTGGTGAAGCCCACCACAGACGGGGTGGTGCGTGCACCCTCAGAGTTTGCGATAACAACGGGCTCGCCGCCCTCCATGACAGCCACGCAGCTGTTGGTAGTACCAAGGTCGATACCAATGATCTTACTCATAATGAAAACTCCTCTCGAAAGAACAAATCGTATTGTTTATGTGATGCTCAAATGTTTGTAAGCGGATGTTATATTCAAAACCCTTTCGGGTTTCTGCATTGTTACTCGGCCACTACAACGGTCGCATGGCGGACGATCTTATCGCCCAGCTTGTAGCCCTTCTGGTAGACCGTGATGACGGTGCCGCTCTCCTGTCCGTCCGGGGCGGGGATCTGCTGCACTGCGTTCATGAAGTTGGGGTCAAAGGGCTTGCCCAGCGCCTCGATCTCCTCCACATGGAGGGCATCCAGCGCCTTGGCGGCCTTGTCCAGCGTCATGGTCACGCCCTTTTTGTAGTTCTCGTCGGTGGTGGGGGCGTTGGCCGCCATCTCCAGCGTATCCAGAATGGGAATGATCTGGTTCACCGCAAAGGAAATGCCATCGTTGAACTTCTGGTCGGCTTCGCGGGTGGAGCGCTTGCGGTAGTTCTCGTACTCCGCTGCCATGCGCAGTAGCTGGTCTTTGGCCTGTGCAGCGTTGGCTTCGGCAGCATCCAGCTTTGCCTTTACGGCTTCCAGCTCACGGGCCTTCTTGTTGAACCAGCCGCCGTCCTTCTTCTTGTCATCCTTCGGGTCGGCAGCTTCAGCAGCAGGTTCCTGTTCGGGTGCTGCCTGCTGGGCCTTTTCCTCGGGAGCCGTTTCGGGCTGCTCCGCTTCCTGAGCCGGAGCCGTCTTTTTTGCTTCTTCGCTCATTCCAGATCCTCCTTATAGATCACAGTCCGCCGGGGTACGGCAGCCTGTGGGGTGTCTTTTCGTTTGCCGCTCATGCCCTCGCCCAGCTGGTCTGCAAAGTAATGCAGCAGCGGCATCAGCTTCTGGAAGGGCATCCGGGTGGGGCCGATCAATGCAATGGAGCCCCACAGGCCTCCGCCCACCAGATACCGGTCGCTCACGATGCACAGGCCCGGGATCTGCGGTTCCAGATCCTCGCCCAGCAGCACGCTCTCACTGCGTTCTGCCGGAGGTGCGATCAGGCCAGCGGCCTGCTCCTCGTCATTCAGCAGTGTGAGGATGTCACCCACCTTGCCGTCCAGCTGGGGCCAGTCCAGCAGATACTGCTCGCCGCCCAGAAATACGTGGGGCTTGACGGAATCCTGCAGGATGGCAGCCGCTGCACTGATAACGGGCACCAGCTCTGGTCGATCTGGCTGCACAGCTCTGCCAGCAGCCGGGTGGAAAGATCCACCGGCGCTACAAAGGTAAGGTTGCGGTTGAGCAGTGCGGCAAGTGCTGCCGCATTCTCGCGGGAGAGGCCGGTGCGCACCCGTGCCACACGGGTACGAACGTAACCGGCCGTGGTAACGGCCAGCACAGCCGCTGCGCTGCGGCCCACCTGAACCACTTCATAGTGGGCGATGCACAGATCCTCGGCGCACGGGGTGCTGATGGCGGCGGTGCAGCCGCTGATGGCGGCCAGCGCCTTGGCGGCACCTGCGGCCAGCTTTTCCGGCTCATGGTCGAGGCTTGCGAACACCGCATCCACACGGGCGCGGCTCACACGATCCAGCGGCTGATCGTCGGTCAGCAGATTATCAAGGTAGTAACGGTAGCCCTTGGCGCTGGGCACACGGCCCGCGCTGGTGTGGGGCTGCTCCAGCAGACCCAGCTTTGTCAGCGCCGCCATCTCATTGCGAAGCGTTGCGCTGGAAACTGCCATGTCAAAGTAGTTTGCCAGCACGCTGCTGCCAACGGGCTCGCCTTCGAGACCATACAGCGCCACGATCGCCTGCAAGACTCGCTGCTTGCGTGCATCCATCGTCATAGCGCCTGCCTCCTTTTTGCGTTCGCTTTGTTTGTTTAGCACTCCTTGTTCCTGAGTGCTAAGACCATTATAGCCAATTTTCCGGTGCTGTCAAGCCCCTTGGAAAAATGTTTTAAAAGATTCATAATTCTGTCATAAACGAAGAAAGCGCTCTCCTTATTATAAGGAAAGCGCTCCGGCATATTCTTTACTCTTCCATCTGCCTTGCCAGAAATGCCGCTGCCACATTCACGGCCTTGAGCTGGGCGGCATCCGGCGTGGCCGTGCGGTCTTCGGTCAGCAGGGCCACCACGCCGGTCACATCGCCCGCCGCAATGATGGGTGCGGCGCACAGCACTGCCCGGGGCGAGCCCTCGCAGGGCAGGATGCACTTTTCGGCAATGCCCTCGCTCTGGTACAGCCTGCGGCCATCCATCAGCTTTTCCAGCGGCTGGCTGATGCTGCGGTCGGCCAGCTCCCGCCGGCCGGAGCCGCTCACCGTAAGGATGCGGTCACGGTCGGCCACCAGTGCGGTCAGCGCAAAGCTTTTGCTGAGCACCTCGGTATACTGGGCCGCTACTGCGTTCATCTCGCCAATGGGCGAATACTTTTTAAAGATCACCTCGCCGTCGCCCGTGGTGAAGATCTCCAGCGGGTCGCCGCGGCGGATGCGCTGGGTGCGGCGGATCTCCTTGGGGATCACCACCCGGCCCAGCTCGTCGATGCGGCGCACGATTCCTGTTGCTTTCATGTTTTTGCTCCTCCGTTTCCTTAAAAATGCCTGCAGCACTAGTATCTGTCAGGCCGGGCCATTTATACCTGCTGCCCCCGCGCAAAAAGACCTGCACGGAAAGCTGCCTCTTCGTTGCGTTTCCGGCAGGGTTCTGCTACAATGATACAAAAAGCCGTTTTCATAAGCACAGCACCCCGCTTATGAAGACAGATCCTAAAATTCTACTGAGAAAGGCAGGTGTCCGGATGCCGAACATCCTCATTCTGGGCGGCGGTGCCGCCGGTCTTGCAGCCGCGCTGGCGGCGGCACAAAGTGCCCCCGCTGCACAGGTCATTGTGCTGGAGCGCAACCCGAAGCCGGGCAAAAAGCTGCTTGCCACCGGCAATGGCCGTTGCAATCTGGATAACACCGGCATTGCACCGGAGCTGTATTTCACTGCCGACCCGGCAGCACTTCGTCCGCTGCTGGATGCCGTAAATACCGCCGACCCGCTGCGCTGGTTCCGTGCGCTGGGGCTTTACACCCGCACCGACGAGGCGGGCCGGGTGTATCCGTACTCCAATCAGGCGGCGGACGTGCTGGCCCTGCTGGAGCACCACCTTGCGCAGCACCATGTGCAGCTGCGCACCGGCTGCACCGTGCGCACCCTGAGCCAGAGCCGCAGCGGCTACGCCGTGCAGTTCGAGACGGCAGAGGGCTCTGCCGAGACCCTGCGCGCCGATGCCGTCATCTGCGCCATGGGCGGCGAGGCAGGGCCGCAGTTCGGCACCGACGGCTTTGGCACCCGGTTCGCCGCCCAGTGCGGCGGCAGGGTGGAGCCGCTGTACCCCTGCCTGACCGCCCTGCAGTGCGCAAAGCCCCGCAAAGCGCTGGCTGGCATCCGTGCCAAGGCAGCAGCATCCCTGCTGGACGGTGCCCATGTGCTTGCCTGCGAGAACGGCGAGGTACAGTTCACCGATTACGGCCTTTCCGGCATCTGCATCATGCAGCTGTCCGGCCTGCTGGCCCCGGGCCGCGGCCCCAAGGCTCCTGCTGTGGAGCTGGACCTCTTCCCGGCAGTGGACGAAACCGCACTTGCCAGCCTGTTTGCGGCCCACGCCGCCCAGACGGCAGGGGGCAGCGCCGCTGACTTCTGGCTGGGCCTGCTGAACCAGAAGCTGGGCCGTACTGTGTGGTCTGCCGCCGGGCTGCAGGACAGCGACACGCCTGCCGTGCTCACCGCCGCACAGTGCAGAAGCTGGCCCACACCGCCAAGCACTGGCGCTTTGAAGGGCTGACCCCCTGCAGCTGGAAGCAGGCCCAGACCACCGGCGGCGGGCTGGCCCTGCGGGAGGTGGATCAGCACTTCCAGTTCAAGGGCTGTCCGGGCCTTTACTTTGTGGGCGAAACGCTGGACTGCGCAGGCAGCTGCGGCGGTTTTAACCTGCACTGGGCGTTCGGCTCCGGCCTTGTGGCCGGGCGCAGCGCTGCAGGCCATGCTGCAGCAGGCCGTGCTCTGCCAAAAGCCTCCGCGCCCGCAAAGAGCAGGAAAAAGCCGCACAGGTAAAAATGAGCTTTAAATTTTCAACAAACGCTTGACATCTTGTGCAGATCGCATTATCATAAAGACAATAAAAGTTTGTTCAGAGGATCGAGCAGAACAAGCAAGGGGAGAGTCGAAAGGCCCTTTTGTTTGTCCTGCTCTTTTTCTTTTATTCGGCAAACGGAGCGATCAGGAGGTTTTTATGCTGGATGTAGCAATTATCGGCTGCGGTGTCATTGGTGCGGCAGCCGCCTATGAGCTGTCCCATTACCCGCTGCAGACCGCCATTTTCGAGGCTGAAAATGACGTGGCAGACTGTACCACCAAGCCAACAGTGCCATTCTGCACGCTGGCTACGACCCCGAACCGGGCACCCGGATGGCGCGGCTCAACGTGGAGGGGTCCGCACTGGCCAAGGAGATCTGCGCCCGGCTGGATGTGCCGTACCTGCAGTGCGGCAGTCTGGTGCTGGCCCTCAGCCCGGAAGAGCTGCCCCACCTGCAGAAACTGTATGAGAACGGCATCGCCAACGGCGTGCCGGGCATCCGGCTGCTTTCCGCAGAGGAAACGCTTGCCATGGAACCGAATCTGGCCCCCACTGTCGTTGGCGCGCTGTATGCGCCCAGCGCCGCCATCGTCAGCCCGTGGGAGTTTGCGCTGGCAATGGCAGAAGTGGCTGTGCGCAACGGCGTGGAGCTGCACCGCAGCTGCCCTGTGACCCGCATCGAAAAGACCGCCGGCGGCTGGGCGCTGACCACCCCCTCCGGAATTGTGGAAACGCGCTATATCATCAATGCGGCAGGCATCTCGCGCAGGCCGTGCACGATATGGCCGCACCCCACGAATTACCATCCAGCCCACCCGGGGCGAATACTACCTGCTGGATAAATCCGAGGGCAGCCGTGTGCACCACGTCATCTTCCAGTGCCCCAACGAAAACGGCAAGGGCGTTCTGGTGGCCCCCACCGTCCACGGCAACCTGATCGTCGGCCCGAACGCCGACCCCGTGGAAGGGGACGATACCGCCTGCACCGCCGCCGGGCTGGCCTTCGTCAGCGCCGCAGCGCGCCGCAGCGTGCCGAACATCCGCTTCAGCGAGTCCATCCGCAATTTTGCGGGTGTCCGTGCTAATGTGGACACGGGCGACTTCGTTATCGGCGAAGCGGAAGGCGCGCCCGGCTTCATTGATCTGGCGGGCATGAAATCGCCCGGCCTTTCCAGTGCACCGGCCGTTGCCAGAGAAGCCGTCAAAATTCTGGAAGCTCACGGCGATCTGCCCGCCCCCAAGGCGGATTACAGGGATGGCCGCACCCGGGTGCGCTTCAAGGAGCTTCCGCCCGAAGAAAAAGCCCGGCTCATTGCAAAGGAACCCGCCTATGGCCGCGTGATCTGCCGCTGCGAGACGATCACCGAGGGCGAAATTCTGGACGCTCTGCACGAAGAGATCCCCGCCACCACCATTGACGGTGTCAAGCGCCGCTGCGGTGCCGGTATGGGCCGCTGTCAGGGCGGCTTTTGCGGGCCGCGCGTGCTGGAGCTGATCAGCAAAACGCTGGGCATCAGTCCGCTGGACGTGCTGCAGGATAAGGCCGGCACCAACGTCTTACTGTGCGAAACCAAGCAGGAGGGAGAGCACCATGATTGATCTGGTCATCGTCGGCGGCGGCCCTGCAGGCCTTGCCGCAGCTTACAGCGCATGGCAGCATGGTCTGCGCGATATCCTTATCTTAGAGCGCGACAACGAGCTGGGCGGCATCCTGAACCAGTGCATCCACAACGGCTTCGGCCTGCACCGCTTTGGCGAGCAGCTCACCGGCCCGGAATACGCAGGCCGCTGCATTGAACTGCTGCGCTCCACCGGTGTCCGGGTGGAGCTGGGCACGATGGTGCTGGACGTCACCCCGGACAAAAAGATCCACTGTGTCAGCCGGGAAAAGGGTTATCAGATTTTGGAAGCCAGAAGCATCATTCTCTGCATGGGCTGCCGGGAGCGCACCCGCGGTGCCATTGGCATCCCGGGCAGCCGCCCTGCCGGTATCTACACCGCCGGTGCGGCCCAGCGCTATGTCAACATGGAGGGCTATCTGGTAGGCAAGCGGGTGCTCATCCTCGGCAGCGGCGACATCGGCCTGATCATGGCCCGCCGCATGACGCTGGAAGGTGCCAAAGTACTGGCCTGCGTGGAGGTCATGCCGTATTCCGGCGGCCTGACCCGCAACATCGTGCAGTGCCTGCAGGACTTCGACATCCCCCTGTATCTGTCCCATACCATCGTGGATATTCAGGGCAAGGCCCGCGTGGAAAAGGCCACCGTTGCCAAGGTGGACGAAAACCGCCGCCCCATCCCGGGCACCGAGATGGAATTTGATGTGGATACCATCCTGCTCAGCGTCGGCCTGATCCCGGAAAATGAGCTGACCCGGCAGGCGGGCATCCCCATGGACCCTCACACCAAGGGCGCTGTGGTCTACGAGAATATGGAGACCGGCATCCCCGGCGTGTTCGCCTGCGGCAACGTGGTGCACGTGCATGATCTGGTGGACTTCGTTTCGGGCGAAAGCGACCTTGCCGGTGCTTCTGCGGCGGCCTATGTTTTGAAGGGCGAAGCCGCCGATACGGTTGTGCTTGACCTTGTTCCGGGCAATGGCGTGGGATACACCGTGCCGCAGCGGGTGCGCCCCGCTGATGTGGACAGGAGCGTGAACATTTCCTTCCGCGTGCGGCAGAACTACGGCCCCAGCCAGATCACCGTGACCTGCGGCGGCAGGCAGCTGGCCCGGTTCAAGCGCCAGCGCATGGCACCCGGTGAGATGGAGCACATCGCACTGCCAAAAGTCCTGCTGGAAAAAGCAGACGGCCCACTGACCGTTGCGGTAGAGGAGGTTATTGCAGAATGAGCAGCATCAAAGAAGTCATTTGCATCTGCTGTCCCTGCGGCTGCCACTTGCAGGTAGACCCAGAAAATGATTATAATGTAACTGGAAACGCCTGCCCCAACGGTGCCGCCTACGGCAGGGAAGAGCTGACCCATCCCACCCGCATCATCACCAGCACCGTGCGGGTAGAGGGTGGGCTGTACCCGCGCTGCCCGGTAAAGACTGCGCAGGCCGTGCCCAAAGAGAAGATGACAGAGGTCATGGCTGCGCTGGACCGCGTCACTCTGCACGCACCCGTCCGCACCGGACAGGTGGTGCTGGCAGATGTGTGCGGCACCGGCGTGGACGTTGTGGCGACGCGAAATCTGTGATACACACTCCTGAAACGATACGGAGGGAGCAAAAGCATGAGTACAAAATATGTTCTGGCGCTGGATCAGGGAACCACCAGCAGCCGTGCCATCCTGTTCGACAATGAGCAGAACATCATTGCGGTGCAGCAGCGCGAGTTTGAGCAGATCTATCCGCAGCAGGGCTGGGTGGAGCACAACCCCATGGAGATCTGGTCCACCCAGTATGGAGTCATGAACGAGGTGGTGGCCCAGAGCGGTGTCGATGCCCACGATATCGCCGCCATTGGCATCACCAACCAGCGGGAGACCACCATCCTGTGGGAAAAGGCCACCGGCCGCCCCATCTACAATGCCATCGTCTGGCAGTGCCGCCGCACGGCTCCGCTGGTGGATGAACTGCTGCAGCAGCCCGGCATGGCAGACTACATCCGGGAGAACACCGGCCTGATGCCCGATGCCTATTTCTCCGCAACGAAGATCAAGTGGATCCTGGACAATGTGCCCGGTGCGCGGGAGCGCGCCGAAGCAGGGGAGATCCTGTTCGGCACTGTGGACACATGGCTGGTCTGGAAGCTGACCGGCGGCAGAGTGCATGTCACCGACCGCACCAACGCCAGCCGCACCATGCTGTATAACATCCGCACGCTGGACTGGGACGACACCCTGCTCAAAGCGCTGGATATCCCGCGCTGCATCCTGCCCCGCGTGACGGATTCCAGCGAGGTCTACGGCACCACCGACCTGTGCGGTGTGCAGATCCGGTGGCCGGCATTGCCGGTGACCAGCAGGCTGCGCTGTTCGGACAGAGCTGCTTTGGCAAGGGCGAGGCCAAGAACACCTACGGCACCGGCTGCTTTTTGCTGATGAACACCGGCGACACCATCTGCCGCAGCCGGAACGGCCTGATCTCTACCATCGCCATCAGCCTGAACGGTAAGGTGGAGTATGCGCTGGAGGCAGCGTCTTTGTGGGTGGTGCCGTCATCCAGTGGGTGCGCGACGGCCTGCGCATGATCCAGGAGAGCCGCGATGCGGAATACTATGCCCAGAAGGTACCGGATAACGGCGGCATTTACATCGTGCCGGCCTTTACTGGTCTGGGTGCACCGTACTGGGATATGTACGCCCGCGGTGCCATTGTGGGCATCACCCGCGGCACCACCCAGAACCATATCATCCGCGCGGCGGAAGAATCCATCGCCTACCAGAGCGCAGACCTCGTGGCGGCTATGGAAAAGGACACCGGCGTGCCCATCACCTCGCTGAAGGTGGACGGCGGTGCATCCCGTGACCAGTTCCTGATGCAGTTCCAGGCCGATATCCTGAACAAGACCGTGCTGCGCCCGGCCATCCGGGAGACGACCGCTCTGGGCGCAGCCTATCTGGCGGGCCTTGCCACCGGTGTGTGGAAGGACCGGGACGAGATCCGCAGCCTGTGGCACTGCAACATGACCTTTGCCCCGCAGATGGACGAGGCCGAGCGCACCCGTCTGCTGGCCGGCTGGCACAAGGCTGTTGGCCGCAGCTGCGACTGGGCAGAGCATTGATGATTTTCGTCTGACTTTATAGTTCGCGCACAAAATATTTTTTAATTGTTTATTTTCTATTGACATTTTGTTACAAAACGCTATACTAGAAGCATCCCAAGAGAAGTGAGATGGGGATGCACTGTATCGTCCAGATGCAGTGTGTCCCCATTTTTATTACGGAAAAATCAGATTCAAAAAGGAGGTCCCCCATATGAACGAGAAAAAACTTTCAAGGCCGCTGATCAGTCTCATCGTCAGCATCGCGCTCATCATCGTAGGCATTGCCGGTTCTTTCATTTTACAGACGAACTCCGGCAAAACGACCATCCGGAACGTTACCATTGAATCCGAATCCGGTCATACCCTTGCGATGGATGTTTATATTCCGGAAAACGCCACCGCTGAAACGCCTGCGCCCGCTATTTTTGTACAGCATGGCGGAAACAACAACAAAGAAGAAATGCAGCATTACTGCATTGAGCTCGCCCGCCGCGGCTATGTTGCGATCGGCGTGGATATGTACGGCATGGGCGAAAGCGAACCTCTGCCGGACTCCGAATGGCTCACCCAGGGCCGCGGCCTTTATGATGCGGTACGCTACGGCGTAACTCTGCCCTACGTTGATACCGACCGAGTTTCGCTGCTGGGCTACTCCCGCGGTGGCAAGGCAGCTGGCGAAGCACTGCAGTGCGATAACGACAGTCTGAATGTTGTCAAGGCCATTTTCCTGATCCACAGCGATCCCATCGTGCGTAACAGCGAGGGCTACACCGATGTTTACGGTGCCCGAGATGTCGCAGTTCTCGCAGACAAGAACGACGAGTTCTTCTTCTCGGAAAAAGCTAATGATAACGGTACCTATTCCAACGACGCCAACAAGTATGCAGCCAACCTTTCCAGCCCGGCAGAATATGTGATCAACAACAGTGCACAGTCCTTCCTGTATTTCGGTATCGACCCCGCAACCACCAGTGAACAGCGCGTGGCAGAGACCGTTTATGAGCAGGATTACGGCGGAAAGACCGGAAGCCGCCAGATCTTTGTTTCTAACGAGACGCATATGGCTGGTTGGTGGTCCCCACTGGTCATGAACCGTGTGTTGACTTTCTTTAACCGTGTTATGCCCACTGGCACTGCTCTGAGCACCAGCAGCTACACCTATACCATCTGGAACATCTTCAAGATCATCGCCCTGTCCGGTCTGCTGCTGTTTGCCGGGTCTCTGATGGTCTGGCTGGTCAGCTCCGTCAAGACATTCCAGTGTGCCGACAATGGCGAGCAGGACCTTCGCCCAGTTGGCGATAAGAATGCAGTTGCATGGTTCTGGGGCATCCAGATCATCGGTGCCGTCCTGTCCATCCTCATTATTCGATTCCTGAACAAGCAGGGACTGGCATCTTACCGTGATGCACTTTTCCACTCGGCCAACCCTGCGTACCACGGCCTGATCTCTCTGCTGTGCGGCGCACTGACTCTTGTTCTGTGCACGGTGTGGTACACGGCCTACGGCAAAAAACACGGTTTCTCCTTCCGGAATACCGGCATCGCTATTTCCGGGCATGCACTCCTCAAATCCATCGGCGCGGCCCTGCTTGCAGTCTTTGCCCTGATCCTGATGGTTTTTGCCGTCGACTATTTTGTGGATGTAACTTCCTGATCGTTTACTGGGGCTTTATGAAGTTTGGAGCCAACCGCATCCCGGGTATGCTCCTTGTTGTACCATGTATCTCGTGTACTACATTGTCATGTCCATCAGCGTCAACAGTTTTAACTTTAGCACGGCGCTCGGCAAAAACAAGCTGCTTTCTAACCTTCTGATCAGCTTTATCGCATCGGTTCCCACTCTGTTCATCCTCTGCTACGTTTACGGCATCTTCAAGGCTACCGGCTCGAACCCGATGTTCGGCGGTCTGGCTTCTGCCGCAACTGCAGTGTATGCGCTGCCCGGCTTCATCTTTGTTGCGATCCTGATTTGTCGTCTCCTGTACCAGCACACGGGCAATCCCTACCTTGGCGGCATCTTCTGCGGCGTTCTTGCAGCTGTCAGCGAGTGGGGCATCTGCGAGATTCGCGTGCACACCCCCGGAACACAGTACGCTGGCACTGCTCTGGTCTACGCACTGATCGCGATCGGCTTTGTAGTTACCATAGCATGCGCTGTACTGCTGAAGAAAAATAATGCAGCCGTGCAGGCACATAAATAATGCCTCTTTAATCCTCTTTACAAACCCCTCAATTTTTTATAAACTTGGTTTGCGCATGGTGCGGCCCTTTTAGAGTTTTCTGAAAGGGCCGTATCTTCTGATTGCTCCCTATCTCTGTAAATCTGGCTCGAAAGGAGTCTTACCCAATGCATCCTCTTGCCGAAACTCTGCTGAACGAACCGGTGATCGCCGCCGTGAAAACGGACGAAGCCCTGACTGCTGCGCTGGCCTCGCCCTGCAGTACTATTTTTCTGCTGGCAAGCACCCTGCTCACCGTAGACGGGCTTGTGCACCGCATACATGATGCCGGAAAACTGGCCGTGGTTCACATCGACCTTGTGGACGGCCTTTCGTCGCGGGAGATCGCGGTGGACTCCCTCAACGCCCTGTGCCGCCCGGACGGCATCATCTCCACCCGCCCGACCCTGATCCGCCGGGCGCGCCACCGCGGCCTGCTGACCGTCCAGCGGGCATTCATCCTGGATTCCCTCTCGCTGACCAGCCTGTCCGGTCAGCTGGAGCAGGGCAAGCCGGATTTTGTCGAGATCCTTCCCGGCATCATGCCCCGGGTCATCGCCGAGATCAGCGCCCGCACACAGGTGCCTGTCATTGCAGGCGGCCTGCTGCGGGACAAAGCCGACGTCATGGCCGCCATGCGCGCAGGTGCCGCCGCAGTTTCCACCTCTGCGCCCTCCCTGTGGGATATCTGAGCCAGAACAAGATCCCAGCTGAAGTACGAAAAGCATAATAGTATCCTGGTGTTTTATTGGATATGCCCGCCCACCGATGGAGCCGGATCTCCACGGTGAGCGGGCATTTTTTCGTTTTCATTCGATTCGAGTGAATCTATTCAGCCTGCGGATTAACTCGATAATTTAAAGCAATCCTACAAGTCGCACTCCCCTTAAAGTCTTTCTGCTTCCTGCATCTTAGCATCATGCTGGATGGCAGAGATCGGCACGAGGCCCTCGATCATATCCAGTTTGCTGTTGACAAGTTCATCATACACATCTTTGATGGGCGACGTAATGGAAGGCTCCAGCTGTTCATTTGCAATTACGCTTTCCACCAGTGCTTGTTTGTTTTTCAGTTTCCGCGCCATATCGGGCAGGAAGTGATAATTTTCAATCATGCGCAGAATGATGTTTGCCATAAAATTGCCGCAGATGCTGCTCAACTCGATATAAATCGCTCCGGCATCCTCCACGGAAATTTGTGCGATGCTCATCAGGTAATCAGCCAGAGTCGTTTGCGTATCGTTCAAAATTCCCTGACTTGCCATCCTGCGCTGCAGGATATTCATTTTTCGATAGTCCTGAATTATACCGGTTTTTATCAGTACATTCCACTACTTTATGCCGTCACATGGGTGGCATTCTCTTTCACCGAATTGATCGTATCCATCAGTTCACTCCCTGTTTTGCCATCAAACAGGCGGGTAAACAGGATGGGCTGGTCAAAGGGTGGTTTCATCAGAACCGCTTTGCTTTCCACATAACCGTTCTGCTCGATGTAATGAATGACCTTCTGCACAAATGCGATCTGCTTCGCATTCAGCGATTCGTCGTTGATGAACTTGGAAAATGCCTGCATGGCAGCATCGTGGTCCAGCTTTGCCACTTTACGCACCAGCAGACCAAAGGGTGTATCCCGAAACTCCCGTGCATAGTCCTCTTTGCTGCCCAGCTCACAGGTGAAGATATGTTCCAGCTCGGTATAGTCGCCCCGGGAAAGCGGAATGTTCTGGGTCAGCTTGTGGATGGCCAGCGTATCGCTGCGGTGCTCCATGATGTAGCGGTTCACACGTTCCCGGTACTCGCCGAAATCGTAGCCGGAATCCAGCGCTTTGCCTCAGTCTGTTCCAGTACCGGGTCGGCAAGGGCCGTGTAGACAGGTTTTTGCCCTTCTACACCGTCCACCAGAAACCTGATAAGCTCCCGCAGTTCCTGCCGCATTTCCTCAAAGCGGAGCAGATCATGCGAGGTCAAAAATTCGTCTGTCTGCACCTCCCGGATGAGGGGCAGCTTTGCCTGCACCTGCGATGGTAGCTTTCCCTTCCAGCATTGCCGCTGTGCTGCGCAGCTGTTTCTGGGCGCGGCCCAGCCCCGGCAGACCCTCCAGCTCACAGAGCAGCAAGCCATACACAAAGTTATCGAACCGCTTGGCGGCCTCGTCCTTATCGTCCAGCGAGATGAGCGGTGCAACCTCTTTCATCAAGGTGCCTTTGTCCGTTTCGGTCAGGCTGACAAAGGCTTCCGGCTTTTGATAGTGTTCCACGGCCTGTCGGTGCAGCCGCACGGATACCAGCTCCGGATTCAGCGCTCCCACCTCGGCGCGGCAGGTCTCTGTTAAAATCTTGCGCCAGTTCTGGTAGTTTTCGTCCCCATAGGCTCCATCCTGCAGCGCGGCGGCGATCCGCACTTGCTTGCAGAAAATGCTCTCGGACAGGCTTTTGGTGTCCGCGCTCTCGTAGCCGTTGGTTTCTGACGGAAAAATTCAAAGTTGCCGCAGTAGTCGAAGATCAGAAACCGCCGTTTGCCCGTATATTCGCCGTCGATGGCATCCACGCAGGCAAGGGACGGGCAGAGCCGCGTACCACGCCGATCATCTGCCAGACTTCGTTTTGCTGCGCACTTTTTTGAAGAACACCAGATTCACGCACTCCGGCACATCAATGCCCGTATCCATCATATCCACCGAGACCGCAATAAACGGCGGCTTGTCCGGCTGTTTGAAGTCGTCAATGATGGACTGTGCATAGGCATCATCGCAGACCACCCGCTGGATGAATCCCGGGTACTGGGTCTCCAGCTGCGGGTAGAGCTTGCCAAAGCGTTCCCGGATAAACTCCGCATGGCGCTTGTTCTGGGCAAAGATGATGGTCTTGCCGATGCGGTCGCCGCCTGCCGTCTGGATGCCCCGTTCCATCAGGTCTTGCAGCACCGTGTCCACGGTGTTGGCGTTGAAGATGAACTTGTTCAGCTTTTCGGACGGGATGAAGGTGGGCAGGGTATCGTCCTCGGCAAAATCGTCCTCATAGCGGGCCTTATCCTCCGGTGAAAGCTGGTCGTAGTGGATGCCCTCTTCTGTGAATTTCGTCTTGACCTCGTAGTTGTAGTAAGGCACCAGCACATGGTCGGTGTAGACCGCCGTGTCGTAATCGTAGGCGTAGGTGGGGATGCCGTGCTCCATCTCGAAAAAGTCGTAGGTGTTGCGGTCTACATCGGTTTTCGGGGTGGCGGTCAAGCCCACCAGAACCGCATCGAAATAATCAAAAATGGCGCGGTATTTCTTGAAAATGCTGCGGTGGCTCTCGTCCACGATGATAAGGTCAAAGTGGGCGGGCGAAAACAGCGGCACGCCGTCCTTGGTCTTGGCGTTGTCGATGGCGTTGAGCATGGTGGGATAGGTGGAAAACACGATGCGCGCGGCCTTATCGTCCTTGGAGGAGCACAGGTTGCACAGCGACTGGTCCGGCAGATACTTCTTGAAGTCGTCCTTTGCCTGCTTGACCAGCGCGGTGCGGTCCGCCAGAAAGAGCACGTTGGTCACATGACCGCCCCGGCTCAGCACATCGGTCAGGCTGGATGCGGTGCGGGTCTTGCCCGTGCCAGTAGCCATGACCAGCAGATTGCGCCGGAAGCCCTGCGTAATATGGGCGCAGACTGCCCGGATGGCGTTTTTCTGGTAATAGCGGTCGGTGATTTTATCGTCAATTTCGATGGTGTCCAGCGGTTTTTTCTCGGTGCGGCGGTTCATCAGCTTCTGCAAGTCGTCCTTGCAGAACACCCCGCTCACGGCACGCTGCGGGCCGCTCTGCTCATCCCAGAAATAGGTGGTGTAGCCGTTGGTGGTAAACAGCATCGGACGGCGGCCAAACTTCTGCTCCAGACAGTTTGCATAAAGCTGAGCCTGCTTGCGCCCGATGTTGGGGTCTTTGGTGCTGCGCTTGGCTTCAATGACCGCCAGCGGCAAGCCGTCCTTGCCCATCAGCACATAGTCCGCATAGCCCTTCTGCCCCAGCACGCCGTTCATGTTGTCCACTTCGTACTCGGTGCGCACATCGGCGTCCGGCCCGGTGAATTTCCAGCCCATGGCCTTGAGGTCGATGTCGATGATCTTCTGCCGCGTCTCGGCCTCGGTCAGGTCGACGGCGGTGAAACTGCGGCTCTGCTGGTTCTGCTGTTTGCTGGCCGTGTACGCCGCCGAAAGGCTCTCCACCTGCTTGCGCAGCGCTTCCAGCTCGGCATCTTTCTGGGTCAGCAGGCTTTCCTGCTCCCGGATCTTCTTTTCGTTCAGCGTTACTTTTTCGCCGGGGATGGCTGTCTCGTCAAAGGAGCGCTCCACATAGTCCGTGCCGTAGCAGTAATCCACCCACTGGATGAAGTCGAACAGCCCCCGCAGGCTGAACACCGCATCCGCCGCCGACACGCTATGCCCTGTATGTACCGCCAGATTTCCCGCCTTCACGATGCTGGGCAGCACGCTCCATACATTGCGGTCCACTGCGAACCGGAAACTCGGCTCGTGCAACAAGGATTGCAGGTTGTCCTTGTAGGGCATCGTGATGGTCTTGTCTGCCGCATATACCCACTTCACCGCCAGCTCCAACGCCTTCCGGCACCCCACCGCGCACATCGCCGGGGAGGTGGAGAACACTTTCTCGGCCTCGATGGCGGAATTGGCAAAGAGGGAGTATTCGGGGCGGGTGGAGAGATAGGAGAAGTTGGACATAAAGATTCCTCCTTATACAGATTAGACCGTTCCGGACTTAAATTTAAACGAACATTTTATAATTTCTAATATCATACTTAGAAATCCGACATTTTTCAATTCAAACAGAAATGTTATAATAGCTATTACCAAAGCATACTTTGCAATTTTATAGCTAAAATAGGCGTTGTTGCTCTCCGCCATAGCATCAAAATGCTTGAGAATATTATCAATCATCTCCATAGTGCTTTTCGATGTATTATCCAATGAGTTAAACGCTTGTTCTGTAAAAGATTTACTTGCTATGGTCACAGCTCCTCTATGCATGCAAGCAGGTTTAAACCTTTTTGTAGTGCGACATCCTTTTAAATCACTTTTAAATTCAACAACAAATCGTCTACTATAATATAGCTGTTTTTCAACTTTCAGCCGCGTATTTAAAATCGATCGACTCTTTGGCTTTTTCAGCTCTTTACCAATATCTCTATTACATTTCGTCATACAATCTCTTGCAACTGCATTTAACTCTCTTGCCACAAGATACTCAGCATATTCATTAGAAATTTCCGATAGCATCACGCTACTGAATGGATTGTAATTTTCCCCTTGAATCGCCTGAATTTTCATGGGTTCCTTTGTAGATGTAAAATTCCATGCAATACACATGTCTAGCTCGGTAGAATATTCCATAAAATTAGTATCAATCAGTATACTTCTCCAAAAGGCGGCATTCCGGTCTCTCTGGGGAAGTATATTCGTTTGATACGTCTCAAAGGATGGCGGAAATTTCCCTTCGTTTCCAAAGTAGCACCCGAAATTTTTTTGAATTTCATCGTACATTGTCCATTTCACGTCGTTTATAAAATCATATACTTTTTGTCGTCTTTCATCATCTCCTTCGTAAAACGTATACGGTGTTCGCCAAGGTTTGCGCCAATCAAATTGAGACGATCTGACTGTATCAAAGTGGCCATAATAATTTATTCTCATTATATCTTTAAAGGCATTATTAAACTCGTTTGTCATCACAAAACGGTACCGTATAATCAAATAGCTGGGCGATAGAGATATTATTTCAATTGAATCTGTTGGCAAAATTTTTTTAATTTCTGATTTTTCACAATTGGGCATGTGATAATATTATAGAACGATTCACTATCCGTAAAATCTTCCAACCTGTCAAGATTTTCAAATTCTTGAGCAGACATATAATTTCCAAACTTTGACCGCCCATTCTTTTTCCAGTATTCAAATATTTTCTTTTTTGATTCCTGAAAGTTTTCTTTTGGCAGAAAATCATATAAATCTAAAAATCTAAGTTCTACCTTACCTTCTTCCCATTCATTTTCTTTTCTATTATAACCGCTTGGTATTGGTGTGGAAACTTGTGATTTTTTAGAATGGTAGCTCACAAAAAATTTGCAATCCTCATAAGTACGTCTCCAATTAACTGGAGCATAATTTCCAAGTACTTCTGTGAGCTTCAAATGAAAATCAAATATCTTTCTTACCAATTTATCATGCACGTTCTTTCTGTTTGCAGAAAAGACCTTCTGATATTTCAATTTTTCTTTCTTCATTTTTCACCCAAAATATTCCTGCATCAGCGCCTTTTTCATCAGTTCCAGCTTTTCAAGGCTCTGCTGTACGATTTGCTTCTGCTGGTCTACACGCTCCACAAAGGCGGCAAACTGGTTTTGGAGATCAATCGGCGGCAGAACAACTGAAGATTTCAAGATTCCGTCCTGCCCGATTGTCGTCATAGTTGCAGTTTTTGATTGTGCTATAATCTGTCTTCTAAAAAATGGTGTGGTCGATAAAACTTGAACGAACTCGGGAACGCATTTCTGAAGATCCAGAGACAATCGAATCACATGACATTCAAAAAGAACATTTGGGAAGGTACCTTTTGCTACTATTGATGCCTTGCCTATGCCATCTGCTACAAGTGATGATCTACAAAAAAGCATATCACCATATTTTACACTGTATTTTTCTTTTTCAGCTTGCGTTGCATTGGTTCTGGGCAGTTCCTTCGTGTTGGAATACATTCTGTTGACAACATTAGAGACACCGAGGATTTGTACATTGCCGTCATCCTTATAAGCATCTCTTTTTGCAAAAAAACCATTACTAGCTTTATCTCGGATAATTTCCGTAACACTAACCAATGGCCATCCCTTCGGATTTTGATCTGGGTCACCAAACATCTCCACAAACCGTGCCTTTACCAGCTCGTCCAGTTTGGCAAGCTGCTGCTTGCGGAGAGAAATCAACTGCTCTAACTTTTTGAATTTCTCTGCAATCTTCTTTTGTTGCTCAATGCTTGGCACGGGGATTTCTGCATTCATTAAGTCTTTTGTGCCTAGTCTTGGCATTTTTGCACCAGCGGTTTTCGATACTGCCCAAGTGACAAAACTATCTGACCGAAGAAAAGCTGCTAAATAATCTTTATTTAACACACTGGCATCAGGGCGAAGCGGAAGCAATTCGGATGTGGAAAATCCATCTTTTGGGGGGAGAACAACCTTGTTCAAATTAGGACGGAGCTTTGAATACAAAACATTTTCTGTGTCGAACTGAATAATTGAACCGTTTAAATCATCTTCACCCACATACTTATACTCTATCACTCGTCCCGTTTGTTGCTCCACCATATCAAGATTTAGAAGCCATGCACCTTGACGTTCGATGTTTTTGGTACTCGGCGAGACTTTGCAAACCTCTCCCAACTTCGCCATCACACCATCTCCTCCAACTCTGCCAGACCCTTGGTGATCTCCATTTCCAGCTCATGCAGGTCGGCAAGAATTTCCGTGGTCGAGGGGTACTCCACCGGCACATACTCCGTCTCTTTGTACTTATTGATGGACAAATCGTACCCATTGGCGGCAATTTCTTCTTTGGACACAAAGAAACTCTGCTCGGTGCGCTTGCGGTCGGCTTCGGCATCAAGGTTCTGGAACCGGGCGATGATGTCCGGGATGTCGTTTTCCTTCACCTCGGTGCGCTTGTCATCCAGCGAGAAGCCGTCGGCTTTCATATCGTAGAACCACACCTTATCGGTGCCGCCCGCGCCGGTCTTGGTAAACACCAGCACCGCCGTGGACACGCCTGCGTAGGGCTTGAACACGCCGGAGGGCATAGAAATGACCGCCCGCAGCTGGTGGTTTTCAATCAGTTCTTTTCGGATGCTCTGGTGCGCTTTGCTGGAACCGAACAAAACGCCGTCCGGCACGATGCAGGCGCAGCGTCCGCCGGTTTTGAGCATCCGCAGGAAGAGCGCAAGGAACAGAAGTTCCGTCTTTTTGGTGTTGGTGACGGCTTTCAGGTCATCGTTGATGCTCTCGGCATCCACAGTGCCTTGAACGGCGGGTTCGCAAGGCAGACCGTGTACTTGCTGCAAATGGAGTTTTGCTTGGAAACGCTGTCTTTGTAGTCGATATCCGGGTTGGTGATGGAGTGGAGCATCAGGTTCATGGCCGAAATGCGCAGCATGGTGCGGTCCATGTCAAAGCCTGCAAACATCGGCCCGGCAAAATGCTGCCACTGTTCCGGAGTCATATCGTCCCCATAGTGCTTGCGAACATATTTTGCGCTGGACACCAGAAAGCCCGCTGTGCCGCAGGCGGGGTCGCAGATGAAGTCGTCCGGCGTGGGCTGCACCAGCTCCACCATCATGTCAATGATATGCAGAGGCGTGCGGAACTGGCCGTTCCGACCCGCCGTTGCCAGCTTGCCCAGCATATACTCGTACAGGTCGCCCTGCATATCAAGGTCGGCAATGTCGTGGGTGTAAAGATCTTCCAGCCCGGTGATGATTTTTTGCAGCACCTGCGGCGTGGGGATCAGGAACATGGCATCGTCCATATACCGCGCAAAGGCGGTGTTGCCCTCATCCGGGCGGGTGGGGTCGTCTGCGATCTCCACCAGCTCGCCGTTTGCGTCAAAATCCGGCAGACGGCCATATTTCATCTTTTTGATGGCAGGGAACACCCGCTGCTGCATGGTCAGGAAAATTTCGCGGGAATCTTTATCCTTGAAGCGGCTCCACCGCATAGACTGTCCTGCTTCGCTGGCCGGGAAGATATGCTCCATCTTTTCGCCCGCCATGTTCTCAAAATCTTCGGTAGCAAGCTCTTTCTCGTCCAGTGACCGGATGAACATGAGATAGGTCAGCTGTTCAATGACGGTCAGCGGATTGGTGATGCCGCCTGCCCAGATGTCCGTCCAGATTTTGTCTACCTTATTTTTAATGGCTCCTGTTACCATGCGTTCCTCCTGAATGTTTGCCAATCGCAAACGCTTTGCATCTCGAATTTTTGGTGATAATATCACAATTTTATTATAGCAGTGTACGATTATATTTTCAATGTAGAGCGTTTAGCAGACGTGCTTTCTTGATCGCAAGGCAAGAAATTAGTGGAACGTTAAAACAGCAATTTGCGATATGCAATTCAACGCTATTGCTGTTGCATGAAGAAGTTGAATTGCTATAAAACGTAAAGTGGATTTTATCTGCTTTACCGTTTTTTCTTTACATCTGGACTCCAACATGCCTTTGTGCTATTCAGCGATTCCATCGCGCAGCCTGCGCTCTGCTTACCAACTGATGATCTCCGGCGGTGATGTGAAAGCCGTACAGGGAACAACACCTGTGCAGGCTGCCCCGATTGAAGCAGAACCGACCATCTCCGTGTCGGCACTTTTGGAGCTTCTGAAGGACGCAGACCCTGCCGTAAAAGCGCAGCTTCGCCTGGCTCTGCTGACCTGAATTGCAAAAAATAGCACGAATTGCAAAGTAATTCACAGACTTACTCCATCTGACACGAAAAATGCGGACCGTGCAAAAACCGTGCAGCTTGAGAACAAAAAGAAAATCCCACGAGGAATCTTACGATTCTTCGTGGGATTTTGGTGCGCTCGAGGGAACTCGAATCCCTGGCCCTCTGATTAAAAGTCAGATGCTCTACCGGCTGAGCTACGAGCGCATATTTCCGCAGTGAACATACTGCCGAATAATATTACCACAACTTGCGCAAAAATGCAAGGGTTCCCGGGCAAAAAGGCGCAAAAAGCTCCTGCATCGGTGTGGGCTTCCGCTTTTCATCCGCGCAGCAGATCGAAGATGCTCCGGTGTCGGCAGCGGAAGGGGCTTCATCCCGATAACTTCCTCTTTACAAACCCGGCAAGAATCGTTACAATCAAATCAAATCCGTCTGCAGTGCGCTGCGTTTTACTGCCCGGCAGTGTGCGCCCCGCCGCGCTGCACCCGCAAACTTTTTCCCGGCTTTGGCATTCTGCCGGGCCGCGCCGATACGTTTTTTGCAGGAGGTTTTTCCTATGAAGATCACTCGCCGTACTGTTCTTCGCCTGACCGGTGCCGCTGCCGCTTCGCTGGCGCTTTCCAGCTGCAGTGCTTCCGGCAGTGCCATTCTGGGCAGCAATTTTTCCAGCTGGATCCAGCAGACACTGGGCATCAGTTCTTCCGGCGCAGCTTCTTCTGCTGCATCCTCGGAGGACATGGCTGCTTCCTCGCTGGCAGCAGGCGAGCAGCCCGCTGCCAGTCTTGCCGCACTGCCCGCTTACGATGCCGACCCGCTGACCGGTGAGGCCAAGCGCAGCAATGGCCGTATCGTGGGCGTGATGGTGAACAACATCTCCAACACCTCCCGTCAGAACGCCCGTCCGCAGCGCGGCCTTTCCTCTGCCGATCTGCTGATCGAGTGCAAGGTGGAGGGCGGCATCACCCGCTTCTGCGCGGTGTTCCACGATGCCGACTCCATCCCGGAGATCGGCCCGCTGCGCTCTGGCCGCGACCAGTTCCTGCAGCTGCTGATGCCCTATCAGGCGCTGTACTACCACGACGGTGAGAGCGCCGCCTGCACCAAATTCATCAGCGTATACAACTATTCCGGCCTGAACATCGGCGGCAAGAGCTACTTTAATACTCCCACCCATCCGCATGTGGCTCACCGCGACAGCCGGGGCCGGGATGTGGCCTATGAACACACCGAGTTCACCTCCGGCAAGGAGATCCGGCAGGCCGCTTCCAACGCGGGCATCGGCCTGAAATACGATTACGACGCCACCTTCTTCCGCTTTGCGGACTACCGCACCGGCGAGGAGAATGCCATGCAGGGTGCAGCATCCGGCAGGACGGTCAGCATCACCCACTCGGACCACTACAAGACCAGCTTCCGCTATGATCCGCAGTCCCGCACCTATAAAATGCAGATGTACAGCCGCATCTCCGGCAAGTTTGAAAACACCGTGGACGAGCTGAACGCAAAGCAGCTGAGCTTTGACAACCTGCTGGTCTGCTTTGCTCCCATCGAGCGCTATTCCGGCGACTCCGGCGATGTGCAGCAGGTAAGCTACATCTCCGGCGGCGATGCCTATTATTTCAGCCGCGGCGCTGTACAGCATGGCCGCTGGGAAAAGGCTTCGCCTGAGCATCCGCTGCTGGTCTACGACAAGACCGGTGCGCAGATGCTTTTCAACCGCGGCAAGACCTATCTTGCATCGTGGACGACGACGAGTGGTCCAACTTCAGCTATCAGTAACGAGGGAACCGCATGAAACGCATCTGGAATCTGGCCCTTGGCACGGCGGTGCTGTGCACAGCCCTGCTGTGCGGGTGTGCGCTGTCCGGCCCCACTGCCCCGGACAGTGCAGCGCCCACCGACCCGCTGACCGGGCAGGAGCTGCAGTATCCCGGCGAACGCACCGCTGCGTGGTGATTGACAACGCCGCTTCCAGCACCACACAGTGGGGCATTGGCAGCGCATCGGTGGTGCTGGAAGCCCTGACCGAGAGCGGCCAGCCCACCAGCCTGTGCTTGGCTTATCCTTCGGTATCGGCCATGCCAACCGTCGGCCCAGTGACCCTTGGGCAGGACCTTTACTGGCGGCTGCTCAGCGGGCAGGAAGTACTGCCCATCCAGCGGGGTGCAGGGCAGTTTGCCCGCAACTATCTGGATTATTATAACCTGCGGGCCGTGGACGCGCTGGAAGTGGGCCGCAACGCCTTTTCCTGCGATGATGTCTGGAGCGGCGCGCCGCTGTGGCATACCAGCGGCGGGGAGGTCGCCTCCGTGCTGGGCAGCCTGAACCTTTCCGGCGCATTGGGCGACCACGGCAGCAGCGCTTCCTCCTCGGCCAGCACTGCCGAGGACAGCTCTGCCATTTCCGCTCTGCCCGCCCTGCTGCCGCAGGCCAAAGAGCCCCGCCTGCCGGAGCCCGGTTCCCGGGATGCCGAACAGGTGCAGATCAACTTTGCGCCCCAAAGCACCACCGGCTTTGCCTACGATGCGGCCAGCGGCACCTACGGGATGCTCCGTGCCGACGGCACCGCCCAGCTGGATGCCAACACCGGCGCGCAGGCGCAATTCGACAATCTGCTGGTCCTTTACTCCGCTTCCAGCCTGCGGGACGACGGCACCACGCTGGACTACGACCTGTCCCTTGGCGGCGGTGTCTGGCTGAACGGCAGCCAGCTGTGGCACATCACATGGACGCAGGGCACAGACTCCACCTTTGCCTTTTACGATGCCGACGGCAGGCCGCTGACCATCCGCACCGGACGCAGCTACATTGCGCTGGTCTCCAGCGTGACCGGGCAGGAGCTGACGGTATTGGATTCCGCCGGGCAGAATGTGCTGAATTGACAAAACAAAAAAGACCATCTGAGGCATTTTTAACTGCATCTCAGATGGTCTTTTATTACGTTCAGGAACTCCTTCCGTCATCGCTGACGCGATGCCACTGCTCCCCTTTTTGTCACTTGCGTGACATCTGCTCCTCTCTTTGTCACCTGCGGTGACATTTCTCCCCGGCGCGGGAGAATCTGTCCCGGCCGGGGGAAGTCTTTCTCATGGAGGGAGGCTTTGGCAATACAGCCAAGTTTTCCTTTTCGCCAGAGGCTCCCTCTCCGAGGGAGCTGTCGAGCGTATGCGAGACTGAAGGAGTTACAGATCCACCACGCTGCCGACCTCGGCAGGAGAGGTGGGCACCACGCCCAGCACGGCGTGGTCAGTGCTGCGGTTGACCGTAAAGGTCACGCTGCGGCCCGCCGCGAAATCCGGGTGATAGGTCAGCTCCAGCGTCTGCCAGTTGTCCGGCACTGCGCAGAAGCAGTGCAGCAGCGCGCCGCGGCCCGCCGTCAGGTTCAGGGTGAACACCGAAGCATCCGCCGCGTTCTCGCCGTAGAGCGGCGCAGCAAAGCTGCCGCAGCGCACCGGCTTGCCATCGCACACAGCGGTAACGCCGGTGCCCATACTGTACAGGTCGCCAAGCGTGCACACCTCACGGCTCTGCAGATAGCTTGCGCCCACCGGCAGGGTGGATGCGGAGAGGTTTTCCACCGAGAGGTACACCAGCACATTGCCCATTTCCTGCGCAGGGGCATAGCCCAGCAGCTCCACGGCAGCTTGCCGTCCAGCAGGGCAGGTTCGCCTGCAAGATGCGGCTGCTGCGCCGCTGCAGGTACGCCGGTGAGCAGCGCTGCCGCAAGGCTGACCGCACCGGAGCCGGCACATTTCAGGAATGACCGGCGGGAAATGGACTGGGACATGGAACTTCCTCCTAAAATAATCGTTTCCTTATACAATAAAGGATTGCGCCGCTTCTGTCAAGGGATGGGCCGAAACTGTAACTGTTTCCTTACCCGCACTTTCAACTGTAAAAGCGGCTTCTTATTCAAAGGCCTCGTTTTCCTCGGCTTCGGCCTGACCGCGCAGGGTATCGGCATAGCCAAAGGGCACGATGTCGATGGCTTCCACCAGACGGTCCCGCATCCACAGCTGCACATCGGTCTGCACGGTGTAGCCGCAGCCGGGGTCTGCCATCCACTGCTCCGGGCGGCGGGTGGGCACCGCGCGCTGGCTGAGCATGCTCATGATCACGCCGCCATGGGTCACACAGGCTGCTTCGGTCACATCCATGCGGATCATATACTCAAACAGCTTCATCAGGCTTTCAGCGCAGCGGGCGTGGAACTGGTCGGTAGGCTCTGCGCCTTCGGGCACATAGCCGGAGCCGGGGGTGATCCACTTTTTAAAGTCCTCGTCGTGCACCAGCTCCTTGACCGGCTTGTTCTCAAACTTGCCAAAGCCGGCCTCCCGCAGGTCGTGCACGGTAAAGGTGTGCTTTGCATCCGGGAACAGGATGTTGGCTGTTTCCACCGCGCGCAGCAGCGGGGAGGAGAACACGGTATCCACCTGCGGATACTCGAACCGCTCTTTCAGCTCATTGAGCTGCGCGCGGCCTCGTCGCACAGAGGGATGTCGGTGCCGCTGCCGATGTACAGGCCCTGCAGGTTGCCTGCAGTCATGCCGTGGCGGATGAGATGAAGCTTGAACGTTTTCATGGATAGTGCCTCTCTTTATCGCTGTGCGGCGGCACGGGAACGGGCGGCAAAACCCGCTGCGGAGAAAATCTGGCAGAAAAACGTGTCGTCTGCCAGATTTTTTGCTCTTTGGCGGCAGCCGCGGCCCCGCGCACGCCACAAAATGTATGCGTTAATACCTATAGTTTAGCATAGATATGGTGTCCAGAGCAAGTCTTTTGACAAAAATGACGAAAATCAACGAAAAATATCGTCACTTTTCTTGCTTTACAAAAGGTTTTCCGTTGTGTATAATCAACCTGCTGTAAACCAAAAACAAGGATGTCCCCCTATATCGAACTTTGAGGAGCCAAAAATCATGGAATTCAACCGTATCATCAAGCTGCTGCGCAAGGAACGCGGCATCACCCAGAAGCAGGCCGCCGAGGATCTTGGCGTCTCGCAGGCGCTGCTGTCCCACTACGAAAAAGGCATCCGCGAATGCGGCCTGGACTTTGTGGTGCGCGTGGCAGACTATTATAATGTTTCCTGCGATTATCTTCTGGGCCGCAGTGCAGAGCGCAACGGCATGATGCTCTCGGCAGAAGACCTTCCGAACCCGGACAAGATGAAGGACAACATCTACCACGGCAGCGTGCTGCCCACCATGAACAAAAAGCTGATCTCCAACGGCCTGAACGTGCTGTACGCCAAGATCGGCCAGTGCCACAGCAAGGCCCTTACCACCGAGGTGAGCGCCTACCTGATGATGGCCGTAGCCAAAATGTTCCGCCTGCTGTACTCGGCCGAGCCCCACAACGCCGCCAGTATGTTCAGCATCGATCCCATCCGCTGGCGCGGCTGCTCCGATGCCGTGATGCGCATGTCCGAAGCCAATGTGGAAGCCCTGCTGGACGGACAGGATGTGAACGGCGGCGAGGGCGTAAAGGACCCGGCCTGCCTGACCATGACCACAGAAAGCCTGACCCGCGAGTTCCCGCTTTATACGCCCAGCCTGTTAAATCTGGTCAAAACCAGCGAAACACATGTGAAGGGCCTTACCCACGAAGGGTGATATTCCTGTGAAAAAGCTGTAAATTCAGCCCCCAAACCCTTGCATCTTTCGGGCAGAAAGGGTATAAACAGAATAGAATATTCTGGAATACGGTTTTTCCTATCAAAAGGAGGATTTATTTTATGTCCAACTCCATTTCCCGCCGTACCTTCCTCAAGTGCACCGGCGCATCCGTTGCTGCTCTGGGCGCAGCAAGCCTGCTGGGCGGCTGCCAGCAGAATGGCAGCGCCACCATCGTGGATGTCAAGGTCGGTGATAAGGTCAGCAACTGGAACGGCCTTGGCGTTCAGCTGACCAGCCTGTTCAACATTGATACCGCACCTGCACAGGCCGGTTACGAATACATTGCTGTTCTGGTCACCGTGGTCAACCGCACCAAGAACCAGACCTTCAACATCGGCGCACAGAATCTGGCCGAGATCAACGCTGCTTATCCCGTGCCCCCGCAGGAGAACGTGGATGCAAACTTCCACGCACTGGCAGCAGCTTCTACCGATTTCTCTGCTTCCTGCGACGGCCAGAGCGTGGAGTGCGGTGCCAACATCTCGCTGTACAACTCCAACTCTCAGACCTTCTCGGATTCCACCAATCTGCCCCCGCAGGGTACCGGCTATCTGCAGCTGATGCTGATGGTCCCCAAGGGCTGGCAGCAGCTGAGCGTTACTTACATGCCCACCTTTGCAGCGGATAAGACCATGACCTTCGTCATGACCGCTGCAGACGTGACCCGCGCCTGATACGCGGCCCGCACAGGACGAAATTTCGTCGCAAAACAACGTCACAGCTCAAAATTTCATCATTTTATTTTGCCAAAAGGCATTGACATCCGGCCCGGTTTCGCCTATCTTATAGGTAATGCCGCAAGGCCGTACTGATCTGCTTTTTAAAGGAGGAACGAACATGTCCTATACATTCTCCCGCCGTGACTTTATGAAATATACCGCTCTTACCGCTGTTGCCATTGCAGGCTCCGGCATGCTGACCGGCTGCTCCAACCCGAACCGTCCTACCGGTGTGCCTGGCAGCACCCTGAAGCCGGGCGACGGCATCTGTGAAGCCACTCTGCTGAACAGTGCTGGCAAAGAACCGAGTTATAATTCTGCTACCCAGACCCTGACCTGCAACTTCAAGATCGTCACCAAGATCGAACTGCTGGAGATCACTGACAGCCATTTCCAGGTCGATGTTACGACTGATGCGGGCACGAAGCACTATTATTATAATACCACTCCTAAGCCCAGTCTGGGCGATACCGCTAACCCCAAAGCTCTCAAGGACAGCGTCACCGAGGCCACTCTGACTCTCAAACTGAATCTCTCCGGTGCTACCAAAGTAGCTGTGCTGTATACTCCCAAGCATGGCGCTACTGGTGAACCCAATGATTCCTACAATGATATCTACGGCACTTGGGATATCACCGAGGCTATCAAGGGTTCGCTCTGACCTGATTTTACTTTTGCATTAAAGACCCCGCGCCATATGGTGCGGGTCTTTTTGCGTATGCGGGCCATTTGTATCCAAGTTTTGGGCGATATCATGTAAAATGCGCAAAGTTTTTTAGTGGATTTATGCCTTGTGCACAGGTTTCTTTTCCGGTACAATAGGGTTATAAAAATGTGCAGGAGCATCGCAGCGATGCGGTGCTTTTTGCATTTGAGGGGCAACCCGGAAAACCTGAAAAGGAGTGTTGTTTCGATGATCAATATGGTAAAGCTTCCCACCAAAAAAAGTAACCTGTTCCTGCGCGTAGCAAAGGGCCACTTTGCTACCAGCCACAGCCATATCAACTATTACATCGATGTCACCACCCAGAAGTCCCGCCTTTCCGAGGCCAAGGCCGTGGCAAAGGAGCTGGTGGCCGCTTACCAGCACAGCACCATTGTGGACACCGTGCTCTGTCTGGACGGCACGCAGGTGATCGGCACCTGCCTTGCCAACGAGCTGACCAAGGACGGCTTTGCCAACATGAACGCCCACCAGACCATTTATGTGATCACCCCGGAGTACACCACCGGCAGCCAGATCATCCTGCGCGACAATCTGGCCCCCATGGTCAAGGGCAAGCATGTGCTCATTCTGTCCGCTTCCATCACCACCGGCTACACCGTGCAGGCCGCTGTGGAGGCCGTGAACTACTACGGCGGCACCGTGGCAGGCCTTTCCGCTATTTTTGCCACCACCCATGAGTGCATGGGCTATGAGGTCACCTCCATCTTTGACCCCGCCAGCCTGCCGGACTACGCCAGCTTTGACAGCCGCGACTGCCCCCTGTGCAAGGCCGGCCAGCACATCGATGCGCTGGTGAACAGCTTTGGCTATTCGGCGCTGTAACCCCTTTCAGTCTGCTCACTTTGTTCGCATCCAGCTCCCCCGAAAGGGGGAGCTTTCTTTGTGCTTCCCGTAAAATGCAAAAAGCTCTCCCTTTCGGGAGAGCTGGCATCGCACAGCGATAACTGAGAGGGTTATTTTTTCGGGAACACAAAGGGCTCGTGCAGGTACACCGCCACCAGATATGCCGTCATGAAGAACCAGATGATGGGCTCGCACAGGATGACCGCATTGTACTGGAATTTCGGGATGAACACCAGCACAAAGATCACCTTGCCCACCAGCTCGATCACGCTGGAGAACAGCGGCAGCACCTTCTGGCCAAGGCTCTGCAGCGCGTAGCGGGTGCACAGCAGCACCCCCAGCACCGCATAGAACGGTGCGTTCCACAGCAGATACCGCGCACCGTTTTCCAGCACGATGGGTTCCGTGGAGCCGGAGATGAGCTGCACCATCCATTCCGCGCCAAAGCTCATCAGCACCACGGCGGCGACCATCACCACCACCGAGTACAGATACATCTGCCGCATTCCCCTGCGCACACGGTCGGCTGGTTTGCGCCGCGGTTCTGGGAAACGAAGGTGGAACCGGCGTTCGCCATGGAGATGAGCGGCATCTCCGTAAAGGCAAACAGCTTGCGGGCAGCGGTGTGCCCCGCAATGGTCAGGGTGCCAAGCCCGTTGATGCCGTACTGCAGCACCACCGAACCCGCAGACACGATGCTGCTCATCAGGCCCATGGAGATGCTCTGCTGAACAGCTCCCAGTAGAGATGACTGCCCACGGCGAAATGCTTTTTCTCCGGGATGAGGATGCACACCCTTGCCAGCACGTACAGAACGCACAGCACCACCGAGATGCCCTGTGCAATGACCGTTGCCACCGCTGCGCCCCGCACGCCCATGCCAACCCCGGCAATGAACCACAGGTCCAGCCCCACGTTCAGCACCGAGCTGATGAGCAGGAACACCAGCGGCATTACGCTGTTGCCAATGGCGCGCAGCAGGCCTGCGCACAGGTTATACATAAACATGACCACAACGCCAAGGTCGATCACGATGATGTAGCTGTAGGCATCTTCCAGAATTTCTGCCGGGGTATCCAGCAGCTGCAGCAGGGCATGCAGGCCGAAAAAGCCTGCCGTTGTAATGACCAGCGAGGCGATCAGGCCAATGACGACCGACCCCACCACCGTGCGCTTGAGCAGGTCTTCGTCCTGCGCGCCGTAGGAGCGCGCTGCAACGATGGCAAGGCCATTGCCGATACCGATGCCAAAGCCGACTAAAAGCTCGTAGATCGAACCGCAGGAGCCAATGGCGGCAAGGGCTGTATCGCCCAGCACATTGCCCACGATCATGGTATCCACCGTGTTGTAGAGCTGCTGGAACAGGTTGGAAACCAGAATGGGCAGCATGAACAGCAGCAGGCTTTTTAAAATAGGTCCGTGCATCAGGTCTACGTTCATGTTGAAGAAGCTTTTCTTTTGGGGCTGCGCGTGGGTCATAGGGTTCCTCCAAAGTTCTATTTTTACCGCAAAACAACCCTCTCAGTCTCGCTGACGCTCGCCAGCTCCCCCGAAGGGGGAGCTTTTATGCTGCGTAAAAGAAACAGCAAAACCTCCCCCTTTCGGGGGAGGTGGCAATGCGAAGCATTGACGGAGAGGGTTATCTCCAATTTTTTACAGCTCCTGCGTCTCGAAGCCGTTGCCGGTAAGCACCTGCACGCTGGTAAAGCCTGCAGCCTTGATGGCGGCGGCAGCTTCGTCAAAGCCGTAGGTCAGGCTGTTGATATCATGAGAATCAGAAGTGATGATGACCTTGCCGCCCATCTTCTGCACTCGCCCAGCAGCCACGGGCCGGGGTAGAAGTCCTTGCGGTAGCCGCGGTACACGCCGCCGGTGTTCACTTCCAGCAGGCAGTCGTTTGCCTTTGCGGCCTGCAGGGCCTTGAGGGCAGCGGCCTTGTAGCGGGGCGACTCTTCGTCGAAGAACTCGCCGTTGGCATTCAGCTTCTTGATGAGGTCGATGTGGGCCAGAATATCCGGCTTGAGGGCAGCCACCTTTTCCACCTCGGCAAAGTAGGCTTCCACAGCGGCAAGGGGGTCTGCGTCAAAATCATCGTTGATGCAGTCCCACAGGTCCTGCGGGCGGAAATCGATCTCGTAATACTTGCCGGTGTTCTTGCCGTACAGGTGGTGTGCGCTGCCGATCCAGTAATCGTAGCCGGTGCGCTTGTCCTCGCTGAGGATGTCCCACTCGATGCCGCACAGGATATCCACCTTGCCCCTGTATTCGGCCTTGAGCTTTGCGATGGTGGCCTTGTACTGGGCGGTGCGGCTGGGGCTCATGCAGTATTCGCGGTCGCGCTGGGTGTAGCTATGGCCGGTGAAGCCCAGCGTGGTCAAGCCCTGCGCACACGCAGCACTTGCCATATCCTGCAAGGTATTTTTGCCATCGCACATGGTGGAGTGGCAATGGACACTGGACTTCTTATAATCTGCCATAGATAATTCACTGCATCCTTTCCTGTTTGACCTTGTGGTCAATGACGTGACGTTTTTCCAGTTCACGGGTCACATCCTCCACCGTGATGCCGGCGCTGACCATCAGCACCAGAACATGGTAGGCAAGATCGCTGATCTCGTAAACGGTCTCTTCCTTATCCTCTTTTTCGCCCGCAATGATGACCTCGGTGCACTCTTCGCCCACCTTTTTCAGGATCTTCTCCTTGCCCTTCTCGAACAGGTAGGTGGTGTAGCTGCCCTCCTTGGGGCTATCCTTGCGGCCCTTGATGAGCTGGTACAGGCCCTGCCAGCTGAACTGCTTCAGCTCCGGCGAGACGTATACTTCGTTGAAGAAGCAGCTCTCGGCGCCGGTGTGGCAGGCGGGGCCGGATTTGACCACTTCCACCACCAGAGCATCGGCATCGCAGTCGGCGGTGATGGACACCACCCGCTGCACATTGCCGCTGGTCTCGCCCTTACGCCAGATCTCCTGACGGCTGCGGCTCCAGAACACAGTGCGGCCCTCGGCAATGGTGAGCGCCAGCGTCTCGGCGTTCATGTAAGCGAGGGTGAGCACCTCTTTGGTGTAGTGGTCCTGCACGATGGCAGGGATCAGGCCCTTTTCATCAAATTTCAGATTCATAACGGTTCTCCCTCCCCGGATGGGGATATTACTAGTTTAGCGTATTCGGTGCGCAAACGCAAGAGTTTGCGGGTTGTTTTTGCGGAAATCCAGTTTCGCGTTGCGGCTTCTCCCCGCGCCGGGGAGAAATGCCCCGGCGTTACAGCCGCATCTCCACACCGTTTGCGTTGAGGTATTCTTTCAGGTCGCGGATGGTCAGCAGCTTCTGGTGGAAGATGCCCGCCGCAAGGCCTGCGTCGATGCCCTTGTGGTGGAACAGCTCCAGAAAGTCTTCCTTTTTGCCTGCGCCGCCGCTGGCAATGATGGGCACGTTCACCCGCGCCGCAACTGCATCCAGCATCTCAAGGTCGAAGCCGCTGCGCACGCCGTCGGTATCGATGCTGTTCAGGCAGATCTCGCCCGCGCCGTGGTCCACGCACCAGCTGATCCAGTCCAGTGCATCCCGGCCGGTGTCCTCGCGCCCGCCCTTGGCGAACACCCGGAACTGGCCGTCCACCCGCTTCACATCGGCAGAGAGCACCACGCACTGGTTGCCGTAGCGCTGTGCTGCCGCCGGGATGAGGTCGGGATTTTTGAGTGCGCCCGAGTTGACGCTGACCTTGTCCGCACCGCACTTGAGCACCCGGTCGAAGTCTTCCAGCGTATTGATGCCGCCGCCCACCGTGAGCGGGATAAAAATTTCGCTGGCGACGCGGGTCAGGATATCCGTGAACAGCGCCCGGCCCTCGAAGCTGGCGGTGATATCGTAGAACACAAGTTCATCTGCACCGGCAGCGTTGTACATGCGGGCCATTTCCACCGGGTCGGCCACGTCCCGGATGCCTTCAAAGTTCGTGCCCTTGACCACGCGGCCATTGCGCACATCAAGGCAGGGAATAATGCGTTTGGTGATCATGTCGTTTCCCCTCCGTTCACTCCTGTACCAGCTGCACGCAGCGCGCAAGGTCCAGTGCGCCGGTGTACAGGCTCTTGCCTAAAATGGCAGCGGCAGTGCCCATTTTTTTCAGTTCCAGAAGCTCTGCTTCGGACGAGATGCCGCCGCTGGCCGTAAAGGCCACGCCGGGCACCTCTTTGGCAAGCGTGCGGTACAGGCCGAGGTTCGTGCCCTTCATGGCACCGTCGCAGGCAATGTCCGTGTAGATGATGGCAGTGCATCCGGCATCTGCCAGCCGCTTGCAGAAGTCCACGCCCGGCTCGGCGCTGACCTCCTTCCAGCCATGGATGGCCACATAGCCGTCCTTTGCGTCCACACCCACGGCAATTTTATTGCCGTATTTCTGCAGCATCCGGGCGGTAAAGGCAAAATCTGTCACCGCCACGCTGCCCAGGATGCAGCGGCCCACGCCGAGGGAAAGATATGTTTCAATGCGCTCCTCGGTACGGATGCCGCCGCCCACCTCAATGTATAAGCCGCCCTGCTTTGCCAGTGCGGCAATGGTATCATAGTTGGAAAGGGTGCCGTCCTTTGCGCCGTCCAGATCGACGACGTGCAGATTTTTGGCCCCCGCTGCAAGGAACTCCCGCGCCTGTGCACAGGGATCCTCGCCGTAGACGGTCATGCGGCTGTAGTCGCCCTGCGTCAGGCGCACCACCTTGCCGCCCCGCAGGTCAATGGCTGGAAAAAGCTGCATAATTTTTCTCCTTACAATTCCGCAAATGCTTTCAGAATGCGCAGGCCAGTATCCCCGCTCTTTTCCGGGTGGAACTGGGTGCCGTACACCCTGCCCGCCCGCACCGCGCCGGTGACGGGAATGGAATAATCGCTCACAGCCAGTGTACTCTCCGTACAGTTCTTGCCGTAGTAGCTGTGGACGTAATAGACGTATTCTCCCTCACGGATGTACTTGAACAGCGGGTCGTCCTTTACAATGTGCAAGGCGTTCCAGCCGATCTGCGGCACCTTCAGGCTCTTGTCCGCAAGGTCGGGCTCCAGCGGGCAGACCTCGCCCTTCACAAAGCCAAGCTTCGTGCTCACCGTACTCGTAGCTCTTTTCAAACAGCAGCTGCATACCGAGGCAGATGCCCAGCAGCGGCTTCCTTTCGGCTTCTTCTTTCATGACCGGTACAAGGCCCGTCGCCTCCAGCTTGGCCATGGCATCGGCAAAAGCACCCACGCCCGGCAGGATGAGCCGGTCGGCTTTGCAGATGGTGTCCGCGTCGGCGGTGACGACCGCTTCCAGCCCCAGCTGCTTCAGGCTGGACTTCAGGCTGAACAGGTTGCCCACGCCATAATCGATAATTGCGATCATACCAGCAGTCCTTTCGTGGAAGGAATTTCGTCCTTGTGGGCTTCGTCGATCTTCACGGCCGCGCCCAGTGCATGGCCTGCGCCCTTGAAGCAGGCCTCGAGGATGTGGTGTGTATTTTCTCCCGCAAATTGTACAAAGTGGATCGTGGCGGGCACGCTGCGGGCAAAGCCCAGCCAGAATTCCTTGGCGCACTCCACGTCAAAATCGCCTACTTTTCGGTGCTGCAATGGATGTCCCAGTTCAGGGTGCAGCGGCCCGAAAGATCGACGGCACACAGGATCAGCGCTTCATCCATGGGCAGATAAAAGCTGCCGTAGCGCTGGATACCGCGCATATCGCCCAGCGCCCGTGCAAAGGCCTGACCCAGTGCAATGCCCACATCCTCGGTGGTGTGGTGGTAGTCCACCTGCACATCGCCGTGGCAGGTGAGCACTAAGTCGAACCGGCCATGGCGGGCGAACAGCTCCAGCATGTGGTTCAGAAAGCCGCACCCGGTGTCCACCTCGTAGCGGCCGGTGCCGTCCAGATCAAGGGTCAGGTCGATCTGGGTCTCATTGGTGTTGCGTTCCAGCGAGATCATTCGGTTCGGCATGGTTCATTCCTCCATGATCTTATCCAGCGTTTCCATAAACGTCTGCATCTGTTCCGGCGTGCCAATGGTGATGCGCAGCCAGTTCTGGATGCGGGGCGCGTCGAAATGGCGCACCAGAATGCCGTTTTTCTTCAACTCTTTGTAGAGTGTTCCGCCGTCTTTCCTATTGGTACTTGCAAACAGGAAGTTGGAGCGGCTGTCCAGCACGGCAAATCCGCGCTGTTCCAGCTGTTGTTTTGTCCATGCGCGGGTGTCCACGATGGCGGCACGGGTCCTGTCAAAATAAGCGGTGTCTTCCAGCGCGGCCTGCCCGGCCTTCAGGGTCAGTCGGTTGATGTTGTAGGGGTTCAGGCTGAACTTGACCCGGTTCAGGTCGGCAATGAGCTTTGCATTGCCCATGGCAAGACCCAGACGCGCACCGGCCAGCTGCCGGGACTTGGAAAAGGTCTGCACCACCAGCAGGTTCTCGTACTGATCGATGAGGGGCACGCAGCTCTCGCCGCCAAAGTCCACATAGGCCTCGTCCACAATGACCACATTGTTCGGGTTTGCCTTTAAGATGCCCTCAATTTCCGCTCGGGGCAGTGCAATGCCGGTGGGGGCGTTGGGGTTTGCAAGGACGATGGTCTGGTTCAGGCCGTAGTAGTCCTTCGGGTCAAGGGTGAAATCCTCTTTCAGCGGGATGATGTGGCTGGGAATGTGCATCAGTCCGCACCACACGCCGTAGCAGCCGTAGGTGATGTCGGCATAGGCCAGCGGGTGGTCTGCGTCACAGAAGGCACGCAGCGCAAAGAAGAGGTTCTCGTCGCTGCCATTGCCGGGCATGATCTGCTCCGGCTGCAAACCGAAGTGGGCTGCGGCCGCCTTGAGCAGGTCGGCACAGGCGGGGTCGGAGTAAAGGCGCAGTTTTTCCACCTCGTGCTCGCTCACGGCAGCGATCACCGCCGGGGAGGGCAGATAGGGGCTTTCGTTGGTGTTCAGTTTGATGTACTGCTGATCCTGCGGCTGCTCACCCGGGGTGTAGGGGGTGACAGAGGACAGGGTGGGAGAAAGAAAACGACTCATAATGATTCCTCCGGCTTATTCTGTTATGGTGAACGGCCTTGCCTCTCAGGCCGCTTCGCGTCCAGCTCTCCCAAAGGGAGAGCCTCTGGCGAAACCGAAAACTTTGTGTGGACTGCCAAGGGCTCTCCCTTTGGGAGAGCTGGCAAATCCAAAGGATTTGACTGAGAGGGCGAGCCGCCTTTATTTCTCATACCGGATGGTCACGCTGCGGGCGTGGGCGTGCAGGCCCTCGCGCTCGGCAAAATCGGCGATGCGGGGGGCCGCCTTGCCCAGCGCTTCCCGGGTGTAGTAGAGGAAGCTGGACTTTTTTACAAAGTCGTCTACGCCCAAGGGGCTTGAGAAGCGGGCGGTGCCGCTGGTGGGCAGGGTGTGGTTGGGGCCTGCAAAGTAATCGCCCAGCGCTTCCGGCACGTTGCGGCCAAGGAAGATGCTGCCTGCGTTTTTAATCTCGTTCAGCACGCCGAAGGGGTCCTCCACGCACACTTCCAGATGTTCCGGTGCAATGATGTTGCAGGCTTCAATGGCCTTGTGCAGGTCGGTGCAGAGGATGATCTTGCCGTTGTCGTCCACGCTGGCGCGGGCGATGGCGGCACGGGGCAGCTGAGGGATCTGCACCTCCAGCTCCGCCTGCACGGCCTTGGCCAGCTCCGGGCTGTCGGTGACGAGGACCGGGCTTGCCAGTTTGTCGTGCTCGGCCTGACTCAGCAGGTCTGCTGCCACCCATGCGGGGTTGCAGCCGCCGTCGGCCAGCACCAGAATTTCGCTGGGGCCGGCGATCATATCGATGCCCACCTTGCCGAACACCTTGCGCTTGGCGGTGGCAACGTAGATGTTGCCGGGGCCAACGATCTTATCCACCGCAGGGATGCTCTGGGTGCCGTAGGCGAGAGCCGCCACAGCCTGTGCGCCGCCGGTCTTGAAGATCTTGGTCACGCCTGCGGTGGCAGCGGCGGCAAGGATGACCGGGTTCACCCTGCCGTCCTTTCCGGCGGGGGTGGTCATGACGATTTCGGACACGCCTGCCACCTTTGCCGGGATCACGTCCATGAGCACGGTGGAGGGATAGGCCGCCGTGCCGCCGGGCACATAGACACCGGCCTTTTCAATGGGGGTATATTTCTGGCCCAGCACGATGCCGGGCTTGTCGTTCACCACAAAATTCTTGTGCACCTGCTGGCGGTGGAAGCTCTCGATGTTGGCGGCGGCTTCGCGCAGCGTTTCGAGGAAGTAGGGATCCATACCCGCAAAGGCTTCGTCGATTTCCTCCTGCGTCACCTGCAGGGCATCGATCTTCGCGCCGTCAAATTTCAGCGCGTAATCCTTCAGGGCTTCATCGCCCCGGGCGCGCACATCGGCAATGATGCCGTCCACCACGTCCTCCACGTTCTTTTCCGCGCGGATATCGCGGTTCAGGATCTCTTCGGGCTTCAGCTCGTCGAAGTGATACAGCTTGATCATTTTGCTTCCTCCTTGTTCTGCAGTTCCGCCCGCAGCTTTTCCAGCATGGTGTCCATTTCGGCGTGCTTGAACTGGTAGCTGGCCTTGTTGGCAATGAACCGGGCCGAGATGGGCATGAACTCGGTGACCACCTTCAGGCCGTTCTCCCGCAGGGTGGTGCCGGTCTCCACGATATCCACGATGACGTCCGAAAGGCCCAGAATGGGGGCCAGCTCAATGGAGCCGTTCAGCTTGATGATATCGATATCCCGCCCCATGGATGCGTAGTAGCTCTTTGCAATGTTGACGAATTTGGTGGCCACCCGCACCGGGCGGCTGGGGTCGTCTTGGTAATCGGCCGGGGCAGCAACGCACATGCGGCATTTGCCAAGGCCGGTGTCCAGCAGCTCGTACACATCAGCAGAAGCCTCTGTGAGGATGTCCTTTCCCACGATGCCCACATCGGCGGCACCGTGCTCCACATAGATGGCAACGTCGCTGGGCTTGACGAGGAAGTAGCGGATGCCGGCCTCCGGGTTTTCCACCACCAGCTTGCGGGTAGCGTTGTAGTCCTCCGGGCAGCCGTAGCCGATGCCCGCCAGCAGGTGATACACCTTATCGCCCAGACGGCCTTTGGGCAGAGCCACGTTCAGCATCACCCTGTCGGTGCTGTTCTTCTGCACCGGCGGCAGCGGGGCGCTCAGGCGGTCCAGCTCGTCCAGATAGACCGCAAAGCCGATGGCACCGGCACCGGGGGTGAACTTCTGCATCAGAAGGTCGTAGCGGCCGCCCTTGAGCAGGGGGCGGGGCAGGGCTTTCAGGTAGCCCTGAAACACAAGGCCGTTGTAGTATTCCATCTCACCGGCCAGCGTCATGTCCAGCCGGATCACGCCGCCCGCCTTTTCCAGCGGCACAGCCAGCGCTTCCAGCTCGGCCACCGCTGCGCGCATGGCATCGTTTTTGCACAGGGCTGCAGCCTTTTCCATCGTTTCGGCATAGGCACCGGAAAGATCCAGCACGCTGCACAGGGTATCGGCGGCATCGGCAAGACCGGCAGCTCCGGCGGCGGCCCGCAGCTCGTGGGCGTTTTTCTCCCGCAGCTTTTCCAGCAGCTTTGCGCGGGCGGCATCCGGCACGCCCAGCGCGTCGAACAGGCCGAACAGGTAGCCCATGTGGCTCACTTCCAGCACCCAATCGGCCCCCAGCGCATCCAGCGACCGCGCCGCCAGACACACCGCCTGCTGCACCTGTGCTTCGCCCACCGCGCCCAGCATCTCAAGGCCCATCTGGCTGATTTCTTTAAAGGTGTGGCTCTCGGCGGAAGGGCGGTAGACGTTCTCGTGATAGTAGTAGCACAGGGTCTCGCCGGGGGCGGCTGCGCCGTCTTGGCAATGGAGAGGGTCACGTCCGGCTTGAGGGCCAGCAGACGGCCATCCAGATCGGTAAAGGTGATGACCTGCTCGGACGACAAAAAGCTGCGGTTCTCCTGATACAGGCCGTACTCCTCAAACCGGCCCATATGATACTTGCGGCAGCCCGCCGCTTCGTACAAGGCGCGCAGCGCAAAGGAGGCGCGCTCCTTGGGCTGCAGGTTTGCAATGCTGAATTCCATTGTCGGTTCCCCCATTTCTTACTTGAGTTTATTTTACTTTATCTAGGTAAAGTTGTAAAGTAGGAAAGTGACGGTGTTTTCAACTCAATGATACGATTTTTCTGTGCGTTTGTACAGGGAAAAGAAGAAAAGGAGCCGTTGCATGGCGCAACAGCTCCTTTTCAGCACGCATATTTACCCAAGCAGGTCCAGCACACTGCCTTCGGGCGGGCACCCACGGCCTGACGCACCAGCTTGCCCTGCTCAAACACCAGCAGGGTGGGGATGCTCATCACGCCGAACTCCCCGGCCAGCTCCGGCTGCTCGTCCACGTTCACCTTGCCCACCTTCACATCGCCGCGCTCCTCGGCCACTTCGTCCACAATGGGACTGAGCATGCGGCAGGGGCCGCACCAGCTGGCCCAGAAGTCCAGCAGGACGGGCTTTTCGCTCTGCAGCACTTCCTGCGCAAAGTTTTCTTTCGTGATGGTAATGACTGCCATATTTTTACCTCCTGAAGGGTGTTTGTAATTTCACTGACAGCATCAGTATACCCCGTCGGAGTGTGTTTTTCCGTGACCGGGTCACACAGGGGCGCAAAAAAGCCCGAAGCAGGAAGAAAGAATACTGCTCCGGGCAGGGAAACGCTTATTTCAGTGTTCTGTCAGCAGGGTATCAGACACCGGCCACGCAGTTCTTGCCGGCGATGTAGCCGTAGTAGACGCACAGGCTGTGGCTGATGCCGCGCATGCAGATGGGGTATTCCACTGCGTAGCGGCTGCCCTGCACATTGCCGCAGACATACAGGCCCTTGATGATGTCGCGCTTGGGGCTGGCGGGGTCCTCCTCGGTGAAGGTGTGGCAGTTCTCGTCGCTCTCCAGGCCGCCCACGCACACCAGCATGGAAGTGGTGCCCCACTGGCATGCATAGTACGGGGGATTCTCCAGCGCGAACATCCGGCTTGCGGGCTTGCCGAAGTCATCGTCGGAACCGGCCTTGGCCAGCTCGTTGTAGCGCTCGACGGAAGCCAGTGCATTATCCAGTGCATCGCCCTCAAAGCCGCACTGGGTCAGCAGGTCTTCCAGTGTATCGGCCTTGACTGGTAAGCCTCGGCCTTTGCGCTGATCTTGGTGTACTGACGGTCGGTGTAGTTGGGGTTGGACTCATCCTCATCCTCGGGGATGATGTAGCACAGGCCGCCGTGGTTTGCGGGCATGTAGGGCACCTCTTCGCCCCACTTGGAGTCGTACAGCTGAAAGGAGGTGCACTCGGGCTGCAGCTCGATCTGGTTTTCCAGCTGCTGGCCGGGGATGCACTCGTTCATGAAACGGTCGCCGCGCTTGTTGATCTGCAGGAAGGGGGTCACGCCCATGCCGCTGCCCATGTGGTGGGTCATCGGTGCGTGGAAATCCTGCACCTTTGCGCCGATCCATGCGCCCATGCGCAGGCCGTCGCCGGTCTCCACGGTCTTGCCCTCCACGTCAACGCCCAGCATACCCATGGCACCCATGTTGGCGATCTTCTTCTCCACGATCTCGGGAGCAAAATGCTTCATGATCTTCTCGTCGCCGGAGTTGTCGCCGGTAGCCAGGATCACGCCCTTGGAAGCGTTGAGCTGGATGTACTTGTTGTCATTCTGTGCGTCGCGGATGATCACGCCGGTCACGCGGCCGTCGCTGTCCTTCAGCAGCTTGGTGCCGAAGCAGCCGAAGAAGGTCTGTGCACCGTTCTCAACGGCCTTGTTCAGGTTGGCTTCCACTATAAAGCCCTGCTGATCCTTGCGGGAAGAGCGGAACTCCATGCTGGAAGGGAAGGTGGGGAACTCTTCGTTGCGGTAATCGTAGTGCTCGGGCTGAGGCCATGCCAGCGGCACCAGAATACCCTTGTCGAACTGCTCCTGGGTCACGGCCTCACGGGTGGAGTCGCAGATGGTCAGCTCGGGGTAAGCTCGATGAACCAGTCCATGACCTCGTGTGCATGGGAAGCCCACTTTTTCAGGATGGAGCGCTTGTTGCGGTAGGTGCACTCGCGCATCAGGCGGTCGACCACAACATCCTCGTCCACGATGTTCTCACGGCCCCAGCGCTTGTTCAGGCTGCCGTTCAGCAGGGCATACTCGCCGCTGCGGCAGTTGAAGGAAGAGCTCTTTTCCACGATGGCAACTTTTGCGCCCTCCTCGGCAGCCGCACGGGCAGCGCAGACGCCGGACAGACCGGCGCCGATGATAACCACATCAAAGTCCTGGGTCTCACTGGCCTGCACGTCCGGCTCTTCGCCCAGCCAGTCATCGCCGGTATCCCCGGCGGTATCTGCAGCAGGCTCTTCGGAAGCAACGCCCATAGCCTGCTCGATGCAGCTGGCGGCAGCCTTCTTGACCGCGTTGGTGGTGACGGTGGCGCCGGAAACATTGTCGATCTCAGCGTTCTGTGCCGCCATGATGGCATCCTGCAGGGTGGGAGCAGCCACGCCGCCGATGCTCTCGGTCTCGTTGGAAGCATCGATGACCACATCGGTGATAGCGGTCTCGCTGAAGGTCATGGTCACCTTCACCTCACCGATGCCGGTAGCCGTGCCGGTGTATGTGCCGGGGGTGTAGACGGCATCGCCGGAAGCGGATGCCGCAGTGCCGGAGGAACTTGCGGAGTTGCAGGCAGCCAGAGCGCCGGCGGTGACACCGCTCATTGCGGCGGCAGCGGCAACTTTCAGAAAGCCTTTGCGGGAGATCTTTTCCATCTTGTTTGCTCCTTTTTCTTTCTTCTCTTCTTCTCGTTTCTGCGGGATTTTTATCCCGCTCCGACACTTAGTATAAAATATAACGAAGTAAAATGGAAACAAAAAATTTTTGCCACAGTGATAAAAGCTCTTTATCAGTCTCCATTGATGTGCTATACTGAAAGCAATCTTATTCTGCCCGCCGGGAAAGGAGAGGTTTCGCCCATGAACGACCGCCAGCTGCTGTGTTTTCTCACCCTGAGCCGGACGCTGAATTTTACCGCCGCCGCCCGGGAGCTGTACTGCACCCAGCCCGCCCTCAGCTACCAGATCCGCAGTCTGGAAAAGGAGCTGGATCTGGCCCTGTTTGAGCGCAGCACCACCCGCGTGGCGCTGACCGAAGCAGGCCGGGCCTTTGTGCCGCAGGCGGAGGGGATCTATCGCAGCATCCTGAACGCCCGCACCGCGCTGAAGGCTTTGCCCGGCGGCGCACGCTGACCCTGCGCCTGCCGCCGGTGCTGCTGCAGCGTGACCCCATTTATCCCATCCTGATGGCACGGCTGCACGCCGCACTGCCGGGATATGAGTTTGCGGTGGACACTCGGCCCGTGTCACGCAACCCCCACGAAATGCTCTGCAGCGAGGCAGACGCAGCCTCTATCTGCCCTTTGGGCCGCTGCAGCCGGAGATCGAGCGCCTCCCCATCCTGCACAACACCTTTTACCTGATCGTATCGCTGGAGCACCCGCTCACAGGGCGCAGCACTCTGGCGCTGGCCGATCTTGCCGGGCAGCAGCTGTTTTATGAGCCGCTGTATCAGGAAATGGTGGATCTTGCCGTTGTTCAGCCCGGCCTGCCGTTTTCCGCACCAAGCTGGCACATGGTGGAAAACTACGAGTGTGTTTACAACGATCTGCTTGCCGGGCGCGGCATGTTTTTGTTCCCGATGAAATACCCAGCCTTTCCGGCGGCGTGGTACCTGCCGCTGCAGCTGCCGTTGCCGGACACCTGTCTGCTGACCCTGCGGGACGACCCGCGCCCCGAGATCCAACGGCTGCGGGAGGTATTTACCGCTGTATATGCCAGCCGTGCAAAGCTGCTGGGAGAGGCGTAAAAAGCAGCGCCGGAACGGCAAAATCGTTCCGGCGCTGCTTGTTTCAGAAGAGATCAGGCTTCTTCCGGCACATCATCAAAACCGATGAACCAGAGGATCGCAAAGGTGGCCACAAAGGCGATCGCGGCAGAGATCAGTGCGTTGATCACGTTCATGGGATTTTCACCGACATACAGGCCGATGGCTGCCAGACCGGCACCACCGCCGCCAAAACGGCGCACACCGGTCAAACCGGCATACAGGCCGCCCAGACCACCGCCGATGGTGGTGGCGATGAGAGCTTACGCAGACGGACGTTGACGCCGAACAGAGCAGGCTCCGTCACGCCCAGCAGAGCGGTCACACCGCCGGAAACGGCCAGCTGACGGAAGTTCTTGTTTTTGGTCTTGATGGCAACGCAGAGGGCTGCGGCACCCTGTGCAATGTTGGAAGGCAGATTACCGGGGCCGATGACCGTCTCATAGCCCAGCATAGACAGAGAGTTGACATAAGCGGGCAGCAGGCTGTAGTGCATACCGGTCATGACCAGGAACGGCATAAAGGCACCGATGACGGTGGGCAGTGCCCAGGGGCAGACCTTTTCAATGGCCAGCAGGACGTTGACCAGACCATCGCCGATGATGCTGCCCAGAGGGCCAAGCACGCACAGGGAGATGGGAGCCATGATGAGGATGGTGAGCACCGGCCGCAGGATGAACTTGACCACAGAGGGCACGACCTTATTGACAAATCGTTCCACGTATGGCAGTACCAGCGTGATAAGGAAGATGGGGATGACTGAGGAAGAATAGGTTACCATCTTCACCGGCAGACCCAGCACATGGACCACATCGGCATCGGCTTTCAGGGCGATGAAGTTCGGGTGCAGCAGGATGGCCCCCAGCAGCATGGCCATCTGCGGGTTGCAGCCGAACTTTTTGGCCGCGGAGTTGGCCAGGAAGATCGGCAGGAAGTAATAGGAAGAGTCTGCGATGAAGTTGAGGAAATAGTACAGATTTCCGCTCTTGTCGATCCAGCCGAAGAGGGTCAGCACAGACAGCAGAGCCTTGATCATACCGGCACCGGCGATCAACGGCATCAGCGGGGTGAACACACCGGCCAGCGTGTCCAGAATGATGCTGACCCTGCTCTTCTTTTCCTCGGCCGGGGCGGCAGGCTGTTTGACTTCCTTACCGCCGAAGTCGCCCAGTTTCATCAGTTCATCGTACACGGCAGCCACTTCGTTGCCGATGATGACCTGATACTGGCCGCCTTTGTTCACGACACCCACCACGCCGGGTACGGCTTTGACCTTGGCCTCGTCCACGCCGTCCATTGACTTGAGGTTGAACCGCAGGCGGGTGACACAGTGGGTCAGAAATGTAACATTTTCTGCGCCGCCGACCTGTTCCAGCACCTGCTGGGCAGTTTTCTTTGCATCCATTTGTTTTGCCTCCTTCAATATCCTAAAAAATGCATTGCTTACAGGGCGGTGTCTGCGCCGTTGCTTGCAATGACTTTTTTGTACCATGCAAACGACTTTTTCTTTTTGCGGGCCAACGTGCCGCTGCCGTCATCCTTCTTGTCTACGTAAATGAAGCCGTACCGTTTGCGCATCTCGCCGGTGCCCACCGAAATAATGTCGATGGGACCCCAGCAGGTGTAGCCGATCACCGGAACGTCATCCAGCTCAATGGCCTGCCGCAGCGCATCAATGTGACTGCCCAGAAAACGGATGCGGTAATCGTCCTGAATGCTGCCATCCGGCTCTACGGTGTCGATGGCACCCAGACCATTTTCCACAACGAACAGCGGCAGTTCATACCGGTCATACAGCTCATTCAGTGCGATGCGCAGGCCGTCCGGATCGATGGGCCAATCCCAGTCGGTACGCTGGAGATACGGATTGCTGCGTTCTACACAGCAATCCGTATCTTCCGTTGCACGGGCAACTGAAGAAAAATAATAGCTGAATGCGATGTAATCCACAGTTCCTGCGGCCAGCAGCTCGGCATCGCCCGGCTGCATCTCTACCGAAGTGCCCATGCGTCGCAGCTGTGCCGTGCACAGGCTGGTGTAGTGTCCGCGGCACATCACATCGGTGTAATAATAGTTCGGCATCATCTGGAATCTCTGTGCCAGCACATCCTTGGGTGCGCAGGTGCGCGGGTAGGTGGTGGGATACTGGATCATGCAGCCGATTTTATTTTCCGGGTCGACCGCATGCCCGATCTGCACGGCCTTTGCACTGGCAAGGAACATGTTGTGGCTGACCAGCGCTTTGACAGCGTTGTGCTCCTCGCCTTCGGCAAAGAGCACGCCTGCCTGATGGTATGGCTCGCTCTGGTTCATGGTCTCGTTGATCTCATTGAAGGTCATCCAGTACCGGACCTTTCCCTTGTAACGCCGAAACACCGTTTCACAGTACCGGGCAAAGAAATCGATCAGGGCTCGGTTACGCCAGGAACCATAGTGCTGCACCAGATACAGCGGCGTTTCGTAATGCGAAAGCGTGACCACCGGTTCGATCCCGTAGCGGTGCAGCTCGTCGAACACACGGTCATAGAAAGCAAGCCCGGCCTCGTTCGGCTGCAATTCATCGCCCTGCGGAAAGATGCGCGGCCAGTTGATGGACATTCGGAAGCACTTGAAGCCCATCTCGGCAAACAACGCGATGTCCTCTTTGTAATGGTGGTAAAAATCCACGGCTTCATGGCTAGGGTAGTAGTTGCCTCCATGACCTGTGTATGAATCTCGCGCGGGACGCCGTGGCGTGCACCTTTTTCCACGTCGGCAATGCTCAGGCCCTTGCCATCCGTCTGGTAGGCACCTTCGTACTGGTTGGCGGCGGTCGCACCGCCCCACAGGAACTTTTTTGGCATCTCCATAAGCTTGAAAACCTCCTTGCAGGTATAGAATACTTGCAGGGAGGTTTTTGTGCAATATTTTTTAAACTTATTGGTACAGTGTTAATTTTTCCGTTTCTTTTTGCATGATCAAAAACGGAACAGTGTTTCATTCCGCATTTTCTTTGTGCAGATTCAACAAAATAGGATTGGTGGAGGTGCGGTGCTGTTCCAGCTCTCGGGCGCGTTCCAGCTTGTAGGTATAATTCTTCTGGTAATTCTGCCGGAAGTACTCGGAATACAAGATGTCCAGTAGAAGGGTCATGGACAGATGGGAAGCATAGTCCCCAAGATTCTGATAGATGCTTTCTTTGGTGGAAAGGGTCAGCTTGCAATCCGCATAACAGGTCAGGCTGTTTTCGCCAAAGCTGGTCAGCGCAAGGATGGGTGTTCCGGAGCGTTTGCACTGCCGGGCAATCTCCAGCATCTGCGCCGTTTCGCCGGAATAGGAAATGATCATGCAAGGTCCCTCTCGGACAGACAGCAGGCCTGATACCGCTGGTAGTTCAGATTGTTGAAAATGACCACCCGCTTGCCGATCTTGAGCATCTTTTCTCGGAAGGATTCGGCCTGATTGATGGCCGTCCCGGCGGAAAAAATGTGGATTTCCTCGTGATATTTGAGCAGGAGCACCGCTTTGTGCAGGTCTTCGTACCGGAGAAGCTGCATAGTGTCCTTGACGGCTTCTTCGTACAGCTCGCCGATGTTCTGCGCCACCCGCATGGGGCTGTCGTTTTCAGCAAAGGGAAAATTGAAATCCACCTTGCCCTGTTGCTGGTCGAGATATTCCAGTTCACGCACAAAATTTTGCTTGAAGTCATCAAAGCCGGTAAAACCCAGCTTTTTGCAAAGGCGCAGGACGGTCGGCGGAGAGGTGTAGGTCACTTCTGCCAGACTGCGGGTGGAATATTTGGCAATTTCCATCCCATGCGCCAAAATATAGGCGGCCAGCGTTTTTTCCCCTTCCGAAAGTTTTTCCTGAAGCGCAAGTTTGTCCACGATCAGCATTGCGATTCTCCCTTCCGCTTTTTCTGTAAGCATATCATATCCTGCAGTATTTGGCAAAAAAATTTGCGGCATGCAAAAACGCCGCCGCGTCAGCAAATGACGCGGCGGCGCAGATACAGTGGGAGAAGCGCTTATTTGCCCAGCATTTCGTGGGCAGTCTTGCAGATGGTGGCAGCATCCAGACCGTAGAACTTCAGCAGGTCCCATGCCGGGCCGGAGCAGCCGAACACGTCCTGCACGCCTACGCGGCGCACAGGGGTGGGCAGCTTCTCGCTCAGCACGGCGCAGACGGCCTCGCCCAGACCGCCGATGACATTGTGCTCCTCGGCGGTGATGACCTTGCCGCACTCCTTTGCAGCCTTGAGGACGATCTCCTCGTCCAGAGGCTTGATGGTGTGGATGTTGATGACCCGGGCATGGATGCCTCAGCGGCCAGCTGCTCCGCAGCAATGCGGGCTTCGTTGACCATCAGGCCGGTGGCGATGATGGCAATGTCGCTGCCTCAGTGATCTGCTCACCCCTGCCGATCTCGAAGTGATAGTTCTCGGCATCGTGGAACACAGGCACAGCCAAACGGCCAAAGCGCAGATAGACGGGGCCTTCCATTGCGTAGGCAGCACGCACAGCGGCGCGGGCCTCCACATCGTCGGCGGGGCAGATAACGGTCATGCCGGGGATGCTGCGCATGAGGCAAAGTCCTCGCAGCACTGATGGGAAGCGCCGTCCTCGCCCACCGAGATGCCGCCGTGGGTGGCACCGATTTTCACGTTCAGGTGGGGATAGCCAATAGAGTTGCGCACCTGCTCAAAGGCACGGCCGGCGGCGAACATGGCAAAGCTGGAAACAAAGGGCACGTAGCCCATGGTGGACAGGCCCGCAGCCACGCCCATCATGTTGCCCTCGGCAATGCCGCAGTCAAAATGACGATCCGGGTAAGCCTTGCGGAACATACCGGTCTTGGTGGCAGCAGCAAGGTCTGCGTCCAGCACCACCAGATCTTCGTGGCCTTCGGCGGCCAGCTCCTTCAGGGTGTTGCCGTAGCTTTCACGGGTAGCGATCTTCTTCACATCTGCCATCTTAGTTTTCCTCCTGCTCCAGCGCGGCGTATGCGGCGTTCAGTTCCTCAATTGCGATCTTGTACTCGTCATCGTTGGGGCCTTGCCGTGCCAGTCCACGGAGTTGGTCATAAAGGAAACGCCCTTGCCCTTTGTGGTGTCCATGATGATGCAGGTGGGCTTTGCAGTCTCTGCATGGAATGCCTGCATGGCGGCTTCGATCTGGTCGTAGTCGTGGCCGTCGATGGTGACAACATTGAAGTTGAAGGCCTTCAGCTTCTCTTCCAGCGGGGCGCTGTTCATCACGGTCTCGGTGGTGCCGTCGATCTGCAGGTGGTTGCGGTCCAGCACAACGCACAGGTTGGAAAGGCCGTAGTGGGCGGCAAACATGAAGCTTCCCAGCACTCGCCCTCTTCCACCTCGCCGTCGCCCACGATGGTGTAGACGTTGATGGGCTTACCGGCGTGCTTGGCACCCAGTGCCATGCCGCAGGCGGCAGAGATGCCCTGACCCAGACTGCCGGTGGACATATCCACACCCGGGGTCTCGTTCATGTTGGGGTGGCCCTGCAGATAGCTGCCGATCTTACGCAGGGTCTTAAGGTCTTCCACCGGGAAATAGCCGCGCTCTGCCAGCGCTGCATACAGTGCCGGTGCAGCATGGCCCTTGGACAGCACCAGACGGTCGCGGTCGGCCTTCTTGGGGTCCTTCGGGTCAATGTTCATTTCCACGAAATAGAGGTAGCTCAGCAGCTCGGCGATATCCAGACTGCGCCCGGATGGCCGCACTTTGCGCTGTGCGTGCCCTCGATCACGCCCATGCGGATGTGGCAGGCGTGCTTGGCCAGAGTAAGTTTTTCTGCATTTGTCATGATGGTCCTCCCGTATGAACCTCAGATTTGCACATGTTCAAAAAAGCCTTTCGTCAGCGCCGGTGCAGTCCTGCTGCCCGCAGCGCGCTCTTTTTCAAGTTTATATTAGCTATTCTATGCAAAAAGGTCAAGCTTCTTCATGCAAAATGTACACACGCGGGGAAATATTCATTGAAATTTGCCGCTTTTTGGTTAAATTGCAGGCTTTTTGCCGTATCTTGACAAAGCCAGAGGCATCTGCTATATTTTTCACAGATTCCGGCAGGAAGCCGGATGCGCAGGCAGAAGCCTGTTTTCTCTATTTGTGCGGAGCATCCGCGCCCTGCGCATGTGCGCGGCGCGGCGGGCCGGTCCAGGCCCTGCCATCTTATTTTTTTACAGACGCCACGAAGGGTCTGCCGTTGGCTTGTAAGCCGGGCAGACCCCTTTTTTGTCTGGCCAAAGGAGGAAGCTTTTTATGAAAACGAACCCCCATTCCACCACCCGCAGCCTCGTGCTGGCTGCACTGTTCCTTGCACTGGCCTTTGTGCTGCCCATGATCACCGGCCATGTGCCGCAGGTGGGCAACATGCTGTGCCCGATGCACTTTCCCATTCTGCTGTGCGGCTTTGTGCTGGGCGGCCCATGGGGCCTTGCCGTGGGCTTCATTGCTCCGCTGGTGCGGTCGGTGCTGTTCGGCATGCCGCCGATGTTCCCCATCGCCATTGCCATGGCCTTTGAACTGGCCGCCTACGGCCTTGTGTCCGGCGTGCTCTGGCACAAGGTGAAGCACACCGTGCCCATGATGTACGCTTCTCTTGTCACCGCCATGGTGGCAGGCCGTTTGGTCTGGGGTGCAGTACGCTTTGTGCTGGCCGGCCTGACCGGTTCCAGCTTCCCGTTCAGCGCGTTTTTGTCCGGTGCACTGCTCACCGCTGTGCCGGGCATCGTGGCTCAGCTGGTGCTCATCCCGCTGATTCTGATTGCTCTGCAGAAGGCAAAGTTTATGGATTGACTTACTATTTAGGCTGCCCTCCGCTTTGCTCTGCAACGGCGACGACCGCTGCCTGCGGCAGAAACAAGGAGGAGCCGTTGGGGCTGCGGCCTGCTGGGTGCGAGTGCCGCCTAAGGCACGAAGCAGACACAGGGAGCCGCAACCCGAATATCTTCAGCGGAAATTTTATTATTACAGAAGAGCAGCGGCTGCGGCCGCTGCTCTTCTGTTTTTTCACGGGAGGGGCCGTAATGAAAACGCCCTGCTGCCCGTTACATCTTTTCCCGTAAAAAGCGAAGGGGCTGTTGCCAAGAACTCCCTCAGTCACGGCTTCGCCGCGCCAGCTCCCTCACGGAGGGAGCCTGACATGACGGTAAGCTGTGAAGCCTCCCTCATTGAGGGAGGTGGCATCGCGCAAGCGATGTCGGAAGGAGTTTGGTAACAGCCCTTTTCTATATTTTTAAATTTTTCAGTTCTTCTTACCGGTCAGGAACTCCGGCAGGGGCTTGCCCTGCTTGCTCCACTGATGATACTCTGCAGTGGCAGCGAACTCCACGTCACCGGCAGAGTTCAGGGCAGTCTCAACAGAGTCCTGCACCACGCCGATGATGAAGCCGACACCCACCATCTGCATGGCGACATCGTTGGAGATGCCGAACAGGGAGCAGGCCATGGGGATCAGCAGCAGGGAACCGCCGGCCACGCCGGAAGCACCGCAGGCACCCAGAGCGCTCATAGCGCTCAGCACGATGGCTGCAGGCAGAGACACCTGAATGCCCAAGGTGTTAGCAGCGGCCAGCGTCATGATGGTGATGGTGATGGCGGCACCGTCCATGTTGATGGTGGCACCCAGCGGGATGGAGACGGAGTACATATCCTTGTCCAGACCCAGCTTTTCGCACAGGGCCATGTTCACGGGGATGTTGGCGGCGGAGCTGCGGGTGAAGAAGGCGGTCAGGCCGGACTCACGCAGGAGCGGAACACCAGCGGATAGGGGTTGCAGCCCAGATAGATAAACATGATGAAGGGGGAGACGATGAGGGCCATGAACAGCATGGTGCCCACCAGCAGAGCCAGCAGCTTGCCGTACTGGGTAAAGATGGCAAGGCCGTTGCCGGAAACATTGGTGTAGACCAGACCCATGATGCCGAAGGGTGCCAGATTGATGATCCAGCGCACGATCTGGGAGACCGCATCGGCGGTGTTTGCCATAAAGGTCTTGGTGGTGTCAGAGCCGATCTTCTTCATGGCCACGCCGAACATGCAGGCCCAGAACAGGATGCCGATGTAGTTGCCGCTCATGATGGCACTGACGGGGTTTGCCACAAAGTTGGTGAGCAGAGTGCCCATCACTTCGCCCAGACCCTGCGGCACCACGTCCGACTGGGCAGCGTCTGCCAGCACGACCGTGACCGGGAACATAAAGCTGGTCACCACTGCGATGGCCGCAGCCAGAAAGGTGGTGAGCATGTACAGCCAGATGACCGTGCCGAAGCGGCGGTCCAGCTTGGAAGAGCCCTGTGCCAGAGCACTTGCCACAATCACGAACACCAGCACCGGGGCGATGCCCTTCAGTGCGCCAACGAACAGGCTGCCCAGTTCACCCACCCAGCCTGCACCGGGGGCCACCAGAGCCAGCACCGCACCAATGATCAGGCCGATCAGAATGCGAACGATCAGGCTGATGCCGTTGTAACGGGCAACTGCCTTATTCAACGTTTTCATATAGACACTCCTCTTTCCTATTGTACGCCAATGGCGTACAGCTTCCTGTCTCTTACACAAGGACGGGTGTTATTATAGCACATACGGCAGAGAAATGAAAGCGTTTTCAGACATTTTTCGTTCACAAATTTGCATTCAGGTCGGTGCCCATGGGGGTTTTCCGTTGATCTGTATTTGCAGCAAGGACAGATTTAACCGTTCGCGGCTTCGTTCTCTCCGTCACCGTCGAGCGGCGCAGGGCGGAGCGAGCGGGGGCAAACAAAAAAGCCTGCGTGCGCAGTCCTGCATGGCAGGCTCTGCATCCGCAGACCGGGGCTCTTTGGGGGTGTATTCTGTTTCAACCCAGCGGCTGGGTGGGGGCAAGCTTCTGGTAGGCAAAGCGGGGCGAGCCGTCTGCCACATGGATGATGCCGCAGCGGGTAAAGCCGTTCTTTTCCAGCAGATGCTGCATGATCTTGTTGTCGGCGTGGGTGTCGGCACGCAGGCTCTGGCAGTGCTCCATGCTCCAGTCCAGCACTGCCGATGCCACGCCCTTGTGCTTTCCGGCCGATGCCAGACGGTGCACCGTGCCATAGGGCAGGGTATCGTCCAGCCACTGGCCGTCCTCAATGGCGGCGTAGGTGGGGTCCGCCCCCAGAATAAATGCAAATACGGCCTCGATCTGGCCGTTGACCACATAGAGGAACAACCGGTTCGAGTCGATATCCTCCTCCAGCAGTTCCTGCGGCGGGAAATTATCCCCCACTGGGTCGGGTTGCCAGATGCCTTCATGACTGCACGTGCATGGGCGTAGATCTTCAGGATCTGGGGCAGATCCCCTCTCACTGCTCCACGAAACATTCATTCCACCTCGTCTTTTCTGCGCTGCGCTCGGTCCGGCACAGCACTTTGAGAATTGTTCTTATTGTACTACAAATTACCATAAAAATCCAGTTCCCGCACCAAAGTACCTTAAAATGCTCCAAAACGGCAAAAAGCAGGGGCTGCTGCACTTTCGGCTAAAACGATGTGCAGCAGTCCCTGCTTTTAAAGCAAGTACCTTATGCGCTGGCGCGGCCATGGCCGGTGCGCACCAGCCGGTATTCCCGCGGGCTGAGACCATACCGCTCGTGGAACAGGCGGTAGAAATAGCTGGTGTTCTCGTAGCCCACCAGAGAAATGATCTGCTGGATGTTCATGTCGCTGCGGCGCAGCATGCGGGCAGCGGTCTCCATACGGTGCTTTTGCAGCAATTCCTTATAGGTGCGTCCGGTCTGGGCACGCACGCACTCGCTGACATATGCCAGCGAAACGCCGTACTCCCGTGCCACGTTGGAAAGGCTTGCTTCGCGGTAATTCTGGGTGATCTCTTTGAGTGCCGCCTGCACCAGTGCTTCGCGGCTGACCGTTCCGGCCCTGACTTCCGGCAGGATAGGATTCGTCTGTGTCATCTGCGTTTCCTCCGTAAAGGGTGCGGCGGGCGGGGACTGGGGGATGTCGGACGCCCGCCGCACAGGGAATGGCGGCTCCTGCCGCCCTACACCTCAGATACGAACCGACGCACCGGAATATTGCAGAAAGCTAAAAAATTTTTAGTCAATTTTCGTTGTAGGAGTCAGCCCCCTCTCAGTCACGCCTGACGGCGTGCCAGCTCCCCCGAAGGGGGAGCTTTATCGGCACGAACTGGTAGATGCTTAAAAGCTCCCCCTTCGGGGGAGCTGGCGAACGCAGTGAGCCTGAGAGGGTTTTCGTCTTACAGAAAAAGACCGCTTCCGCACCGGGCAGAAACGGCCTTTTTCAGGAGAAATAAAGAAAACACGAACCCTCAAAAATGAGGAAGGGAAATGCTCAGAACATGCTCTCGTCCTTATAGCGGCCGGTGCGCACGAACTGCACCCACTCGGCCACATTCACGGCGTGGTCGCCGATGCGCTCCAGATACTTAATGACCATCAGCAGGTCCAGCGCTGCATCCACCTTGCCGGGGTCTTCGGCGATCTCCTGCGCCAGCTGATGCTTGATGGCGTTGAAGTCGTAATCCACCTCGTCGTCTGCGGCGATCACCCTGCGGGCGGCATTTTCGTCCTCTGCCGTCAGGGCGGCAAGGGCATCCAGGATCATCTGGTGGGCCTTTTTGCCCATGGCAATGGCCTGACTTACCGCCGGGTCGCCCTCTTTGCGGACGGTGACAAGGTGGGGGATGATCTCGGCGATGTCGGCGGCATGGTCGCCGATGCGTTCAATGTCCGTGACCACCTTCATGGCGGTGGAGATGCGGCGCAGATCGCCTGCCACCGGCTGCTGACGCAGCAGCAATGTCATGCAGCGGTGCTCGATATCCCGCTCCATATTGTTGATGCGGGCATCCTCCTTCACGATGGCCGCAGCCGCATCGGCATCAGCAACGCAGAGCGCTTCCAGAGCGTTCTCCACGGCATCGGCAGAGTTGCGGCCCATTTCGGTCAGCGAATTTTTCAGCGATTCCAGATCGGTGTCGTACTGTTTACGGATACTCATAGCTGTTTCCTCCTTTAACCGAACCGACCGGAAATGTAGTCCTCGGTGCGTTTATCCTGCGGTGCGCTGAAGATCTGGGCCGTGGGGCCCACTTCCACCAGCTCGCCCAGCAGGAAGAAGGCGGTGCGGTCGCTGATACGGGCCGCCTGCTGCATGTTGTGGGTAACGATGACCACCGTGTAGTTCTTCTTCAGTTCACTCATCAGCTCCTCCACCTTCATGGTGGAGCCGGGGTCCAATGCGCTGGTAGGCTCGTCCATCAGCAGCACTTCGGGCTTCACCGCCAGTGCGCGTGCGATGCACAGACGCTGCTGCTGTCCGCCGGAAAGGCCCAGCGCGCTCTTTTTCAGGCGGTCCTTCACCTCGTCCCACAGGGCCGCGCCCCGCAGCGAGCTTTCCACCAGCTCGTCCAGCTCAGCCTTATTGCGCACGCCGTGCAGCTTGGGGCCGTAGGTGATGTTGTCGTAAATGCTCATGGGGAAGGGATTGGCCTTCTGGAACACCATGCCCACCCGGCGGCGCAGGTCGGTAAGCTGCATTTCCCGGGCAAAAATATCCTCGCCCTTCAGCCGCACATCGCCCTCGATGCGCACATTCGGCACAAGGTCGTTCATGCGGTTGAGGGTCTTTAAAAAGGTGGACTTTCCGCAGCCGGAAGGGCCGATGAGCGCGGTGATCTCCCGCTCGCCCACGTCCAGCGAGATGCCTTTCAGCGCCTTGAAGTCGCCGTACCAGAGGTTCAGGTCTTTTGCCGATATCACCGGCACATTCGTGTTTTCCATAGAATACCTCATTGTTGAATTTAAACGAACCCTCTCAGTCACGCCTGACGGCGTGCCAGCTCCCCCGAAGGGGGAGCTTTTGATCATCTGCCGGTCAGCACCACTCTAGCTCCCCCTTTGGGGGAGCTGGCATTGCGCAGCAATGACTGAGAGGGTTTCTTCTCTTTTTACTGTTTCTGTTTCAGCTTAGTCTTTGCCAGCCGCGCCGCAAGGTTGATGGCCAGCACCAGCACCAGCAGCACCGCACCGATGCCCCATGCGGAAGCAAAATCGCCGTCCTCAAAGGCACGCAGGTACAGCAGCACCGACAGGGTTGCACCGTTGGAGGTGTAGGCTTTGGCCACGCCCTTGGCAATGACCTCTGCGGCACCGGCGGTGAAAAGCAGGGCGGCACTTTCGCCCACGATGCGGCCCACAGCCAGAATGCAGCCGGTCACGATGCCGTCGATGCTGCAGGGCAGCACGATGGTGCGGATGATGTGCCACTTGCCTGCACCCAAGCCCATGGCGCCCTCCCGGTAGCCTGCGGCACCGTCTTGAGGGATTCCTGCGTGGTGCGGATGATGGTGGGCAGGTTCATGACCACCAGCGTGAGTGAACCGGACAGCAGACAGGTCTGGAAGCCCAGCGCCTGACTGAACACCAGCATACCCACCAGACCGTAGATGATGCTGGGGATGCCCGCCAGCGTTTCGTTGGTGAACTCGATGACCTCGATGAGCCGCCGGTTGGAGGCGTACTCGGTCAGGTAGACCGCCGCGCCTACGCCCAGCGGCAGTACGATCAGCAATGTCAGTACAATGACATACAGTGTGTTGAGGATGGCAGGCAGGATGCCGTCGGTCTTTTTCAACACACTGGCAGTGGTAGAAAGGAACTTCCAGCTGATGTGGGGGATGCCCCGCACCAGCACCATGCCGATGATACCGGCCACCAGAACCATCACCAGAACGGCGCTGGCCCAGACCAGTGCGGTCATGACCCGGTTCCACATCTGACGGGAAGGCGAAAGGCCCTTATTCATCCCGGCTTCCTCCCTTCAGCACAACGTTCAGCACAACATTGATGATCATGATAAAGACGAACAGCACCAGCGCGATGCTGAACAGCGCCTGCCGCTGCAGACCGCCGGCATAGCTCATCTCCTTGGCGATGGCGGTGGTCAGGAAGGTGACGCTGCGGAAGGGACTGTCCGGCATGTTGGGGCTGTTGCCTGCCACCATCATCACCGCCATGGCCTCACCGATGGCACGGCCGATGCCCAGCACAATGCCTGCGGCAATGCCGCTTTTGGCTGCCGGAATGCTGATCTTGAACCATGTTTCAGTGTCGGTGGCACCCAGTGCCAGACTGCCCTGCTCATACTCCGGCGGCACGGCGTTCAGTGCCGTGACCGACACGGACACGATGCTGGGCAAAATCATGATGGAAAGCACCACGATGGCGCTCAGCAGGCAGGCACCGGAAGCCTTTCCGAAGGTCTTTGCCACGGCGGGCACCAGCACCTGCATGCCCAGCAGGCCGAACACCACGCTGGGGATGCCGGACAGCAGCTCGATGGCGGTGACCACCACAGTGCGCAGCTTGGGGTCGGCGGCCTTGGAGAGGAACACCGCCGTCAGCAGGCCGATGGGCACACCGATGATGGCAGCGCCAGCGTGCCGTAGATGCTGGAAAGGATAAAGGGCAGGATGCCGAACAGCGGCTGGGCTGCGTGGAGGCCCACTTTGTGCCGAACAGGAATTGGAACAGGCCGATCTTGTGGATGGCCGGCACGCCGGAGATCACCATGTATACCGAAATGAGCACCACGCAGCCCACAGCCAGCATACCGCACAGGAAGAAGATGAAGTTCATCACCGCTTCCAGCCATTCGGCGGGGGTGCGGGGCAACCGCACCCGGCTCAGATAGGATTTTTTGTTCATAGCTGAAATCCTTTATAAAAGCCGCGTCGGCCCGCAGAAACGGCAGCCCGACGCGGCAGTTTTCTTGTTCAGATGCGGGGCAGGCGGTTCACCGGGGAGCTTTCCCAGGCAAACCACCCGGTAATTACTCGTTCACCGGCACAGCGCCTGCGGTGCGGATGAGGTCGGCAGCGTCCTTGCTGGTGGCAAAGTCCACAAAGGCCTGTGCCTGCTCAGACAGGGTCACGCTCTTGTTGGTGACAAACACGAAGGGACGCTGGATCTTGTAGCTGCCGTCCTTCACGGTGTCCTCGCTGCACTCCACACCCTCACGGTGACCATGGCAACAGTGTCGCCCACAGCGGACAGGGAAGCGTAGCCGACAGCCAGAGGGTTGGCCTCCACAGCGCTGATGACAGCGCCGGTAGCGGTCAGCTCCTGTGCGTACTTGCAGCTGTCCTTCACGTCCACGATGCTCTCAAAGCCATCGCGGGTGCGGAACCAGCCTCGCGGCCCACCAGAACGATCTCGCCGTCGTCGCCGCCCACATCCTTCCAGTTGGTGATTTCGCCGGTGAACATCTGCTTCAGCTGGTCCACGGTCAGGTCTGCCACCTTGCTGGCCTTGTTGACAACGATGGCGATGCCGTCCAGCGCCACGGTGGTGCCGTCCACGTCGTTCTTCTCGTCGTCCTTCAGGGCGCGGGAGGACAGGCCGATGTCCAGCGTCTTATCGGTAGCACCGGTGATGCCTGCGCCGGAACCGGTGGGGTCGTAGCTGACGGTGACACCCGGCTCCACCTCGGCAAAGCCTCGGTCAGGGCAGCGATGACGTTCTTCATAGAGGTAGAACCGCCGGTAGCCACATTGCCGGACAGGGTGCCTGCAGCGGTCTCAGCAGCGGCAGAAGAAGAGGTGGACTCCGCAGCAGAGGATGCCACAGTGGAAGAGGCTGCACCGCCGCAGGCGGTCAGAGCCATCGCTGCAGCAGCAGCGCCGCAGACAGTGATAAACGAACGACGAGTGATCTTTTTCATAACCTTTTTCCTCCAATAAATGCCGAAATGCATTTCCGGCCGATGTTTTCTTGTTTCTCTGTATTTTCCTTGGGAACGGCCTTATTGTACCGCACCGCCGTGTGCGCTGCGACCATGTACGCGCAAAATGGAGGTAAAGCTTTTGCACAGGCTCCGGCGGCAGTGTCAACTTATGGTAAAGCCGGGCAGAAAAACATGCCGCTTTTCTTTACATGGAGAGAAAAACTGCCCAAAAAGCCTTTTCCGCCGCTGGGCAGAACGACAAAAAGCCCCGGGCACTCTTTCAAAGAATGCTCGGGGCAAAAGGGTCTGCGGGTCAAACCGTGGTAAGGGAAGGCAGGGTCTTGGTGGCTGCATAGCCGCCATTCTTCTTGACAAGGAACAGCGTCTCGCTGATGCCGTTGATGACGATCTTCAGCACCGCAGGCTGACCATTCCGGTAAGCTTCCTTGATTTCTGCATCGGGGAAGTTCAGCCTCAGATCTTTTTCCTCTGTGGCAAAGGCTTACCCAACAGCGTGTCGGAGACAAAAAAAGTCCCGGCGGGGGATACCTGCTTCAGCTTTGCTTCGCCCACGAAAGCTTGGAACATGTCGCCGTACTGTCCGCCCTGCCAGCTGCCGCCGCCGGCGTCATAGCGCAGTCTCACCTTGCCGGTGATGGCACCCTTGTCCGTGCCGGATTCCGTGCCCAGATCCACATCCAGACCAAAGACCTTCACGGTGAAGGGTCCGATCTGGACCTCGTCGTCTGCCAGCTGACCGCTGCCGCCGCAGCCGGTCAGCACGCCGGACAAAGAGATTGCTGCAGCCGCAGCTGCTGCGCTCTTCATAAAGGTACGCCGGGTCATTTTTTCTGCCATAATATTGCCCTCCTCTAAAAGCGTTTTTCTGTGTTTTTAGCGTACCACTTTTTGGGAGTCTGTCAACAAAAATATGGCAAAAAGGCGCTCTGTACACATAATTTGCACAGAGCGCCTTCTGCTCAGCAGTATTTTGTTCCGTCCGGGCAGTAGAACTGCACGTACTTCTGCCACTCGGTCTCGCTGATGGTGCGGCGGTAGCAGTCCACCAGGCATCCACGGCCTGCCGGTCCGCAAAGGTACCGGCACCCGGGCAGTCCAGCACCAGAATGCGGAACCATGCATCAAACAGGTGCTCGGTGAAGCCGGTGTCCCGCGCGCCGCACCGGGAGTAAAAGCCCAGCCGCCGCACAGCCATAGCTTCGTCCTCTGCCTTATCCGGGCATTCGGCCTCAATGAGGATGGCCTGCGCACCGCGCTCGTGCTGCGGCAGGTCGGCCAGCAGCTGCGCGCCCAGCCCTGCAGCACGGTATTCCGGCAGCACGGCAAAGTAATCCAGCTGGCTCACCCTGCTGCCTGCCGGGCGCACCATGAGCAGGTACGCCGCCAGTGTTTCGCCGTCAAACACGCCCCATGTGTGGGCGGTGCCGTCCGCTTCGCTGTTCAGGATCATGCTCAGGGGCTTTAGCTCCGTGGGCGGAAAGTCCCGCCGCATTTCGTCCAGATAGACCCGCGTCAGTTCTTTTTCGTTCAGTTTCCGCCAGCTGTACACTTTGCTCATGGTTTTTCCTCCCGTATCTGCCGTTTGAACCAGTATAGCACACTCCGCGCGGGAACGCAAAAAGCCGCCGGGAGCGGCAGGCTCTGCCCTTCTCCCGGCGGCTTTTATGGGAATGCAGGAGCAACCAGTCTCCCGCACAAACTCCGTTCAGAATGCTGTGTGCGTTACAGCATCTTCTTCAGCTCGTCGTACACGAACTGAACCTTGGTGCCGATGATCACCTGGCAAGCGTTCTTGCTGGGGCGGATGACACCGGCAGCACCAGCGGCCTTGACAGCCTTCTCGTCCACCTTGGCGTTATCCTTGACCTCAAAGCGCAGACGGGTTGCGCAGTAACCAACTTCCTTCACGTTCTCCTTGCCGCCGACAGCAGCCAGAACAGCGGAAGCGACTTCGGTATAGTTGTTGTTTGCCAGAACGACCTTCTTCTCGGCCTCTTCGTCCTCGTCCTCACGGCCGGGGGTCTTCAGGTCGAACTTGGTGATGGCAAAGTAGAACACTGCGTAGAACACCACGAAGGCTGCGATGCCCAGAGGAATGATCATCCAGGTCTTGGCAGCTGCGGGCAGGGAAGCAGAGAACACCAGGTCGGTAGCACCTGCAGAGAAGCAGAAGCCGGCACGGAAACCGGAGTAGTAGGTGATGATGGTGAAGATGCCGTACAGAGCAGCGTACACAACGTACAGGGGGAAGCACAGGAACATGAAGCCGAACTCGAAGGGCTCGGTAACGCCGCAGACGAAGGCGCAGATTGCAGCGGACAGAACCAAGCCGATGGCAGCCTTCTTGTTCTTAGCGGTCTTGACCATAGCCAGAGCAGCGCCCAGGACACCGAACATCATGCAGGGGAAGAAGCCGGACATGTACATACCAAGGCTCCAGCCCACATCAGCAGAGGTCTCGCCAGCCCAGAAGTGGCTCAGGTCGCCCAGACCGATGGTGTCGAACCAGAACACGTTGTTCAGAGCGTGGTGCAGGCCGGTGGGGATGAGCAGACGGTTCAGGAAGGCGTAGATGCCGGCGCCGATGCCGTTCATGCCAGCGATGCCGTTGCCGATTGCGACCAGAGCGTCGAAGATGACGGGCCAGACGAACAGCAGAACAACGGACACCAGAATGGAGATCAGACCGGTAGCGATTGCAACGAAGCGCTTGCCGGAGAAGAATGCCAGCCAGTCAGGCAGCTGGATATCCTTGAACTTGTTGTAGCAGGCAGCGCCACAACAGCGGCCAGAATGCCGATGAAGGAGTTGCCGGCGACCTTCTGGAAGGCGATGTAGGTAGCAGTGCCTTCTTCCAGGTGACGGACCATGCCGACCACACCGGGGTTCAGCAGCTGCTGCATCATCAGGAAGCTGACCAGACCGGCCAGACCTGCGGTGCCGTCGTTGTCTGCAAGGCCGACAGCGGCACCAATGGCAAACAGCCATGCCATGTTATCGATCAGAGCGCCGCCTGCCTTGACCAGCAGGAAGCCAACGGTATATGCTGCGCCGGAGGTTGCTGCACCGGGAACGCCCATAACGCCCGGAGCAAGGGCATAACCAAGACCCATCAGGATGCCGCAGATCGGCAGGACCGCGACGGGAAGCATCAAAGCTTTGCCCAGTTTCTGGAGATACTTCATCATAAAGCACATTCCTCCTTAAGAAATGTTTGTGTTTACAGACGCCTCTGGTTGCAGGCCGTCCATAATTCCGTAATAGAATAGTAACATATTTCCGCAAAAAAAGAAAGTCCCTTTCGCCTTTTTTCTATCAAAATGCATCAAAAGTCCTCATTTGGCAGTTTTTCAGTCGATAATTTTTAGTTTTTCCGCACAAGGGTCGTCTTTGTGTTGAAATTCTTTTCTTTTTACGTACATTTTGCCCAAAGGCTTGCATCCCACAGCCGAATCGGTACTATACTATTATAAAGAACATGCGCCCTCTCAGGCCGCTTCGCGTCCAGCTCTCCCAAAGGGAGAGCCCTTGGCAAAACCGCAAACTTTGCATGGACTGCCAAAGCTCCCACTTGGGGGAGGTGGCATTGCGCAAGCAATGACGGAGAGGGCGAGGATGCAAAATAAAAGGAGACAGCATTATGGAATGGACTGATATCCGCCTGACCGTGGCCAAGGCCGATGCCGACAACGCCGAAGCCGTTGCCACCATGATCGCCGAGGGCGGCATCTATATCGAAGACTACAGCGACATCGAGCAGCAGGTGGCCGAGATCGCCCATGTGGATCTGATCGAGCAGGAGCTGCTGGACAAGCCCCGCGATACCGTTATCATCCATATGTATCTGGAGCCGGGCGCTTCCCCCGTGGAAACGCTGGCCCTCATTGCCGCCCGCATGGAAGCTGCAAACATCGCCTACACCGTAGAGACCGAGGGCGTGGAGCAGGAGGACTGGCAGAACGGCTGGCGCAAGTATTATCACCCCCTGGAAATCGGCAAACGGCTGGCCGTGGTGCCCTCGTGGCAGCAGTACGACACTGACCGGGTGAAGCTGATCCTTGACCCGGGCCTTGCCTTCGGCACCGGCGGCCACGAGACCACCAGCCTGTGCATGGAAGCGCTGGACGAGCGGGTGACCGGCGGCGAGCGGGTGCTGGACATCGGCACCGGCAGCGGCATCCTTGCCATTGCGGCGCTGAAGCTGGGCGCTGCCGTGGCCGAGGGCGTGGACATCGACCCTGTGGCCGTGCGCACCGCAGGCGAGAACGCCGCGTTGAACGGCGTGCAGGACAAGCTGACCGTGCTGGTGGGCGACCTTTCCGATAAGGCCAGCGGCAAATACGACATCATCACGGCCAACATCGTGGCCAACGCCATCCTGTCTCTGGCCCCCGCCGTGCCGGGCCTGATGGCGGAGGGTGCCACCTTTATTGCCAGCGGCATCATCGACAGCCGCAAGGACGAAGTGATCGCCGGGCTGGAAAAGGCCGGCCTTGCCGTTGTGGAAGTGAAGGAGAAGCGCGGCTGGGAGTGCATCGTCTGCAAGAAAGCGTAAGGAGATTTTATGCCGCACCGTTATTTTACCACCGAGATCTCTGACGGCACCGCCACCCTGCGCGGGGCCGATGCCCACCATCTTGCCCGCGTGATGCGCGCAAGGCTGGGCGATACTGTCATTCTATGCGACGGCAATGCCGTGGAATACACCGCCACCATCACCGGCTTTGGCGATGAGTGTGTGGAGTTCCGGGTGGAGCCGGGCTATCCCAGCGCCGCCGAACCCAGCGTGGAGGTCACTCTGCTGGCCGGTTACCCCAAGCAGGACAAGCTGGAGCAGATCATCAAGCACGGCGTGGAGCTGGGCGCAGCCACATCGTGCCCTTCTTCAGCCGGTATTGCGTGGCGGCGCCCAAAAAAGAGGAGCAGAAGAACGAGCGCTACAACCGCATTGCGGTGGAAGCCGCCAAGCAGTGCGGCCGGGGCATTCTGCCGGATGTGGCCCTGCCGCTGGCAAACTTCGGGGCCGTGTGCCGCACCTTTGCACAGTACGACCTTGTGCTGTTCTGCTACGAGTGCGGCGGCGCGCCCCTGCGCGACCTGCTGGCCGCAGCAAAGCCCGCCGATGGTGAAAAACTGAAAATCGCCATCGTGACTGGTGCCGAGGGCGGCTTTGCCGCCGAGGAAGCCGAGATGGCCGCAAAGGCCGGTGCCAGAACGGTGGGCCTTGGCCCCCGCATCCTGCGGTGCGAGACCGCCCCGCTGGCCGTGCTTGCGTCCGTCATGACCCTGACGGGAAATCTGGAATAATGCTTTGTGCTGCCAGTACATCACCCAGCGATGATAAGGACATCTACGTGCAGGATGAGCGGGGCGACATCAATCAGCGTGAGGATCCCAACATCGTCCTGACCACCAAAGACGAGACCACCGGCAAAACCAAGACCACTTCCAACACCGTCACCATTACCGCCGAAGACGGCAACACTGCCAATGTGACCCTGCAGGATGTGCACATTCAGCCAGACTCCAAGGGGAGTTCTGACCCCGCACCCATCGAGATCAAGGGCAACGGCAACACTAACCTTGAGCTGAACGGCGATAACATCGTTCTCAGCGGCATGTTCCTGCTGGCCGCAGGCTTTGTGCTGGACCGCAAGAACCGCCGCATGAACTGAGGAACCATTTTTAAAAGCCATCTCCTCCTGCTGTGCATTCCGCAAGCTGCACGGCAGGTTTCCCAAACAAAGGGGGCTGCTGCACACATCCATGCGTGCAGCAGCCCCTGTTTTTATTTGATCTCTGCTTCCAGCAGAGCTTTCTTCACGTTCAAAAGGTTCTGCGGGCTCACCGAGAAGCTGCGCAGGCCCAACTGCAAGTACTGCACCGTGTTGGCCGGGTTGCCCACCGCAAGGCCGCAGATGGTCACCGGCACATTGCGCACCTTTGCGGCATCCAGCACCATAGTGATGAGCTTTTTCATGGCCTTGCTGGCCGGGCGGTAGTAGTGCTCGGCGCTGGCAAGCTCCCGGTCTGCCGCGTGGGTGTACTGGGTCAGGTCGTTGGTGCCGACCACAAGAAAATCAACCCCGTGCTCTACAAATTCCTCAGCGGTCAGGCAGGCAGCGGGTACGCTGAGCATCACGCCGAACTTTGTATCTTCGTTGAACGCCACGCCGCGCTCCCGCAGGTGCTCGCGGCAGCGCTCCACCACACGCATGGCTGCGTCCCAGTCCTCCACATTCGTCACCATGGGGAACATCACCCGCAGCGGGCCGCGGGCGGCGGCGCGCAGCAGCGCACAGAGCTGCGTCTCGACTGGTGGGGCTGGCGCAGACTGTTGCGGATGCCCCGCAGGCCAAGCTTGGAAGACTGCAGGCCTGATAGCGTCGGAAATGGTGCGGTCTGAGCCAAAGTCGAAGGTGCGCACCGTTACCGGGCAGCCCTTGGCGGCAGCAAGACAGGAGCAGTAGAAGAAATACTGTTCCTGCTCGTCCAGAATGCGGCCCGGCAGCATCATGTAGCCGGTGCGCAGCAGGCCCACGCCCTGTGCACCGGACTGCATGGCCGTGTCGATGTCCTCCGGCCCAAAGCAGTTGGCCAGCAGCTCAAAGGGCTGGCCGTCCTTTGTCCTGCTGGGCAGAGCATGCAGCTGCCCCATCTCTTCGTTCTCCCGCTGCAGCTCGCAGATGCGGGTCTCGGCCTGCTGGCGGGCGGCAGCGTCCGGGTCCAGCGTGCACTGCCCCCGGTGGCATCCAGAATCACGGTGCGGCCGTCGCAGTCGTCCAGAAAATCCCGGCCCACCTGCACGATGCCCGGGATATTCATTGCCCGGGCAATGATGGCCGCGTGGCTCTGGCCGCTGCCCTCTGCCGTGATGATGCCTAAAATCATGCCGGAGGGCACGCTGAACAGGTCGGTGGGCATCAGCCGCTCTGCGGCAAGGATCACCGGGTGATCCAGCGCCAGCCACATGCGGGGGCGGTTGGTGATGATGTTGATGACCCGGCGGCTTGCGTCGAGGATATCCACACTGCGCAGCTGCATGTAAGGGTTGTCCTTCATGTTGGCCAGCTGGTCGGCGTAGCGCTGGCCCACCTGATTCATAGCCGCTGCCGCGCCAATGCCTGCATTGATGCAGAAGCGCACCTCGTTCATCATGCCCTCATCGTCCAGCATCATGCTCTGGAACTGGAAGATGGCCTGCTCGCTGGGCGCAGCGCGGTCTGCCATGGATTCCAGCTCGTCCTGCGCCGTGCGGATGGCATCGGTGAGCAGCTGCAGTTCCCGGGACGGTTTAAAGGGGCCCACGGTCGTGGTCTCCACATGGTGCTCCAGACGGCTCACCTGCCCCAGCACAAGGCCGGGAGAAGCGCAGGAACCTTTATACACTTTCATGTTCGGTCACCTCCGGCAAAAGCTCGGCTTCCGGCGTGGTCAGGGTGCGCCAGACCAGCGCCTGCAAAAAGGTATTGGGCAGCAGCGCGGCCAGTGCGGCCCGCGCCGCATCGGCACTGCCCTCAAACAGCGGTGCAAAGCTCTGCATCCGTGCCTGATCGCACTTTGCAAGGAATGCATCGCACAAAGTATGGGTGGTGTAGTAATGGGCCGGATCCACACCAGCATCTTCCGCGGCGGCTTCCAGCGGGGCAAGGTCGGCATCCTTCATCTTGGCCAGCAGCAGGGCCGCATCCGCCGTCAGGGTGACCGGGTATTTCTCCCGCACGGCCTTTTGCACCCGCTCAAATTTTGCGTGGAACGCAGCAGCGTCCGTGCAGCTCTGGGCATCACAGGAGACAGCATAGGCACACCCCCGCAGATATCCCATAGCGCGGCGGGTATCATAGTAGCCCAGCTCGATGTTGCGGCGGGCGGTGTCGGGGTCAAAGTGCAGGATATCGCCCAGCTCCCAGTAGCTGCGCACCATCACGGTGGGCAGGCCGGTGAGGTTGGGGCGGGTGATGCCCACGCCTTCCAGATCGACGCACACCAGTTCATCCGCGCCCATGCGTTTGGCAAGACCGGTGGGCATGTTGTCGCTGTAGCCGCCATCCAGAAACTTGACCCCGTCGATCTCCCGCGCACGCAGCGCCGGGAAGCAGGCAGCGGAGGCCATCAGGTAGTCCTTGACCTTTCCTGCCGGGATCTCGTCCAGCGTCAGCTCCCGGGGCTTTAAGCCCCGCTGCTCCACCGTGACAAGGCCGAAGCGGATGGGAGCCGCGCGCAGGGCATCCTCGTCCAGCACCCGCTCCACGATCTCTTCCAGCGGGGTCACATCCATGCCGCCGGCTTTCACCACGCTGCGCAGGAACTGGTGCAGGGCCGAAAGGTCGGCATCCTCCTCCGGCAGCTCCATCACATCCTTGCTGCGGATGGCCAGCCACATATCGCGGGCCGTCTCGTACTGGTCCAGCACGAACATGGCACCGTTCAGGCTGCCAACGCTGGTGCCGGTAATGATCTGCGGGTGCCAGTCCAGCTCCATCAGCGCGCGCCACACACCCACCTGATAGCTGCCCCTGCTCCGCCGCCCGCCAGCACCAGAGCTTTGCACGGAGCACTGCGTTCATCCATTGCATCCGCCTCCTTTGATCGTTTCCGGTTTTGTTCAGATTATAGCATATTTCCAGAGAAATTTCTTCCGTTTTTTGTAATTGATGCCTTTCTCCCGGCAAAGAAACATGGTATACTTGTCAGGATTTCAAAAGGAGGCATTCTCATGCACTGCAAGCAATGGATCTTTGATATGGACGGCACCCTGACCGACAGCATGACCGTGGTGTGGGAGGGTGCCCCCGACGCACTGCTGCGCCGCTATGGCCGCACCCCGCGGGGGGATCTGCGCGCCACACTGCTGAACATGGGAATGCAGGAGGGCGCACAGTATCTGATCCGGGAGTACGGCCTGCCGCTGACTGAGGAAAGCTATTTTTCCGTGATGCGCGAGGTGATCGCCGAATTGTACGAGACCGTGGAGCTGAAACCCGGCGTGCGCACGATGCTGGCAAAGCTGCAGGCCGAGGGCGCACGCATGTGCATCTGCTCCAACACCTGGCCGAACAGTGCCGCACCGTGCTTACCCGGCTTGGCATCGCGCAGTATTTCTCCTTCATCGTGGAAGCGCGGGGCGTGCTGCACAAAAGCCACCCGGAGGTGTTCTTTGAGTGCATGAGCCGTCTGGGCGGTGCAGATCCCGCCGCCTGCGCCGTGTGCGAGGATGCCGTATACGCCGCCGCCACCGCCCACAAGGCCGGGTATTACGTCATTGGCATCGCAGACCGCACCTCTGCCGCCGACGAGCTGGAGATGCGCCGCATCTGCAGCCAGTTCGTGCCCCGGTGGGATGCGCTGGACTGGACACGTGTGTAAGAAAAAAGGGCCGCAGCGTGCGGTTCTTTTCTTTATCTGATCCTTCTTTGCTCTTGCATTTTGTGCGCAAGAAGAGTATGATATTATAAATAGGACTGCCCCAAGGGGGAAGTGTCCTTATTTGTGAGAATACACTCTGTGATTTTTAATATAAAGGTATAATATCCGTAAAGAGGAGACCTTCCGTCATGAACAACCCACTCGTCAGCATTATCGTGCCTGTGTACAACGTGCAGAATAGTGTTGCCCGCTGTCTGGAGAGCATTTGTGCCCAGACATGGAAGGATATCGAGGTCATTCTGGTCAACGACGGGTCCCGGGACGAAAGCTTTTCCATCTGTGAGCAATTCCGTGAAAAGGACCCCCGCATCGTTCTGGTGGACAAATCCAATTCCGGTGTGTCGGAGACCCGCAACTGCGGCATGTCCCTTGCAAGGGGCAAGTATGTGCAGTTTGTGGACAGCGACGATTATCTCGACCCTGATTTTACCGAGCGGCTGGTGACTGCTGCCGAAGCGAACAACGCCGATCTGGTCATTGCACCTTACTGGATGGTGATTCCCGCCAACTCTTCCAAGGCCACGCAGGCACTGGAAAACCTGCAGGAGAACCTTGCATCGATGCCGAGAAAAAGCCTGATGATATCCGTGAATACGGCTTCCTGCCCGAGGGCATCTACGACCGCGATACCTTTGCCCTGCGCCTGATGGAGAAGCCCGCATCCTTCTTCTACAGCGTGCTGTGGAACAAGCTCTACCGCCGGGATATTCTGGCAGACCATCATCTTCAGTTCACCAGCGAGGTGCGCTGGGCCGAAGACCTGGTTTTCAACCTGGAATACATTTTGTACGCCAATGTTTTCGTATCCATTTCCAAAGCGGGCTACCACTATGTGCAGAACCCCCAGAGCATCTGCCACACCCAGATCAATCTGGCTTCCATCGTGCAGAACAAACTGCAGGTGTTCCGCTATTACAAGGAGCTGTACACAAAGCTGGGCCTGTACGATCAGGTGCAGCCGCAGCTGTATAAATTCCTGACCGCGTTCTCCGAGAACGCCTATCCCTCCGGTTCTCCCCAGAAGATCATCATGGACATGGCCAACCGCTGGGGCTTTGGTGTTCTGGATGCTTCCGACAAGGAAAAGAAACACAAAACCGAACCCGATGCCTGATCTCCGGGCACGAAAAAAGAGCCGTGAAAGCGGCTCTTTTGTTTACCCTTTTACCGGTCGATCCAGCTGCGGAAGGCTTCGCGCACTGCACCCTCCCGTCCGCGCGGGATGGGGATGCGCGCACCGCTGCACATCTGCAGCTCGCCCGCCGTCAGCAGCTGTGCCGCCGCCAGATTGACCACATAGGAGCGGTGCGGCTGCAAAAAAACGCCCGTCTTCCAGCAGCGGCTTTGCTACCTCGGCAAAGGACACCCGCAGCGAAAGGGACACCACATCCTCGCCGCTGAGCAGATGGAAG
>ENA-OQEX01000023-OQEX01000023.1-human-gut-metagenome-genome-assembly--contig:-NODE-23-length-78496-cov-12.709426_pt1 | contig 78496 bp, 75 predicted proteins | sample MGYA00242802_ERZ504649 | MGnify/ENA primary metagenome ERZ504649 (study PRJEB26092, sample SAMD00036194) | human gut metagenome | host: Homo sapiens | study: EMG produced TPA metagenomics assembly of...
TCTATGTATCGCTCAGCTTTGAGCCATCCGGCGGGCCTTCCGCCGTCTGCCCTCACGATTTCCGGTTGTTCTCCTTCGATTGAACCGTAATGCGAAAGCCTTTTCTCAGTATATGGTTTTCTCCAGATTTTGCAAAATCGCTTTCGCACATCAAAATGCAAAGGTATTCACGTCGATAAAACCGTTATAAATAAACGATTCTTAGCATTCTAAGAATCGTTTATGACAGCAAAAATGACGTGAGATGCAGAAAATGCGAAAGAAAAATGTGTTTATTTTCGCAAATGCGAAAGTTTCGCATTTGCAAGTGAAAATGTCAGCAATCGGCTACATAAAGCCGTTTTGTCCACTTTTTGACACGATGCGAAAACTTTCGCAGTTTTGTCGTATAATATTACGCAATACAAGGGCGGCGAAGCGCGTCGACGCGCAGCCAACGTTTTCGCCACACCGTAAAAAGGGGGAAACATCATGGCAACTGCAGATACTCACTCAACAGCAAGGCTTGAAGATGTAGCAGCGCTGGCCAACGTGTCTTTGGCAACGGCTTCAAAGGCGCTGCATGGCAAACCGCGCGTCAGTGAAGACACCCGCGAGCGCGTGATGGAGGCAGCGCGGCAACTCAACTATTCCCCGAACAAGCTGGCGCAATCGTTGGCAAGCGGCAGAAGCGGAACCATCGGTTTGGTCACTTCCGATCTGCAAGGCCGTTTCTCCACGCCTATTCTTATTGGCGCCGAAAACGAGCTGCGCGCACAATCGACATCGGTACTACTCGCCAATGCTCGCGGTGACGATGCGCTGGAACGCAGCCATGTAGAGAAACTGCTGTCGCTGAAAGTGGACGGCCTGCTGATTGTGCAGTGCGAGACGAATCCGCGCCCGTCGCTGGGGCGTGATTGGGGCGTGCCGCTGGTGTATGTGTATGGTCCTTCCACCGATATCAACGATTGTTCGGTGACGTGTGACAATGTGGACGCCGGGCGCATGGCCGTGAATCATTTGATTTCGTGCGGACGCAACCGTATCGCCATTATTGGCGGCGATGAAACGTATACGGCCTCCACCGACCGCACCAAGGGCGCGTTGGAAGCGTTGGCCGAGGTTGGTTTGGAACCGGCTGGCCCGATTCGCTATGGCCGTTGGGACGAGAATTGGGGGCGTGCCGCCACCAGACTGCTGCTCGACCAAGGCGTGAAGTTCGACGCGTGGTATGCCAGAGCGATCAGCTGGCACGAGGATGCATTGACGCGTTGAAGTCACAGCATCTACGCATTCCTGAGGATGTGGCGGTGATCGGCCACGATAATTGGGACGTGCTCACCAAAAGCTCCCGCCCGCCGCTGACCAGCATCGACAATGAAACGGAACTCATCGGCCGCAAAGCTGCCCGCTACCTGATGGACGCCATCAACGGCCAGCCCCACCACGGCACGGAATACCTCCCCTGCCGCCTCATCCAACGCGAATCCACCCTCCCCCTAGACTAGCGTCATCGCTTTTTGTTGGAACGTCCCTTGAAGTAAATGTCGAACACGATCCAGACGGACAAAACGAACGCGATCACATAGCCGAGGAAACCGACGATCGGAATGCCGAAAATCACCGGTTTGATGCCCGCATAGTACACGATCGACGAGCCGATGAACAATCCGACGACGATCAGCGCCATCGTAAGCCTGTTCACCATGTTGGCAAGCAGATGGATCGGTTCCTGCGAGCCGACCATCTCCATATTCACGCGCAACTGGCCGCGCGTAAGCATACGGGAGGCCACTTTCAGCTCATTGGCGGCAGCGAGCAGGCTGTGCAGCGCCTGATGACCTTCGATAACCAGCGATTTCGCCTCATCCTTGGCGAAATCCTTCTTCGACGTGCTTGCGGCGATATGGTCGGAGATGATCTGAATCATATTCACGTCTGGAATGAACTCGTCGAGCAGGCCTTCCAAAGTGACCAGCGCACGCCCGACCGTGGTGACGGTGCTCGGCACTTCAATGCCGTGTCGTTGCGCCATTTGCGTCAATGCGGTGAGCATGGCGGCGATATCCAGCTCGGCCAAATCCACTGTGCCGAATTCCTTGACGATCACGTCCAAGTCGGCCAATAACGCCGGATAATCCTCCGGATCGGCTCGGCACCGGCGAAACGCAGCAGACCGTCGGCAAGCGCGGGCGAATCCTGTTTGGCGACCGCGAAAATCATGTCTTTCAAGACGGAACGGGTTTTGGCATTAAGCGGCCCGTCATGCCTAGGTCGAGCAGCACGATCTGCCCGCCGCGCACCATGATGTTGCCCGGGTGCGGATCCGCGTGGAAGAAGCCTTCGTCAAGCACTTGCGTGGCGTAATTGTCGACCAGTTTGGTGCCGATTTCCTTCAGATCGTAGCCCGCTTCGATGAGCTCATCAGGATGCGAGACGGAAATGCCTTCGACGTAGTCCATGACCACCACGTGTTCGGTGCACAGGTCGGAGTATGGCTTCGGGCAGTCCATGTATTTGTAGTGTTCGCAGAATCGTTTGAATTCCGCCAGATTTCGCGCTTCGATCATGAAGTCGGTTTCGGCTTCGAAGGTGTCCCACAGTTCTTCGACCACGCCGGAGAGATCGACCACTTGGGCGCTGGGCATGGTTTTGGCGGCTATTCGTGCGATGGTGCGCATGATGGACACATCCTGTGCCATGGTTTCGCGCACGCCCGGGCGTTGCACTTTGACGGCCACATCTTCTCCGGTAGTGAGTTTCGCACGATGCACTTGCGCGAGGCTTGCCGATCCGAGCGGTGTGGCGTCGATATGGTCGAAGATTTCGCCTGCCGGGCGTCCGTATTCGTCTTCCAGCACTTGCAGGACGGTGCCGTACGGCATGGGGTCGGCGTCGGCGCGCAGTTTGGCGAGTTCGTCGCAGAACGATTGGGGCAGGATTTCGGAGCGCATGGATAGGATCTGCCCGACTTTCACGAAAGTTGGGCCAAGCGCTTCGAACATGAGCCGCATTTTGACGGGGGTCAGGCCGTGCACAATGTCGAATTGGTTGACAATTTGCGCGATTTGCGCAAGTCGCTTCAGTTTGCCTCGACGAGTCAGGTGGTAGCGCTGCGAGAATGAGTCTTTACGCGGGCCGAACAGTCCGATGGTTTCGGATTGCGTAAAGGTTGCGTCGTTCTGCTTGCCTTGCGATTGCAGGATTCCCGTTTTTCCCGCGGATTTGGCTGCCGTTGCCGCAGCCGCGTCGGACGAGGGGTTCGCCGTCGGATTGATCACCGCGTTGACTCGGTCGGAAAGTGTGACCGGCTCCACGCTTTCGGGTCGGGCCGCATCCGGCTCGATCGGAGAATTCAAAGACATATCGCTGCTCGCAAACGTTGGTCGGATTACGATGAGTGGGATTCATGAGGAGACTTGCGTCCCGCGTATTTCATGCGATTCGCATGTTTCGCACGTTTCTTACGTTCCGCACACGGCCGTTCGCATGTTTCGCAAGTTCCGCATAACAAATCGCCGTCTGAACGTGATGCGACGAGCAGACGGCGATGTGAACGATTGAACGTTACTCGGCTTTGGCTTCAGGTTCGGCTTCCTTGGTTTCCTCTGCAGCCTTGGCTTCAGAGGATTCCTTGACCTCCGCGACCTTGTGCTTGAGTTCGGCGTTGAGGGCCTTGCCCTGTTCGACGGTCAGCTCGCCCTTTTTGACGAGATCGTCAACGATTTCCTGGCTCTTCTCAACCGTGGTCGCCAAAGCGCCAACGCCGGCGAGGAAGACCTTACGCAGGCCGTCACCAAAATCAAAATCAGCCATGATTACCTCCTTAGGTGATGGTGGTACCCACTCTATCGCATTTTCTTCACAAATAACGTCAACGAAACTAGTCAATCGTTACAATTCTGCGGAAGACTCGCTGCCGTATGCTCACAGCGTACGAAAACGCGAAAACTACGAAACAGCGCGAAAACAATCAGCGCGGGCGTGACATGGCCACGCGACGCGCGTTGCTGGCAATCGTGTTGATGCGATCAAGTTCCGCACGCTGCGCTTCCGTCTGCCCTGCAGCGGCCGGATCGAACGAACCATACCGGCGTTCTGCGGCGGTGCGGATCAGAAAATCGGCGATCGCGGGGTTTTTCGGCAGCAGCGAGCCGTGCATGTATGTGCCGATCACATTGTTGACGCGGGCGCCTTCCGTATGATCCTCGCCATTATTGCCGGTGCTATCCGCGTCGACGGTGCCGAGCGGCTGCACGCCTTCGCGCAGGAAGGTTTGGCCGGAATGGTTTTCGTAGCCGATGATGTCACCGAAATCGGCGGAATGCTCGGTCAGATTGCCGATCATGCGCACTTCCTGACCGACCGTGTACGCGCCGATCACGCCGATGCCGTCGAGCCGGGAGCCATCCACCGTTTCGAAATATTCGCCGAACAGCTGGTACAGACCGCAAATCATGAGCATGGGGGTGCCGCCGGCGGCCAGCGATCGCAGCAGGTCGGCGCGTTTGAAGAAGTCGTCGATGATTTTCTTCTGGCCGGTGTCTTGGCCGCCGCCGCCCAGAATCATGTCGACGTGTTCGGGCCACGCGTCGCCCTGATTGTAGGCGTGCACGCGCGGCTCGTAGCCGTATAGGGCGAGACGGCGCTGGATGGTGAGCACGTTGCCGGAGTCGCCGTAGATGTTCATGTCTTTCGGATATAGCGACACGATGTCGATTACCTGGCTCATATCGTCTCCCTCATGCGGTTCATACGTTCTTCATGCGTTTTCATGCGTTGCGCGGATTCGCGCTGTTATTTGCCCACGCCAGCGTCGGCGACTTCGGCGATTTTGCCGAGCGCGGCTCGCGTTTTGAGCATTGCCGTGTATGTGCAGTAAATGTGCTTGGGGGTGCCCGGATTCGCGTTCACGAACGTTGAGACGGCCTCTTCAAGTTCCGTGTTGACGCTATTCACCGGCACCTGATCGTATTCGAGGCGCAACGCCATGTCCCATGCGCGCACGCCCGAAACCATGGCCACACCGGTGTCTCGCAGCGAGGAGAAGTCCACGTCCCACAGCCAGCTCATGTCACGCCCGTCGGCGTATTCGTCGTTGATGGCGATCATGGTGTCGCAGCCTTCAGGGGTGAAGGATGCGAGCGACAGACGGAATCCCATGGGGTTTTTGACGAGCAGCAGCTCCACCGGCGAGCCGTTCACGTCGATGACCTCGCCGCGTCCGAACGCCGGAGTGACTTCGGCTGCCGCGTCGATCATGGCTTGCGTGGTGGAATGCGCGAAGTCGATCATGCGCTGTGAGATTCCCACTTGTCGCAATAGTTCGTCGGTTACGTTCTGCTCGAACGGCAGGAACATTGCTTGCGCATCGGCCACGACCGCTCGCACGACGGCCAGCGCGGCCGCCGCGTTGTACAGGTTGTACACGCCTTCCAGTCTCACACCGGTTTCGTACGTTTCACCGTCGATGCCGAAACTGGCACGATGGTCGCCCACGGCAAGCAAGGTCACGTCAGCTGGTAGCTGTTCCGCAATTGCCGCATCTTCCGATTTTTCTGCATTTTCCCCAGTTTTCGCGATTGCCGAAGCATCGTCAATCTCAATATTTGCGGACGATGCAGTATCGACTGTCGTGCGCATGTCGTCGTCGGACGGGAAGAAGCTGCGCAACGACCCGTCAAGACCGAAATAGCGCACTTCCACACCATCTTCAGTATGTGCGACGTCAGCAAGTCGTGCGATGCGTGGATCCTCACGATTGAGCACTACGGTTCCGGTGGTCGCTTCGACGGCTTTGCTCAGCAGTCGTGCGGTATTGTCGATTTCGCCGAAACGGTCGAGCTGGTCGCGCATCACGTTGAGCAGCAGGCAGTAGTCGGGTTGCACTTGTTTGACGAAATGCACCGCGTACGCTTCGTCGAGTTCCAGTACGGCGATGTCGGCGTCCAGTTTGCCGCCGAGCGAGACTTCGGCCAGCAGCGACGAGACCACGCCGCGGGTGAAATTCGATCCGGTCGGATTGGTGAATACCTTCAATCCCAACGATTCCAGCATGCTTGCCACCATGCGCGTGGTGGTGGTTTTGCCGTTCGTGCCGGATACGAGCACCACGCCAAGCGGTAGCTGCTGCAGGGTGCGTGCGAGGAATTGCGGGTCGATCCGTTCCACGATTTTGCCGGGGAACGCGCTGCCGCCGCCATGTGCCAGGCGGGAGGCCGCACGCACGGCCTTGCCGATCAACGGCGTTGCGAATGAGTTCCACGCCATGCTATACCTCCTGTTGGCTCTGGTAGTCCTGCGGCATATCTTTGAACTTGGAGTATGCGCCAAGGAACGCGAGATTGAACGTCTGCGTCGGACCGTTACGATGCTTCGCCATGATGATATCGGCCTCGCCCGGGCGATCTTCCTTGTCGTAGGCGTCCGGCCTGTGCACGAGGAACACCACGTCGGCGTCCTGTTCGATAGAACCGGATTCGCGCAAATCCGAAAGCTGCGGCTTTTTATCCTGACGCATTTCGGGGCCACGGTTCAGCTGGCTCAGCGCCACCACCGGCACTTCCAATTCCTTGGCAAGCAGCTTCAATGCACGCGAGAAATCAGACACTTCCTGCTGGCGGCTTTCCACGGCCTTGCCGGAAGTCATGAGCTGCAGGTAATCGATCACCACTAATTTCAGATCGTTCGTCTGCTTCAATCGGCGGCATTTCGCACGGATCTCCATCAAACTCATGTTCGGACTATCGTCGATGAATAATGGTGCGTTCTGCAGTTTATCCTGCAGATTATTGAGGATATTCCAACGTTCCTGCGTGATTTCTTCCGCTCGGCGCATGGCTGACAGCGGAATATTCGCTTCCGCCGAAATGATTCGTTGCGCAAGTTCGGTTTTGCTCATTTCCAAGCTGAAGATCACGGACGTCATATTGTGGTGCAGCGCCGCAGCTCGCGCGAAATCAACGCCAAGCGTGGACTTACCCATGGCCGGTCGGCCTGCAACGACGATCATCTGGCCCGGCTGCAGGCCTTGCGTCACGTCGTCGATGTCACGGAATCCGGTTGGCACGCCTTTGGAAACCTCGCCGTTTTGCAGTCGGTCGATTTGGTCGAGGGTGTCGGTGATGACGGTGCCGATCGGCGCGTAATCCTGCCTCACTTTGCCGGTCGACATTTCGTAGACTTCGGCCTGTGCCAGGTTGACGACGTCTTCGGCTTGGGATCCTTCGGCGGTGTAGCCGAGCTGTGCGATTTTGGTGCCGGCTGCGATCACATTGCGCAGGATGGCACGCTGGTGATGATGTCGGCATAGAAGGTTGCGTTGGCTGCGGTCGGCACGGATGCGACGAGGCTGTGCAGATAGTCGGATCCCCCCACTTTTTCGAGGTCGCCGTCTTTGAGCAGCTGGTTGGCCACCAGCACCGCGTCGACGGGCTGCGATGCGGAGAACAGGTTGATGATGGCTTCGTACACGGTTTGGTTGCGCGGCTGGTAGAAGTCGGTGATGTCAATCATCTGCGAGACTTCGCCGATGGCGTCTTTGCTCATGAGCATGCCGCCGAGCACCGCCATTTCGGCGGCGTCGTCATGTGGCGGCACACGGTCGAAGATGGCGTCGCGAATAGCCGTTCCCGACGCGCCGGAAATGCTGCCATTGCCTGAAAAACCGCGGTTTTGCCCTTGATTCAGGCCATTGTTCCAAGAATTGCTCTCCGCCATGCTTCTCCAGCTCTTCGATGTGTGGTGTACCGGGAAAAACCATAATACCTGTGCCACTTCACGAATGATGTTGCGATGAGATTCTGGAGGAATCTCCGCATTGGCAGGATCGGAATCACCCGACACGCGCGAATCGGTTCGCTGTGGATAAGAAAGCCGAAAAAACCCGAGTTATCCACATACTGGGGATAACTATGTGGAAAACATATCGAGTTATCCACCAAATGGGGATAACCAAGTGGACAACTTGGGGACATCTTTCGTACGGGTGCCCATTCCCCCGGTTGTGACTTGCTTAAGTGAACCGAAGGTGATATGTTCCCCACTTTTTCTTAAACGATGGGTTTCCGCCGACGCGGCAGGTACCGCATCGGCAGCCATGTCGCTTTGCCGGGCATTCGCTCACAGCCTACGCGGCCTCACATGTGGTAGCGGGTGGCGTTGTACATGGTTCGGACAAGGGTTTCGCGCCATTTACTCCAGCCGTACTGTTTGGAAATGGTCTCGCCGGCCGTGGCACCCAACGACGAACCGTCAGCACGAGTCAGATCGAACAGCATGTCAAGCAGCAGCGGATCATGATCAAGACGAGAAGCCAACTCGTCACCAACATTAGGATCATTCGGATTCTGACCAGTCGCAAACTCCGACAACGTAAGATGCTCACGCACCAACAACGTGACCCACCAAATAATGTCACGATCAAAACCCATGCGCTTCAACACCATGGACGCATGACGCGCACCCTCCGCCGCATGATCGGCAACCCCCGGACGCTTGCCGACATCATGCAAAATACCAGCCAACAGCAACGCCTGATAATGCCGATCATCATAACGGTTTCCACGAGGTGTTTCACGACCAAGCCGCGTGACCACCTCAACCGAATGACGGTCAATCGTATACCGATGCGCAGCCGAAGCACTCGGGCGATTACGAATCGCCAACCATTCCGGAATCAGCCGACCCGGAATATCGACAAAATCAATCTCCTCCCACACCTGCAACAACGCGGGACCGCTCGCAAGCAAACGCAAGAACAGACTACGCGACTCATCATTCCACGTGCGATCATCGATCGGACACGACTTCAGATTCTGCAACGTGCCGGGCGCGATCGGCAAACCAAACTCAGCCGCAGCAACAGCAGCCCGCAACGCAAGACACGGATCGGACTTCGGATCGGCACCCGGCGCAAGCACGATCTCCTCCTCATGCTTGGCGATACCGGGCGCGACCACATCAAACGTAGGCGCCTGACGCTTACCGCCGCCACGAGGCTGGAACACCTGGAAAAACGCAAAACGAGGCTTCTCATGAGTCAACGAATGCTCAGCGCGAGAAGCCGTGGAATCAAGCGAAAACGCGATCTGGCGACCAACACGCGCAAGCAACGTCTGCAAATCATCAATCGACTTCGCCTCACGCTCGCCGCTCGGCAACGTCGGATCAGCCAAACCCAGCATCGCCGAAACCCTCGCCTGATAAGGAGCGAGCAACATATTCGTGTCTTTATTGGCCACCAAATGAATGCAATCGCGCACATCCAACAACCGTTCGACGGCATCGTCATACTGGCCGTGCGGGCGGTCGGCAAGCCAAGAAGCGGCAAGCGCGGAGACCAGCACGGAATCACGCAAACCACCGCGAGACTCCTTAATATCAGGCTGATTGCTATACGCCATACGGCCGAACTCGCCCAAACGAGACTTGGCGGAACCCAACAATTCGGGCAAGCGCTTACGGGCGGCCCTACGCCAACGCTCCAAAATGGAGACGGCCGTGGATTCGATCAGCTGCGTATCGCCCGCAATCGGCACCACATCCAGCCAACCCATCGCGGCGGGCAAATCATGGTCGGTCACCGCCTCGCACTGCGCGCGGGTACGCACCGACTGGTCAAGATCAAGACCCGAATCCCAAATCGGATACCACAATTTGTTGGCAAGCTCATTGAGCTGCTGGTCAGTGAGTGCGTGAGGCTCATAAATGACCACCAAGTCAAGATCGGAACTCGGTCCCACTTGGCCGCGGGCCAACGAACCCACCGCGCCAAGACCAATGCCGGACTGCGGAACGTCAAAAGACACCGTCTGGCAAGCCTCCTGCCACAATTGTTTGAGGCAATCCATGGCCAGATCCGTACGAGCCTTACGTTTCGCCGCACCATTGCGGTACACGCCGTCGGCATCCGGCTGACTTATATCCATGAAACGTTGTTTAAGACCATCAACCGCTGAAGTCATAGCAAATCCTTATGAATCTTCGCAAAAACAATCAAATCTGAGCAGATAAAAGCGAAAGCGGGGAAATCCGAAGCAGACAATCTGACGCGAAAAACGTATGAAAATCCCCGCACGGCGCGAAGCACGTACGGGGATCTGTCTATTGATAACCCGAACCTAAGCCCGGGGGCCCTTAATATCTATCCGAATGAATTATCAGATAGCGGCAGAGCCGGTCTCGCCGGTACGCACGCGGGTCACCGAATCAAGCGGGGCAACCCAGACCTTGCCGTCGCCGATGGTGCCGGAGCCGGCGGACTTGACGATCACACCGACCAGAGTCTCGGCATCGGCGTCATCGGACAGCACCTCGACGCGAATCTTCGGAATGAGATCCACGGTGTATTCGGCACCACGGTAAACCTCGGTGTGGCCACGCTGGCGGCCGTAACCGTTAGCCTCAGACACGGTCAGACCGTGAACACCTGCGGCAGCGAGGGCTTCCTTGACATCGTCAAGCTTATGCGGCTGAATGATAGCGGTAATGAGCTTCATCTCACTTCACCTCCTTGAGAACAGAGCTGGCGGTACCAGCAAAATCGTAAGCACGTTCGCCCTGATCGGCAAGATCGATACCGCCGACTTCCTGAGCTTCGGTGACACGCCAACCAATCGTCTTCTCCAGAGCGAAGGCGATGATGCCGGTGACAACAGCGGACCAGATGATGGCAACGAGGGCAACGATGAGCTGCACAACCAGCTGCTTCCAGTCGCCGCCCGCGAACAGACCGGTACCTTCGCCGAAGAAGCCGATAAGCACAGTGCCGGTGAAGCCGCCGACGCCGTGGACGCCGACAACGTCGAGAGAATCATCGTAGCCGAGCTTGAACTTCAGGCCGCAAGCGAGGCAGGTGAGCACGCCGGCGATGGCACCGAGCACGATGGCCCACAGCGGGGAAACCACATCGGCGGCCGGAGTGATGGCAACCAGACCTGCGACGATGCCGGAAGCGGCACCCATGGCGGTGTAGTGGCCGGTGCGGATCTTCTCAGTGAAGCCCCAAGAGAGCATTGCGGCGGCGGTTGCAGCGGAAGTGGAAACCCAAGCGTAGCCTGCGGTGCCATTGGCGGCAAACGCGGAACCAGCGTTGAAGCCGAACCATCCGAACCACAGCAGGAAAGCGCCAAGCATCACGAACGGAACATTGTGCGGACGGAACGGCTGGGTGCCGAAGCCCTTGCGCTTGCCGATGATCAACACGATCACCAGAGCGGCGACTGCAGCATTGATGTGCACGACCGTACCACCTGCGAAATCGTGGGCGGCAGCGCCGATAGCCTGGGAGATCGCGCCGTCAGCGCTCAGCAGACCGCCATTCCACACCATGTGGGCGAGCGGAGCGTAATCGAAGGTAATCCACAGCGCGACGAAAATCATCCACGTGGAGTACTTGACACGTTCAGCGATAGCGCCGCAAATCAGAGCGACGGTAATCATGGCGAATGCGGACTGGAACGCCACATCGACGCTGACCGGGTAGTTGTTGGAGTTCAGCGAAGCCGACGTGAAGACACCGCCGTCGGAAACCATGGAATCCTTCAGCAGGAAGCCTGTGGCCGGATCACCGAAGACACCGCCGACCGAAGTGCCTGCGTAGGCGATGGACCAGCCCCACAGCACCCAGATCACCATTGTGACGGACAGAGCGGCCGCCTCCATAATCATCATGTTCAGCACGGCCTTTGCGCGGACCATGCCACCGTAGAAGAACGCCACACCCGGCGTCATGAGGAACACAAGGGACGCGGACGTCAAAATCCACGCGGCATTTCCAGAATCAAGCTGGCCCATGTCACCCTCCTCTTTCTTTCTTTTGAGTTCACATTTCCGGCCCCATCGTATGGGGCTGACAAAACGGTATGGAACGCCGCCCGCGTTTTGAAAACGTTACGACGTGTTACAGCAAGGTAACGCCATCTCGCCATTACGTCAACCGAAAACGGCGGAATAAAGCGGCTGGCACGTTTTGTTTCAGATTGCGCACCGCTCTCAGGCCAAACCACTATCAGCCCATTTTTCAGCGTATCTGCCTTATGTATGGCAGATTTGGAGGACTGACACGAGACATTTCGCCCATATATGGCACTCTCACTCGCAAAAAAGGTGCTTTCGGGGGTAAACATATACCTTCTAAGTCGACTTTCTCCAAAAGCATCTGCCATATATAAGCGAGAAACCAGCGGACGAACCGGCAAATCTGCCATATATAGCGAAATAGGACTGGCCGGGGGTAAAAAGAAAAGTCTCCCACGCGGGGAGGCTTTCTCGGGAGCGCAATCAGCTCAGGCGAGGATGCCGTCGACGAAGCCTTCCGGATCGAACGGGGCGAGATCGTCCGGGCCTTCACCGAGGCCGACAAGCTTGACGGGCACGCCAAGCTCCTTCTGCACGGAAATCACAATGCCACCCTTTGCGGAGCCGTCGAGCTTGGAGAGCACCACACCGGTAATGCCGATGGCTTCGGCGAACACCTTGGCCTGGGTCATGCCATTCTGGCCGGTGGTGGCGTCAAGCACGAGCAGCACCTCGTCGACCGGAAGGTTCTTTTCGGTAACGCGGCGGATCTTGCCGAGCTCGTCCATGAGGTTCGCCTTGTTCTGCAGGCGGCCCGCAGTGTCGATGATGAGCACGTCGGCGTTCTCTTCCTTGGCCTTGGCACTGGCCTCGAATGCGACGGACGCCGGATCGGCGCCGTCCTTGTCGGAACGCACGACCGGGACACCGACCTTGGCACCCCAAGTTTCCAACTGGTCGGCGGCCGCCGCGCGGAAGGTATCGGCAGCGCCCAACATGACCTGCTTGCCTTCGGAAACAAGCAGGCGGGAAAGCTTGCCCGCAGTGGTGGTTTTGCCCGTGCCGTTCACGCCGACCATGATGATGACGCTTGGTTTGTTGGCACCCTCCTTATTGGCATTGAGGCGGCGATCCGTGTCAGTGCCTACGAGCTTCAACAGCTTGTCCTTCAGCGCGGCACGCACTTCGGCCGGATCGGACTGGCCTGCGATTCGGGCGTCGTTGCGCAGTTCCTCGACGAGCTGTTCGCTGGCTTCCGCGCCCACATCGGCAAGCAGGAGGGTGTCTTCGACGTCTTCCCAGTCGGCTTCGGAAAGCTGATCCTTCGCAAGAATGTTGAACAGAGCCTTGCCGAACGGATTGCCGGATTTCGACAGGCGCGCCTTAAGACGCTGCATGCGCGTGCCGGCGGATTCGGGGGTTTCATGAACCGGTTCGGGCTTGGCTTCGGTGGCTGGTGCAGGAGCTGCCGTTTCGGAAGAGGAAGCTTGAGCTGAGGACTTCTGCTGACTTTCAGCCGGAGCTTTTTCAGCTGCATCAACATTGGAATCAACGGACGGCTTCACCGTGGAAGAATCAGCCGCAGCCGACTTTGCTTCCGCGGCAAGACGGGCGTCAGCCTTGGCTTTCGCATCCTCCATGGACTTATCGACGGCGTTCTTGCGGGTCTTACCGAGCCACCAACCGCCAATCACCAGAATTGCCGCGATAACGACAACGGCGACAATCGCAATAATCACATTCGTATCCATGACTCCAGCCTAAAAAGCGCAACGGACACACCGGCTCCGCCCCGCGGACGCACCACGAATGTCCGATTCACCAGAATCGGACAGACTATCCACGGGGCATGAAAAACTGGACGGCATGGCCAATACATCCAGAATGACGTCGTATCAGCGGCGCGAGCAGCTCATCGAAATCGGTCGTTCGCTGTTCGCGTCGAAGGGGTTCGAAGCAGTGAGCGTGGAGGAGATCGCCGCCACCGCGAAAGTGTCGAAACCCATTGTGTACGAGCATTTCGGAGGCAAAGAGGGCCTGTACGCTGTGGTGGTGGACCGTGAGATGCGCGCGCTTACCGACACGCTCGTCAACGCGCTCTCCGACCCACAAGCGCACCCCCGTCAAATCGTGGAACGCACGGCGCTGGCACTGCTCACCTATGTTGAGGAGAATGCTGAAGGATTCCGAGTGCTCACCCGCGATTCGCCGAAAACCGATCCGGCCAGCTCGTTCAATTCGCTTTTGGGAGACATCGCCCTGCGCGTGGAAGACATTCTCGCCGAAGCGTTCAAACGCCAGCACCTGCCGGCCAAGGGCGTGCCATACTACGCGCAGATGCTCATCGGCATGACCGTATATACCTGCCAGTATTGGGCGGACCAGCGCAAACTCAGTAAAGAGCAGATTGCCGCGCACATCGTGAATCTGGCCTGGCATGGCTTGAGCCGCATGGAAGCCAAGCCGGAACTGCGTTTCGAAAGCGACAAAGCCACAAAAGAGGCGGAAAAGCAGGAAAGGCGCGAAATCAAGGAAATCGCGAAACGCGAGCGCAAGGCCGCAAAAGAGGCACAATCACAAAACAATACGGAAAGCCCAGCCGAGCAGAACGCTGAACAGAATACCGAACAAGGCGCAGCCGGAAGCCAAGGCACGCAAGCCGAACAGCAGTCGTAAAACCCAGCCGCCCCCAGTCATCGTAAGCATCGCAGCCAACGCCAACAGGCGCCAGACGCAAGAATCGAACAGTACCAGCAACAGGGGAATCGCAAGCATCGCACAAGCCAACAAGCATCGACGAAAACTTACAAATTGTCAACAACGGTACCCTTAAGGGAAATTTCAGGTGCAGATTGCGCTATTCAGGGTGCCTATTGCGTACAAACCGTTCCCCTGAAGCGAACAAGGTGCTACGTTAGTTTCGTTACGCAGTGACCACGCGCCGCGCGCGGCAGGTCACCTCGTCCTACCAAGGAAGACTATGCAGGAGAAGAAGACGCTCACCTTCGTGGTGCCCGCGTACAACATGACCGAATATTTGGAACGATGCGTCATGTCGTTAATCGCAGCGAAGCGCAACGACGACATCGAAGTGCTGATCGTGGATGACGGCTCGTCCGACGGCACGCTGGAAATGGCACAGAAATTCGAAGCCCGCTATCCAGCATCGTGCGCGCCATCCACCAAGAGAACAAGGGGCATGGCGGAGCCGTCAACACCGGCATCGCGGCGGCAAGCGGCATGTACGTGAAGGTTGTTGACGCCGACGATTGGGTTGGCCCCGAATCGCTCGAACAGGTCATGGCCGTGCTGCGCGAAGAGGCCGATTCCACCGAGCCGATCGACATGCTCGTCACTAATTATGTGTATGACAAGGTTGGCAAACGCAACAAGCATGTGGTGAACTTCCGCCATGCCATGAAGGCCGGCGAGCGCCTGACCTGGAACGATCTTGGGCATTTCGGCTTGGCTGAATACATTCTCATGCACGCGCTGACGTACCGCACCGCCGTGGTGCGAGAGTCCGGCATGCAGCTGCCGGAGCACACGTTCTACGTGGACTTCATTTACGCGTACCAACCGTTCCCGTGGGTGAAGACCATGAAGTATTTGGATACGCCGTTCTACCACTATTTCATCGGTCGCGACGGCCAGAGCGTGCAGACCGACGTGATGATCCGCCGCGTCGACCAGCTGCGCCTCGTCAACCAGTGCATGGTGCGTGCAACTCCGGAACGCGGCACGGTGCCGGACGGCCTGTACCGTTATATGATCCACTTCCTGGCGATTGAAAGTTCCGTGGCAAGTGTGTTCATGATTTTGTCTCGCGATCCGGAAAATTATGAGAAGAAAAAGGATATGTGGGACGACATTAAGGCGTACTCCCCCACTATTTACAAGGATGTGCGCAAGAAGGCCATGTCTCGTGCGTTGAATTTGCGCGGGTCGATCGGTCGTTTCGTGATTCGCAAGGGGTATTTCGTGGCGGAACACGTCGTCGGGTTCAACTGATCGCGATTTCCGACGATTTGATGGTCAATCGACGGTCTAGATAGCACTATCTGCCTTATATATGGCAGATTCGCGGATCCGTCGGATGATATCTCGCTTATATATGGCAGATGCCCTTGATAGCAAGGCGACTTAGAGGTATATTTTTACCCCCCGAAGTCGCCTTGTTACCAAGCACGAGTGCCATATATAAGCGAAAAGCCTCGTGTCAGCTCTCGAAATCTGCCATATATAAGCGAGATATGGGCAAAAACTGACGTATGGGGGTGAGGATGCAGTCGTGAGGCTGTTGGAAACACCGACGCTTCCAACAGCCTGCGTTCATGCGGAATGCTCCGAGCGCGGAAACTTGGCCCATTGGGACGGGTTTTGCCGAATTTCGGGGCTTTATGCTTAGTTCCAGCGGTCGGACATGGCGAAACTGTTGTGCATGAGATTGCTGGACGTGTAGAGCACGTCGTTGAGCAGTTTCGTGACGTGAGTGCGCAAGTATTCCGCCATTTCTTCGTTGGACTGCTGCAGTCTGGCGATGGTTGCAATACTTGCGTTTTCCGTAATCTCCGCGGCCCCTGCACGCTCTTGCGATTCGGACGCGCTCGTTTGCGCGGACATCTCACGCAATTCGGCATCAGTACGTTCCACCAGACGATGGCCGTAAGCGCGGGCCGATTCCGCAAATCCTTCGATCGCATTGCTGGTTTCGTAGAAATGCGCGTCGGCGAGCGCGGCGATCAAACGGTTCGCCCAGTACAGGTTGCCGGTCGAGACTTCCGGCGTGGCGTCACGCAGGTAGGCGGGCGTATCGTCGACGTTCGCATAGAACGGCGTGGCCGCGGTGAAGGGGCCGGAACCGTATGAGATCCACATGATCGAACGGCTTGCCTCCGGCGCGTACGGACGAATCTGCATGGCCACCATATGCCCGGTGCGGTTGATGCCGATCGGACGGTAGCGATGGCGGCTTTCCGGCGTCCCGAGCGTACCGTACGGATCGTAAGGGGTCCCCTCGAAGTGTGCACTCATCAGGAAGTCGACGTCTTCGAGCGTCACAGCGTTCTCAGGCACACGACACCACGGAATATCGTCGGATGCGGGCGTGTAGCGGGCGGCCGGCGAATCCCAGTCCTCGCTTGGATTGAGGTGGCGCTGCATGTACCAGGCACGTGGCGTGTTGTAGATGCGGTCTTTGGTGGTGGCGGTGCCGAAAGCCGTGCGCGGATTGAAATGGTTGTGACCCAGCGCCGCGCCGCTACTGCTATTGCCACCGCCGTTCATGCTGGCGTTTCCGAAAGCGCTCGTCGGCTGGAATCCGAAACCGCTACTCGCACCCGCGCTCATAGTGCGGTCAAGGTGGTGCGCGTCCATGAATTCGCGCAGATCGGCACTGCACATGAACTCGCGTTGGGTGCTGAAGGCGTCGTCGAAGTCGAAATCGTCGATGCCGAGCTGGTTGGGGATGGTCGCATAGCAGTCGTCCGGCACGCGGCGGGCGATCCAATGGTGCCCGCCGATTGTTTCGACGTACCAGATTTCGTTTACGTCGGAAATGATGATGCCGTTCGATTCGTAGGTGCCGTATGTTTCAAGCAGTTCGGCGAGACGTGCGACGCCTTCGCGCGCCGTGGTTACGTAAGGCAGCACGAGGGTGATGATGTCTTCTTCTCCGATTCCGCCCGGGACTTCGGGGGTGCTAGTGGCTTCGTTCGCCGGTTGCAGTTTGACGAGCGGATCGGCGGCTAGCACGCGCTCGTTGACTGCGATGGTTTCGGTGGCACTCATTGCCACATTACGCTCGTTGACGCCCGCTTCCGCGAGAATTCCGCGATTCGGCAGCACGTTCGGCACGATGCTGTATCGGCATGGATTGTCGGGAAGGTCGATTTCGACATGACTGAGCACACTGCGGTAATGCCTCGGTTGGTCTTGCGGTGCGACCGCAATGAATTTCTTCGGATCGTAACGTCCGGAACCGGAATCATCGTCTCGTGCGATGATGGTGGATCCGTCGTAGCTGGCTTTCTTTCCTACAAGAATCGTGGTACATGACATGCGTTCCACTGTACGAGTAGATATGCAGAAATGATATTGCGATTCGCGGGAATTCGATGATGATTCGGCGATGACTTGGTGATAATCCACGTTTTTTGTCACTTACAGCTGATTTGTGTGGCGTTTTGCGTAAATATGCTGTATACTAGCTCTCTGTTGCCCCTCTAGCTCAACGGTTAGAGCAGCGTCCTTTTAAGTCGTGGGTTGTGGGTTCGAATCCCACGGGGGGCACATGCGAAAAGCCTCGGAAGGCAATGTTTTCAACGGTTTCCGAGGCTTTCTTGTTTGTGCAGTCTAATGGATCAAATGGTCTGATTCAACATTTATTCAACACATTCACCGCTACAGTCATCGCAGACTCGATGTCATTTCACGACCTCCCGAAACGCATCTTGTGCCCATCCGACAGCATTAGAAACAGTTTCGACATGCGCGCGGACGTGAATTCCGTGGTTTGGGGTACACTAGACATATTCGAACAAACGTTCGTATTTTGGGGAATTCTGGGGAATTCCCCACTATATACAGTGAGGAAACTCACGACACACCACTACCTGTAGTGTGTATGCTAGATAGTGGCTTGCGTAAGCGAGCATAACCGAAGAACGTGGCCGACACGGCTTTCGCAAACGACGGAAGCCATTTTTGCATAGGGAGGAAATCGAATGACCGTGACCGTCTTCACCAATCCGAGCAACCCGCAATGCGAAGCCACCGAACAAGAGCTCGCAAAGCTGGGCGTGCGTTACGACACCGTTGATCTGACGAAGAACCCGTCCACCTTCGAACAGATCAAAAACGCTGGCTTCAAGCAGATTCCGGTCGTCATCTCACCGAACTCCTCATGGAGTGGACATAGGCCGGATCTGATCCGCCAGCTCGCGCAAAGCTTCGCCGCCTAAGCGCGTAGAAGTCGCAGGGCACCGAGTCCACAAAGGCAGTGCGGGCACAGGTCACATGCAGCCGTGCACGCGCAACCAATAGCGGACGCACCATACACGTTCTTCCACAAAGCTTCGCCATCTAACCCATAAAGCAGTCATCCATAAAACAGTCAGACACTACATGCGGCTGGCCGTGGACGGGTCGAGCGTCATGGTCTGGAACCGATTGGCCATGAAGTCGTCGTCGAAATACGTGGCGAAGAATTGCGAAACGGGCGAATCCTGCGCAATACCCGCCATACGCGAATACCAGGAATCCAGCGCCATCAACGTCATCACGCCGTCAACGAAAATCAGCGCGAAACACACCGCCGTCAACGTATAGCGAATCTTCCACGGAATACGCTGAATCATCGCAAGCAAATGCGGCAGAATCAGCTTCACCCACACCAAGCCGAGTATTCCCCAGAAAAACATGTATTTGCCGGATGTGCGCCCATCAATCGACAGCCATTGACCCGTGTAATCCCACGCGCGAATACCGAACGCAACCTCCATGAACCAGCTGGTGAAATATTCGAACGCGCCGCCAATCACCGCGCTGGCGCAGAAGATCAGCATCCAATTCGACCGCCACAAGTGGTTGAGCAATACCGTCAGGATCACCGCGCCAAAGCCGTAGATCGGCGAGAACGGCCCCCACAAAAATCCGGCGCGATCCTGCCATTCGCCGAACAGCACATAGTGGTATAGCGTCTCCACTACCAGACCGAACACGCATCCGACCACAAACAGCCAAAACAGGTTGAAGAAATCAAGCGAAATATAGCCCTTGCCGGTCAGATCACGCCGGCCATACCCTTCGAAACGGCCGTCTCATACTCGCTGCGCGCATCCAAACGACGAAGCGCGAACTGCAAACGTCGCTCCTCGCGCAGCGACGGATCAGCCGTGATATGCAACGCAACCAATACAAGCAGCTGCACGGTCGGACTGATCAGATTCACGCCCAAACCTTGCAACGACAACGACAATAGGCCTTCCGCAAGCGTGAGCGGAATCATCAGATACGTCCATTGCGCGATATGCCGACGCTTGTTGAGAATCAGCAGCATGCCGAAAATCGCAAGGCATGCGGTGGAGACCAGCAGCACTGCAGCATGAATAACCGACAGAATAGTGGTGAGATTCAGCGCGCCAAACGCCAGTTTGCCGGAAAGCGCGGCGTGGACTGCATACAGGCAGGAAATCACGATGATCGGCAACGTCACCACGCCTTCGATCAACATGACGATGCCGTAAATACGTGCAATCAGCGGCAGCCTGCGGTCAGCAGGATTGCCGTCATCTTCCGCCGATTGCGATTGCGCAATGATGCCGGCCTCTTCGATTGCTGCGATTTCGGTTTCGTCGGCGATGGCTTCGCTCACATCTTCAATCTTGCTCATGCTTGTTCGTCCTTCCCTGCACAACGCTACCAAAACCCGATCGCAGTGCGCTACACGAGATGATTGTTTGCGCGCAACGCGCACAACCTGCGATTTCTGCCTGCGCAAGTCACATGTCATCCCGCAATCACAAGATGCGCAGACAGCAGACTCGACTTGCGCAGACACAGAAGGCAAGTTGCGCGGTCTCCAACAGCAAGATTCACAGTCCTGCCGCGGTTTGTCGTGTTTATTTCAGTCATGGACGGAGCGCATTTACGCCTGTGCCCAAATTTGTCCGAGAGCGGGTATTACGATACGGGAGGCGTAGCGCTACGAATAACGTATCGCTACGCGCGAACACGGTCGAACATCCATTGGACTGGGGAGACAATGCGCAACGTACTGCAGATTCTGCGTCGTGACCTCAAACGACTCGTCACCGTACCTGCCGCCTGGGTCATCATGATCGGCATAACCATCATTCCGCCGCTGTACGCATGGTTCAACATCTACGGATTCTGGAATCCGTATGGCAATACCCAAGGCATCAAAGTTGCCGTGGCCAACGTCGACAAAGGCACCGACAACGCCCTGCTCGGCAAAATGAACCTCGGCGACCAGATCGAAGACACGCTGAAAGACAACGACCAGCTTGGCTGGGAATTCATGGGCAAGGCCGAAGCGATGGAAGCGGTACAGTCCGGCGACTGCTATGCGGCGATCATCATCCCCTTCGATTTCAGCGAGGATCTCGCCAACGTCGTGACCGACAGCAAGAACCGGCCGACGCTGGAATACTATGTCAACGAAAAATCGAGCCCGATCTCCCCGAAAATCACCGATCAAGGCGCGACCACCGTTGATCGTACCGTCAACAACACCTTCGTCTCCACCGTCAGCGAAGTACTCACTAAAGCCGTGAACTCCGCGAATGACACCATCAACGGCAAAACCAACTCCTTCGTCAACGAAACCACAGCAGAACTCGACAAAACCCAGAAGAACGTAAGCCTCATCCGCTCCACCATCGAAGATCTTGACGCACAGCTCGCCAACGTGCCGCAACAAACGCAATCCGCCCGTCAGGCAATGAACGACGTGCAGCTGGCCGCAGCAAGTGCGGGCAAGGGACTGGCGAACACCGCCACCGCCATCGGCACCGCACAAAACGGCCTCAATACCTTCACGTCCAACGCCAACACCGCTTTGGAAAACGGTTCCGGCCTGATTTCGCAGGCCGCCAGCGACACCACCACCAGCATCAACAAGGTGACCACGGCCGTCTCGTCCGCAAGCGGCACCGCACAGCAGGCCGTCAGCAACATGCAAAGCGTGACCGACAGCAACGCCCGGCTCATCGAGAAGCTCAAGAACGTCAGCGACAACGCACAGTACCAAGACATCATCAAGAAGCTCGAAGACACCAACAACACGGCCGCTGGCACGCTCAACGACCTCAAAACGTTGAGCGAGAACACACAATCCACGTCCGACAGCGTGTCCAAACTCGCCACCGACTTCAACACCAGCACGCAAAATTCGCTGAAAAGCATGGGAGATGCCCGCAACACGTTGAATTCCGGTGCGCTCCCCCAGCTCAACTCCGGTCTGAGCTCGCTCGCCATGACCGCCGGCACACTGTCCGGCACCGTAACCAGCCAGACCACCGTGGTCAACCAGACCTCCGCCGTGCTCGACCAACTCGACCAGGTGGCGAACGACACCCGCACCACGCTGCAGAACACCGACAAGCAGCTCGAGCAGGTGGAGAACAAGCTCATCACCGTCAGCACCGACCTGAAAGCGCTCGGCAGCGTTGACATGCTGAAAAGCCTGACCGGCGACAGCTCCCTCAACACGGAGAAAATCGCCTCGTTCATGCAGTCCCCCACGGTGATCGACACGAAAAACGTGTATCCGATGAACTCCTACGGTTCCGGCATGGCTCCGCTCATGACCAACCTGGCCCTGTGGGTGGGCGCGTTCGCCTTCGTGGTGATCTTCAAGGTGGAGGTCGACGATGAAGGCCTCGAAGACCTCGACTTGACCACTTCCGAAAAATATTTCGCCCGCTACATGCTGCTCGGCATCATGGGCGCCATCCAAGGCGCGATCACCACCATCGGCGACCTGCTGCTTGGCGTGCAGACCGTGAATGCACCGTTGTTCGTGCTTACCGGCGTCATCACATCGCTGGTGTATCTGAGCATCACATTCGCACTATCGACCACGTTCATGCATATCGGCAAGGGATTGTGCGTCGCGTTGATTATCGTGCAGATTCCGGGCGCTTCCGGCCTGTATCCGATTGAGATGATGCCGAAATTCTTCCGTATGGTCTACCCGTTCGTGCCATTCAGTTATTCGATTGACGCGTTCCGCGAGACGATTGCCGGCTTCTACGATGGGCATTGGCTCAAGTCGATTGGCACGCTGCTGCTGTTCGCCGTGGCCGCGTTCTTCATTGGACTTGCGATTCGCCCGCTGCTGGTCAATCTCAACCGTCTGTTCGCCCGTCAGATCAAGGAAAGCGACATGATCATCGGCGAGGAAGTGCAGCTTCCGGAACGCGGCTACAACGTATCCCAAGCCATTCAGGTGCTTGCCGACAAGGGCGGCTACCGTGAGGCGATCGAGGAACGCGCAAGCCGTTTCGCCGAACTGTATCCGAAGTTCAAGCGTGGCGCGCTCATCGCCGGTTTCATTGTGCCGGTGATTCTGGTGCTGATCTTCTCCTTCACCAACGGCGAGAAGAGCGTAGTGCTTGCCACCTGGATCATCTGGGTGCTGCTCATCATCGGATTCCTGATGGTCATCGAATATATGCGTTTCAGCCTGCAACGCCAGGTGGAACTCGGCAGCCTCAGTGACGAAGCGATTCGCGAACAACTGGTGGAACGCCAAGCTGCAAGGCTGCGCCGCAAGAAGCGTGCGCAACAAATCAGGCGAGACAAGCTGATGCGCAAGGCACAACGAAGAAAACACGAAACCAAACAGGCGATCGCCAACGTCGCAGACACCAGCCAAGCCGATGCCGACGGCATTGCAACACTGGTACAGGCCATGAACGTAGCCGGCAACACCGGCACAGCGAGCAACACCAATCCCAACGGTAACAGCGAAAGGAGCAACGCATGAAAAACATCTGGAAACTGTTCGTCGGCGACGTTCGACGCCTGACCAGCAACATCGTCTCCATCATCATCGTTACCGGACTGGTGGTGATTCCAGGCCTGTTCTCTTGGTTCAACATCAGCGCAAGCTGGGATCCGTTCGCCAACACCGGCAATCTGAAATTCGCCGTCGCCAACGACGATGAAGGCTACAAGTCCGACCTCATTCCAGTGAAGATCAGCATCGGCGACCAGGTGGTCAACACCTTGCGCGCCAACGACCAGATGGACTGGACCTTCACCACCAAAAAAGAGGCCATCGACGGCACCAAATCCGGCAAATACTATGCGGCAGTGGTGATTCCGAAGGATTTCAGCACCCGCATGATGACATTCTTCACCGCGGACGGCGACCATGCCACGCTCACCTACTACAACAACGAGAAGAAGAACGCACTCGCTCCGAAGATCACCGGCCAGGGAGCCGACACCGTGGCAGCACAGATCAACGAAATGTTCTCCGCAACGTTGACGAGCACCGCGCTCAACATCGCCTCGCAGCTGGCCGATGAGCTTGACAAACCGGAATCGCAGGCCACGCTCACCAACTTCAGCAACAACATGGGCAATTTCGCGAACACGCTCACAGACACGTCGTCCGCATTGACCACGTTCAGCTCGCTGACGTTGAGCGCGCAGAACCTGCTCGACAGTTCCAACAGCCTGCTTTCCAACGTGAGCGGCAGCGCGAAGAACGCCGTCAACGAGCTCAAACAGTCGAAGAACGGCATCAACGATCTGACCGGAGCCGTCAAAACCAGCACGAATGCGCTCAGCACCGCGTTGAGCAGCTCGTCGAACAGCTTCGGCGCTGTCTCCACCGATATTGACAGCGTATTCAACAATGCGGGCACCCAAGCCGGCAATACGGCCACCGCCCTGCGCAATCAGGCTGCGAACGTATCCAAGCAGGCGCAAGGCTATCAGAACATCTACGATGCCCTCGACGAGCTCAGCAACAACAATCTGGTGCCGGAAGTCGCGAAAATCGCCCTCGATCATCTCAAAACCAACGTGGGCGCGACCATTACGCAACTCAACGATCTAGCGAACTCACTCAACACCAGCGCCGACAATATCGACGCGAAAGTGAGCGACACCACAGCCGACCGCGAGCGCGTGAGCCAGCTTGCCCAGCAGGCGAAGGTCTCCATCGACGGCATCAAAACCGATTTCGACAGCCAGCTCAAGCCGCAGCTCAACGATATTTCCGATTCGATCAGCAGCACGGCCACCGCATTGAGCAGCACGGCCGCCGATCTGAAGGGCGCGTTGGGAGATCTCAACAGCACCACGAAGTCGGCAGGCAAGCAGCTGACCAATATTCGCACAGTGCTTGATTCCACCGCCGAAAGCCTCACCAAGGCGGGCACCGCGCTGTCTTCGTTCAATGGCACGCTTTCCGACGCGCTGAACAGCGGCAATATGGGCACCGTCAAGGAAGTGCTCGGCAACAACACCGATTCGCTGGCGGCGGCTCTTGCAGCTCCCGTCCAGGTGAAGCGCACGGCTGTGTTCCCCGTTAAGAATTTCGGTTCGCAGTTGGCGCCGTTCTACACGATTCTTCCGCTGTTCGTAGGTTCGCTGCTTATGGCCGTAACACTCAAGACCACGGTGTCGCGCAAGAACCGTGAGGAGCTCGACAACCCGAAGCCGCATCAGCTGTTCCTCGGCCATTATGGCGTGTTCGGCGTGATCGCGCTGCTGCAGAGCACGTTCTCGCTGGGCGGCGGCCTGCTGTTCCTGCACATTCAGGCGGTGCACCCGTGGCTGTTCATGTTGACCGGCTGGGTGGCCTCCCTCGTGTTCTCGTTCTTCACGTACACGATGGTGGCGAGCTTCGGCAACGTGGGCAAGGCCATTGGCGTGCTGACGCTGGTGTTGCAGATTTCCGGCGCGAACGGCGCGTATCCGCTTGCCGTGCTGCCGAAGATCATCGGCGATATCAGCCCGTTCCTGCCGGCCACGCATGCGATTACGGCATTGCGTGCGGCCATTGCCGGTATTTACAACAATGATTATTGGCATGCGCTCGGCTCGCTGCTGCTGTTCCTGATTCCGCTGCTGCTGATTGGCTTGCTGCTGCGTATTCCGCTGGTCAAGTTCAATAAGTGGTATGTGGCGAAAGTGGAAAGCACCAAGGTGGTCGCATGATTACCGGAGTGCATGAGGCGGTTTCCGGAGCCGTTTCCGATGTGGTTTCCGACGCGGTCAGTGACGTGCATGCGGCTGTTCGCAAGGCGCATAGCCGCCGCGAGCAGCTTCGTGAGCAAACCGATCATAAGATCATGAAGGCCACGCTTGCGATTGTGATTTCCGATGGCGTCGGCGCGGTGACCATCGAAGAGGTCGCCCGTCGTTCCGGTGTTGCGAAAACCACGATTTACCGTCGCTATAAGAATGCCGACGATCTGTTGCGCCGCGTGCAGTTGGAAGTTGCGGGATTGCCGGATTTCAGCGATGTCGAGTTGTCGAAAAACGGTCTGCTGACGATACTGCAACGCATTCAGGGCTGTTTTTTCGACAGTGAGCTTGGTTTGAAGGCCGTCGGTGTGGTGCTTTCTTCCGATAATCCTTCGTTGAATGCGATTGCGGATCAGGTGCTCGTTCCCGCGGAGAAGCGTTTTTCTGAGTTTGTCGATCGCGGTGTGAGGGCCGGTGTGTTCCGCCATGGATTGGATCCGCAATTCCTGTTCAGCACGATACTCGGCTCCATGCTCGCCTGTAAGGCGTTGCATGGCGACGCGAGTATTCCTTGGCCTGAGAACATGACGGCTGTTCTGTGGCCCGTTATGGCCGCCTGAAAGGCATTGCAGAGCAGAGTTGCACGTAGTAGTATCTGAAACTCATGAGCGTCCCCGCTACGGCCTTTAATCACTCTTTGAGTGAGGCTGTAGCTGAGGCGCTCATTGTACGTTGGCAGACTTTTCGCCGCTACTGGACCTACTGGATCGACGCTTCCTGACGGGCCACGTCCAACGCCTTGTTGAACGCTTCCGACGTCCAGCTGGCACCGGCCACCTTGTCTACCTTGAGGTCTTTGAGCGGTTTGCCGTCCACCACGCCGTTGATGGCTTCGGCGAACGCATTCTGGTGCTTTTTGGAGATGGACGTGAACGGATGCCCGATAACCTCCACATTGGTGACGGTCTGGTCTTTGACCGTCACATGCACGTCGATGGTGTCTTCGCCCACCGGCCCGTACTGGCCGTTGATCGAGTAGGTACCGTCGGCGTAGTTGCCGGTGTCTTGCTTGTCGGATGTAGTGCTGTTCGGATCGTCGGCATGGTTTTTGTCGTCCGAATCCGCAGAATCGCCGGAGTCGGTGGCGCTACCGCTGTTCTTCGAATTTTCTTCCTGCGATTGCACGCTTTCGCCGGAATTTCCGGCATATTCATCGTCCATCGGTGTCGCCGTGGGTTCGCCGCATGCCGACAGCAGCGCAAGGCTTGCCGCAGACAGTGCGATTACTTTGATCGCATTCGATGATTCGTTGCTCATGTTCGCTCCGTACGATTCGTCAGTGCTATGGCTTGGATTATTCGGCTGATTTCAGCTTATTCCTCACCGCCGGTTTTCGCGGCTTTGGTCGGGTCGGCGAAGCTGATGGCCGTCTCGCCATTCTGTGCGCCTTCCGCAGTGGAACCGGTGTATGCCGGCTTGCCGCCCGACTGCTCATAGACCTTCCGTGCGGCCTCATCATTCCACTTCTCGCCGACGAGCACGCCATGGTTGAGCATAATCTCACGCTGGGCACAAGATGCGACGAGCGCATCATGGGTCACGACGATGATGGTAGTGCCCTGCTCGTGCAGCTGACGGAACAGGTCAAGCACGATTTTCTCGTTCTTCTCATCCAGATTGCCGGTCGGTTCGTCCGCAAGAATCAGTTTCGGACAGTTGATGAGCGCACGTGCGATGCACACACGCTGCTGCTCACCACCGGAAAGCTGGCCGGGCAAATGGTGGGCACGCTCCTTCAAACCGACGCGCTCCAATGCTTCCAACGCCTGCTGCTCGTTGACTACGGAATGGTAGTACTGTGCCACCATCACGTTTTCCACAGCCGTCAGATGCGGTACCAGATAGAACTTCTGGAACACCAATCCGATCATGTTCTTGCGCACGTCGGCAAGCTGCTTGGCGTTCAAATCCTCCAACTTGCGGCCTTCCAGCATGACGGAACCCTTTGAAGGCGTGTCCATGCAGCCAATCATGTTCATCAGCGTGGTTTTGCCGGAACCCGACGAACCGACAATCGCAAGCCATTCACCTTGCGGAACGGTCAAAGTCAAATCGTCGACGGCACGCAAATCGCCGTAAATCTTGGAAATATGATCCAATTCAAGCAACGTATTCAACGTATTCTCGGAACTCATGATTATTCCTCCCTCAAAACGATGGCGGGTCGATACGGGTTGCGCGGCGAACCGGCGGAATGGATGCGATGACGGCGATGAGCACGCTCAACAGCAGCGAAGCGACGCCCAACAGCCAGTTGAAGCCGATGGCACGCTCGAATACGGACACGCACAGCACGCGGGCCAGCAGGTAGCCGATGGCAGTGCCGATCAGGCCGCCAATCAGTCCGTAGATGGCGGATTCCACATAGAATTCAATGCCGATGGCCTGCGACGATGCGCCCAACGCTTTGCGCAAGCCGATTTCGTTGCGTCGCTGAGACACGATGGAGCTGATGGTGGTGCCCACGCCCACAAACGTCAGCACGAGCACGACCAGCGACACGATCCAGAACAGGGTTTGCAGCATGGCGATGATACGAGTGTCGGATGAGGTGATTTTGGTGACGGTCTGCGCTTTCACACCGGTTGACGGATTCGCATTGATCGATTTGACGACGTCGTTGAGTTCGCCGCCTACCGCATTGACGGAATATTCGATCACGTCCGCGCCGCGTTTGGAACCGGCCAGTTTGGCCACGTCAGCGTTGACCGCGTAGACGATTTCGTCTTCGCTGCCGCCCGTATCGACGATGCCTCCGACACGGAATTCAGTGCCGGTGTTCTCCATAATGTCGGACGAAACGCGGCCGTTTTCTTTGGCTTGCGCTTCGGTTTGACTAAGAGCGCCGGAATCCTGCGCATCGTCGGATGCGCGGTAGCCGATGGTTATGGTCGAACCGATGGAGACACCGAGCGCGTCTGCCACGTCACGGCCGAGCATCACGTTGCCTTCGCTAGGCCAATCGCCAGTCACGTTCCAATGATGGTTGAGCGCCTTCACGTCTTTGGTTGTGATGCCGGCCAAGGTGTAAGGCGCGGAATTGATGCGCACGCTTTCATACCGGTAGGCGGCGGAACGGGCGCTGTATGAACCTTTCACCATCTGGCTCAACGCTTTGACGGTATCGGTGTCGATGCCGTTGGACTTTTCGGCTGATTCGGACGGCGTGACGATAAGATTCGCGCCATACGCACGCATTTCCTCGTTCATCTGCTGTGGAACGGCAATACACGTCGCCGCAAGGCAGAACAGCGTGGCAGCGCCCACCATGGAGGCGATCACGGCCATAACGGCCCGCGAACGACGGCGGAACACCGCGCCCCACAGCATGGTGAAGAACATCTTGCGATTAGTCATCTCATGCCCCTTACGGACTGTCTTGGACTCACCTACCATGCAACACCTCCGCGGACGAACAGCACAGTGTGCCGTTCGTGACCGAGGCCGCAGCCGCGGCCGAGTTTACGGAACCCAAGTTGACATCAGCGGCCATGCAACACCTCCGGACGAACAGCACAGTGCGCTGTTCGTGACCGAGGCCGCAGCCGCGGCCGAGTTTACGGAACCCAAGTTGAAATCAACGGCCATGCAAGACCTCCGCAGGTTTAAGTCCCAGAATCGAACGGATCGACGAGAACGAGGCGATCAGCACGGTAAGCGTCAGCAGCACAAACACCAGCACAAACACCATCGGACGCATCGTAATGCCGGAACCGAATACCACATGTCCCACAATCTGCGCAACACCGGAACCCAACAGCGCACCGACAATCGCACCAACCAACGAAATCACAGCCGTCTCAGCGAGCATCAGGCGAGAAACCGCACCATCGGTGGCACCAATCGCCTTCAGCAACGCCAATTCTGAACCGCGCTCACCAATCGAGGCGGCCATCAGATTCGCCACCGCGATAGCGGCCGCAACCAGCGAAAGCACGGTCATCAGCACCATCACCGCCTGCGTTTTCTGCAGCACATCGCCCTGCAATGCGGCCACCTGACGCACCTGCTTGGCTACGGAACCGGGAATGACCTCTTCGATCTGATAGGCGATGGACGAAGGGTACGCGGTGCAATACCATGTTTCCCACTCATCTTGCGTGAGCGCATTCGGATTCTTCGACGCCTTACGCGCCAAATCATTGTCTGGCGTGGTCAGAGCCTTGACTTCGATCTTGTCGATGGAATCAGGCAGATTCGCAAGCACCTGCGCGGTGGATGACGGAATGTACATCGCATTGTTGTCGCTATCGCCGGAATCGTAAATGCCGGTGATGGTGATCCGCTGCTTGTTGCGGCTGCCATCGGCGGTGGTTTTGTAGAGGGTTACGGTATCTCCCTTGGTCACGCCGAGTTTGGATGCGAGCGTGGTGCCGATCAGGCCTTGCGCGCTATCGTCTTTCGGCCAGGAGCCGTCAAGCTTCCACCACGAACGCATGCCGTTCATGCCCGCCACCGTGGATTCACCGGAATCCATATGCAGGGTCTTGGCGAACCATGTGCCACGATCGGCACGCCGGAAGCTTGCAGGAGCTGGAATCCACCGATTCGGACGCGCAGTTCACGTCAGCATGGATATTAAGTTCGGGGGCAAAATTCGTGATGTTGAACGCCCAGAAGATGGTTTTGATCTTCGGTGCGTCCGATTCCTTCAGAAATGTGGTCGGATCGGATTCGGAAGTGCCGGAAGCGCTGCTATTCGCGTCACCCCCCGTGTTGTACAGGTCGTTGACGACGGCATCGGCCTTGGGCTGCACGGTGATGTTGGAACCGTACGTCGACAGTTCCGCGTTCAGCTTGTCTCCAACGTCGAACACCACACCCAGCATGGCCACGCTGACCGTGGCCGACAGGCACACGGTGACCGCGATCAGCAGTCTGCGTTTGAACTGCCTGCTGAACGAGCGGAAAATCATTCGAAAAAAGAACATGACTACCTCTTTCCGCTCACTGGAAATGCGTCGACAATGCGTCGAGCGTCGAAGTTTGAATTACGATTTTGCCGGATTCAACCTGATAATCGAACGGCACAGGATTGCAGCCGCCCTTGAATCCGATAGTGGCGAGGTTGATGCGACATCGCACTTCTTGCAGATGATCTTGCCATCCTTCTCGTAATAGCCCGCGTCACCGCAGTTATCGCATGCGTCAAGACCGACACCGTACGCTCCACCATTCTTTTTGATGATGATGAAACGCATTACCGTGCCATCTTTCGCCTTGTATTGGAAGCGATGCAGGTGACCGTCGTTGATCTGACTGAATTTGATGGTGGCCACGCCGTCGCTCAGCGAATAATCCTCAGGCGGAGACAGCGTAATGACCTTCTTCGTTTGCGCCACACCATACGTGAGCGCGAACGTAATGCCGATCATCGCAACAAGACTCCATGCGCCGGCCGCCTTCGCACGGCGACGGAACGCGATATGCGATCGCACAATGGCCTCGTTGGCGCCTTCCGGCTTGATTTTGAAGCCCATCACAATGCTGGCGACCACCGGAATGATGAACACCAACACCATGGCAATGACCATATGACGCTGATGATTGATGCACCACACCAACGCCAGGAACGCTTCCGTAGGGAAATGAACGATGCGCTTGGACTGCAGAATCTGCGCAAGATCAGTGAAATGCGAGACAAACAGCAGCGCAATCAGCAGCAGCACGGCCGTGGTGAACGACCAACGAATCGCAGTGGAACGCATCGTACGGAAAATCAACGCTGCAACAATCGCAGTGGCCGCACCCAATGCGAAACCAAGCGCACGAAGCAGCATATCCGAAGTGAAGATCGGATCTCCTGGCTCCACGAAAATCGTCAAACGCAAAATAACATCAGGCAACGCACGGAAGGTGGTGGCGGCAATCGCAAGAGCGCCAATCGCATTCGCAATATCGAGCAACGCGCGATGATCATGCCAATTCGTAGTGATGCGACGTGCGAACAGCACAACAACGAACACTGCGATATCGAAAATCACACAACACCACAACGTGGGGTAATTGACGAACGTACGCTGATTGATCATCGCGGATGCACGCAACGCGGCGAACACAATGGCACCCGCGAATCCAATAATGAAGCCCGCAAGACGCCAGTACGCGCTCAACGGCTTGTCACGCCCCTCACCGACCGTGAGCATCACGTTCAGCGCCATAATCAGCAAAGCCGGTGCCAGCGTTCCCTGCAACACCGTGACGTACTGCGTCAGCATCTCACACCTTTCGTTATATATCCCTGTCAAAGCCTAGTGAATTCGGCACGCAAAAGGAACCCCCTTACCAAGATTCCCCCAAAAGCGCGTTATCTCCCAAAAGCGTATCCCCTCAAACGCAAGAGAGCGGTTGCTTGGATGGTTGTTCGACCGTAGGCTCGGCCAAACGGCCTTGAGTGCGTCGAACGACTATCCAGGCAACCGCGAACGCGTACCCATATTCGCGCTACTTGCATACGTTTCGCGATACGTGAACGGCGTTAACCACGAGTTGAATCTCAACATGAATTCAGGCTTACATCCAAACCGTTTCGCTTGGCATGTGCCGGAACTCACGTTTCAGATCACCACTCCTGCGGGGTGTAGTTCCACTCCGGGAAAGTGACCTCGAGCGGTTCGGTCCAGAAGCGGCCCTTAACGCCGGTCTCCGGATCAACATGCAGCATCCAACCCTTCTTCTCCGGAGATTCGATCTTCAGCACGAGCTTGTAGGAGCCAGCCTCGTCGAGCTTGACGTTGGCGCCGTAGTGCGGGCCGTCGGAAGCGTTCATCTGCATGAAGGTACCGGAACCAACGGTCTCGTTGTTCGCGTTGTTGATGATCTCGTAGTTCACGGTGAGGTCCGGCACGAAGTCGCCCTTGCCATAGCCGAGCTCGGTGCCCTTCTCGTTGGCATGGATGTCGGCTTCCAGGTGGAAGGAAGCGTCGGCAGCCTTCAGGCCCATACCGGACGGTTCCATATCGATCGGCTGGAAGTACACGGCGTTGACGGTCAGAGCGTCAACATCCTGATCGGAGTGCTTCTCGTCGACCTGAATCTCTTCGAAGCCGGCGCCGTTGCTGTCATCAGCGCTGGAATCGCTGGATTTGTCGGTGGTGTCCGAAGTGGAGGTGTCGGACTTGGCATCGGATGCAGAATCGTTGGAGTTGCCGCATGCGGACAGGGAGAAGGCCATGGAGCCGGCCAGCAGGATGCCGAGCAGGGCGGCGATCTTCTTATTCTTCATTGTGTTCTCTTCCTTTTCTTTGGTTCCTTGAGGAACGTTGGAAACTTATGGAAATCTCTAAATCTTTACTTGTGATTATTGATTGGCGCTTACTTAGCCTGTTCCGCCTGCGCGGCCAACTTCATCCTGTGTTTCTTGATGAAACCGACCACGAACAGCACAACCACCGCGATCGCGGCAATCACCTGCGCCGTAATCGTTTCGACGTACGGATACAAGCCGATCCAATCGTTAGTTGGCACGCTGCTCAAGTAGGTGCCTTCAATAAGATCACCCTCGATGAGCGCATGGATGCCGCCACCCGCGAAAATCACAACCAGCACGGCCATCACAATCGAAGTGACGAGGAAGAACGGGCCGATCGGAATCTTCACCGAAGTGAATCGCAGAATCAGGAAGATAACGATCAGCACCGCGGCGGCGGCCAGACCGCCAACCCACATGCCGTGCGCATCCTGGCTCATGGAGTAGATGGACTCGTAGAAGATCACCGTTTCGGCGCCCTCACGGAACACGGCGAGGAAGCTCAGCATGGCAAGCGAGGTGATCATGCCCAAGCCCAGTCTCTGACCGGATTCGACCTTGCTTTGCGCGCCGGCCACAGCCGCTTCGGTCTTATTCCTGATGTAGTTGTTCCACGCTTCCACGGAGCTCTTGTTGAGCATCCAGTTGCTGGTCCACAGCAGCATGAGGGTGGCGATCAGCGCGCACACGCCTTCGGAAATCTCCTGAATCGGGCCGGAACCGCCGAACAGGAACGTAAAGAGTACGGCGACCAGACCGGAGCCGGCCAGACCTGCGGCCACACCAAGGTAGATCCACTTGGCGAAACGCTTGTTGCCGGACTTCACCAGGTAGGCGATCACTGCGGCCACCACCAGCAGCGCTTCGAGACCCTCACGGATCAGAATGAGGAACGCCTGGCCGGCGGAGCTGGTGACGAGTTTGGTGAAGCCGTTGACATTGCCGGACGCACCACCGTCGAGGATGGCCGCGTCTTTCACAAGCCAGCTTTTCAAATCGTCGACGAGCTGCTTGATTCCCCTGTCGGAACCGCCGTCGCGCATGGTCTTGCGAGTCATCTTGAACTGGTATTCGACCTGCGAAACACGGTCGCCGGAAATCGCGTTCATCACGTTCTTTTCGAAGCCGAGCTTCTCGTAGTACTGGTAGTAGGCGTTGTTGACCAGCGTGGCACCTTCGTCGCCCTTGCCGGCAGCGGCAGCCTCGTATGCCTGGTCGAGAATGACGGTCATTTCGCTGGCAACCTCACTCCACGTGCGGTCGCCTTTGCCTTTGGATGAATTCTTCTTGGCCGCGTCGAGCTTCTTGCGCTCTTCCGCGGTTTGCGCGGCACGCTGCTTCGCATATTCCTTAGGATTGGCGAGGTCTGCGTTCGCGTCAAGCGTTTGCGCGGTTGCGTTGATTTCGGCGGTCAGCGCGTCGATTTTGGCTGCGATGACGTCGCCTTGGTCCTGCTGGTAGGCAAGACCTTCAAGATCGGTGAATTGCTGCAGCAGTTCCTTCTGCTTGTCGGCACTGATGGTGTCGTTGACGACTTTCGAGAAGTTGGATGCGTCGTAACCGATCCAATGCGCGGTCTGGAAATCGGTGCCGGCCTGACCGTAATTGCCGTCATTGTAGTCTTTTTCGGCAGTCGCAAGCTGGTCTTCGATGTTCTTCGCAGCGGCAGTCCAGGAATCAAAATTCGTTTGACCGTCATCGGCGGCAATTGCCGGCTGCGGAACTGCGGTAGTCGCGAAAAGCGTGGTCAACGCGATCATCAATGCCGCAATGAACGCGACAAGGCGACCGGACACACTTGTAGCCCGCTGCGTATCGCAGGATGACATAAGACCGCTTCCTCTCTCAGCCGTTCACAATCCGATTCACGAGTGCGCCACCTTTGCCATACACACAGTGCGCACCGACTTCACAAGATAAAACGAAAAAATCGAAAGAACAGTCTTGATTTTTTGGCAGTTTTGTTGTAGAAACCTTTAAAATGGCGGAATTCCGCCATTCTTCTTTTCTGTAATCCGCGCGAGTCGTCTCACATAGTGATTTTTTGAGGCGCTTTCGCCGTTCCTCTCCATGCATATTCGTGCGATTGGAAGATTCGGGAATTGGGGGATTTGGGATGGAACTGGACTTTCTGACCTCACGATTCCGCCCTGGTGACCTCACGATTCCGAAAAAGCAACGAAAAACAAAATCGTGAGGCCAGCGGGCGCATGGACGGAATCAGGATTCGAGCACGTCAAGCACCTTGCGTTCGTTGTAGAACGCGAACACCACACCGCCGATGCCGCACAATACCGCGGCGCAAACAGCCGCAATGCGATAGCCGGCGCCCGACGCCATGCCAATCGTGCTCACGCCGGTAAACAGCAGCATCGCCACCGACTGACCCATCTTCATCGCAAACGTGCGAGCCGCATAGAACATGCCCTGACGATCCTGACCGGTCGTTTTCGAGCTCGCGTCGGCAATATTCGCAACAATCGCCTGCGGAAGAATGCCGAACGCGGCCATCGGAATCGCGCCGACAATCGAGAGAATCAAGCCCTGCGCCATCGGCGGAATCGCAGCGAGCAGACCGGAGCCAAGCGCGCCCGCAAACGCGAACGCACATGTGAAAATCACGAAAGCGACCAGCAGAATCCGCTTCTTGCCAACACGATTCGCCAATACATTCACCGGCATGTAGAACAGCACCGACACTGCGGTCATGAGCACGAAATAGATGGTGGTCGTGGTCTCGGGAAGTTTGAGCAGGCTTGTCACGAAGAACGGCAAACCAGTCTGGAATGTAGTGATCGCAACCCAATAGACCACGTCGGAGCAGACGAACTTGCGGAATTCGCCGTCGCCGAACGTCTGCTTCAACGATTCGATGGTCGATTCGGACGTGGGCTGCGAGTTGACGTAATCGCGTTCCTTGATGGTGAGCGGCGGAACCAGCATGCACACGAATGCGATGGCCGCCATGATGGTGAACGTCAAACGAATGGCGTTCACACGCCCCAAGCCCGGCACGAAACCAGCCCAAATCACCGGTGCCACGTATGCAATGGCGGTGCCGGCCACCCACGTGAACGAAATGGCGGTGGAGATGGTGAGCTGCTGTTTGGAATCGTGACCAAGCTCGGCGATCAGCGCGTTGTAGGGCGTGCAGTAGAACGTGAGCGCAATGTAGTAGCCGATCACCGTGGCGAACAGGAACGCGCCGTTGATCCAGCTCGTATCGTTGATTGGACTCCAAAACACCAGCACGGTGACGAGGGCGAGCGGAAGGGCCGCAAATTTGAGGAACGGCATGCGACGACCGGATTTTGATGTGCAACGGTCGGAAAGACTTGCCACGGCCGGATCCACGAATGCGTCGAAGAAGCGGGCGAACGCGGTGATGCCGCCGACTACGGTCACCACGCCGAGTACGGCAAGACCTTGCGGTACGAACACGGTTTGCCCTTGCGAGATGGTTTCGCTGTCAGGCTGGTAGAAGTAGACGAGCCAATTCGAAATAATGCCGGAAAGTAGCGCCCAGCCGAATTGGCCGACGGCGAAAGCCCAGACTTTGGGCATCGGCAGGCTCTTCACCGTTTTTGTTGTGCGCATGGCTGCACTTGCATTCTCGACGTTCCCCATATCAACCTCCATGTTGACGCCCTGCCGGCAACTGTACCATGCGCCCCATCGCGAAAGTCCCATTTCCCCCAGCAGCTGGAGGAAATGGGCGGGTAGCATCGGAGGCATGGATTCTTTGACGCAACGCATGCCGTTTGTCACGGCGTTTTATAGGGCGCTCGGCACCGGTATGGTGATTTCCGTGGATTCGCCGATCGACGACAAGGTGCGTTCCGCAATGGAATCGCTCATTGAGGATTACGAACACGTGCTGTCTCGATTCCGCAATGATTCGCTGATTGCGGCGATCGGCAAGGCCGAGCATGGCGGAAGTTTCGATTTTCCGGATTGGTGCGCGCCGCTGTTCGATCTGTATGATGCGCTATTTTCCGCCACTTCCGGCGCGATTGATCCGTGCGTCGGCGAGGATTTGATTCGACTTGGATACGATGCGTCGCTGAGTTTCACGGTTACACAAGATGCGCCCGAGCATTTGGGCGCATTGCGCGGACGCGCCGTTTGGGGACGCGATGTGACCCGCCACGGAACCACATTGGTAACGCATGAGCCGGTGCAGTTGGATTTCGGCGCTGCGGCAAAGGCTATCTCGTCGATCTGCTCGGGCGCATGCTGCAGTCGTCACAATTCGTGATTGATGCGGGAGGTGATTTGCTGATTCATGCGGAACAGCCCATTTCCGTCGCACTTGAGGATCCGGAAGATCAGTCCCACGCAATCGGAATCGCACATATTGCGAACGGAGCGTTGTGCGCAAGCGCACCCAGCCGACGCCATTGGAACGTGGCAGTCAACGAGCGCACCCAAATCGCCATTCATCATCTGCTCAATGCCATCGACGGACTGCCCGCGCAACAAACCGAAGCCAGCTGGGCATACATTCCAGCAAACGCAACGCTCAATCTTGCACGCGACTACCCCACCGCCGTTGCGGACGGCCTGGCCACGGCCCTGTTCGTTTCCGACGTAGCACAACTGCAACGCACGTTCGATTTCACATACGCAACATTGGACGAATCCCGCCAAATCGCAGTCAGCCGCAACTTCCCGGCCGAACTCTTCCTGCGATCCGCATAACAGCCGAATACCAGCCGAAATAAACAAAGACCGCACGTCTTTGGGGACGTGCGGCTCCTGTGAATCAGCCAGCCAGAACGGCGAATCAGTCGGTGAGGGCGAACTGGCTGTTGTAGATGTCGGCGTAGAAACCGCCTTTGGCGAGCAGCTCCTCATGCGTACCGCTTTCCACGATGTCGCCATGGTTCATGACCAAAATCATGTCCGCATCGCGGATGGTGGACAGACGGTGCGCGATCACGAACGACGTACGGTCCACGGTCAGCGCGTCCATGGCCTTCTGAATCAGCTCTTCCGTACGCGTATCGACCGAAGAGGTGGCCTCGTCGAGAATCAGAATCGGCGCATCCTCAACCATGGCTCGCGCAATGGTGAGCAACTGCTTCTGACCCTGCGAAAGCGTGGCCTTGTCGTCAAGCACTGTGTCATAGCCATTCGGCAGCGACATGATGTAGTGGTGCAGCCCCACGGCCTTGCATGCGTCCTCGATCTGCTTGTCGGTGACGCCCGGCTTCGAATACGCGATGTTTTCACGCACTGTTCCACGGAACACCCACGTATCCTGCAATACCATGGAGAACTGGTCATGCACGTTCCAGCGTGGCACGGACTTCGTATCCACACCATCAATCGCAATCGAACCGCCCGAAATCTCATAGAAACGCATCAGCAGATTCACCATCGTGGTCTTGCCGGCACCGGTCGGACCAACAATCGCAACCTTCTGACCGGACTTCACCGAAGCGGAGAAATCGTTGATAATCGTCTTGCTCGGATCGTAACCGAACTTCACATGACTGAACTCAACGTCACCGCGCACCGGTTTGCCGTTCACGCCGAGCAGCGCCTGCTTGTCGGATTCGTCGGCCATCTCCGGCTCTTCAAGGAAGCTGAACACGCGCTCGGAAGCGGCCGCGCAACGCTGCAGGTTCTGGAATGCCTGCGCGAACTGGGAAAGCGGCTGGGTGAACAGTCGAATGTACATCATGAACGCAACGATCACACCAAACTCGATCTTGCCATCCATCGCAAGCACAGCGCCAACCACGCACACAACCACGTAGCCGAAATTGCCGACGAAATTCATCAACGGCATCATCAGGCCGGAAAGGAACTGGCTCTTCCATCCCGAATCGTACAAATCGCCGTTGTACTTTTCGAACGCGCGAATCGAATCAGCCTCGCCGCAATACGCCTTGACCACGGTGTGGCCGGCGTACATCTCTTCGACGTGACCGTTGACATCGCCCAACGCGATCTGCTGGCGCGAGAAGTACTTCTGCGAAACCTTCATGATTGCGCCCATGATGAGCAGGCCAACCAGGCTGGAAACGATGGCGCACACCGTCATGATCACATTGTTGTAGAACATCATGATCAGCGCGCCCACGAACAGCGTGACCGACGTGATCAGCGAGCCGACCGACTGGCCGAGCGTCTGGCCGATGGCGTCCACATCGTTGGTGATGCGGCTGAGCACATCGCCGTAGCTGACCTTGTCGAAATACTTGAGCGGCAGCTTGTTGATCTTCACGCTGATGGCTTCGCGCAGCTCCTGTGCGGTACGCTGCGTGACGTTCGCCATCATCCAGCTTTGCACGTAGCACAGCACCGCATAGCCCACATACAGCGCCACCAGCAGCCATGCGATGTGTGTGACCGCGTCCATGTCGATCGCACCGAGCACCGGCTTGCCGTTGACCAGCGCAGGCAGGCCTTTGGCGATCTCGTTGGTCATGTCCTTGAGCTTGTCCGGACCGACGATCTGGCATACCGTGCCGATCGCGCCCAATACGAGCGCCACAATGATGGCGGGAATGTAGTGGCGGCAGAAATGCATCAGCTTCTTCATCACACCGCCGAAATCCTGTGGTTTTTCAGCGGCTCCGCGGCCGCGTCCCATAGGTCCTCCTGGCATGTCAGCGACCCTCGCTTTCGTTCAATTCGCTTTCGACGGACGGCTTGCCGGTTTCAATCGGTTTGCCGGTTTCGCCCGGCAGCTTGCTTTCGCCCGACTTGCCACCGTTCAATTCGTCTTCGATCAGCTGAGACTGCGCAATCTGACGGTACACATCGCAGTTTTCCAGCAGTTCGCTATGCGTGCCTTGGCCGACCACCTTGCCGTCGTCGAGCACCACGATGCGGTCGGCGTCCATAATGGTGCCGATGCGCTGCGCGACAATCAGTTTGGTAGAATCTTTCGCTTCCTTGGCGAGCGCGTCGCGTACGGCACGGTCGGTTTTGAAATCAAGTGCGGAAAAGGAATCGTCGAAAATCAGGATTTCCGGATGACGATAGACGGCACGTGCAATCGACAGACGCTGTTTCTGCCCGCCCGACACGTTCGATCCACCCTGCGAAATCGCGGAATCGTACTGCTTTTCCTTGGTTGCGATGAATTCGGTCGCCTGTGCAACTTCACATGCGTTGCGCACGTCGGCGCGCTGTTCCGAAGTGAGTGTGCGATGCTCGTTTTGCGTTGCGATCAGCTCTTTTTCGCGCTTTCTGCCGGCCGCGGTCGAGGTATCGGCCATGTCGACGATGCCGGTATCGGTGGTGTCGAGCGGATTGTCGCCATAGCTGACATTGGATGCGATCGTGCCTTTGAACAGGAAGGATTGTTGCGGCACATATCCGATTTTGTCTCGTAATGCCTTGAGCGTGTAGTCGCGCACGTTCACGCCGTCGACGAGCACCTCGCCTTGCGTCGCATCATAGAAACGCGGCACGAGGTTGATGAGCGAGGATTTGCCGGAGCCGGTGGAACCGATGAACGCCACGGTTTCGCCCTTCTTGGCGGTAAAGTTGATGCCTTCGAGCATGGCTTCGCGCGAATCCGGGTAAGTGAAGCACACGTTGCGGAATTCGATTTCGCCTGCTTGCCTGCTTCGCCGGCGTCGCTGCGGGTGCCGTCGTGATCAGCGGCTCGGTGTCGAGCACTTCGAGCACGCGCTGTGCGGACACGTCCGCTCGCGGCCACAGCACGAACACCATGCTCATCAGCAGGAAGCTCATGATCACCTGCACGGAGTAGCTGGAGAACACCACCATGTTGGAGAAGGTGGTGAGCTTGTCGGCCGCGTCGGCGGCGTCGATCAGGTAGGCGCCGATCCAGTACACGGCAAGCATAAGACCGTTCATGATGGTGTTCATCAACGGCATCATGAAGGCCATGGCACGGTTGGTGAACAGCTGGGTGTCGGTGAGTTCCTTGTTGGCCTTGGTGAACTTGGCTTCCTGGTAATCCTCGGCATTGTAGGCGCGCACCACGCGCAGGCCGGTGAGGTTCTCGCGCGCCACAAGGTTGATGTTATCGGTCAGTCGCTGCATGGACTTGAACTTCGGCATGACGAGAACCATGAGGATCGTGATGGAGACCAGCAGCACCACTACCGCGATGCCGGTGGCGAGCGTCCATTCGAGACCGTCTCCCGCAATCTTGCAGACGGCCCAAACCGCCATAATCGGCGATTTGACAATCATCATCAATCCCATGGTGATGAACATCTGAATCTGCGTAATATCGTTCGTGGAACGCGTAATCAGCGAGGCTGTGGAGAATCGGCTCATTTCAGCCGGTCCGAACGATTCTACCTTGCGGAATTCCATGGAACGCAGACGCTGGCTGAACGATGCGCCGATGCGTGCCGCGAAATAGCCGGTGATGATGGCGCATGCTGCCGATCCAAGCGAAATAAGCAGCATTTTGCCGCCGGTGATCCAAATATCGTGCATTTCACTGCCGGGGGTTTCCACGAGGGTGGTGATGTCGGACATGTAGTCCGGCAGGGTCAGGTCAAGCCAGATCTGCCCGACGATGCTGACCAGTGCAATGAGCATCTGGCCTATCTCCGCTTTGGAGAGGTATCGCATAATGCGGAACATGCTTGGATTCCTTCTCTTGTGTTGCGTTTGAAGTTTTTGCGATTGATGGATTGGTTGGATCAACTACATGAGTTGATCGAATTGCGATTAATGATTTACATAAGTCCTATTGAATTGTCTTACGATATTTAATTACTTACAGTGTAAGACAATCTCATATTTCTGTGTATTTGCTGAGAGCGATTCTTCTCAGCTCGGTCGCGCGCGGCCAACATATACCATTCGCGACACACTCAAGCCGTTTGGCCAAGCTTACAGTCGCGAACGGCACATGTGAGGCGCACGCTTACGTGGTAGGCAGTCCCTACGCAGGATCTTCAGTATTGGCTTTTGCGAAGGCTTGCTTACTTCTTCGGCGGTGGGGCGGGGCTGGCCAGGGATGCAGATGGTCACGTATGTGGCAAATTCCTCGGTAAGATCCACGAATTCGCGCGTGCGACGCTCCCCCATCTGCGAAAAGACCCAGCAGACGGCGTCGCGCATATCCTCGCGCTGCTGCTTGGCCTTCGCCCGCCCCTGCTCGGTAAGATTCACATGCACAATGCGTCGGTCGTTGGGATCGACCTCACGCTCGATCAGACCCTTTTTTTCCAACGCAGCCAACAGCGTGGAAATCCTGCCCGACGTGACCTTCAACGCGGTAGCCAACTGCGAAGGCGTTTGCGCGCCCTTGAACTCAAGCTCGCGAATAATGAATGGCTCGCCCTTGGAATCACGCGACATCGCCTGCTGCATCTGAGACTTCTTACCCCAGACCACTTTCATCAGCTTGTCAAACGACTCCCGCTCGAAGCCCACGCTTCACCTCGCCTTATTCGATGCCCATCAGTTATGTCTCGATAATATCTTTTACTGTAAACATTTTTCGATCGCAACGTGCAAGTACAGGAACGCCCAAAAAAGGAAACGATAATCAGCAAGGAAGCATCGCAAGCTCTTCTTGAGTGAGCTGAAGTTGCGTTGCAGCGAAGGAATCGTTGATTTCCTGCGGATTGCGAGCGCTGGGAATGGTGAACAGACGTTCGTAACGGGTCAATTCCCACGCCAGCACCACACGCTGGTAGGAGCAACCACGTTGCGCGGCAACCGTGCGGAACGGATCGTACGCGCTCTGATCGAACGTATCGAGGAATCCGCCGAGCGGCGACCAACAGACGAAAGCGAGCCCCAATTCGGCGCAATGCTCCATCGTATGTTCCGGATCGGGATGCGACGGCGAGAACTGATTTTGCACGGCGACCAAGCCGCTGCCGATAATGCCGCGCGCAAGATCGATCTGCTCGTTATTCACACGGGAGATGCCCGCATATTTGATCACGCCTTCGTCGAGCAGCTGCTTCAACGCGCCGCATTGGTCTTCGTAAGGCACCGCGGGATCGGGGCCATGCGAATACAACAGGTCGAGCGTATCGACGCCCAAGTGCAACGCGGACTCCTTGGCGTCACGAATCATGGTTTCGGGGCGCGAATCCGCCATCCACCCGTATTGACTGCCCGCCGCCTGCAAATGCTGGCGTTCCTCGCCAGGCCGACGGCTGCATCCCTCAGAATCCCGCCCCTGAGTGTCCGATTCTGGTGAATCGGACATCTGTACCCCAAATCCGGCACCCTGTTTGTCCGATTCTCCAGAATCGGACACAGGAGCAACAAAAGCGGGGACCTCCATGGTGCGTCGATAGCCAGTTTTCGTGGCGACCAGCACTTCATCTCGGGGGCCATTCCACGAAGTGAGCGCATCACGCACCAACTTTTCGCCGTAGCCAAGGTCTTCCGCAGTGCCGGTGCCAGGCTCGCTCGGCAGATAATATGACCAAGCCGTGTCCAAATAGCGAACACCCGCGTCCAAACCGGCATGAATCGTACGAATCGCGGTATCGCGATCCGGGCGCCCCTCAATCGCCAAAGCCATCGTTCCCATACCAAGCCGAGGAATCGTAAATCCTGCCAACTCACCGTTCATCATCATCTTCCCCTTCCTTCCAAGAACATAGCCGATTCGTACACGTTCATCTCAAGACTAACCCAACGTGAACCGGCGCAAGCTTGTCGGGCGCGTGCGCGAAGATGAAGGCACAACCGAACGGGAGCCGAAAGGCTGAGAGGGAGCTCATAGAGCTTCGACCGAGGACTTGATGCGGGTAATGCCGCCGTAAGGAGACGGGTTGTTCACGCCGCAAGACGTATCTCATCTTCCGTTCGCGATAACCGAATATCGCGTGATTAGGGTCACGGAGGGGCGCACCACCTCATAGGGTACGGTTCCTTCGGCGACCCTTTTTTCGTACCAACCTTGAGTGCCCGATTCTGCAGAAACGGACGCACAAGCGGCTCGAACAAGCGCCTACGTGTCCGATTCACCAGAAACGGACATCCGTGGACTGAAATAGATGCCGTGCGTGTCCGATTCTGCAGAAACGGACATTTAAAGACCAACAATGAACCTCCGGATATCCGATTCACCAGAAACGGACAGACAAACACCCGGAAAAGCACCGTGATGTCCGATTCACCAGAAACGGACATCCGGAGTGCAGGAAAGCATGTGTCACGACAGACACAGAAGGGAACCGCAATGATCATCAACGGTAAGGAAGAGAACGTCGCCACGCCAATCACCGTGGCCGAACTGATCGAAAGCAAGGGCCTGCGCGCCGACCGCGTGGCTGTCGAGCTCAATGGTGAGATCGTGCCTCGCACCCAGCGTGCGCAGACGCAGCTCAAGGGCACCGATACGTTGGAAATCGTCACGTTCGTGCAGGGCGGCTGAACCACTTTCAAAGTTTCTTACGATTACGACCGGCGCAATGCACGCGTAACAATCGCAAGAACATACAAAACACAACCAACCCGGCAAAAACAACGCACGAACGGAAAACGAGAATACGAGAACAACCATGACTTTTGAACCATCCGCATCGCAGGCGCAGATCGACGCCCGCCAGCACGCTTTCGACAACCAACCCGACCCGGCCACGCTCGTCAGCCGCGAAGAAATCCGCGCGGCCCTGCTCGACCGCCATACCGCAGCCACGCAAGACAAGCTCGACGCGGCGCACGTGGCCATTTGCGGCTGCGGCGGTCTCGGATCGACGATTGCGGTGGCGTTGACCCGCATTGGCGTCGGTCACCTGCATTTGATTGATTTTGATCGCGTGGATATGACGAATCTGAATCGCCAGCAGTATTTTTTGAAGGATCTTGGGCAGTACAAGACGGAAGCATTACGCAGTAACTTGCGTCAGATCAATCCTTTTATCGATATCACCATTGATACCGTGAAAGTGACCGACGAGAACGTGCCGACGCTGTTCGACAATGAGGATATTATCTGCGAAGCGTTCGACGTGCCGGAAAACAAGACGATGCTGGTGAATGCCGTGCTTGAGAGTCTGCCGGACAAGAAGCTGGTGAGCGCTTCTGGAATGGCGGGATTCCGCAGTTCCAATTTGGTGAATACTCGTCGCGTTTCGAAGAATTTCTACTTCTGCGGCGATGGCGAAACCGCTCCGGTGCCGGGCGCTGGTCTGATGGCACCGCGCGTGGGCGTGGTCGCCTGCCATGAAGCCAATATGATCACTCGCTTGATTCTCGGCGAAGAAGACGCCTGACAGCGAAACGCAAACACAAACGCAATTGCAATTGCAATTGCAATCGCAAATCGCAAATTGCAAATTGCAAATTGCAAATTGCAACGAATGACACAACACTAATCGCATAGTAAGGATTAACCATGAGCACCGAAAACACGATCACCACCGCGGAAAAAGACTTCGCGGCGGCACCGAACGCCACGCTCGACGAGCTGGTCGGCACCACCACGAACACCGCACTGCTGCCGGAACCGGATGCGCACGCGTATGACGAAATCGCCACCGGCGACGCCGATCCGTTGATCCTCGGCGGACACAAGTTCACCAGCCGTTTCATCCTCGGTTCCGGCCGCTACGATCTGAACCTCATCAAGGCGACCATTGAGAACGCGGGCACGCAGATCGTCACCATGGCGTTGCGTCGCTGCCGTACCACCGAAAACAATCTGCTCGATTACATTCCGAAAGGCATCACCATGCTGCCGAACACGTCCGGCGCACGCAATGCCGAGGAAGCGGTGCGTATTGCACGTCTCGCCCGCGAAGTGTGCCAGACGGACTTCGTGAAGGTGGAGATCGAACATGAGGCGAAGTATCTGCTGCCCGACAATGAGGAAACCATCAAAGCCACGAAACAGCTGGCAAAAGAAGGCTTCGTGGTCATGCCGTACATGTTCCCCGATCCGATTGCGGCGAAGCGTCTTGAAGACGCGGGTGCGGCTTGCGTAATGCCGCTGGGCGCGATGATCGGCTCGAATAAGGGTCTGCGTGCACGCGATTTCATTGAAGTGATCATCAAGAACTCCAATGTTCCGGTGATCATCGACGCTGGTATTGGCCGTCCGAGCCAGGCTGCGGAAGCCATGGAAATGGGCGCGGACGCGGTGATGGCATACACGGCCATCGCTTCCGCCGGCAATATTCCGCTGATGGCACGCGCGTTCAAGAAGGCGATCGAAGCGGGTCGTGAAGCGTATTTGTCTGGCTTGGGCAAGGTTACGGAAGATCATGCCGTGCCGTCCAGCCCGACGAACGAGGCCGACTACATCGGCTGATTTGCACTGGATCCCGTAATGGGGATTCGCGCAAAGACCATGCTGAAAGGGGCGTTTGCCGAACGTACGTGATGCACTCACGTTCGGCAAACGCCCCTTACTTGTATCCTGCGTTACCTGCAAACGTTACTGCTGCAAGGCTTCCTTAAGATCGCGATTCTGGAATCGTTCGTGTAGCAGGCAATATCCGCCAAACGCAACCAGCCAAATCAGACCGGCAATCGCAGAACCAATCGTGTCCGTCGACAGGAACAACGTGACATACACGAGCACAAAGAACGTGATCGCAATCCAATCAAACACCTGCCAAGCGGGCATGACGAAACCGTCCGGTAGAAAATCGCTGCTCTGACGATACCTGTGGTGGGCGAGCATCGTCAGCACGTAAATGAAAATCACCACAGCGCTGGCGGCCGAAGCGAATAGCACGAACGCGCCGGAAATACCCGGAATCGCGTTGATGATCGGGGAGAACAGAATCATGCAACCCGAAGCGACAATCGCCTTCGCAGGCACCTTGTGTCGGAAACCTCAGCCAAACGCGCCATCGCAGGCGACTCGGAATCCGAAGCAAGCTGATACAAGTGACGACCGGCCGAATAAATCAGCGAATTCAACGCCGACGCGGCAGCCGTAATCACCACGAAGAACACCAGGGCGGCGGCCCAATCAAGACCCGCATATTTGAACACCATGATGAACGGCGAACCGAACGAGCCATCGGAATTCTCGTGAAAGTTACGCCAGGGCACAATAGCCATGATCGCGATCAGCGCACCCACGTAGAAGATCAGAATACGCATGATCAGCTCGTTCACGGCCTTCGGCAGCACCTCGCGCGGATTCTGCGTTTCCGACACCGTGACACCCACGAATTCGATGAGCTGGTAGGCGAAAAACACCATTTGGAAGCTCATGAAGAAGTTCATCCAACCGTTCGGCGCGAGCTGGAAGCCGTCGGTGATATTCGTAAGGCTCACCGTGGCACCCGACACCGTGCCGTCCACGCCTTCGATGTGCGTGGCGGGGTAGCTGAAGCCGATGATCAGCATCACGATGGCGGTGACGATCAGACCGACGATCAGCGTGATCTTGATCATGGAGAACCAGAATTCCGCCTCGCCGAACACTTTCACCGCAATCAGATTGATGCCGGTGAGCGCTACGAGGAAGCACAGTTCGATCAACCACTTCCACGAGTTCAGGTCTATGCCGAATGTGCCGAAGAACGTTACGAAATATGTGCTTACGGCGGTGATTTCGGTCATGCCGGTCAGAATGAGCACGATCCAATACGTCCAGCCGGCGAACTTGCCCCACCCGCGGCCGAGATAGCGCGTGATGAAGTTGATGAACGTGTGCTGGCTAGGATCGCTGTACATCATTTCGCCGATGGCACGCATCAGCAGGAACATAATCAGGCCAACGCCGATGTACACGAAAATGATGCTCGGGCCGGTCAGTGCGATCGACTTGCCGGAGCCTAGGAACAGGCCGGTGCCTATGGTGCCTCCGATGGCGATGAACTGGACGTGGCGGTTTTTCAGGCCTCGCTCCATTTCGTTGCTTTGGTCGAGGCTTTCGACGGATTTGATGTGCGCGGCGCTTGAGCCCGCGGAATTGGTGTTCTCGGAAGTCATAATGTTCACTACCCTACCCCGCGAACCGCACATTGCGCCCGCCGAAGCTTTGTTTTTGGGCACGTACGCAGATTTTGCGGCACTGGCGCATCCCGTTTGTGGTCAACCGTGCCCAGCCGACCACCTTATTCCCGTATTTTCGCCTCGCCATACCCCCTGCCGCCCTATCTCGTCTATATATGGCAGATTCACGAGGTTGACCGCTACTTTCTCGCTTATATATGGCACTTGCTCACGGCAAAACACCACTTAGGGGGTACGTTTTGGGCGTATTTCCGCAGGCTGACTGCCATATATAAGCGAAATGGCTCATGACGCATGAGCAAATCTGCCATATAAGTGAGATACGCCCAACTGTCCGACACAAATCGCGCCTCGCTTGTCTGATTCTGCAAAAACGGACATCCACAGCACACTTTCAGTACTCCAGTTGTCCGATTCTGGAGAAACGGACATCCGCAACGCACGTTCGCCGCATTACTTGTCCGATTCACCAGAAACGGACAACTGAGACCCGTTTTTGCCTGTGTACTTGTCCGATTCTGCAGAATCAGACACTTACGCGGCATAACGATGGTCTGGGTCAGGCGGTGGCGGCGATTTGCCCGCGCAGTTCGGCGTTCGCGCGCTCCAGTTCGTCGATACGGCGCGCCTGCTGTTTGATGATGATGCTCGCGGTTCCCACGTCGATGCCGTCGTCGCCTTGCGCTTTGACGGGAATATGTTCCATCGTCCTGTTGGTGATGCTATCGAGGTTGCGCCTCATCACGAACGCATGCTCATACCGGTTGACGAGTTGCGCGATGATCTCGCTGTCGCTCATGTTGCCGCTGCCGGTCACGGATTTGATGGCCGACGTTTTCCAACGATCCACACACCGTTCGATGCGCTTGTATCCGATGAGATCCGGCGGAAGTCCCGCTTCCCGGAAGATTTTGGTTGGCGATTCGCCTGTCAAGTAGCGGATGGTGCACACTTGCTTGAACGAATCGGCGTAGGTGATGCGATTGCGCGTTACGTTGGCGACCGCTGGCAGTCCGCGCAATAGTTGGATTTCCTCGTCGCTGAACGCTCCCCCACCTCGTGCCATGACACCCGCCTTTCCACTGTTTTCATGGATGTGCTTGCGATTGTAGGGTGCCATTGTCGTGAGATGCCCCCACCTGCAACCCCTGTATGATTGCTTTGGTTGACGCCTGTTTTGCCACCTACTCGCCACCTGCGGATACCTTTTTCATGCCGGATTTCGCCGTTTGGTACCGGATTTCACCCGCTTCGATCCCGTATTGCCCCGTGCAAAACCTTCACCCCTAAAAAGTATGGAAAGGCACGATAAGCGGCATCCACGGATGGTTTCCGCGAATGCCCGCTTATTTCGTTTTTTCGCTTATTGTTTCAGCGATTGAGCGCATATCAGCGCACGCGCTGGCGCGACTTGAGTGCGACGGTAACGCCGGCACCTGCCACGAGCAGCGCCACCACAGTGAAGAGGGTCGTGCCCGCAGCACCGGTAAGCGGCAGCTGGGTGACGTTCTTCACGTTCTTGACCTTGTACGTGTAGTTATCGGAGACCTCAGTGCTCGGAGCCAAGCCCCAGATATCGGCACCTGTATACTTGACGGCCTTACCGTTCGTAATGGTAAGGGTAAATGCAGCTTTGAGATTCGGCTGGAAGCCTGCAGGAACCTCGGTCTCGGTGACCTTGTAAGTACCGTCCGCAAGACCCTTGAAAGTCACCGTTCCATTTGACTCGGAAGTCGCAGTAGCAGTGGACGGAGTCGAGGCACCGTTCTGTCCTTCGATCTCAAACTTAGCACCGGCCAGAGCATTGCCCTGGGCGTCGGTCTTGGTGAAGGAGAACTGACCGTTGGTGATGGTAGTGCTGTCAGTAGCTTCAGCACCATTGTCGGAGAGCACAACCGTATTAGTCACGGCCTTGCTGCCGGCGGCTTCCTCACTGGTAACAGTGGCATTGTAGGTCACAGCGATCTCTGCGCCTGCGCGCTGCGTCTGGATGGAGCGGATGGCAACAGTGAAAGGTTGGCCATTAGCGCCCCCGGTCACGGTGTAATCCGTATCCTTCTTCAGTTCGGCGTTAGCAACCTTCACCTTAAGGGAGTTGAGATTCACGGTCTGGCCAGCGCTCGGGGTATCCGTGTAGGTGTAGGCGTAATCGCTGTAGTACTGCGTGTTCTGCGGCACCTTGCTCGTAATGGTGTAAGTCACCGTCTGGCCGGCGGAAGCGGTTGCAGCGCTCACCGTCTTGCTCACAGTGGTGGTCTGGTTCTTAATGGTCACAGTTGCCTCAGTGAGCGGATTCAGCACGCCATCCTTAACGTTACCGGAGCCAACGAGGATTGCGATAGACGGAGTGGCAGCTCCATTGGTGCCAACCGAGTAATCCGCGTCCACAAACAGGTACAGGCCTGTAGGGAGCGTCACAGTAGCGGAAGTGCCATTAGCGGCAGCACCCAAATCAACCTCTTCTGCGGTACCAAGCTTGTCAGTCGTGGTCTTCAGCGATTCCACAAACTTACGGGAAGCGCTATTATTCCATGCACCATCTGCAGAATTGTCCACAGACAGCACGCCTTCGGCGAGCGCCCAAGCCATCAGATCGCCGCCATCGGTCGGAACCGTCTTATTAGTGCCTGCAACAGCAGCTTCGAGCGCAGCTTGATGCCGGAGTTATCCGTCACCGTGCCGGCAGTCTGCACACCGTACGTTGCATTGCTACCAGTGCCGTACTGCACATAGTCAGCGATCTTGTAGGCGTCCAGCTTACGATTGGTCAGCTGCTTGGCGTCCTGAGCAGTGAATGTGAAATTCACCTTACTAGTGACGACAGTGCCGCTGCCGTCAGCCTGTGCGCTTGCCGCGCTCAGGGCCATGCCGCCCAGCAACGTCGCAGCGGCGGCGATACCGGCGAAAAGTTTCCTCATCTTCATGAGAATCTCCTCTCATTGTGTTGTTGATGTTGTGTTTGTTTTGCTAACGGGATCTGAAGCCCAACATGCTCTGGATCCACAAATTTGTGATGTGCGGCTGGACTGCCCTGTGAAGGTTGGTAGGGCAGTCCAGCCCGAGGAACCGTCTCAGACGAGACGCTTCCTGCTGTTCCAGACGCCAGCCGCGCCAACCAGCAGTACTGCGAGTCCGCCGATCGAGCCGCCAACCAGCAGCCATTGACGATCCGTGGTTCCGCCCGTCAACGGCAACGCCGACACCGCCACATACGTATTGGTGAATGCGATCGGATCGCCGATTTTCTGCGATTCGGAAACGTTCTTGCCGTTGTCGTCGAGCAGTTTCGTCACGGATTTCACCGAAGCCGTCCATGCGCCGTTCGTTTCGGTAACGGCGACCACAATCTGGTATTTCGCGCCCGAATAGTGCAGGGCTGCGATATTGCCGTTGCCTTCCGTAATGGTGTACGTGTAGTCGGCTTTTCCAGCGTTGTAGGTGATGTCACCGAACGTTGCGGAATGCTGGCTATCCGGGGAATCAGCATCATAGGCGACCGTCACCTTGCACGACTGTTGCGCCTGTTGCGCGCAATCGGCCGGCAGCGGCGCGTCGCGTCTGCGGTCAGTTCGAAATCGAACGAATCGCCTGCCTTCCAGTCGCGCCCCTCTAGGATTTTCTGCACGGTGATCACATTGGATAGCGTCGCGCTCTTCAACGTGTTGGTCAATGTGGCCGTCATGTTGCCGCCGTTGCCGTCACTCTGCCAGACCATGGCTTTGGTGAGGTCCACGCCGGTCGCGTTGCTCGCAGCATTGCCATACTGGTAGGAGACCGCGTAGCGGCTGTCTTCCGACGTTTCAGCCACGCTGTAGGTGTATCCGGGCTGCAATCTGCCGATCGTGGCCGTCCAATTATTCGACGCGTTCAACGTGATTGGATCGCCTACTTTTTCAGCCTGTGCGGCCGCTTCCCCGGTCTTCGTGCGCTGCAATTGGACCGTCACCGCGTCGCTCGCATGCTTGCTCGCACCGTCGGACCACACCTTGTTGATGGTGATTTGGCCAAGTCTGACTTGCACGACCGGTTTGGCATAGTCGAGCGTCTGTTGGGTGCATTCCGATTCCTGGTCGTTAACGGACGTGACCACGCAGTAGTTCAGATGCGCTCCGGCATTGGAGAAGTATCCTTGCTTTCCTGCGGATTCATTGCCGGTATTGGCTTCTCCCGTGTCCGGGTATTGCTGCTTGCTTGCGTAATCCGCATATGCGGCGTCGCTTGGTTTTACCTTGAAGGAAACGTCGATGGTTTCGTTTTTGTCGACGATCATGCCGTTCCCATTGTTGAATGTCACGGTAATCGTGCGATTGCCGTTGTCGTCGACGTTGTAGACGGCCGTATATCCACTTACGGTTGTGCCATTGTTGGTTACCGTCACATATCGCGTGATATCGGTGCCGTTTGCCACATCGGCGAAATCGACCGGATCGACCCATTGAGACAGGGTGTCGGTGATGGAATACGCTCTGATTTTCGCGGTTGTGGTGATGGTGTTGTAGATCTGTTCGAATGCCTTCGTCAGATTTTCCGCGGACGTTCCGTCGTATTCCTTGCCGGTGACGGCGTTCGCTTCTTTGGCTAGGTCGCTCATCTTATTGGCGTCGGCCGAAACCTTCACCACATACAGGGCTGCGTTCCCGCGTTCGTTGGCTTCCGACAGAGCGGCCGCATAGTTGTAGCCGTAGCTATCGTCATCGCCCTCGCCGTGGATGTTTCCGTCCGAGCCGTCCGGGTCGGTTTTCCACTGGTAGGACTGGTCCAACACTTATTGTTAGCCTCGCACTCCGCCTGTGTCCCGTATTCAGGATGGCTTTCCCATCCCTGACCGAACCCACTCCACTTGAAGCATCCGGAATAGGATGTGATTCTGAAGGTCGGATTGCCGTCAGACAGGAAGACGATATGCTTCTGCACACCGGAACGTCCCGACGACAGATCGTTCGCTGTTTTCAGGCGTCTTCCCAGTTGGTTCCGCCATTTGGCCACGCACTGACGGCCGTGCCGATAGCGCCAGGGGAAGTCGTGAACTGCGAAGTTGTTCGCGCCCTGTCGCTGAACGTCACCACCGCCATCTGTACTTGCTGCTCAGCCGGAAGAGCGGCATTCGCGGCCGTCAGAAGCTTACTCGCCAAGGCCGTGGCAGCGTTTTTCGCATTCGTGTCACGGTTGCTGTTTTTCATACTGCCGGACTTGTCAAGCACCAGCACAATATCGGCAGGCACCGCGGTCGTAACCGTGGACGACGAACTATCGCCGGACGCAGTCAAATGCAACGCATACTGATCACCGTCTCCACCTTCGATTTTGGCAATGCTTTTACTATTCGCAGGTTGCAAGGTGGAAGTGTCACCGGAAGGATTCTGGTCGTCTTCCGCAATGGCGGAAGAGTGGTGACGTAACCCAAGCCGCCAAGCATGGCAATCGCAGCGAGCGCCGCAACCATGCGTTGAACAAAGCTTCCCCTCGGCTTTGCCTCGTTGTGCGCATGTCTCATATGCATCCCCTTAATTCACGTCTCTCATCGAATCGCGCCACTGACTCGCCTGGAGCAATCCGACACTGCTTCAACCCTGAAAACTAAAGGAAATCAAACAATCGCGCGCACACCCTACGTGCGGGAAAGTCGGGGTTTGGCAACAGCGCAACAACAAAATCCCTGCAACACATTTCCTACGGCGCAATCACCCGACATCACAAAAGGAAAAACGTGCGAAAAGCGCGATTATTCACGCAAATGTAACCGAATCAGCCACGCTTCGGCCACCAAGCAGCATGCCTGCGAATATGCCACGGCTTGCGTCGCAACCAAACCAACAACGCGCCCACTACGAGAGTCGCAATACCTGTGATCGCACCAATCGCGCGGGCATCCTTCACCGCGTCGTTTTCGGCGGGAATCTCATCTGGAATGGCGGAACGTGTGGCCGAAACCAGCAGACGGTGCGTGTTGACGCCATATGGCGTGCAGGTCATCAGGGTCACGCGATCCTCACCAGGCACGATTTTCAGCTGCGACGTGTCGTTCGGCTCGATCACCGTGATACGGTCCACCTGATAGCCGAACGTTCGACCCATCACTTCGATGTAGAAGTAGTCGCCGACACGCATTTCATCAAGCCGCGTGAACATGGCCGCCTCGACCAGTCCACGATGCCCGGTGAGCACCGCATGCGTGCTCTTGCCGCCGACCGGCAAACTGCTGCCGTACAGGTGGCCCGCGCCCGAAGCAAGCGCCGATTCGGAAGTACCATGGTAGATCGGCAGTCTCACGGAAATTTTCGGAATGCGAATCGTACCCATCACGCCACCGCCGGAATCCAACAGACTCCGGTACTCCGCGTCCGCCGAACTGGCGCTTGCGGAACCAGCGTCCGCGGAACCGGCGTCCGCGCCTGTACCCGCACCACTCTCATTGTCCGATTCACCAGAATCGGACACACTGGCACGCGATCCTCCACGCACATCAGCGAACGGATCCTTCGCCTCACCCAAAATCGGCTGTCCGGATTCCGCAAGCCGCTTGTTATAGTCCTGGGCCGCGGCGAACGCGTCATCCGCCTGCGGATACGGCCAGCCCGCAACCGTCTGCGCGGATCTTACCGACGTTCCCGACAGATCACGCGCCGACCGATACTGCAACATCGCCGGAAAACCGCCAATACAGATCGCAGCGACAATCAACAGCGCCGCAATCGCACGCATCGCCAGCGTTTTGCCGCGAGCGTGACGTCGTTGACGCATTTCGTCGGCAACGTCAATCGCCTCTTCGAACGACGGAAAGCGACTTTCCAACGAAAGTCGACCACCCATCGGAGCCTCTTCGGGTGACGGCCAACGACCGTCATGCCATTCCGCCGTTTCCTCCATCTCACGCAACCGTGCCGTCACCCGACAAGCTTTCGCAGCACACGTTCCAGTTCGTCGATGCGCAACGCCTGTTTCGCGATCAATTCGTCGCATTGGTTGATGATGAGTTGCGCTTGGGCGAGCTTCGAAAGCGCATCCTGCGATTCCGTTGCCGACGATTGCGCATCATCGCGCATAAGATCATGATGCCGAATGACGCGCAGGTCGTCGCGGTCCACCCGCTTGCTGTTGCGGCAGTCTCGTTCCTCCTGCTTTTTCCAGCGTGCAATGCACCGCTCAATGCGTTTGTATCCGATGAGTTTCGGGTCGAGACCCGCCTCGCGGAAGATGGCGGCCGGCGATTCGCCCGCATTGTATCTGCACATGACTTCGATGCGGAAACTGTCGGCATACCGGATATGCGACGCGCTCACGCTTTCCACTGCGGGAAGGCTGGCCAAATACGCGCGCTCCTTTGCGGTGAATTTTCCATCAACCATTCTTCCCTCCCCCTATATTGCCTAAACAGCTTGGTTCAGAATCGTATCGGAGCTTTCCCATTGGCACCCTCGTTAAAACCCTCGAATAAAGCCCACCCTTCCCCCAATGAAAAGAAGGAGTTCCATCTTCAAAACAAAACAGTTCCGCCATTTTGCACAGATAGTAACGCTCATAGAATTACCCCCCCCCCCCATAAAATTTACAAAAACTTAACCTTGCCCCAGAGTGCCCTTTGGCTCATCATGGGGCATCACGTCCTTGAACACCGTCATGCAGACTCACTAGGCTAGAAACATGACGCAAGAGCTCGTTTCATTGACTATCATCATGGCGGTGGCGGCCGTCAGCCCGATTGTGGCGCAGCTGATTCCAGGAAGGTTCATTCCACAAACTGTGCTGCTGCTCGTCACCGGAGCCGCACTCGGTCCGTACGGACTGGGCGTAATCGAGGTGAACGACGCCGTGAAACTCTTGAGCGAGCTCGGCATGGCGTTCCTATTCCTGCTCGCCGGCTATGAAATCGACCGAAACGACTCGCCGGACATCAAGGCAAAGTCGGCCTTGTCACATGGATCATCACCTTGGGCTCGCCGGACTCGTCGTGACCCTGCTTCCATTCTTCGCAAAGCAAGGCATCAACGGCATCGCCACGGTAATAGCACTTACCACCACCGCTCTCGGCACACTCATGCCGATTCTCAAGGAACGCAACCTCGAAGGCACCCCCATCGGCGACGCCATCATCTCGTACGGAACGTGGGGCGAACTCGGCCCAATCCTTGCCATGGCCATCCTGCTATCCACCGAACCGGCTGGCAGACCATGCTCGTGCTCGGCGCGTTCCTTACCATCTGTCTACTGTGCGCAATGCTACCCACGAAAGCACTGAAAACCGGCCATCGCCTGTACCGTTTCCTTACGGAAAACGCGAACACGTCATCGCAAACGCTCATGCGACTGACCACATTCCTGCTCATCTTCCTTGTCACCATTTCTGCACTGTTCGAACTTGACGCGGTGCTCGGCGCGTTCGCCGCAGGCTTCATCCTGCGTTACATCATCCCCGACGGCAGCAAGTCGCTGGAAATGAAGCTGGAAGGCGTCGGCTACGGATTCCTTATTCCTGTGTTTTTCGTGGTGTCAGGAGCCGCGATCAACGTGCGCGCCGTGGCAGGCCGACCCGCGCTGCTCGTCGCGTTCATCGTAATGCTCATGCTGATTCGCGCGGTGCCCGTATATGTTGCGCTATCGCTCGACAAACGCGAGAATCCGCTGTCATCGCATCATCGCGTCACCGTAGCGCTGTATTGCACGACCGCGCTGCCGATCATCGTCGCCGTCACGTCACTGGCGGTGAAGGTCGGCACCATGCAAGGCGACACCGCGTCAACACTGGTCGCAGCCGGCGCGATTACGGTGTTCCTAATGCCGCTGCTTGGCTCGATCACATATCAGGTGGCCGACGTACATCCGGTCACCGCGGTTCGGGAGATTGCACACACACCATCCGATTGGCGGACGATCGTGCACGAACATGCGCAGGTGCGTGCGCTGCTGCACCATCAGGACCGGCTCAAGCGTATGGCGGAAACATTGGACGCACTGGAGAAGATGGGAACGATGGGACATGGCGATGCGGCACATAGCAATGCCGGACATGACGATGAATATCGAGCCGAACTTGTGAAACGTGCGCGCCGCGAAATCGACCGGCAGTTGAAGGAACTCGGCCTGGACCCGCAGCTCACCACGCAACTGCCACACAACTACCGTTATCCGAAGAACTGAAACGCGAATCCGAGCCTTTCCGGCACTCTAAGTGTCCGATTCTGGAGAAACGGACAACCGTAACGCACTTTTACCCGTCTGAATGTCCGATTCTGGAGAATCGGACATTCAGACATACGCCTATTCGACAGATTTGAGCGAACTAATCGGGTCGATACGATCCAACACCGGATTCACGAACAACTGCACGAGCAGCGCGAAAGCCATGGTCGCGCCGGCCGCAATCACATAACTCAACGGCGTGCATTCCACTTCGAAATACAGTGCGGGCATATTCAACGCAGCCGTCAGCAATCCGCCGACGAAACGGCCGAGAGGCAAGCCCAGCACCACGCCCATCATGGTGAGCACCATCATTTCACGGTTCACATAGTGGTGAACCTCTTTGTCGAAGAATCCGAGCACCTTGAGCGTGGCCATCTCGCGTTCACGTTCTGACACGTTGGTGTTGGCGAGCGTGAACAACACCACGAGCGCGAGCCCGCCCGCGAGCGCCACGATCAGCGCGACCACCGCACCCATCAGATCGAATTTGAAGCTTTCCGCCATGTGTGCGCAGCTCACGGCTTTCATGACCGCATCGTCGTCTTCCAGCTTTTCCGCGTAGGCGGCCTGGGATTCGCCTGAACCTTTGAGCTTCGCATACATGGCGTTCCACACCAATTGTTGGCCGTTTGACGATGCGCCATTCGAGGTACCGGATTCGCCGTTTTGATTGTCCGATTCTCCAGAATCGGACGCGGAAGATGCGGAAGACGTGCCGGATGCAGCAGTATCGAACAGCTGGCGATAATAGGTTTCGCTCACATACACGTCCGATCCGATCACACTGCGGATCACCGCGCTGACATGCGCTTCGGCCTGCATATCGTCACCGTTGGTCAGCGTTACCATACCGCCCGCTTTGACGCCCATCGCGCTTGCCGCGGACTGCGATACGATCACGCCGTCATCGCCCAGACTTACCGTATCGGCCGCACCATCCACCCAACTGGAACGCACCGGCTGCAACGTGACCATCTTGCCGAACTCGCTGCGTTCACTGTCGGGCACGGCAACCAGCTGAATGCTTTCGCTCCCCGAATCGCCGGTCAAATCACCCGATTCAACGCGCACGTCCATGCTCGACGTGACGCGACCATCCGAAGCGACTTTCTGCCGCATCGCATCAGCGTCATCATCGTTCGCGACCACCATCAAATCGTACTGATACACGTCCTGATACTGTTTCGCGCCCAATGCGGCAACGGTGTCGTTGATCGCAAGTCCGCACACAATCAGCGCGGTGCAGCCGGCCACGCCGCCGACCGTCATGATCAGACGCGATTTGAAGCGGAAAATGTTGCGCGCCGTGACTTTGCCGAGGAAGCTCATGCGATTCCACAACGGCTTGATACGCTCCAGCAGAATGCGCGATCCTGCACGCGGCGCTTTCGGACGCATGAGACTGGACGCTTCTGCCGCATTTCCTGCGCGCACGCATACACGGTTGCGGCAAGCACGCCGACCACGAACAGCGCGACTCCGGCCGTTCCGTACAGCCAGTCGTATTCCAAGCGTACGTCCGGCATCACATACAGGCCTCGCAATACGACAAGCAGGAACGCTGGAATGCCAAGGAAGCCTACAATCAGGCCGAATCCACCGCCGATCAGGCAGGCGAGCAGCGCGAACAGCAGGTATCGTGAGGCGACCGCAAGACGCCCGTAGCCGAGCCCTGTGTACGTGCCGATCAGCCCGCGATCCTCTTCAACCATGCGCGCCATGGCGGTCAGGCTCATCATCACGGCCACGAGCAGGAACACAATCGGGAATGCGTTGCCCAGCGATTGGATGGATTCCAGATCGGATTTCAGCGAGCTGAATCCGCCGATTTGCGACCGGTCCTGCACATACCAGCGCACTTGCGGAATGCTGTCTTCCATCTCTTTCCGCTTGGATTGCAGCGTCTGTTCGGTTTCGTTTTTCTGCTGGTCCAATTGCGATTGCGCCTGGTCGAGTTGCGCTTTGGCTTCCGCTAATTGCGGGCTTGCGGTAATTGCCGTTTCACGTAGTGTTTCACGGGTTGTTTCGTCGAGGGATCCTGCAGCCGCGCCCGCCTGCATATTGACGATTTGGTCGATTTGCTGGTTGAGCTGACTGCGATTGCTGTCGATCTGCTGTTGCGCTGCGGCGAACTGTTTGTCGGCTTGCGCTTTCGCCTCGTCGATTTGTTTGGTTCCAGCGTCGAGTAGTTCCTGATGGCGTGCTTGCTGGCGATTCTTGCGTATCTGCCCGTCGATGCGGTCAACTACTTCGCTGACGGTGTCGTCGTACACGTCACTGAACGAGTCCTTGTCGGCGGCGCCTTTCACGAGAATGGTGACGGCCGTGTACATGCTGCCGGTCTCACCGTCGGACGGCGCAAAGAACGTGTAGTCGCTGGTGGCGGAGGAACGGAACGCGTTCGTACCCGAATAGCCGTCTGGATTGGTGAGATCCTGCGGGTCAAGCACCACGCCCACAATGGTCAGTTCGGTAGGGAAGCTCGGTGTCTGGTTGTCCGATTCTCCAGAATCGGTCACCCGTGCGGCACTTTTGCCATCCTGCGTGTCCGATTCTCCAGAATCGGACACAGAAGAAGCAGAAGAAGCCGAATCCTGCGGCGTCACCGTAATATGGTCGCCCTTTTTATATCCGGAATCCTTGATGAATTTGCGCGTCACCGCAATCTCGCCGGACTTTTCAGGCATACGGCCACTTTGCAGATACGGCTGGTCAATGCCGTTCGTGCCGATCTCCTGCACGGTCACGGTTTTTTTGCCGTTCAGATCGACCGTCACGGTTTGCGAACGTTCGCCCTGCACTTTCGCAACACCGGAAACCTTACGGAGCGCGGCAATATCGTCGTCAGTCAATCCGGCCGTCGACAACACCTGAATATCGTGCAATCCTTGGGTGTCGAAAAAACGATCCGTCGCGAGAAAAGCGTCTCGGCATCCCGCGTAAATGCCGGTAAGCACGGCAACGCCCAGCAATGTGATCATGGCGATGGAGACGAATCGCTTCCACGCATGCAACCACATACGCACCATGTCTTTGACGAATGCCATGACGACCTCCAGCCCCGCAGCGTTCAAGCAGCATCAACCATTGCTCTCAAAACCCTCATTTTATTGGACTATCGAACTATTGAACACTACGAAGCCGAATCCACGCGCTACAGCTACAATCGGGGAAGACGTGCCATGCCAAAAACCATAGGCGCGTCACCTACCACTACTGCCGAACGCAATATCACAAGATCGCCAAACTTTTGCTGAATTTGCCGAATATTGCCGAGGCACCCAAGAAGAGGAAGCATTCATGAGCGACGCAACCGTTGCGAAGAAACCGCGCGAAACCGACGATGTGCCGGTTCCGCCGACGCTGCGCAAGTCTTTGAAGAATCGTCATATTCAATTGATCGCATTGGGCGGCGCGATCGGCACCGGCCTGTTCTATGGTTCCAGCGAGTCGATTCAGCTTGCGGGCCCGGCCATTCTGCTCGCCTATCTGATCGGCGGCCTGGCGATTTTCCTGATCGTGCGCGCACTGTCCGAAATGGCGGTCGAGGATCCGAAGGCGGGTGCATTCAGCTATTACGCTACACAGTACTGGTCGAAGCGCGCCGGCTTTATTTCCGGATGGAATTACTGGTTCAACTACGTGCTCGTGGCCATGGTGGAGTTGGCAGTGGTTGGCTCGTTCGTAAATTACTGGTTCCCGAACATTCCGAAGTGGGTGTCGGCGGCGGTGTTCCTGGTGGCCATCGCGGCGCTGAATCTTATGGGCGTGAACAAGTTCGGCGAATTTGAATTCTGGTTCGCCATCATCAAGATCGTGGCCGTGCTTGCCATGATTTTCGGCGGTTTGTATGTGATCATCACGAACGTGCCGACAGCTTCGGGTATTCGCGCGTCGTTCGCCAACTGGTTCACCGTTGACGGCGGATTCCTGCCCCACGGCCTGATGTCTCGCAATGCGGACGGCACGTGGACCGGCCTGCTGATGGCGCTGGTCGTGGTGATGTTCAGCTTCGGTGGCACTGAGCTCATCGGCATCACCGCGGGCGAAACCGAAAATCCGCGCACCACCATCCCGAGGCCACGAACGGCATTATCTGGCGTATTCTCGTGTTCTACATCTGCGCGCTCGGCGTGATCATGGCCGTGGTCCCGTGGAGCACGATCGACGGCAATTCCAGCCCGTTCGTGCAGATTTTCGACTCGGTGGGCGTGCACGCGGCCGCCGGCATTCTGAATTTCGTGTGTCTGACCGCCGTGATGAGCGTGTACAACTCCGGCCTGTACGCGAACTCGCGCATGCTGTATTCGTTGGCGAAGCAGGGCAATGCGCCCGCGTATCTGGGCCGTCTGAACAAGCGCGGCGTTCCGGTCGGGGGTGTGATCACGTCGGCCATCATTATTGCGATCGCCGTGGTCGTGGTGTTCGTGTGGCCTGATTTCGCATTCAATTATTTGATGTCGATCGCCACGATCGCCGCTGCGATCAATTGGATCATGATCATGATTACGGAAATTAAGTTCCGTCGCGTTGTCGCCGCCGGCGACGGTCCGAATGATTTGAAGGGATTGAAGGGCCAGGAAGCACTTGACAAGCTCGCTTTCAAGCTGCCGTTCGCCAAGGTGACGCCATATGTGGTGATCGCGTTCATGCTGCTGGTCGTGGTGCTGATGTGCTTCTCCGCAAGCTATCGCATCGCCGTGGTCGCCGGCGTGATTTGGCTGGCCGTGCTGTTCGCCGCCTATCAGATCACACAGAAGCGCGCCTGAAGTCATAGGGCAGCAATGCGCCCGTGCCTCAAGCGAGGGGTACGGGCGCATTTTGATTTCAGATTACGATTTCAGATTTCAGTTTTTGATTTCCAATCTACGATTCCCGCTTTTCATTGCGTATTCCGCGATCGGCACGTTTCAAATTCCAAATTTCACTTCCGTATCGTAGTTGACTTGCCAAACTTAATCGCTTAAGCTTTTCTTAAGCTTGACACTATACGATGTTGGGCGGGTATCGGCAAGCGGGATTACTGCAGCAAGGAGGCGGCAATGAGCGCGAAATCATACAAGGGCGGCGAAATCAACAGCCAGCAGGCCGAAGCCATCAGCACGCTCGCCTCAGCCAACGAATACAAAGGCAAATCGCGCATCATCACACTGCTCGAACTGCCCTGGGGCCGCAAGTGGAAGTATTTCCGTGACCAACTGCTCGCACGCTCCGCGGCCGCCGTCGCCATCGTGTGCGTCGTCATCTATATCGCAATACAGGTCCTCACGCCGACCGCAACACCGAAACTCTACGTTGCCGTGTTCAACGACGCTGTCAGCCAGCAGGAGGCCGCAACCCTGCAATCGCAGGTCGCCAGCAAACTCGATCTACCAGAGGGGCGCAAGGGCGGCGTGCTCATCGACACCTACTTCTCCAGCGACGAAAACGGCATCAGCAAGCTGCAAACCATGATCGCCAACCATGAAATCGACGTGATCGTGGCCACCCCGAAAACCTATAAGGAGCTGTCCGGATACGGCTATCTGACGAACCTTGATTCGTCGCTGACCAAATCGCAGCGCACGACGCTTTCCAGCGATTTCGTAACGTTGAAGGGGTTCAAGGATTCCGACGACCCCGATTACAACGGCAGCGGCAAAGGCAGGGTGGAACCGTTCGGCGTTTCCATGACGATTTCAAACGCTGGAGCACGCTGAAATCCGCAAAATCCGATGCAATCATCGGCATTGTGCAGGAATCGCAGAATCGCGGCATCGCACAGCAATTCATTGACTATCTGAACGAATGATAATGAGGATTGCCGGATCTATTTCGTCATTTTCCAACAAATTATCACAAAATAATTCGCATATTATGCGACATACATTGCAGATTCGTACCTTCAATTGAAAAACGGTACCGTCGATTGAGAACGGTACCGTTTTTCGGTTTCGGCGAAACTTCAGCAACACCTCGGCAAAGCGATTTCAGCGCGGCAATCGCATTACAGCGCCTCGACCTCAAGCACAATGGCTTCAAGCGGCCACAGCGGCGGCACCTGCAGGCCGATTTCGTTCAGCAGGCGGCCGGAGACCTTGAAGCTGTCCATCTGCGCCGCGGAAATCCATTGCGGGGTGTTCCAGCCCCAACGCACCTCGCCGACCTCGTCGCGCAAACGCACACGGTACATGCAATCGGGGTCCAATCCCGGCATGCGCAGGCGCTCAGTAAGCACGTCACGCAGGTTGGTGACGGTCGCCACCACCCACACGGCCCGCTTGCCGTCGTCGGACACCACACCGCGGCCGCGCAGCGCCGGATCCTTGAAGTCCGCGTGCATCACCGTGCCGTGGTGCAGCACGCCACGCAACTCCTTATACAGCGACACGAATGCGCGCAGCTGCTCAACCTCGTCATCGGAGCATTCAAGAATGTTCCATTCGAAGCCGGAACAGCCTTCCAGCGAAATGGCCGCACGGTAGCTCAATTCGGTGGCACGCCAGGTGGAGTGTGCCGGCGACGGGCCGACATGCGCGCCGATCATTTCCGGCGGCACCACGAGTTCGGTGTAACGCTGAATGTCCACGCGATCGCGCGGATCGTTGGAATCGGATCCCCAAATGCGATCGGCATGCTGCAGAATGCCGGCATCGGTGCGAGCGCCGCCAGACGAGCAGCTTTCGATTTCCAGCTTCGGGAATTGCGATTTCAGATCGTCGAACAGCTTATAGCAGGCTTCCGTCTGCTCGTGCAGACCATAACGGCCGTTGTGCACCGGCTCGGTGACGTCACGATTGTGATCCCACTTGATGTAGTCGATGCCGAGTTGCTCGACCAGTGCCGCCATCTGCCCGCGCACATGCTCGTAGGCGGCCGGATTGGCCAGATCAAGCACATACTGGGTGCGGTAGGAGACGTCTTCACGGTACGGCACCGCTTCAGGCGCGGCGAGGATCCAATCCGGATGCTCGCGGGCGCAGTCGGAGTCGAGGTTCACCATTTCCGGCTCGAACCACAGGCCGAACTGCATGCCAAGGTCGTGCACATGCTTAGCGAGATTGTCGAGGCCGTTCGGCCAGACTTCCGGATCGACCACCCAATCGCCGAGGCCCCTGGTGTCGTCACGACGTTCGTGAAACCAGCCATCGTCAAGCACGAAACGTTCGACGCCGATGCTTGCGGCACGGTCGGCCAGCTTGATGAGCGTGGCTTCGTCATGGTTGAAATACACCGCTTCCCACGTGTTGATGGTGAACGGACGAGGGCTTGACACATGCTTCGGCAGCGAGCGCAGCCACGTATGGAAGCGTGCGGCCATGCCGTCAAGACCAGTTGCGGAGTATGAGAAGCAGACCTGCGGAGCCTCATACGATTCGCCGGCCGCAAGCTGAATTTCACCGGGGCCGAGCAGTTCGCCGGCGCCGATCAGCGTTTCATGGGGCGGCAGATTGTCGATGCGGTACGTCTGATTGCCGCTCCACGCCAGATGGCAGGCCCACACTTCGCCGCTCGCCCACTTCGGTTCGCCGTCGGATGCGATGAACATCCACGGGCTTTCATGGCTGGTTTTGCCGTGGCGACATTCGCGTGTCACGGAACCGGACGGCATAGCAGCGGTACGCGGCTGCTTTTCGAGCGGCCAACGACCGGTGAATTGCGTGAGCGTGTCTGCACGACGGGGCATCGGCATAGTAGATTCCAGCCAATTGACGGTCAATGGCCCGTTTTCGCTGTTTTCGCCGCCATTCGCACCGTCGATATTACTGACGGTCTGTTCGACCATCGCAAGTCCGCCCTTTTTCAGCGAAAGCTTGAGATTGAGACGTACTTTGTTCACGCTATCTTCCGCAGCGACGGTGATTGCCGTCGCCTCGGTTTCGCGATCTTCCGCGGCAAGGAATGTGGTCACGGAAGTCCAGCGCACGAACACCGGGCGTCCGCCACGGTAGGCTTCAAGTCCCGGACGGCCGGCGAACGCTTCGGCGCCTTGTGGCAGCAGCGATGGACGCAGGGCCGCGTCGGGCTTTTCGTTCGGAGGGGTGATTCTCAGCGTCATGGCGTCAAGCTGGGTCAGTGCGGCTTCGTCGGGCGAAAGGCCGAAGTCAGCACCCCAGTATTCGACTTGCGGCATTTCGTCGGTAGGGGTCTTCAGCACGATGCACACGCCATCTCGGCGCAGCACGGCATGGGGTCCCTGATCAAACATCGTTGTCTCCTTCGGGTATGGAAAATGCAAGCCAGGCACACCTGCCCAGCTTTTCAGGCTTTTGACTTTTAACTGGATTCAGTATATATTAAGCGCTTAAGTATTGCAAAACGGCGTGACGCAACGCAGCCGCTCCGCCGAATTACGAACATGCATTAAAGTGAGGAACCATGGCGAACATCTTCAGTCAAGACAATCCCTTCAACGATCTGATGAGCACCATCGGCGACATGGCCATGATCAGCGTCGCATGGACGGTCTGCTCCATCCCCGTCGTAACGATCGGAGCGTCCACATCCGCCGCCTGTGAAGTCGCACGCGAACTGCAGACAGGCTCGTCCAAGGGCATTTTCCGCAGTTTCTGGGCCGCGTTCAAGCGCCGCTTCCCCACCAATCTCGCACTGACCGCCATTCTTGCGCTGTTCTGGGGACTCGCGCTGTTCGACCTGTGGTATCTGTCGAAGCAATCCGGCAACACCGTCGCGATCCTGTATGGCGTGACCCTCGCGGTGATCGCGGTGATCGGCTCACTGTTCGCCTTCATCCTGCCTTGTCGGGCCGCAGCAAACTCAGCGTAGGCGAGCAAATCAAGCAATCCGTCAGACTCGCGTTGATGCGCCCTCATATCGCATTTGCGGTGCTTTTGCTGGACATCTGGCCGATTATCGTGGTATTGATAGCACCGCAGCAGACGTTGATGCTCATCCCCCTATTGTGGATTCTCGTCGCGGCCGGAGCGAGCTTCTATCTGCAGATGATGCTCGTACGCAAAACATTCGCCCTCGAATAAAAAATTGCGATTGCCGCAGCAAATGCGCAATCGCAATTTTTAAACTCATCATCGCATCTTTTCCTCTGCCGGAGCGGGACCGGTCGAAGCGCGGGCACGCAATTCGTACGGCCCTTCCATCAGATGCCCCACGCGCTCACCGTCGATCAGCTTGAGCAGCAATCCGGCGGCTTGCTTACCGGTATCGACCACATCACGGCCCATGGCGGTCAGATTCGGATAGGCCGCGGTGCACATGAAGGAATCATCCCACGACATGATGGAGATTTCCTCCGGCACTTTGATGCCTTGCGAAGCTGCCACGCCAAGGCCTGCCAACGCCATCACATCATTGTCGTAGATGATCGCCGTCGGATGCTCTGGGAACGACAGCAAACGCTTCGTGGCCTCGCTACCAGTCTCCGGCGTGTAGTCGGTGTGCAGGCAGCGGTAACGCATGCCCAGCTCAGAAGCGACATCTGCAAAGGCGGAATCACGAATATACGAGTGCGCAAGCGATTCGGGACCGCCGACGCGGGCGATCTGACGATGCCCGAGATCATACAGGTATCGCACCGCTTGGCGCACGGCATCGGCATCGGCACTTGACAGGCTCGGCAGATTGCCGGCCACGGAAGCGTCGGCGATGGCAAGCACCGGCATTTCCTCATGCTCCTCAAGCAGGGCGACGCAAGGATCGCCAAGTTCCACATTGACGAGCAGCATGGCATCGACGTTGCCGGTGGCGATCCAATCGTCGATGATCGCAAGCTTCGCATTCTCGTCAACGGCCATGCGTACCAGCAAGGAATAATCGTATTTTTCCAACTCGGCGCCAAGACCGGAAATAAGCTCCATCATGTAGGGTTCGACGGAAAGCAGCTTCGGGTCGTAACCCAACACCAGACCCACGCGCTGCGTCTTCGACTTGGCCAGCGCCTGTGCCGCGCCATTTGGCTTCCATCCCAGTTCGTGTGCGACCTTCAACACCTTGTCTCGGGTCACATCGGAAACACCAGACTTGCCGTTGAGCGCATATGAAACAGCGCTACTGGAGACCCCTGAAGCTCGGGCAACGTCAAAAATCGTCACCTTGCTTTTTTGAATAGGCATGTCCGCGTCCTTCTTCTTAACTTAAATCGCAACTTAAACGATTCATCTACATCATACAGTAAAAGCGCCGACCAACCTCTTGAAAAGTCAGTGCTCACAACACTTTCGTCTCTTAAGGTCGGTGGCGCTTCAACTTATGTTTTTACTCAACCGAACACGTCAACTGAAATTTCAGTAGTCCTCTATCCACTCTTCTACCGCTTCAGTAGACGGCGTATTCGCGGAATCTCACCATTCGCGCTTCAGATCGTTGGCGGAACGCAGCACGTTGGCAGCTGCGAATACGTTCGGATCGGCAAGCGCCCCAGCATCGGTGGTGGTGATGTGCAGCACGACGCTTTCGCCCGGAAGCAGCGAGACCATGCCCTCGGCCACCGAAGCCTTCGCGTCGACCTTGTCTGCCATGCAGAACAGGTCACGCACGTAGCTCTTGGCCGTAACGGTAAGTTCCACACCATCTTCCACAGCAACGGCCGCAATGCTGAACGCTTCAGCCGGGGCGGCAAGCTTCTGGTCGATGATTTCGGTCGGATTGAAGATCACTCGGGCGAAGGCGTTGTCGGACGGGGTCGCCACAACCAGCTCGTTGCCGGCATCCCCGTAGGAGACGATGTCCTCGGCGAGCGGCAGACCGATATGGCAAACGGCGCCAAGCTCAACATCGTCGAAGCTCTGGGTAGCGAGCACTTCGCCGGCCAGCGTGACGCGCTCGACCTTCCACGTGCCCTTCCATGCCTCACGGGTGTCGTTGAGCACGATGAGTTCGAAGTGGTCGTTGGCGGTCTTCGTGCCTTCCCAGCTGTGGGTTTCACGGTATTCGTCGGACACGCGCGGCTGGATGGTGGCCAGGCGTGGCGCGAAGAAGTCGCGGGAAGCGTACCATACCGGCTTGCGATGTCCATCGAAGTCGACGGCCGCCCAGGAAACGACAGGCCAATCGTCGTTGAGCTGCCAAATCAGCGCGCCCGCGTTGACCGGCTCGAGGGAGCGCATATGCTCCACGCCGAAACGCATGGCCTGCGCCTGCTGCAGCTGGCATGCCCAATGCCAATCCTCTATATCGGCCCAATTGTCGGTCGGAATCAGCCAGCTGTGCTCGCCGTCAGACGGCTTGCCGTTGACCACGCCGCCGAAGCTCACGTCGTCAAGATGGCCAGGGGTGATGTGCGAGCGCATGCCACGGGCCAGCTTGTAATTGCCGCCCATGGCCTTCTGATGCACCAGCATCTGCTTGCCGAACGGTTCGAGAACCTCGTCGTGCACTGCGTTAGTGAGCGTGCTCCATGCCGGCGGGGCCTGATAGCCGAATTCGTCGGCGAAGCGCGGGGTGTACTGCGCATATACGGTGTAATCGGCGCGGTTCCAAGCATCCCAGATGTGCATGGTGCCGTCGGTGTCGAAGTTGGCGCCCGTGAATTTGGTGAAGCTCATCGGAGAGCTTGGTAGATAGACGGAACGTGCCGGATCGAGCTCTGCGAGCAGGGCCGGGAACAGTTCGGAATAATAGTAGTCGCCCCACGGCTTCTCTCCGTAGCCGAACTCGTTGGCCTTGCGGTCGTCGTCGCGCAGGGCCTGCTTGTAGCCGCCCCATTCCGCATAGGCCACATAGTTTTCGTTGGATCCGTTCCACACAATCAGGCTGGCATGTTCGCTCAAACGGGTGATGTGCTCGCGGGCTTCGGCTTCGACTTCGGCCTTGGTTTCGGTGTCTTCCGGGTAGGCCGCGCAGGCCAGCATGAAGTCCTGCCACACCATGATGCCGTACTTGTCGCACAAATCGTAGAATTCGTCGGCTTCGTAGATGCCACCACCCCATGCACGCACCATGTTGGAGTTGGATTCCACCAGGTCGCGGATGCCGCGCTCGTAATCGCGGTTGGAAACGCGTGCGATGAACGCATCATCCGGAATCCAGTTGTAGCCGTGCGCGTGCACCGGCACATCGTTGACATAAATCTGGAATGGACGGCCGACTTCATCGGCGCGGGTGTCAACATGCACGGTACGGAAACCGACATGGCCGTTCCAGGCGGCGGCTTCTGCGGTAGCGGCCTCACCGGCGGTGACGGCAACGTCGTATAGCGGCTGATCGCCGTAGCCAATCGGCCACCACAACTTCGCTTCTGGCACTGCAATCGTAATCACCGCGCTATCGCGGCCTTCCCCAACAATGCCGTCGGCAGCCAAAGCAACACCGAAACCGGAAATCTCCGCATGCACCGGCACCGCCTGACGCACGGGATGGGAATCATACGGGGACATGATGCGACCCTTGCCCACACGTTCGATCTCGACGTGCACATTCAGCAGGCCGGTACCATCAGCGGCAACATCAACCAACGGACGCACGGAAACCAAACGCACGTCGGACCAGGAATCGATGCCAATCTCACGCCAGATGCCGGCGTTTGCCACATCGATGCCCCAATCCCAGCCGAAGGAGTAGCTCGGCTTGCGAATCTGGTTGAACGCGTGATGCTCGGTGTGCGGGTAGTAGCCGCGGGCCTGCTCCATACGGTCGGATTCACGCACCGGAGAGGTGAAGGTGACGGTCAGTTCGTTGGCGCCCTCTCGCAGCAGTTCGCCCACGTCCCAACGGTAGGAGCGGTGGAAGTTCTTGGTGGAGGCCACCGGGCGTCCGTTCAGCACAATGTCGGCGATGGTGTCGAGGCCGTAGGCCACCAAGTCGTGGCGGTCGGCACCGTTGTCGTGCCAGTCGAAACGGCAAGTGAAACGCCAGTCGATGTCGCCGATCCACTGCTGATCATTCTCGTTGGCGCCGTCGAACGGATCGGCGATCAGTCCTGCATTCAGCAGGTCCAGGGTCGCCTCTCCCGGCACGGTTGCCGGAATGCCGACGGTAAGCGTTTCACGCAGCGATTCTGGGGCGGCTTCTGGGTTGACGGCCGTCAGCGTCCATCCTTCTGCAAGTGGGGCAAACGTGCTGGGAATGTGAGACATGGTTGTGAATCCTTTTTGCGAAAAAGTTAACGAGGAAAGATGAAGGAAGGACCGCGCCGCGATCTCAATCTCGGTGCGGTCCCGGTTATGGAAAAGGAGGTTCAGTTATACGTTTTTATTCCTTGACGGCGCCTGCTGCGATGCCGCTGTAGATCTGCTTCTGGAAGATCAGGAACAGGATCAGCATTGGCAGCAGCGTGATGATCACGCCGGCGCAGATCAGGTTGTACTTGCTGCCCATAGGACCGGTGAAGGAGTACAACGCGATTGCGATGGTCTTCAGATCGGCATTCTGCAGGTATAGGTTGGCCGCGTAGTATTCGTTGTACACGCCGACGCCCTTCAGGATTGCGCAGGTCACGATTGCCGGCTTCAGCAGCGGCAGCAGGATCTTGTAGTAGACGGTGAAGTACGAGGCGCCATCCATGATTGCGGCTTCATCCATAGACACCGGGATATTCTCAAAGAATTGGATGATACGTAGATGGAGATGACGTCGGTGCCGCACTGCATGAGGATGTATCCCCACATCGTGTTGACTGCGTGGAAGTTGACCATCATTTTGTACAGCGCGACCTGCATTGCGATGCCCGGAAGCAGGGCCGCGATGGTGAACATGCCACGGATGAAGGTGTTACCGGGGAAGCGGAAACGGCTCAACGCGTAGGCAAGCATGGTGCCGATGATCGTGGTGACGATCAGGACTACAACCACCACGATGATGGAGTTGCGGAATGCGACTGCCATGTTCGACGTGGTGAACGCCTGCACATAGTTGTCGAAATTGAGCCAATTCTTCGGCATATCCATAACAGATGTGCTGTGGTATTCCTTGTCCGTCTTGGCGGCGGTCACAAAGCAGCTGACCAGAGGCAACAGCATCATGAATGCCACGAAAACCAGGGAAAGATACTTGACGAAAACGAAGAAACCAATCTTGAACTTGTACCAGAAGCCAGAAGTCTTGGCTGCGGAGCGTTCCTTCGCGAGTGCCACTGCGTCAGTCATCATGCCACCGCCTTTTCAGTCTTGCTCGGACCGTTCTTGAAGATCGGAGCGTTCTTCTTGGCCATGCGGGCGCGCTGGCGCTCGATCTTCGCGGCCTTCTTCTTTGCCTTCTCCACACCGTCGTCAGCGTCCTTAAACGCGTAGTTGAAGAACAGTTGCTGCAACAGCGCGCAAATGAGAATGATGATCAGCAGGACGATTGCATGGCGGATGCCAGGCCGACCTTCTGGCTGGTGTGGGCGATGCGGTCCATGCGCACGAAGTAGGTGGCGGTGCCGTTCGCGCCGGTGGTGATGACGTACGGGCCTTCGAAGGCGGACAACGAGCCGGTGATCGAAAGGATGACGTTCAGCACGAGGATGGTCTTGATGCCCGGCAGAATGATATGGCGGAACTGCTGGAACTTGTTGGCGCCATCGATTTCCGCGGCCTCGTACAGCGATCCGTCGATCGACATCATTGCGCCGATGAACAGGATCACGTTCTGCCGAGGTAGCGCCAGATCGACGCGCCCACCAGCGACCAGTTGTTCACGCTTTGGTCTTTCAGCCAGTAGGGCAGACTGTCAAGCTGGAATCCGCACCATTGAAGCACAGTATCGAACACGTAACCACGTGTGTAGAAGAACTTGAAGATGAAGCCGACTGCAATGCCGTTGATCAGGTACGGGAAGAAGTAGATGGCCTTGAAAGCGCTGCCGCCGCGGACCTTGAACGCCAGCATGCTGGACAGGTACAGGGCCAGGCCAACCTGGATCAGCGCGCCGGCCATGTAGTAAAGGCTCAACTTCAGGAGGAGAGCGTGTCGGGACGGGTGAAGACATCAATGTAGTTCTTGAGGCCGACGAATTCACGCGGGCCGATGTACTTCATCTTGTAGAACGAGTAGCCGATCATGGATCCGAACGGCCAATACGTGAAGATTACGAGCAGTGCGACCGGAACTGCGCAGAAGGCGACGATAATACCGGCCTTGCGCCAATCTCGGGGCTGCTTATTGAATGGGATCTCGACCTTCTCGGCCGGTTCCACTGCTGCTGCAGTCATGATATCCCCCTCAGGTGAGTTTTCTTCTCTGCCTTGTTGTTAGTGAAAGAAAAGGACTTCGACCGTTCCTGCTGAGAACGAGCCGAAGTCCTCAGTGATGATTGAAAGCAATCACAGATTGAGCATCAAGCTCACTTGGCGTCAACACCCTCGGAGTCGAGAGCGTCGTTCCACTTCTGGTTCCATTCCTGGACGAGTTCGTCATAGGTCTGGTCCTTGTTGGCAGCGTGCTCGACGATGCCCTGAACGCGGGCGTCGCCGCCGTTCTTGAGGTTGAGCTCGGAATCAGAGTTGAGGTCGTTGAACAGATCTTCCTCGCCGGACTTGGCGGGTTCGTCGGCGATGAGCTCGACATCCTTGAAGTTGGCGTAGAGGTCAGGAAGCTTGTCGTCGTTGGCGGAGATCGGGATGCCACCCTCGTTGTAGGCGAAGTTGGACTTTTCGGTCATCCACTTGACGAAGATCATGGACGCTTCCTGATTGTCAGCGGAAGCCTTCTTGTTGATGCCGAATGCGTAATCCGGACCGGAAGACGCGTACTGCTTGCCGTCGACGGTGATCGGGAACGGCATGTAGCCGACGTCTTCAGCGTTGTCGCCAGCGGCCTGCATCTGGGAGACTGCCCAGGAGCCGAGCACCATGGTAGCGATCTCGCCGTTGTTCATCTTGCCCTTGGAAGATTCCCAATCGGTGGTGGAGTAATCGTCCTCAGTCAGACCATCGGCAACAGCGTCGTACAGAATCTTGTAGACGTTGTAGCGTGGGTGCGTCGCCCGGATCCTTGAACGGATTCTTGGTGTGCTCAAGCACCTGGTTCAGGTACTTGGCATCGCCGGTAGCGGTACCGCCAATGTAGTCATCCCATGCGCCCATGGTCCAACCAGCGGCATAGTTGGTGTACAACGGGATGGCCTTGGTCTTCTCCTTGATGGCCTTCAGGTCGGAGATGAACTCATCCGGGGTGGTCGGCAGCTTGTCGATGCCGGCGTCCTTGAAGACCTTCTTGTTGTAGACGATGCCGGAGGCGTTGCCGGTGGAAGCGATGCCGTAGACCTTGTTGTCGTAGGCCTTGTCGGTAGCATACTTGACTTCCTTCTTCACGTCGTCGAGGGAGCCGTAAGACAGGAAGTAGTTGCCCAGCTCGGACTTATCAACGGCCGGGATCATCATGATGTCGCCCCAGTCGCCACCCTGCAGACGGGTCAGCGCGCTGTTGGCGTAATCAGTGCCGCCTTCGATGGAGATCTTGATGTTCGGATACATCTTGTTGAACTCAGCGAGGTACTGCTTCCAGGTCGTGCCGCTGTAGTCGTCCTTGAGCATATCGGTACGGTTGCTGTACAGCTTCAGATTGGCCTTGATGTCCTTACCGGTCTCGCCAAGGGTGATGTCCTTGTACTGGAGATCCGTGGACTGCGAGGAGCTGTCGCTGCCGCCGCAAGCAGCCATGCCCATCATGCAGGCGGCTGCGACACCGGCTGCGACAATCTTCTTGAGATTCATCTTCTGATCCTTCCTTATGAATCACTGTTCATCACTTCGGGAGACTCGGCACCGATTCTCCGTTGGTGATGCCTTTCATCTCAGGCCTCTCTGCCTGCCCTTGATGAAGTGGTAATACTTACGATAACTGAACCCCTTAAGCTTGTCAAGCGCTTAAGTAGTGCGTCAATACCCCCGAAATGAGTTTTACGATGCTTTCTCAACATTACGCGATTTTGTTTAGTCTGCAAAAACGTTGATATTACTGGGCTTTCGATTACTTATCTGCAATCTAACAAGTATTCAGTAGGTTAACATTAATGCGATTAATGTAATTTTATTTACTGGAGTGTCATTAAGCGATTAAGTCATGCTGCAGTATCCGCAAAACCGTTGGAGAATCAACAAAAATTGGCATGTCACGTCTTCAAAATGACGCGACATGCCAATGTCGTTCAGTGCGATTTTCAGAAGCGCATCCGCAACTCCAACCTCACATGAGCAAAGCTATGCACGGGACGCAATGAAATTGCGATACCACAGGAAGCTATCCTTCGGAATGCGCTCCTGCGTAGCGTAATCGACGTACGTGATACCGAATCGCTTGGCATAGCCGAAATACCATTCGAAATTGTCAAGCAACGACCACACGAAATAGCCGGTCAACGGCACACCCTCGCTCATTGCGCGACGAGCCGCGGCAAGATGACGCTGCAGATAGTCGATGCGGTCAGCGTCATGCACCGACTTGCTGCCATCGTCGTTGACCGCCAACTGATCCTTGCAGGCCATGCCGTTTTCCGTGACCATCAGCGGCACTTCAGGGTAATTGTCATGCACACGCACCAACAGATCATGCAGGCCATCAGGATCGATATTCCAACCCATATCGGTATGCGGCCCCTCCGTCGGCAACCAGTCGACGTCGGACGCGCCAGGAGCCGTGGAAGCCTCCGTGGACTGCGGGAACTGCGGTCGGTCACTCATGGCCAGCAGATTCGTGGAGTAATAGTTGATGCCGAGCACGTCGATCGGCTGATGAATCTGCTCAAGATCGCCCGGCTGCACGAAACTCCAATCGCAGATGCCTTGGTGATGGCGAACAGCTCGTCGGGGTAACGGCCACGCAGCATCGGGTCAAGGAACGCACGGTTGGAAATCAGATCGAGACGATGGCAGGCATCGGCGTCACCGCGGTTCAACGCAAGATTCAGTGTGACCGAACACTTGGCACTCTCCCCCAGCTCGGCACGCACGGCCTGAACCATCAAACCATGCGCGAGATTCAAGTGATGCACCGCGGGAAATGCACCTGGGCCGAGACCCAAGCCCGGCGCATGCTCCTTTGCACCATAGCTCAAATACGAGGAGCACCACGGTTCGTTCAACGTGGTCCACGTGTCGACGCGGTCGCCGAGGCGCTTGGCCACCACAGACGTGTAGTCGGCCAGCGCGTATGCGGTTTTGCGATTCAGCCAACCGCCTTCATCACCCAAATACTGCGGCAAATCCCAATGATAGAGCGTCACGACCGGCTTGATGCCACTCTCCAGCAATGCGTCGACGATACGCTCGTAAAAGTCGAGGCCCTTGTCGTTGACAACGCCGTTGGGCGTTGACATGATGCGCGGCATGGCAATCGAAAAACGGTAAGCATCAACGCCGAGATCCTTGAGCAGCGCCAGATCCTCGCGCCAACGATGGTACGAGTCCGTTGCCACATCGCCGGTATCGCCGGCTAGCGTGGCACCCGGGGTATGGCTGAACGTGTCCCAAATCGAGGGGCAGCGACCATCCTCGTTCGCCGCACCTTCAATTTGGTACGACGCCGTAGCTGTACCAAATACAAAATCCTGAGGAAAAGTGTTCTCCATCGCACGTCCTTCCCATGAAGCGGTTAAGGTACTGTGTTTCATATAATAAGCCAGCACTCCAGACACAGCGCAAATCAGCCGCTCTGCACCAATCATGCACAGCCAGCAACACTCATCACAAACAATGCGCCATATACAACGGCAACGTGATGCACTCCGCAGCCTTATCCACAACCATCGGTTTAGGCGCCAACACAAACCTCATACCTACACGCTTGCCAAATTTCTCTTTGAATTTATTCAGCGAAACAGTGCCGTACCGAATACCAGATTTCGCTTCAATAGGACTGATTCGCGCCTTCATAGCCGAATTCTCAAACTCTCGAGTAATCAGAAAATCAATCTCCATCGCACCATACTTGTCTTCATGGTTACCGCAGGAATAGAAAAACAGCCGATGCCCTGAAGCACGGAGTTGCTGAGCAACGAGATTCTCCACAAACATGCCCTCATTAAATGCAAGCTTGCCGAACAGAACGTCCTTATACAGCGAGGCCGGAGTCGTCTTTCGATCGGCAAACGTCAACGCCGACAAAAGCCCAGTATCCGCCATATAACACTTCACTTTGGCTTCGTCCTCGTTAAGCCCCAGCCCCACATTCGGGTCGGTGGAGTTATAACAGTTGTTGGTCACTCTGGCGTCGGACAGCCAGAAAAAGGAATCACGATAATCCCTCATGCGCGCGTTTTTTCCGATTGAAGTGATGCGGAATCGCTTCTCCTTACGTGAGAGTTGTGCAGGGATCGCGTCAAACACCGCCATCACCTTAGCTTCATAACCTTGCGCATATTTGGCGACATCCTGACGGTATAAGTTGAGGATGCGCCGTTTAATACGGTCAGCCGAGCCAAAATCACGTTGCTTGATGTAGTCCTCCACCACCTGAGGCATACCCCCAACAAGCATGTACTCACGCAGGAGGCGCATGGCCTTGTTATGCAGCGCGGAAGGCAAAGGCCTCATATGCTCGAATGAGTCGCGAATGGCATACGCCAGCTGTTCGTTCCCGTACGCCCACAAGAATTCTTCGAAATCCAAGGGATTCAACTCCCCTGACTGCTCCTCGGAAGGAATAACAATATCTTTGACATTCTGATGGATGGACAGCAACGACCCAGTTTCAATGTAATCGAAACGGCCATCAGCCACCAATCGTTTAATGAATTCGCGCGCAGGAGGAAAACTCTGCACCTCATCGAAAATAATCACCGAATGCCGCGGCACCAGATTCACTTCATAGTAGGCAGACAGGTAAGTGAAAAAGGTTTCAAGATCCTGCCGATACTGACGAAAGAGATCAAGCACTTCCTGAGGCGCTTCGGAAAAGTCGATTGCCAAATACGAGTCATACTCACGTTTGGCGAACGCTTCCGCAATCGTGCTTTTACCAACACGTCGAGCACCTTCAATAAGCAGGGCGCTTGCACCTTGATCACGATTCTTCCATTCGAGCATCTCGTCATAGAACTTACGCTTAAACATCGCCAAACTCCTTATATTGCAACGATTTTCATACTGGTTTACACGGAATCGGCAGTGTCAAATCAAGGATTTCGCACGAAAACGGCAGTATCAAAATCATTATTTCGCACGAAAACGGCAGTGTCAAATTGCAGATTCCACACGAAAACGCAGTATCAGCCAGCATTTCGATATCTTGTAATCAGTTGCGCAAACAAACGTACACACAACAACACGCGGAACAGGCAGTCAAGTATTCGCACACACCCGTTATGAAGCAACCGACTGCGTGTCTTTTCGTAAAGTCGGTTAAGATATTGCGCGCAGGCAATCGTATCGTTCACATCAGCCAGGCGACGACCGCCAGCTGGAACGATATCAAGAACTGACCGAAATCTCTGCCGTTCAGCCAGTCCTCCATGTATTGCGGCAACAGGCACTGCCGCAATCAGCATTGAAGCAATAGGGGAACTCTCACATGCAGCATATTTCTTTCAACAATCCGAATCTTCGTCATATGGGACGCGTCAGCGATGCCGTGGATCCAGTCACGCACGCGCCATTCCAAACATGGGCATTCCCGTACACGCAAGTGTCATTCCGTTGCACTGGAACATACATCGGCGTACGCCTCGTCAACCATTGGGGGTATGGGCGAGCCACTCTGGGAGCCGTCGTTGATGGCATGCAACTGCGCATTCCCGTCCCCATCGACACCGAACATGACGCCGTCACGCTGGAAAACGGCTATCCCAGCCGCGTGGAACCAACGAAACCAGCAGAACCAGCAGACATGCAGCACAGTCAATCCGACGTTCGCAAACCCGTATACGTCACCATTGCCGAATAATTGCCGAACATCATGCATGAAGTCACGATTTTCAAACGTCAGGATGAAGGCAACAATCGCTACGACATGATCAGCATCGAGCTTGACGACAATGCGCAACTACTGCCGCCCAGCGCCACTAAGCCAAGCCGTCGCATGGAATTCTACGGCGATTCCGTAACCTGCGGCGAACGTTGCGAGGCACTGTGCTACGAGGGCAGGCAGATCCCGACGAGGATTTGAGCGGCTACAGCAACTCTTGGTATTCGTACGCCTCAATCACCTCACGCAACCTCAACGCTCAAGCTCATCTGGTAGCGCAGGGCGGAGCCAGCCTCATCGACGGTATTGGCTGGTTTCACGCACCGCACTATCTCGGCATGGAAAGCATCTGGGATCGCAGCACCTACAATCCGGAATTCAGCGAGCCACAGCCGTGGGATTTTACGCGATACACGCCACATGTGGTGGTGGTTGCCTTGGGTCAGAACGATGCGCATCCACGCGATTTCATGGCGCTGGATTACGACAGTGCTGAGGCGCAGCATTGGCGTGCGCGCTATGTCGATTTCGTGCATGCGTTACGCGAGAAGTACCCGAAAGCGCTGATCGTGCTTACCACAACAATTGCGCGGCACGACGCCGCTTGGGACCGAGCGATCAGCGAAGTCTGCGATAAGCTTCGCACTGAGGGCGAGTTCACGTGAAACATTTTTTGTATTCACGCAACGGTTGCGGCACGATGCCATCCGCGAGTTCCGGAAACGAACAGATGGCCGCCGAACTGACCGCATACCTAGAATCATTCGGCCCGGATCTGTGGCAATACGCCTATGCATTCGTGACATATTTTTATTTGATCCGTTTC
>ENA-OQEX01000024-OQEX01000024.1-human-gut-metagenome-genome-assembly--contig:-NODE-24-length-78408-cov-15.377384_pt1 | contig 78408 bp, 86 predicted proteins | sample MGYA00242802_ERZ504649 | MGnify/ENA primary metagenome ERZ504649 (study PRJEB26092, sample SAMD00036194) | human gut metagenome | host: Homo sapiens | study: EMG produced TPA metagenomics assembly of...
GCGCGCTTCGCCGCCGACCCGTTCGACGCGCCTCGCCCCGCCACCGACGCCGTCGCCCATGGCGTGGTCATGCCCGGTATGGATATCACGCTGAAATCGCTGAAGAACCCGTTCCTGTTCCGCCTCGCGGACGGACGATTCGCCATCGCCGCGACCCGTACCGCCCGCGGCGGTGAACCGGATGGTTCCGAACGGTCGGCATTCCTGCTCGCCATCAGCGATGATCTGACGGCGTTCGACCAGCGGGGGCTGGTGCTGTTGCGCACCACCGGTGGGGTCAATCGCCCGTCCATCTCTTTCGACGCCGCGGACGCGTGCTACGTCGTCTCCTGGACCGGTGACGATGGCAAGGCACGCACCGCGCGGACGGCCGATATCGTAGCCGCCGCCGGTTCGGGCAGGCCGCTTGATGTCGTGGAATCGGCGTCGTCGCAGCCGTTGCGTCAGACCGGGGATTGCGGCATTCCGAACGCCGTCGTCGGCAACAGCATCGCCATCAGTGAGCCGGAGGCCGAGCGCCTGATAGAGCGCTTCGGCCGCATCCGCAATACCGGAACGTCCGTGCCCGCCCAGCGAATCGATGCGGGCCTGCATGGTGAGGATGCCCGGAATGCGGTTCTGGCCTTGGCCGCGACCCGTGCGGAACTGTCATACAGCGACGGTTCGCAGGCCACGCGCGCAGTGGATTGGAACATGGCCCAGCTTGAGGCCATCGCCCAGGAAGCCTCCGAGGGAACGCTCAAGGCCGGCCAGACCCGTACCGTCGAAGGCGTGATCCGCCAGAGCGTCTATCCGGTGCCGTTCGCGGTGGAACGCGCCGACCCGTCGGTGTTCGCGTGGAATTTCAACGGCAAGCCGATGTTCATGTTCATCGCCACCGATGACACCGACGGTAATTGCGTGGATCCGAACGACGGCAGGACCCATATGCCGCTGCGCATCGCCGACTCCATCGAAGCGCTTTCCGACGCCGCGGGCGGACAGGCCAAGGAGATCGATCTGCTCGCATGCGGCGATCTCAATAGCGAAGATCGGCCGATGACCGGCTGCTTCTGGGCGCCGGAACTGCATGTGATCGGCGGCAAGCTGTCGGTCCTGTTCATGCCTTGCTTCGACGGTCCGCGCGTCAATCCCGACGGCACCCCCAACGATCGTGCCGGCAAACCGGACATGTGGACCGGCAGCTGCCACATCATGCAGCTCAAGCAGCATTCCGACGGCACGGATTTCGATCCGCGCGAGCCGGAGAACTGGACGGTGCCCGAGCCCATCCTCGACCCGGATGGCGAGACGCTCAATCCGATCCAGCGCATTTCGCTTGACATGACCGTGTTGTGCGATTCGGGCCGCTGGTACTACGCATGGCAGCAGGTCGGCAGCATCTGGATCGCCAGCTTTGACCCGGCTCGTCCGGCGAGGCTCACCAGCAAGCCGAAGCAGATCGTCGTGCCGGAATTCGCATGGGACAACATGATCGCCGAAGGACCGAACGCCATCGTGCATGACGGAACGATTTTCCTGATCTACTCGGGCTCGCTGGTCGGCATCGACTACACGACCGGCCTGGTCACCGCCCCGGCCGGACAGGGGGCCGATCTCACCGACGCAGCGTATGGACGAAGCTCGATTATCCGCTGCAGAAGTCCGGCATGTACAACGGGCGTTGGCAGCTCGGCACCGGCCACGGCATGTGGTCGCATGACGAGGACGGCAACCTCATCTACGTGTTCCACAACGCCGAATACGAGCACGGCCGCTATGGTGGCCGCGACGCCCAGGTGCGCCGCGTGCACTGGTCCAAGGAGGCATGCCCATCCTGGATATGCAAACGGCGGAGGAACTCGACCCCGACTATGCTGGTGTAACGATGGAGGTTGGTTTCTTCGATGCCGACTGAGTCCGCTGAATGACAAAAGGGGTATATATGCCGAAGCGAACGGGGGGAAACGGCGAGCATGTCGTGACCATGCGTGAGGTGGCCAAGGCGGCCGGAGTGTCGATCAAAACCGTCTCCAACGTGGTCAACGACTACGAATTCGTCTCGCAGGCCACGCGCGACAAGGTCAACAAAGCCATCGTGGAACTGGGATACACGGTGAACGTATCGGCGCGCAACCTGCGCCGAGGGCAGACCGGCATCATCGGCTTGGCCATTCCCGATCTGCAGATGCCGTATTTCGCGCAGCTGTCATCGCTGGTCATCGAAGAAGCGAAGAAAGTCGGTCTGCGCGTGATCGTGGAGCCGACGCAATATTCGCGCGATGGCGAGTTGGAAGCGCTGCACGGGTCCCAGCAGACGATGATCGACGGCCTGATCTACAGCCATTGGAGCTTGGACAGGATGACGTCGAGCGGCTGAAGGTCGATTATCCGCTTGTGCTGGTTGGCGAACGCATCTTCACCGACCAGGTGGATCACATCGCCACCGAGAACGTGGAAGGCGCGAAGCGGGCCACGCAGTATCTGCTGACGACCGGTTGCCGCCGCGTGGCCGTGGTCGGCGTTCATCCGGGGGAGAAAGTCGGTTCCGCCGCACTGCGCTACCAAGGGTATCTTGAGGCGCTGGAGGAGGCCGGCGTCGAATTCGACGATCGGCTGGTCGTCGAATCGGGCATGTGGCATCGTAGCGATGGTGTGAGGGCCATGAACGCGTTGCTGGATTCCGGCGTCAAAGTCGATGGCGTCGTCGCGCTGAACGACATGCTGGCTTCCGGCGTGATGCACGCGATTCAGATGCACGGCTTGCACATTCCCGACGACATCTCCGTGGTTGGTTTCGACAATTCCGACGATTCACAGTACCTGTCGCCGGCGCTGACGTCGATCGCGCCGGGACTTGAAGCGGTAGCCCGTCTGTCGGTGAAAGTGCTCAAGGAGCGCATCGACGGCCGTGACCCGAATGCCGACAGGCCGGGGGAGAAGGTCTTCCGCAAGGTCACATCATCGCTGGTCGTGCGCCAATCCACCAAACTCCCCGCCGATTCCCTCGTTCTCTAAGCGTTCGTCTGCCTGCGGCAAATTTCCTGGCGTACCGGGATACTTTCCGTCCGGCCCTCGTTGCCGTACCCATCGGTTGGCTCTTCCCCAAAGGTGCCGCCGCGGCATGGGCGCTCGACCGTAAGCTTGGCCGAACGGCCTTGAGTGTGTCGAGCACCCATGCCCGGCGGCGGCACCGACATTGGCATGAATGGCGCAAACGATGGACGCTCATGCCCGGCGGCGGCACCGCATCCAAGCATCTTCTGACAATGACGCGCCCAAGTTGTTACAACGATGTAAGAATGATATATTCAACGTTGTAAATACTGGAACAACGGATTGGGAAGGACTAAACATGGTTGTTTACAACAATCCGATCGTGCTTCAGCGCGCAGACCCCTGGGTGCTCAAGGTTGACGGCGAGTATTATTTCACCGCCTCCGATCCGGAATACAACTGCATCGCCATCCGGCACGCGTCGAGCATCAACGATCTGCAGAAGGCTCCGGAGACGGTGGTGTGGCGCAAGCACGAATCCGGCCCGGCAAGCATCTACATCTGGGCCCCCGAACTACACCGCATCAATGGCGCATGGTATATCTACTTCGCAGGCGCCGCAACGGATTTCGAAGCATCCGGCCTGCCGACGCACCGCATGTTCGTGCTGGAGAACACCGACGACGATCCAACTTCCGACAACTGGGTGGAGAAGGGCCAGATCATCACCCCGATCGACTCCTTCGCACTTGACGCCACCACCGAGGTGATCGATGGCGTGCAGTACTTGGTATGGGCGCAGAAGGATCCCGCCATCGAAGGCAACTCCAATCTGTATATCGCCAAGATGGCCAATCCGTGGACGCTGGGCAGCGAGCCCGTCATGCTGACCAAGCCGGAATACGACTGGGAATGCATCGACTTCCTGGTCAACGAAGGACCGGCCTTCCTGTTCCATGAGAACAAGATCTACATCACGTATTCCGCCTCCGGCACCGGAGTTCCGTACGCCGTGGGGCTGTTGACCGCCGAGCGCGGCAGCGATCTGCTGGACAAGGCCTCCTGGACTAAGAGCCCGGTGCCGGTGTTTAAGACCTGCGCCGAGAACGGTCAGTATGGTCCGGGCCACAATTCATTCACCAAGTCCGAGGACGGCACCGAGGACCTGATGATTTACCACTGCCGCAACTACACGGAAATTAAGGGCGATCCGCTGTTCGACCCGAATCGCCACGCGCGCGTCGGTGTGGTCAAGTGGACCGCCGACGGTCCGGATTTCGGTGTGCCGGAACCTGATAATCTGTGGACCCCCACTACCGCGGACGTGTTGCCCGCTGATGGTGGCCCGCTTGCGGGAACTCCGGCCGTAGGCCACTGAGGGGCGTGGCCGGAGGGGTCACCCCGTCTATAACCCCATCCATAAAGCTGGCTGTTGTCGTCGGCGTGTTACCGTTTGTACAACGATGAAAATAGCTGTATAATCAAAATTACAACGTTGCAAATGAGCAGGGAGGCTCAATCGAAAAGGATTCTTCCCATTCGGATTGCAACGAGGAGCGGTCCAGCGATGGTCCGTTGAGGAAAAGGAAGGAAACAATGTCTACATCCAGGCATCTTACCGGGTTGCGGCGCTTTGCCAAGCTGCCGTAGCCGTGTGTGCGTCACTTGGACTTGTGCTTGCCGCCGGAGGCTGTGGTGCCTCTTCGGGTGAAAGCAAGACCATTTACTTCTGGAACAATCTGGTGGGCGATGACGGTCCTGCAATGCAGCGCATCGTCAAGGAATACAACGCCCAGAGCGATTACAAGGTCGTTTTCCAGCCGATGAACGGCGGCGATCTGACCACGAAGATCTATTCCGTGATGCAGACCGGCAAGAACATCCCCGACATCATCATCGGCGACCAGTTCCAGACCGCCGTTCTGCAGTCCCAAGGTCTGCTCGACACCATGGACGATTGGCAGAAGGTCGCCCCGGACCTCAAGGAGAGCAGCTTCCTGCCCGCCACTTGGAAGGGCGTCACCGTCAATGGCAAGGCCTACGGCATTCCGCTGTATCTGTACCAGATGGCCATCTACTACAACAAGGACCTGGTCAAGAAGTACAACCTGCAGTACATCCTCGACGACGGATTCGTCACCATCGACGAGATCAAGGACCTCAAGGGCAAGCTACCCAAGGGCACCTACGCGCTGACTTACGGCAATCTGCCGTGGGCCTTCATGTCCCTGCTGTACGGCGCGGGCGGCACGCTTGAGAACGATATGGACGACCTGACCAAGGACGTGTGGCGCAAGCCCATGGAGAAGCTCAAGGAAGCGTACGACGCCGGTGTGATCGCCCCGATGGACGTCGACGGCGAGCAGGCGTTCGGTTCCGGCAAGGCCGTGTTCGCGCAGCTTGGCACGTGGGCGCAGGGCAATATGTCCAACACCTTGGGCGCCGACAAGATCGCGGAAGCCAACACCCTGCAGTACAGCGCCGACAATCCGGTGAACTTCTTCTACCAGTGCAACTGGATGCAGTTGAAGGATCCGCACCGCTCCGCGGCGAAATCCGCAGCCGCCGCCGACTTCGTCAAGTACGTGTACGAGCACTGGATGGATTGGTCTGAGGTCGGTTCCATCTCGCCGGCATACCGCGATCTGAACAACCCGGAGTACCAGAAGCTGATCCAGGCGTCCTTCACCAACAGCAAGAAGGAACGCGACTACATCAAGACCTCCAACTACCTCTACGGAGGCTATGCGACCGCTGGTTGGGGCACATACAACGACATCGTCTACGGCAATGTTGGTCTTGAAGAAGGTCTGAAGACCCTCGACCTCATGGCCCAGGGCCAAATCGAGATTCAGGAGGAATCGTGATGAGCAAGACATCTACGATCGGATCCGCAAAATCATCCATGAAGCGCAAGAACTCCATCTGGCACGCGCTGCCGTACATCGCTCCGCACTTCATCATCTTCGCCGTCTTCGGCATCATCCCGATCGTCTTCGGCATTGGACTGGCGTTCACCCGTTGGAACATGGTCGGTGCGCCGAAGTTCGTCGGCCTGCAGAACTTCGCGAAGATCTTCGACCCCAGCACCTATTTCTACTCGATCTTCTGGCGTGACCTCGGCCACACTCTGCTCTTCGTGCTGGTCAGCGTGCCGCTGACCATCATCGTGCCGCTGCTGCTCGCCGTGGCGCTCAGCAAGAAGGGACTCAAGGGCGCCGGTCTGTTCCAGGCGATCTTCTACATCCCCGGCCTGATCTCCATCGCCGCCGGTGCACTGGTCTGGCGCATGGTCTTCAACTCCCAGTTCGGCCTGTTGAACACCACTTTCCACTCCGACATCAACTGGCTCGGCAAGAACCCGTACGCATGGATCACCATCTTCGTGCTCGTGCTGTGGGCCGGCATCGGCGGCAACCTCGTCATCTACCGTTCCGCGCTCTCCGGCGTGGACGAGAGCCTCTACGAAGCCGCGAAGGTCGACGGAGCCGGTCCGGTCAGGATCTTCTTCTCCATCACCCTGCCGGAAATCAAGCTGCCGTTGTTCTACACCACCATCATGACCACCACGGGCGCCTTCAACGTGTGGGGCCAGCCGGTCATGCTGACCAACGGCGGACCGAACTACCAGACCCAGGTGCTGCTGATGGATATCAGGAACCTCGCGTTCCCCGCCGGCCCTGCGGCCGCCGGCATGGCTTCCGCAATGGCATTGCTGCTGGGCATCATCCTGATGGCCATCGCCGCGATCCAGCTGATCTTCATGAATAAGGAGGACTGAAGATGTCCGCTGCAACCACAGTCAATGTCGCAAGCGCGGCAATTCCTGAAACAAACCAAAAGGTCTCCCCGTCGCTGATCGCCGTCTATGTGGTGCTCGTCGTGCTGGCAGTCGTCTGGCTGCTTCCGGTGATCTACACCGTGACGACTTCGTTCAAGTCGGTGGCCGAATTCACCTCCAACGCGTTCAACTTCCTGCCCGCGAAGTGGGTGCTTGACAACTACATGACGCTGATCGAGCATCCGCCAGCTACCCGGTCCTGAACTGGCTGGGCAACTCGCTGATTATCTCGACCGTGTTCGCAGTGCTGTCCGTGTGCATCGTCGCGCTCGCAGGCTTCGGCTATTCCCGTCTGAACTTCAAGTACCGCGATACGCTGTTCTTCGTCCTGCTGCTCATCTCGATGTTCCCTGCCGTGGTCAACATGATCCCGCAGTACCGCATCATCGCCTCCCTCGGCTGGGTCAACACCTACTGGGCCTGCATCATCCCTGGCCTGGGCAACGTGGCGAACATCTTCCTGGTGCGCAACTTCATGAAGGGCATCCCGAAGGAACTGGACGAGGCGGCCGAAATCGACGGCGCCACTGATTTCCAGATCTTCACCCGCATCATGCTGCCGGCCATCCGCCCGATTCTGATCGTCATCTTCCTGTTCAGCTTCACCGGCGCTTGGAACGACTTCCTGTGGCCGACCTTGGTGTTCAACGACATCAACAAGATGCCGGTCACCGCTGGTCTGCAGCTGCTGAGCAACCAGATGGGCCAGTACAACCAGATGGGCTCCCTGATGGCGGCCACCTGCATGGCCATCATCCCGACCCTGCTGCTGTTCCTGTTCGCGCAGAAGTACTTCCTGCAGTCCCTGAACATCACCTCCGGCCTCAAGGCTGATACCGGCCGAGTGAGATAATGCACAGGTCCGTCCCCAAACGGACGGGCCTGTGATTTTATCTTTCCCGAGCTGCGCATCGCACATCGGATGAGGCCACACCACGGAAAGGACCGATATGAATCCGCAAGGCAACACCATGCAGCCGCCGGCACCATTGGCTCGCAAGGCGGAACGAGTGCTGATGACCATCGCCGCCGCCTACAACGTGATCATGGCGTCCATCACACTGTTCATGTTCACCAGCTGGTTCAAAGGCCAAGCCTACGATCTGCTGGAACATAACGGTTTGCTGAAAACGGACTATTCCGCGGTGGACAACGCCTCGACGGTGGTGGGCATCTACGCGCTGCTGGTGCTGATTATCGGCATCGTCAGCTTCATCATGTCCATGCGGTGTCTCGCTCCCGGCACCACCAGCCGGTGGGTGATCATCTGGCTGGCAATCGTGGTGGTCTTCTCCCTGGGCACGATGGACCTCATCGGCCTTGCACTGTATTCCATCACCTTGGTCATCTATCTGGCCCGCAACAAGGCCATCGCGGCGCAGCAGGATGCGATCCGCACATGGGCCCGCACGCATCAGGCTAATCCTCCTTCCCGAAGAAAGCTGTCGCTCTCGTGGCGGCGGCTTTCTTCGTATCCGCGCATGTTGACGCGGTACGTTATCGAACACGCAATTCACTTATCCAATTCATTCATTCACAACCACAAGGTGGGACCATGACCGACACAACCGACGACTACGGTTACCTGCTCGTCCACTTCATCGAGGATCCGGACGGCTACGCCGAGAAGATTTACATGGATATATCCGATGGAGACAATCCGCACCGTTGGGTGCCGCTCAACGATGGAAAGCCTGTGCTGGCTTCGCATCTCGGTACCACAGGCGTGCGCGATCCGCATATCATCCGCAATCCCGACACCGGCACGTGGTATATCATCGCCACCGATCTGCGTGTGTTCGGAGGCGACGGCGGCGGCTGGTACGAGTGGAGCCACCACGCCAGCACGAATCTCATCATCTGGGAATCCGACGATCTGCTCCATTGGAGCGAGCCGCGCATGCTCGACGTGTCCCGCAAGCCGGACGGCTCCCATCTGGAGCTCGGCATGGCCTGGGCCTGCGAATGCCTTTGGGTGCCGGACTACTATCCGCAAGGCCATCATGGCGGTCGCGGCGCATTCGTCATGTACTGGTCCAGCACCGTGTTCGACGACGAGGATAGGACGCACGACGACAAGAACGTCTACTGCACCGTGCTGTGGGGCGCCACCACCGATTTCACGCAGGACACGTTCGAATATGGTGGCGTGTTCATTGACAACCACGGTGACGCCATCGACACCACGATGATCCAACGTCCGCTGCCTGATGGTGGTGTGCGCACGTACCGCATCACCAAAGACAACGCGCATGGCACCGGCATCTGGATGGACGCACCGACGCGAAGCGCTGGTGGGAGCCGGGGACGGTCTGGACCAAGGTGCAGGACCGGATTGGCGCAGGCTACGTGCCGGACGGCAACCCCGGCGGCGTGGAAGGTCCTGCGGTGTTCGCCAACCACCACAACAACGGTGGACCGGACGACGAATGGTACTTGTTCGTGGACGTGATTCCGTCGATCGGATACCGTCCGATGGTCAGCCGCGATCTCGATCAGGGCTGGGTGCCGTTGCAGGCGGACGATTACTTCCTCACCGCGCATACGAAACATGGTGGCGTCGCCTCGCTGACACGCGCCGAATACGACCGTCTCGCCCAGCATGTGCATGCATTCTGACGAACGACGTTGACGACCGTGCGCCCGCGTGTGCACGCGGCAAAACCAAGGGGGCTTCCCGGAATAACCGGGAAGCCCCCTTTGCGTGTTCGCTGACCGCGACGGCAATCGCAGTCAGCGACTGCTATTGCTGCGATGTATCGCCATTGGCGCCGTTACTACCGGAATTATCGCTACTGGTTCCTCCGCCATTGCCACCGTTGGTGTGGTTACCGTCGCCGTTAGCGGGGATACCGCCACTATTACCGCCGTCGCCACCGCCCTGACCGGTATTCTGCGTTTCCTCGGTCTGATTCGGCGTGGTCTGTTGGGTGTTCTCCTCGGTGCGCGGAGTCACGGTGGTCTGCTGCTTTCTAGTCCAGGTCTTCTGCGCGCCGGTGCCCCACGTACCGTCCGGTCCGCCGACCTTGCCGTTATCGGTGGCGTCGGGGAACGTTTCGTTCGGCGTATCGGCCAGTGCCTGCTTCATGTATTCGGTGAAGAGATGCACGGGGTAGTCGCTGCCGCCGGTCCAGCTGCCGAATGCGGGAATCTCCTGCGGGTTGCCGTTGTCGTCCGGATACCACATCGCCACAGAAGTCAGCATGGACGGCGTGTAGCCGATGAAGCTCGCTGCGTTGGAATCGTTTGCGGTGCCTGACTTGCCGGCAATGGTGTGCCCAGTGGCACGCGCCTCGGTGGCGGTGCCTCGCTGGACCACGCCGGTAAGCGCCTTCGTCACGAGGTTCGCGTTGTTCGCTTCGAACGTCTGCTCCGCCGAGGTCGGCGCGTTGTACAGGTCGGTGCCGTTCGCCGTCTGCACTTGGGCAACGATATGCAGCGTCGGCTTGTTGCCTTGGTTGGCCAGTGTGGCGTATCCCTGCGTCATGTCCTTGAGGGTCAGGCCGTTGTTGCCGAGCACGGTGAACGGGTTGGAACCATCCAAAGACGAATCGTCAACGCCGGCCTGCCGTGCGGTTTCGGCGATTTTCTGCGCGCCGAGCTTGGTTTGCAGATCCATGTACACGGTGTTCGAGGATTGTTCCGTCGCCGTGTACAGGTTCACGTATCCCAGATTCTCGCCGCCGTAGTTGCTCACCGTTTCGGTGATGCCCGGGAACGTCCGGTACGAGTTGCCGTTGAAGTACGTGTTGAGGCTGACGCCTTCGTTGACGGCGGCCAGCAATGCGAACGGCTTCATGGTGGAGCCGACTTCGTACGTTGCCTGGGTGACGTTGTTGAGCTGCTTGGTCAGGTAGTCGTCTCCTGCGTACAGCGAGATGATGGAACCGTCCTTGGGGTTCACCGACAGCGCGCCGAACTGCATGCCGTCGGGCACGATGCCTTGCATGCCGTTTTGGGAGGGACTGATGGTGGAGAACATCAGGTCCTGCTTCGATTTGTCAATGGTGGTGACGATTTTGTAGCCGCCGGTTTCCAGGTCCTGCTTGCTGAACGCCTTGGTGTTGACGAGTTCGTTCTGCACCATCGTCAACAGGTATCCGTTCGGTCCGGACATCTGGTTGTTCTGTTGGATTTCGATGGTTTGCGGGAATTTCGCGGCTTTCTTCTCGTCCGGCGTGATGTAGCCGTCTTCGTCCATGATGTTCAGCACGCGCTTGTAACGTTTTTCAGCTTGCTTGGGATTCACGTCGGGGGTCCATACGCTCGGCGCGGGAATGATGCCGGCAAGCATGGCCGCTTCGGAGAGCGTCAGATCCTTCGCGTCCTTGCCGAAGTACGCTTTGGCCGCTGCCTGGATGCCGTATGCGCCACGGCCGAGATAGATGGTGTTCATGTAGTTGCACAACACCTGGCTCTTGTCCTGTGCTTGGGCGATTTTGACCGCCAGGAACGCCTCACGCAGTTTGCCCACGTACGAGGTGGTTTCGCCCAGATAATAGCGTTCCGCATACTGCTGGGTGATGGTGGAACCGCCCTGCCTGCTACCGGTGGTCAGGTTGTTGTAGAACGCGCGTGCGATGCCGATCGGATCGATGCCCTTATTGGTATAGAAGGAGCGGTCTTCCGAAGCCACAATCGCGTTGCCGACGTAGTCGGGCAGGTCTGCGCAGCTGATGATTTCGCGGTTCTGCTCCGCATAGCTGCCGATTGGCGTGGTGCCGTCGTTGTAATACACGGTCGTCTTTTCGGCCAGCGCGAACTTTTCCGGCTGCGGGATTTCCGTGGTGATGTACATGTAGGCGAACAGGCCGATACCTGCCGCGATGAGCGCCGCGAAGATGCCGAGCACCCATTTGAGCACGAGATGCTTGTGTTTTCTGGTCTTTTTGGGTGCGCGATGCGAAGTGTGCTTCGGCCCCTGGGGCGGCTTGCTCAGCACTTCTCCATGGACCCCGTAGGTGGTGCCCACCCGTGGCGTCGTGGACGTTGCGCTGCCGCTGCGGGCGCTTTTTGAGCGTGAGCTGACACTTCGTGTTCGTGAAACCATGGTTTCCACCGTAGCCGAACGACCTGAAAAACAAGGGTGTAGATAGTGCTGTCCGACTGGAAAAGCATGTTTTTGCGCAGCTTTTTTACAAATCGACAATCTGTTGACGACTGCCGTAATATGGCCGTTTTTCAGTGATTTTCAGTTTACAATGCGGTTTGTGGGTATGCTTGGGGATTGGTATACCTGCGAAACGCATAACAGAGGAGTCGTTTTCAGATGAGCATTCGAGTGGCTATCGCCGGCGTGGGCAATTGCGCCTCGTCGCTGGTGCAGGGCGTTGAGTATTACAAGGACACCAAGGACGAGGATAAGATTCCCGGCCTGATGCACAACAATTTCGGTGGCTACCGCGTGCGTGACATCGAATTCGTCACCGCGTTCGACGTGGATGCGCTGAAAGTGGGCAAGGACCTGTCCGAGGCGATCGGAGCCTCCCAGAACAACACCATCAAATTCGCGGACGTGCCGAATCTGGCGTCGAGGTGCTGCGCGGCCCGACTAACGACGGCTTGGGCGAATACTACCGCCAGATGATTGAGGAATCGGACGCCGAACCGGTGGACGTGGCCCAGGTGCTGCGTGACAAGAAGGTCGACGTGCTGGTTTCCTACCTGCCGGTTGGTTCCGAGAAGGCGGACAAGGCTTACGCTCAGGCCGCTATGGACGCTGGCTGCGCGTTCGTGAACTGCCTGCCGGTGTTCATCGCCTCCGATCCGGAGTGGGCGCAGAAGTTCCGTGACGCCGGTGTGCCGATTGTCGGCGACGATATCAAGTCGCAGGTCGGCGCCACCATCACGCACCGCGTGCTGGCCCGCCTGTTCGAGGATCGCGGCGTGCGTCTGGACCGTACGTACCAGCTCAACGTCGGCGGCAACATGGACTTCATGAACATGCTGCAGCGTTCCCGCTTGGAATCCAAGAAGATCTCCAAGACCCGTGCCGTCACTTCCGTGGTGCCGCACGAGATGGATCCGCATAACGTGCATATCGGCCCGTCCGATTACGTGGCTTGGCTTGACGACCGCAAGTTCGCCTTCGTGCGTCTTGAGGCACCACGTTCGGCGATGTGCCGCTGAACCTCGAATACAAGCTTGAGGTGTGGGATTCCCCGAATTCCGCCGGTATTGTGATCGATGCCGTGCGTGCCGCGAAGATCGCGCTCGACCGTCATCTGGCCGGCCCGGTGCTGGCGCCGAGCTCCTACTTCATGAAGTCGCCGGCCGTCCAGCATGAGGATGGTGAGGCCCGCCGCCTGGTGGAGGAGTTCATCAAGGCAACGTGGAAGGCGATGAGGCGCAGCTTGACGCCGACGTGGCGGCTGCAAAGGCTGCCGGCAAGGATGTTTGGCGCGCCTGAGCCCGATTCGGCATTGCAAACGGCATAAGGAAATCCCCAATCCGCTGTTCGGCGGGTTGGGGATTTCCTATTGCGGATTTATTGCGATTTATTGCGGTATCGCGGTCTTATTGCGATACCGCGATTCGAAGAAGGCTGGTCACTTTTTGAGGAGTGGTTCGACCTGTTCCTCGTACGCGGTCAACGCGGTGTCGATCACATTGTGCATGTCGTAGTACTTGTACGTGCCCAAACGGCCGCCGAACACCGTGAGCGGCTCGGCCTTCGCGAGCTCCTCGTACCTCGCGTACAACGCCTTGTCGGCCTCCGTGTTGATCGGATAGTACGGCTCGTCGCCACGCTCGGCGAAACGGCTGTACTCCTCCCACACCACCGTTTTGTCCGGGTTCTGCGAAGCCCTGCGCTCCGGGTTGAAGTTCTTGAACTCGATCGCGCGCGTGTACGGCACGTCCGGGTCGGAGAAGTTCATCACCGGACAGCCGAAATGGTCGCCCTCGTCGTAACGCACCTCCCTGAAGTCCACCGTGCGCCACTTCAGCTCGCCGAGCGAGTAGTCGAAGTAGCGGTCCACCGGACCCGTGTACACCACCGGCACGCCCGCCGCGGCCAACGCCTTCCTGTTGTACGGCTGGGACTCGTCGAAGAAGTCGGTCCTGAGGGTCACGTGGATGCGCGGATCGTCGATCATGCGCTCCATCCACGCGGTGTAGCCGTCCGTGGGCAGGCCCTCCCACGTGTCCCTGAAATACCGGTTGTCGTAGTTGAAGCGCACCGGCAGGCGGTTGATGATGCCCGCGGGCAGGTCCTTCGGATCGGTCTGCCACTGCTTGCCCGTGTAGTTCTTGATGAACGCCTCGTACAGCGGACGGCCGATCAGCGAAATGCCCTTGTCGTTGAGGTTCTGCGGATCCGTGCCCGCCAATTCGCCGGCTGGCTCTCGACCAGGGCCTTCGCCTCGGCCGGCGTGTAACGCGCGTGGAAGAACTGGTTGATGGTCCCGAGGTTGATCGGCAGGGGATACACCTCGCCGTCGTGCGTGGCGTACACGCGGTGCACGTAGTCCGTGAAGCTTGTGAAACGGTTCACGTAGTCCCAGACCCTCTTGTTGCTCGTGTGGAACAGGTGCGCGCCGTACTTGTGGATCTCCGCGCCGGTCTCCTCGTCCATGTAGCTGTACGCGTTGCCTCCGATATGGTCGCGCACGTCTATGATCTCGACCCTCGCGCCCAGATGCTCCACAGCCTGCTGGGCCACGGTCAGGCCGAACAGGCCCGCGCCCACGACCACCAGATCGGGATACTCCACCGCATCAGTCATAACAAAACAACCTTCCAAACGTTATCGATGCTTATCGCAGCCACGCAAACGCACAGGGGTGGCGTGCGATTCCTTCTCAAGTGTACCCGTGCGTCTAGTCGGTGCGGCGAGGTCCGGGCATGGTGTAATATGGCAAGAGCCTCCGCGTGGCGGTATGTCACCCAACTCCCCCAGGGCAGGAATGCAGCAAGGGTAAGTGGCCTCTTCCGGGTGCGTGGAGGTTTTTCTATATCTTCTCCGATTCGTTCCCCACAGTAGGGGCGATGCCGTATTCTCGGTGACTATGACCAACGAATTCAAGCCACTTGTCCGAGATCCACAGCAGCCTGTGAACATGCTTCAGCAGCCCACGGCAGCAACGCCTGCGGAACCGTTGGAATCGTTGTCGTTCCCTGATATGCGCGAAGTCGAGGCGGTGCTTTCTCCGCAGGATGTCAACAAAGGCTTGGCTCAGGCGGATCCGCTGACCCGCCATCCGCGCGTGTCCAGCATCGTGCTGTGCGTGGTGTTCGGTCTGCTGATGCTTGCCGCTTCCGCCGGCGTCTGGTGGCTTGGCGTGCGTACCATGGACGGCCAAAGCTATGAGGATATCGTCTGGTCGAAATTCGATGCCGCGTTGCCGGGTTGGCTGGCGCCGGTCGTGCACGTCTTCGCCATTTCCGCAGTGGTCATCACCGTCAGCGTCATCATGGGGCAATCGCGTTTGCCGTGCTGATCGTGCGCAAACGGTGGCTGTCGATCGCGCAGCTCGCTGTATTCGGAGGCCTGTGTTTCGCCGCGGCCGAACTGTTGAAGCCGCTGCTGCCACGCCCGTATCTTATTAATTTGGAATCGAATCCTAATAATTCCGCGCCTTCCGGACATGTCATCCTTGCCGCTGCGGCAAGCGTGATGCTGCTGTGCGCCGTACCGCGCGTGCTGCGTGCGCTGGTGGCGGTGATTGGTTGGGCGTATACGGTGCTGGTCGGATTGTCGGTGATCGCGGCGCAATGGCATCGTCCGACCGACGTGATTATGGCGCTGCTGATCGTCGGCGGACTGGCGTTGCTGGCGCTTGCCACCACGTTCGCCAGCGGCATGGATGGGCCGGGCACGCGCGTCTCGTCGGCAAGCGTGCAGATCGTCGGCAGTGTGATGCTGACGATTGGCGTATTGGGCATCCTGTACGGCGCGTATATCATCTGGCAGATTCAGCCGGGACTCGCCATGAGCGCCGAATGGACGAATGCCGGCGCGTACGTTTCCACGGCGCTGCTGACGGCCGCCGTTTCCGCGCTGGTGCTTGGCATAACGCTCGCCATGCGTCAGCTGACCGCCTCGCCGTTGACGAAACTGGGTTTGGTGGGAGCGCCGCCCGCACCGCCGAAGCGCTGAAAACAGCCGGTTCCGGGCATGCTGCCGTCCATACGCCACACGGGCGGTTTGCCATTTCTCCGTATTCAGTGAGTATTATTGCGTTGCAAACACTAGTAATAAGGAGTGGCTATGGCTACCGGCAGCAAGCTCGTTATTGTGGAGTCTCCTACCAAGGCGAAGAAGATTGGCGGATACTTGGGCTCCGGATACACGGTCATGGCATCGGTCGGCCATATCCGCGACCTTGCCCAGCCCAGCCAGGTGCCGGCGGCCGAGAAAGCCAAGTACGGCAAGTTCGGCGTGGATATCGAAGACGGATTCAAGCGTATTACATCGTGGACGGCAACAAGAAGAAAACCGTTGCGACCTGAAAAGCGCGTTGAAGAAGGCAGACACCCTCTACCTCGCCACTGATGAGGATCGCGAAGGTGAGGCGATCGCATGGCATCTTGTGCAGACGCTGAAGCCGAAGGTGCCCGTCAAGCGCATGGTGTTCCACGAGATCACGCCGGAAGCGATCAAGGCGTCGCTGAACAACACGCGTGATGTGGACGCCGCCATGGTGGACGCCCAGGAAACCCGTCGTATTCTGGACCGTCTGTACGGCTATGAGCTGTCCCCGGTGCTGTGGCGCAAAGTCGGTCCGGGCCTGTCCGCGGGCCGCGTGCAGTCCGTGGCCACCCGTCTGATCGTGGAACGTGAGCGTGAGCGCATGGCGTTCGTGCGTGCCCCCTATTGGGATGTCACCGCCACGCTGGAAGCGCCCGACGCCGACGGTAACAATGTCGCATTCGATTCTCGCATGGTGTCGCTTGGCGGCCGTCGTTTGGCCGGTTCCAAGGATTTCGGCGATGATGGCCAGCTGACCGCCGCCGGCGTCAAAGACAACGTCGTGCAGCTGGACGAAACGCACGCGAATGCGATCGCGCGATCGCTGGAATATGCGACGTTCACCGTCTCGTCGATGGAAACCAAGCCGTACCGTCGCCGTCCGGTGCCGCCGTTCACCACGTCCACGCTGCAGCAGACGGCCGGCAATCGCCTCGGCATGAGCTCGCGCCAGACCATGCGTGCCGCGCAGGGCCTGTACGAAAACGGTTTCATCACGTACATGCGTACCGATTCGGTGACGCTGTCGCAGGAGGCGATCGCGGCCGCCCGTGAAGCGGTGTCGCGGCACTTCGGCGAAAAGTACTTGTCCGATGCGCCCAAGCAGTACGCCACGAAGACGGCGGGCGCGCAGGAAGCCCACGAATGTATCCGACCGGCGGGCGCGCATTTCCGTGACCCGGCTGAAATCGCCACTAAAGTGCCGGCCGACCAGCTCAAGCTGTACACCCTGATCTGGCAGCGCACGCTGGCCTGCCAGATGGCCGATGTGACCGGTTCCACCGCCACCGTGCGTCTGTCCTCGCCGACCGAAGCCGACGGCGAGGCCATGTTCCAGGCGTCCGGCACCGTCATCGAATTCCCCGGCTTCATGAAGGCCACCGGCGAGGGCCGCCGTAGCGTTGCCGACGCGAAGAAGAGCGCCGAGGCGGCGGGCGTGAAGATTGGCGATAAGGCCGAAAAGTCTGCGAAGGCTTCGAAGAAAACCGATGACAACGTTTCCCTGCCGCCGATGCAGCCGGGCGACGAGCTTGCCGCCGTGGACGTTGCCGCGGACGGCCACGAGACCCAGCCGCCGGCGCGCTACACCGAAGCGTCGCTCGTCAAAACGTTGGAACAGAAGGAAATCGGCCGTCCGTCCACGTATGCGAGCATCATCTCCACAATCATCGACCGCGGGTACGTGTACGAGCGTGGCCGTGCGCTGATTCCGTCCTGGCTGGCGTTCTCCGTCACCAAACTGCTTGAAACGAAGTTCCCGAAGTATGTGGATTACGAGTTCACCGCCGATATGGAAACCGGCCTCGACCAGATTGCTGGTGGCCATGAGACCGGCAAGGCGTGGCTGACCCGCTTCTACTTCGGTTCCGGCGATGGTGCGGCCCAGTCCGCCGACGAGGCGCATGAGGGCCTGCAGCAGCAGGTGGCGCAGCTTGGCGAGATTGATGCGCGTGAGATCAACACCATCGATATCGGCGATGGCCTGCACGTGCGCGTCGGCCGTTATGGCCCGTATCTTGAGGACATGAAGCATCTGGATGCGGAAGGCAATCCGAAGCGCGCCTCGCTGCCGGATACGCTCGCTCCGGATGAGCTGACCGTCGAGGTCGGCCACGATCTGATTGAAAACCATTCCGGTGGGCCGCGTGAACTGGGCAAGGACCCGGTGTCCGGCGGCACCGTCGAGGTACGCAATGGCCGGTTCGGCCCGTACGTGGCGTTGGTCATGCCGAGCGCGGAAGATGCCGGCGATACCGCTGCCGAGTCCGCCGCAGGCAAGGCGGGCAAGACGAAGCGTTCCGGCGGTAAGAAGGCGGCTTCCGACCGTCCGAAGATGGCGTCGCTGTTCAAGACGATGAGTCCCGAATCGCTGACGTTGGAAGACGCGCTGAAACTGCTGAGCCTGCGCGCGAAGTCGGCTCCTACGATGAGGCGAACGCCGAAACCGGCGAAATGCAAACGGTTACGGTCATGGCCAACAATGGCCGTTACGGCCCGTACCTGACCAAGACCGGTGCCGACGGCAAGTCCGACACGCGTTCGCTGGCTTCCGAAGACGAGATCTTCACCGTCGACTTGGAGAAGGCCAAGGAACTGTTCGCGCAGCCGAAGTACGGACGCGGTCGTGGACGTGGCGCGGCCAAGCCGCCGTTGCGCGACTTGGGCACCGATCCGGAAACCCAGAAGCACGTGACCATCAAGGACGGCTTCTACGGCGCGTACATCACCGACGGCGAGACAAATCGTACACTGCCGAAGCAGTATGCGCCCGAATCGATCGAACCGGCCGAGGCGTTCCGCCTGCTGGCGGAGAAGCGCGCGCAGGGGCCGTCGAAGCGTCGTGGCCGCAAGACGGCTGCGAAGGGAGCCAAGAAGGGCGCTGCCAAAGGAGCGAAATCCGCGAAGAAGGTGAACGCGACCGAACAGGCGCGTGCCGACCGCCGTGCCAAGGTGCGTGAACTGGCCGACAAGGGTTGGGCGAATACGCGTATAGCGAAGGAGATCGGCTCCACCGCGTCCACCGTGAAGGCTGACGTCGACTGGCTGACCGCCAACGAAGGCTACGCGCGTCCTGAAGTCGTTCCCGCACGCTGACGTTATGCGGCGCGCGAAACGTCGCACGATCTGATGTTCCGCAAGACAATCGGCATCGTGCGACACCAAGCCGTGGGCCGAATGGCCGGGCACGGCAGGGGCGCACGGTACAGTGAAAGGCATGCAGGGCACTTTTATCTCGTTTGAAGGCGTTGACGGCGTGGGCAAGACCACGCAGGTCGAACGGTTGCGCGCATATGTTGAATCTCAGGGCCGCGAATGCGTGGTCACGCGCGAGCCGGGCGGCACCGCATTGGGCGTGGCGATTCGCAAAATGCTGTTGCACGGCGTGGATACGGGGGATGAGAACGATTGTGCCGACATCGCCCCGCGTACGGAGCGCTGTTGTTCGCCGCCGACCGCGCGCAGCACGTCGCGGAAGTGATTCTGCCCGCTCTGCAACGCGGCGCGGTGGTCATCACCGACCGGTATCTCGATTCCTCTTTGGCGTACCAGGCGGGCGGCCGCGAGCTGACGGCCGCGGAAATCCGAAACCTGAGCATGTGGGCCACGAACGGTCTGCTGCCGGAACGCACGTATCTGCTGGATATGGATCCGGCGCAATCGCATGCGCGGCTGCAGCATGCCGAAGACCGCATGGAGGCGGCCGGCAACGACTTCCAGCGTCGCACACGCGTCGCGTTCCTCGACTTGGCTGAACGTGAGCCGGAACGGTTCCACGTCATTGACGCAAGCCAGTCCATCGAAGACATGTGGGCGCGTATCAAAGCCGATTTCGACACCGTGAGCACCGCTGAGGGGGTATCGCATGAGCGTGTGGAACTCCATAGTAGGCCAAGCGCAGGTGTCGAACAGCTGAAGGCCATCGCCAGCGGCGACCCGAAGGCCATCGCGCAGTCGTGGCTGATTTGCGGCCCTCCCGGATCGGGCCGTTCCAACGTTGCCCGCGCGTTCGCCGCCGCGCTCGAAAGCCCCGATCATGGCCTGAACGATGAGCCGACCAAAACCACCGAGCAGGTGCTTGCCGGCACCCACCCCGACGTGAGCGTGCTGGCCACCAACAAAGTGACCATCGGCATCGACGAGGTGCGTGACATCATCACCACATCCGAGCAGATGCCCGGCACCGCGCCGTGGCGCATCATCATCATCGAAGACGTCGACCGCATGATGGAACGCACCACCAACGTGCTGTTGAAGGAAATCGAAGAGCCGAGCCCGCACGCCATCTGGCTGCTGTGCGCGCCCAGCGCCCAAGACGTGCTGCCGACCATCCGCTCGCGCACGCGCATCGTCAACCTGGCCGTACCGTCCAACCAGGCGGTGGCGAAATTCTTGGAATCGCAAGGTTTCGAGCCGAATATCGCGGCGCGTGCGGCACGATTGTCGGAGGGGCACATCGGCATCGCGAGCCTGTATGCCAAGGACGAACGCGTCATGACGGACCGCGACGAGCTCATCGTCGGCGTGCTCGGCTTGCATCGCGCGTCGGACGCCGTGCTATTGGCCGGCAACCTCATCGACAACGCGAAGGCGCAGGCCGAAGCGGAAGTCAACGTCAAAGCGTCCGAAGCGGAAGCCGATTTCCGCCGCATCAACGGGCTCGGACCCAAAGACCGCATACCCCCGAAACTGCGTGGCGCATACAATGCGATCGCCAAAAAAGACGAGCTCAAACGACGCGCCACCAGACTCACGCGTGACGTGCTCGACCGTGCGCTCAATTCGGTCGCCAGCATCTACCGTGACGTGGCGGTACTGCAGAACAACGCCGAGGACGCGGTGGGACTCATCAACCTCGAAAACCGTTCCGCCATCACGGAATTGTCGGTACGGCTCGACCGTACGGGGGCCGTGCGCCGGCTGGAGAACATCGCCACCGCGCGCCGCAGGCTCAATGGCAACGGCAATCCGGTTTTGGTGTTCGAAGCGCTGTTCTGCGCGCTGATTCCATGATTTTCGTAATTTCCAGTAATTACCGGCGATTCGATTCGCGATTCACCGGCGGAACACCGAGGAATCCCGCACAATAAGCTGCGGGGCGAGCATGACGCGGGGCGCGCGCACGTTGCCGCCGGACGCATCAGTCGTCTCAGCCGCGCCTCCGGCAGGGCCGGAAGCCAGCAATCGCAAGCATTCCGACACAATACGCTCAAACGGCGCACGCACCGACGTCAGACGGGGCATGGTGGTACGCGCTATGGCGGAATCGTGGTAGCCGACCACCAGCACGTCCTCCGGCACGCGGATTCCCAACGCATCGAACGCCACCATCACACCGAATGCGATCGCATCGTCGGCGCAGACCACGGCCTCCGGCTGCACGAGCGGCCCGTTGAACAGCCGCATGGCGCAATCGAAACCGCGCTGCACGGTACGTTCGCCGAACTGGTTCCAGTTTTCGCTGGTGGCAAGCCCGTAAGTGCGCATATGCGTGTGGAATGTGGCGAACAGTTCCGCCGATTCGAAAGACAGCTCATTACCGGCCATATACGCGGCGGACGCGATGCCCTGCTCGGCCAGATGTTTGACGATTGCCTCCATCGCGGCGTTTTCGTCGATGCCTACCACGGACACGCGCGGCGCGGTCTGCCGTCCGCAGATCTGCACGATCGGCAGCGTGTTCGCGTACTGGTTCAGCGTTCCGGCAAGGTCCGCGCCGGCCGCGGGCACCACGATCAGCCCGTCCACATGGCGGTTGGCCAGCGATTCGATGCGTTCCGCCTGCGCTTCCTGCGTGGCTCCGATGCCCAGCAACAGCTGTTGCGATTCGGTGTCGATGGTCGGCTCGATCTCGTCGAGCAGTTGCGCGGCGAACGGTTCCGTGGCGCTCGGAATGACCAGGCCGATGGTTTTCGTCACGTCGCTGCGCAGCGCGCTCGCCGCGTAGTTGACTGAATAGCCGAGCTGTTTGGCGGCTTCGCGCACGCGGCGGGCGATATCGTCGTCCTTGCCGCGTTTGCCGGACAGCACGCGTGAGACGGTGGCGATGGACACGCCGGCCGTCGCCGCGACGTTGGTGATTGAGCTGCCGCTGTCGGTTCTGCCTGCCATGCGCTGTCCTTTCCGTCGTGTCCGGCTTGCGTTTGCCGGCTCCCTAAGTGTTTTTCAAAATGCCCTAGAGGGTGCCCTAAACCCCTGTGTGCTTCTCGGCCAAAGGTCTAGTCTGATGAACCGGTTCGAGCCGCGAAGAACCTATTAAGAATAGAACGACCGCCCGTCGAATATGGCGGGCGGTCGAAACGTTCGTACGTCAGTGCGTCAGCGCGTTATGCGCGGTGCGTCACTCGGCGTTGACGAGGATGTTGGCCAGGTTGTCGGCCACGGCCTCGGCGTTGTCGCCTTCGACGTTGATGACCACGGTGTCGCCCTGCTTGATGCCCAGACCCATGATGGACAGGATGGAGCCGGCCGGAACGGCGTTGCCGCCTTCCTTGGCGATGGTCACGGTCTGGCCGGAAGCGGTGACGGCCTGCGCGAACATGGCGGCCGGACGGGCGTGAATGCCGACCGGATCGTTGATGACGAGATTGCGGGTTGCCATAATGGTCTCCTTTGTTGTGGTTGGTGGTTGGTTTGCTTACGTTGGGTTGTCTCGATATTTACACGTCGATGTATATCGATTTTTGCATATCGATTGCATTATGCGGCTTTTGCCGGCATCTGCATTTCTTGCGATTATCATAGCACAGTTTTTACGAAACACAGAAAACGTTTACCGGTTTTGTTTTGCGGGAATTTCGTGTATACTAATCGCAGGCTGAAAATGATTTACCGGCAAAGACGGTGGGGATCATTGCAGTAACTCACCTACGCAAGGCAGGCATAATCCTGCAATCGTTTGCGTATCCATATTTTTTCCCAAGGAAACAGGAAAAGGAGTTCTCATGAACATTAAGGGTGTTGGTATCGGTCGTGGCGTCGCAGTCGGCCCGGTCATTCGCATGGCCGCTCCGCTGCCGGAACCGTCGGACGCTCCGCGCGCCGAAAGCATCTCCGCGGAAACCGAAATCGCCCGCGTCGAAAAGTCGCTCGCCCTCGTCAACGCCGACCTGAACCGTCGCGCCGAAGAAGCCGCCAACGGCGACGAAGGCGCCAAGCAGGCCGCCCCGATCCTGCAGGCCATCGCCATGTTCGCCTCCGATCCGTCCCTTGCACAGTCCATCAAGGACCTCATCAACCAGGGCAAGACCGCCGAGCGCGCCGTGCTGGAAGGCTTCGGCGCGGTCGAAGACATGTTCCGCGCCATCGGCGGCTACCAGGCCGAGCGCGCAGCCGACCTGCATGACGTCGGCCAGCGTGTGATCGCCGACCTCATGGGCGCTCCCGCCCCAGGCCTGCCGGTCAGCGAAACCCCGTTCGTGCTCGTCGCCGAAGACCTGTCCCCGGCCGACACCGCCGCGCTCGACATGAGCAAGACCCTGGCCATCGTTACCTCCCAGGGCGGTCCGACCTCCCACACCGCCATTCTGGCGCGCGCCCGTGGCATCGTCGCGGTCGTCTCCGCCGCCGAAGCCGCCGAACTTGAGAACGGCACCAACGTCATCGTCAACGCAGCCAAGGGTGAGATCGTGGTGAACCCGAGCGAAGACGAGATCGCCGCCGCCGAAGCCGCCAAGTCCCGTGCCGCCGCAGCCAAGGAACTGCGTGGCAAGCCGGGCGCCACCAAGGACGGCCATCTCATTCCGCTGCTCGCCAATGTCGGTAAGCCGTCCGATGCCGCGAAGGCGCTGGAATACGGCGCCGAAGGCGTTGGCCTGTTCCGTACCGAATTCCTGTTCATCGGCAACTCCGAGCCGCCGAGCGTCGAAGAGCAGACCAAGGCCTACACCGAGCTGCTCAGCCAGTTCCCGGGCAAGAAGGTCGTGATCCGCATGCTCGACGCCGGCGCCGACAAGCCGCTGCCGTTCCTGACTCCGGAAGACGAGCCGAATCCGGCCCTCGGCCTGCGTGGCCTGCGCACCCTGCGCGCCACATGGACGTGCTCGAAGGCCAGCTCAAGGCGCTCGCCGCCGCCGACGCCGCAACCGACGCGAACCTGTGGGTCATGGCCCGATGGTTGCCGACCAGCATGAGGCCGACTACTTCGTCAAGCTCGGCAAGAGCTTCGGTCTGAAGTTCGTGGGCGCTATGGCCGAAGTGCCGTCGATCGCCCTGATGGCCGACAAGGTGGCCGACGTGGCCGACTTCGTGTCCATCGGCACCAACGACCTGACCAGTACACCCTTGCCGCCGACCGTACCTCGGTTCCGTGGCCAACTACCAGACCGCATGGCATCCGGCGGTGCTGCGCGCCATCAAGATGATCTGCGACGCGGGCAACGCCAAGGGCATGCCGGTGGGCGTGTGCGGCGAGGCCGCGGCCGATCCGGATCTGGCGGTCGTGCTGGCCGGTCTCGGCGTCAACTCGCTGTCCATGACCCGGTGGCGCTGGACGATGTGCGCGCCTCCCTCGCCGAAGTCACCTTCGAAGAGGCCAAGGCCAAGGCGGCCGCAGCCCTCAACGGCGACTTCTACAAGCCGGCCGAGTGATTTTTCCCCTTCTTTCTTTCGCTCGGCTATTCCGGACTTTGCGGCTGCGTCATCGCGGCCGCAGGGTTCCGCCACTGCAAATGTGCCTATGAGAGCGATTCGGTTCTGATAGGCCCTGTTTCCCGGAATGACCCCGTTCCGTGCGATCGCCGCGCGGACGGGGTCGTTTCGGTTGCGGGTTGCGTCGATTGCTGCGATTGCGTCGATTGCGCCACCGGCGTAGACGCGTCATACGGCCGCGTCGCGTCACGCGCATGCGCGATACTGGAAGCATGAAGATTTCCGCAGATTTCACCGTCATTCCCGACGCGTTCGCTAAGGCGGCGCCGCCTGAGAACTGCATCGACGGCACTCCGATCGTTTCCTTCCCCTTCTATATTGACGAGCTCGACCCGTCCGTGCAGTTTCTGCATTGGGAATTCGTCGATCCCGATTCCATTCCGGTGTGCGGTTTCCAGTGGAACCATTGGTCGCTCGCCAATCTGCCCGTGGACGCGCTGATGTACGATTTCAACGATTCACATGCATTGGCGATTCCGGCCGATTTTTCCCGCACGGTTTCCGCGATGATTCCCGAGACGGTGCAGGGACGCACGTCCGCCGCATCGCCGTTGTTGAAGGGCCGCAGCAGCGATCCGGCCGTCACCATGCGTTACAACGGCCCGTACCCGCCCGACCAGGACCACGACTACTACCTGCACGTGTGGGGTACCACCGCGCCGCTGAACGGCCTCAACCAAGGCTTCTGGCTCAACGAGATGGAACGCGCGTTGCGTAATTCCGGTGCGATCGCGGACCAAGGCGCTATCTTCCTGACCGGCAAGGCGTGACCGGCGAAACCGGCGAGAACAGCCGGCAAGGCGCAAACCGCGTAATCGCAAGAAAATACCAAAGAATACCGCAAACGTAAACAAAACAAACGAAAGGAACCTACATATATGGCATGCACCACGATTCTGGTCGGCAAGGACGCAAGCTATGACGGATCGACCATCATCGCCCGCAATGAGGACAGCGCGAACGGCGAATTCTGCCCGAAGCGCTTCATCGTCGTCAAGCCGGACGAGCAGCCGCGCCACTATAAGAGCGTGCTGTCCCATGTGGAAGTGGATCTGCCGGACGAGCCGTTGCAGTACACGGCCGTGCCGAACGCGGATCTGAAGGAAGGCATTTGGGGCGAAGCCGGCGTCAATGAGGCGAATGTGGCCATGAGCGCCACCGAAACCCTCACCACCAACGAGCGCGTGCTCGGCGCCGACCCGTTCGTGGAACTCACCCCAGCCAAAGGCAAGAAAGGCGAAGACGGCTACGAGCCGGAAGTGCCCGGCGGTATCGGCGAAGAGGACTTCCTTACCCTCGTGCTGCCGTATGTCAAGACCGCCCGCGAAGGTGTAACCCGTCTCGGCGCGCTGCTCGAACAGTACGGCACCTACGAGATGAACGGTGTCGCCTTCTCCGATGTGGATGAGATCTGGTGGCTTGAAACCGTCGGCGGCCACCACTGGATTGCCAAGCGCGTGCCGGACGAAGCATACGTGACCATGCCGAACCAGCTCGGCATCGACGAATTCGACCTTGACGATGCCCTCGGCGACCAGGAGGAGCATATGTGCTCCGCGGACCTCGGTGAATTCATCGAACGCAACCACCTCGACCTGGCCGTGGAGAACGTCACCCCGTTCAATCCGCGTGACGCGTTCGGCTCCCACTCTGATTCCGACCATGTTTACAACACCCCGCGCGCTTGGTACATGCAGCGCTTCCTCAACCCGTACGACGAGCAGTGGGACGGTCGGGACGCCGACCACCAGCCGACTTCGGACGACATTCCGTGGGCCCGCCAGCCCGATCGCAAGATCACCATCGAGGACGTGAAGTACGTGTTGAGCTCCCACTATCAGGGCACCCCGTACGATCCGTACGGCAAGCTCGGCGACCAGCATTCGCGCCACATGTTCCGTCCGATCGGCATCAACCGTCAGAGCCAGCTGTCCGTCATGCAGATCCGCCCGTACCGCCCGCAGGTCAACCGCGCCGTGCAGTGGATCGCCTACGGTTCCAATCCGTTCAACACGCTCGTGCCGTTCTTCCCGAACGTCGATTCCACGCCGAAGTATCTTGAGGACACCACCACGCGCGTCACCTCCGAAAACTTCTACTGGGAGAACCGCATCATCGCGGCCCTGTGCGACGCCAGCTTCGCCGACACCGCCAATGCCGTCGAACGCTACCAGGAGAAGACCGGCGCGATGGGCCACCGCATGGTGTCCACTACCGACGGGCAGATCGACCGTCTGGTGGAAGACGTCATCGACGAATTCGACGCGGACGACGAGACTGGCGACGTGCAGCCGATGGAACCGGACGAAATCATCGAAGCCGTGCGCAACGGCGAGGCGCGCGAAGTGCTCGCCGCCGCCAACGAGACCATGGCCGCGCAGCTTAAGGCGGAAACCGACAAGCTGCTCGACTCCGTGCTCTACACCACCAGCATGAACATGAAGAACGGCTTCCACATGTCCGACTTCTGATATTTTCTGCGATTGCGCAATCGCAAGAAATTCTACGAAAACCCGCGTAGCAACCGGCTTCCGCACAGCGTTCGCCACAAACAGTTCCGTATGACGGTCGGCGCGCGTCCGCTGTGCGGGAGCCGGTTTTCTTTGGTGGCGCGTGCTTATTAGAATGGCGATCGTCTTTGCTTTTCCGCTCGTGCCGGCGCGCGTTGCATAGGCGATGTCTGTCGCGTACGTTGTGCGCCATACAGCGGAATGCTTTCCCAAGAAAGGAACCCAGTGACCAGCATTGAGGATTTCACCAGCCAATACGGTCTGGTGCAGAAGATTGATGCGTTCGGCTATCTCGATTACCTGAAGAAGAATCCTGATGCGCCGCGCAAGCATGGCAAGGTCGTCCTCGTCACCGCCGACACCCCGCTGAAGGCGTCCCGCGGCGAAGGCAAGACCACCACCACGATCGCGCTGATCGACGCGTTGCGCGAACGTGGCATCGACGCGGCCGCCGTGCTTCGCCAGCCGAGCATGGGCATCACCGCAGCCGGTTCCAAGGGCGGCGCCTCCGGTGGCGGCAAGGCCTCCCTGACCCACCCGGAGCTGATCGACTGGGGTCTGTGCGGCGAGATGGGCGCCATCGAGGCGGCCCAGAACCTGCTGGTCTCCTTTGCGGAGAAGGCTGTTGACGACGGCAAGCTGGACACCATCCTCGTACCGCGCGTCTCCGAAGTGCCGTCCCGTTCCCTGCGCCAGATCGCAGTGGACCGTGGAAAGGGCGACGTGGCTGAGCGTGTGGTGCTCACCCCGACCTGCGAGCTCATGCAGATCGTTGTGCTGTCGCGTTCCATGGATGAGATCTCCGAGCGCGTTGCCAAGATGGTCGCCGGCACGAAGGATGGCAAGGCCGTGACCTTCGGCGAATTCGTTGACCTGTGGCGTATCACCGGCATCCTCGGCGACGCCGTGAAGCCAGCCAAGACGGAGACCGTGAACGGCTCTCCGGTGTACGTGCACGGCGGCCCGTTCGCCAACGTGTCCATCGGCATTCCGACGCTGGTTTCCGTGGAGATGGCGTGCGCATTGCATGACGTGGTCATCGTCGAAGCCGGCTATGGTACCGACGCAGGCGCGCAGAAGTGGCTTGACATAGCCTGCCGCGAATACGACGCGCAGTGGCCGTCCGCAGCCATCGTCGTGACCCGCGCTTCCACGTGGCGCGACGATCCGGATCTGGCATGGCGCTACCCGTTCCACGTCCAGCGCCTCGAAGGTCTTGATATTCCTACCTTCCCGCTTATCAACCTGTGGGATGGCGAGGATGATCAGATTCCGGCGCTCAAGGACACCGCCAAGGAACTGGAATTCCGCGACCCGATCATCGGCAACCTGTACCGCGACGGTGGCGACGCGCTCGCCCCGCAGCTCGATGCGTTCGTCGATGCCATGACGAACGGTTCTATGCCGGCCGAACCGCACAGCCACAAGGGCATGGCTCTGGTGGAGAACGTGCGTTGGGTCGCCGAGCATGCGTATGGCGTTCCGGCCGACCGTGTGATTCTGAAGGACGGTTTCGCCGAGTCGTTGCAGGCCGCCGAGGGTCTGTGCGCCAGCGCGGGCATCGATTTCGGCTCGCTTGCTCTGGTCGCGGTGAAGTCTCCGGCCACCATGACCGACAACGACCGCGCTCCGGAAGCCGAGCGCACCGTCACGCTGAAGAAGGTCGAAGTGCATTCCGGCGCGGGCCTGGTGCACGTGAACCTCACCACGTCGCTGACCACCCCGATGCCGAAGATCGTCTGATTTTCTTGCGATTGCGCCGCGTGGCGGTACGTCCCGTACCGTCGAGGGCGCTCGCTAATCGTTGATTCGGCGTAAATACAAAGCCGCTGGTCCCGTTCGGGCCGGCGGTTTTTTTCGTGGGTGATACCTTTACGTTGTCCGTTTGTGGGTGCGGGCGTGCTTGCATGTGCGCCCCCTTTTGCTCACGAGTTGCGGAATGGGGCGATTTTTCTCTCTTATGAGCAAAAGGGGGGTATGATTACTGACGATTTTGCCGGTTTTCATACCCCTTTTCGCTCACGTCCCGTAGAAAAGGCCCGTTTCTCGCTTTTGTGAGCGGTCGGGGGTGCTGATATTGCGATTTCCCTGCCGTAGTCAGGCGAGCTTCCTAGACGTGCTTCCCGTAGGTGAGGTGAGAGGTTTGCAATATGGGCAAACCTCGAAGGAACGGTGGAACTTCGTCAGAAGTTTCCACCGTTCCAGCCCCAGTCAGTCGTGGCGGTGTAGCGGATGTAAGTGCGGTCGGCCGGAATGCCCAGCTCCTTGCCCAGCGCGGCCATGATTTGCTCCGTCAGCTTCTCCCAGGCGGAACCCGGCACGGAACGGCCGAACACATTCACTTCCACGTATGCGGCCGGCTTGGAATCGTCACCGCCGAAATAAATCGGCATATTGTCTTCGAACGGGCACATCAGCCAGCCTTCAGACTTGCCGGGAACTGCGGTGATGGCCTTGCCGTAGGCGGCCTTCAGCGCCTCGCGCTGCCCAGGGGTGGTGGATACGGAAACGTGCGTGTGGATGACTGGCATTGCTGCTCCTTGCAATCGTTGAAATATATTGTTCTTCGTTACCCAAGTTTAGGTGGTCTGCGCGCGAGTGTTAAATATCCCGTGTGAGAAAACTGATTGAACAGCTTATGAAATTCGGCATTGTGGGTGTGATCGCCTTCATCATCGACTGGGGTATTCTAAACATTCTCGTCGGCGCCTTCCACATGCACAACGTGCTCGCCGCCACCATCTCGTTTATCATCTCGTTGATCTTCAACTATGTCGCCAGCATGAAGATGGTGTTCAAGCATCGTGAGGACATGGCGCGTTGGATGGAGATCGTCATCTTCGTGGTCGGCGCGGTGATCGGCCTGTTTATGAACGACGCCATCATCTGGATCTCCACGTACGGCATGAACCACGATGCCTACGTGTCGCAGAGCACCGAATACCTGATCCGCACCAACGTGGGCAAGCTCATCGCCACCGCCGTGGTGATGGTGTGGAACTTCCTGACCCGCAAGTGGCTGCTGGACGATACGCACACCAATGCGATGAACCGCTTGAAGAAGCAGGAGAACCGCCTGACTCCCGAAGAGCTGGAGGCCAAGTGGGAGAACAGCTTCTCGCACAAGCTCGGCGTGTGGTCGCTGGAACATACGCCCAAGGGCTGGCCGAAGTAACTCCCAAATAACGGGGTAACGAAAAGCGCGTCCGAATCCATTGCGATTCGGACGCGCTTTTCGTTATGCGGATTGTCTGCCGTGCCTGCCGGTTACCCGTCGGCATCCGGCACATGCTCCGTCACACGCTCACGCTGGTGAGCATCGGCTGCTCCGTGGATTCCTTGATCTGCTTGAAGCCGAACAGGGCGATCACCAGCGAAGCCAATGCCAAAGTCGTCACCACGATGAAGCCGCCATGCGAGCCCATGCGGTCGATGAACTGTCCCGCGATCGCGGAGCCCACCGAACCGCCGATCGAATTCATCGCGCCCATCCAGGCCATGCCTTCCGTGAAGCGCGTGGGCGGAACCAGGTGCAGCATCAGCTGGTTGCCGTTCACCCACGTCGGAGCCTGGCAGACGCCGATGCACAGGTAGATGATCATGATCACCCATAGATGCTTAGCGAACATGAATGAGCCGATGCCCAGATTCACCACCGCAAGGCAGAAGTAGAAACGTTTCCACAGCGGAATCTTCCAATTCTTCGCGCCGTACACAAGTGCGCCGATCAGAGAGCTGAGCGAGAAACAGGCGAATACGAAACCGGTGTACTGCTTCATATGCGCTTCCGTGGCGAATGCAACAATCGAAATGCTGGCAGCTGACTGGAATGCCCCCAGGCCGAACCACGTCACACACACGGCGATCAGGCCTGGCCCCCAAATCGATTCCTTGCGGCCTGCCGCAATATCCGTGGCGGCCTTCTGCATCGCGGCCTTCACCTCAGCGGCCGTCTTGCCTTCCGCACGAGCCTTGTCGCGCGCGTATTCTACCGCCGCTTCGGTTTGCAAAGCCTTGGAACGAGCAGCCTCGCGCTCTCGGTATTCTTTACGTGTCATGCCGGCTTCACGAGCCAACTGCGTCTGCGATTTCGGTTCGGTAGAAAGTTCCGTGAGGAACATCAGCGCGCCGATCACCACGCACATGCCGGTGAACGAGAACGCCAGCAGTCCGGAGATCACGGCCAATGTGGACGCCAGCGGATTGCCGATAACCCACATGCACTCGTCGAATACGCCGGACAGCGACAGCGCACGGTTCGTCTTCTCCGCATCGCCCTTGAGCAGCGTCGTCCAACGTTGACGGCTCATCGCGCCCCACGGCGGAATCGCGGCCATGAACGGCACTATGCAGAACAGGATCCACGACGGCACGCGTGCGGTGATGCAGGAGACCAGCGCGATCGCCGCCACCATCCACACGATGATTGTGGGAATCGACACCTGCCGTTGACCGAATTTGTCGACCAGCTTGCCGAGCACCGGGCTCGCCACGGCCAGCGCGATCGCCTGCACGGCCGTCAGCGCGCCCGCCAGCGAATAGTTGCCGTAGTAATGCTGCACGGAAATCGTGATCGTCATGCCGACCATTGGGAACGGCATGCAGGCGATTACCGATCCGACGGAGAATCGCGCGGTGTGCGGTATGCGAAGCAGCTCCGCATACCCTCCGAAAAGACGTTGGCCGATGTCTTTGACGCCGACGAGGACATTGTTGGTCATGCTTGCCGCTCCTTTCCGCTCACGGTTTCGCTCGTGACGTCCGCAGCTTTGCGTCGCGTGCGGACTGATGGTGGTGGTTCCCCTGAATTATTGGTTAACCGCTTCCGATACCAGCTCGCTGCCCCAGTCGTCCGAACACGTCAATCGATTGACATGTTTGACATGCCGCACACGGGGAGAAAGGTGGGATGGTGCGTGTTGTTTGTGTGTCTTTGTTGACCAAGGCAACTTTATGCGCAGGTACCGTCGTGACACGCGGTACATTAGGGCAGGAACCAATATTCGAATCGACGAATTTTTCACAGGGCCGGCGACCGGCGAAACGTGCTGAGCCAGCACGTGGCCGGCAGGTCCGAAACGCAAGAAAGGCGGCCAATATGCCGGCGACAACCATCCATTTCGTGCGCCACGGCAAAGTGGAGAACCCCGGGCACCTGCTGTACGAGCGGCTGCCCGGTTTCCACCTGTCCGACGTGGGCGTGCGCATGGCGCAGGCCACCGCGCATTACATCGCGGTCAGCCCGCAGCTGAACACCGTATCCGCCGTCTACTCGTCGCCGCTGGAACGCACGCGCGAAACGGCGGGGGAGATCCTCGAATCGCTGAATTCGGTACGTGGATTGCGCGGCGAGGAACCGCTGGAGCTGCAGACGGACGAACGCCTCATCGAAGCGCGCAACGAATTTCGCGGCAAGCGTATCGGCTTCGGCGAAGGCGCGCTGTGGAAGAACGGCAACTGGAAGCTGGTACGCAACCTGTGGAAGCCGAGCTGGGGCGAAAGCTACCAGTCGATCGCGCATCGCATGCAGACTTCGCCTTGGAGAAAGTGGCGGAATATCCCGGCAAACAGATCGTGGTGGTCAGCCACGAATCGCCGATTTGGAGCTACCGGCACATGCTGGAAACGGGGCACCCCGAACACAACATGCTGTTGCGCCACACCGCGCTCGCTTCTATCACCTCCATCACTTACGATTGCAATACCGGGAAAATAATGTCCATTACGTACGCCGATCCGGCGGCGGACGTCGAATAATGTGAACCAAAACATGCGGTGGCTCAATCGCGGTCGGGGATGACTGCGGTTCGGGCCGGCCGCACGATATACAAGGAGAAAGTATGTCTTTTGTATACGACCAGAAGGTCGTCGACTCGATGTACGGCTCGCACGTGGTCTCCATGGCAGTTGACTACGGTGTCGATCTGGTCAAGATGTGGCCGTTGCAAACGAACCAGGAACTGGAAAACGATGTCAAATATGCGGAGAACCTGCAGGTGATGTTCTCCGGCATGATGACGCAGGTGCTGCTGAAACGCTCCGAAGAAGTCGACCAGTCGGTTGCGGAAGCCGTATACGAAGGCATGGATGTGCTTCCCGGCGTCGATCCGGAAATCATCCGCACGCTGATGGATGCCAACCGCGCCTATGACGTGATGGCCTCCTACCACGGGGTCGACGGCATCGAACTGTTCATGGAAACCGCCAGAATACTCGGCATCGACGTGGAGACCCGAATCGAAAAGGAAATCCAAGAACCTCATGGAGAACCCTCTCACGCACTATGCGCAGCGCCTCCGGATTCGAAGTCGACGATGACGTGGCGGAAAACGTCGGCATCTGCCAGTCGCCACGGTGGACCGCAACGAATTCGCAAGACGCTACCTCGCCTCGATGACGGTTCTCGACGCGCTGATAAACCTCATGTGCTATGGCACCGACGATTCGCAGGAGCAGGCCATCCGCGTGCTGCCGGTGCTGCTGTTCGTCAACGCCATGCGCAACCAGCTGTCGATTCCGCCCACTTTCATCAACGCCGAACAGCTCATCAACCTGTTTGGTCTGCGTGACACCGCCCGCCAGTTCGGACGGCCCCAGTCGGTGTTCGACAGCTCGTTCAACCCGCTGACGTTCTCCACCACCGTCAAGTACCTCGCTTTCTTCGCGGGGCAGGAATGGCTGCGGCATATGAGGTTCCTGGAGTGGGACCCGAAGCAGGCCGAACAGGACGCCAAAGACGAGGACGAGCGCAAAAGCAGGGAAGCGCTCGCAAAGAAATACAATTTGACGAGCGATGGCGATAACGCGGCTTCCGACGCGGATTTGGATTCGTCTGCAGACTCGAATTTGTCTGAGGATTCGGACTCGTCGGAAGAGGCCGGTTCGGAGCCGACCGAGGAATAAGTGTTGCGGGCGGTCGTGTGACGTCTGACGGTGAAGGCTTTGCGTGTACTTGCGTTGCGTGCGCTTGTGCTTGCGCTCGAATTGCGCGTGGCCGTCGCCTATCCCACGCGTTACATCCGCAACGACGTCACTACCCGTAACGAATGATCTGAAACGAATAATCCCGGTATCCTGCGATTGCACAGGATACGGATTATTCGTTATTCGTTATGGTGTGCCACGTTTTGTGTGGCGATAAGGCGGGGATCAGAGCGAAATCAGAGCTGCTGATCGGTGCCGTTCGCCGAATCATTCGGTACTGCCGAAGCGTCCGAATCCGCCGGAGCGTCGGTATTCGGCTGCTCGTGCGGATGCTGGAACTGGGCCGGCACTTCCGGCATCGGCGGAATGGACGGTGTCGGAGGCATGGTCGGAACAGCCGGCATCGGAGGCATAGATGGTACGGACGAAGCCTCCGCCAGCGGATTCTGCTGAGGTGCGGCGTATTGCGGCGCGGCGTGCTGCTGCGCGGCGTCATACTGCGGTGCCGGAGCTGTGTACGAATCGGCCGGAGTCGCTGGTGCCGTGTACGGCGCGGCCGGTGCCGCAGCCGCCGGATTGGTCGGCAGCGGGACGTTGCCGTACGAGGTGGCCTGCGCCGCATACGGGTCTGCCGGAGCCTCGCCCGTGGCGGGAGCCCATGCGTTGGAAGCCGTAGGAGCGTCGAAACGCGTGCCTTCCGGATTGGAATCGCGGGCCATCAGCACAAAGTAGAACACACCGCTGGCAATGAAGGCCAGCACGCCGAGGATCAGCAGGACAACGCCGCCGATGCTGACGCTGTTGCCCGCCTCCAACGACCTGAACGAAAGACTGCTGCCGATGATGAGGATCAGACCGATGGCGAAGAAGATTCCGGCGGCCGCCTGTACCGCGTAGATGATGGCCAGCACGGTGCCACGCATGTTGATGTCATGCAGAGACGTACGCCAAGCGCGATGGTCGGCACAAGCACGACGAGTCCCCAAATGGAGGAGAACGAGTCTCCGACGGTGGCGATCACGCCGGAATCGGTGAGGTTCCTCAACGTGCGGAACACGAGTCTCAACACGAAAGTGACGACGGTATAGGTGAGGAACCACCACCAGAACTCGCTACGCGAGGCGCGGCCCTTGAACACCGCGTACTTCTTGAAGAAACGGACGATCGCCTCGCCCAGGTTGCAGCCATATGCGGGCATGTCAAGCGGCGCGGTCAATGCGAAGAAGCTATTGCCCGACTGCGGTTGCGGTGCCGGCTGCCCGTAATTCGCGGCTGGAGCCTGGCCGTACTGAGGGGCCTGTCCATATTGAGGGGCCTGAGCGTACTGCGGAGCCTGGTTGTATTGCGGTTGCGGTGCTTGGCCGTACTGCGGAGCCTGACCATACTGAGGTGCCTGGTTGTAGTTCGGGGCGGCGTACTGGGGCGCCTGCGCCTGCCCGTAATCCGGCGTGCCGTACTGCGGTGCCGGCTGCGGCACCTGCGGATTGTATTGGTTGGGGTCCGTCATTAGAGTGCCCTTTCACAAAACGGTGACTAAAGAATAAAGAAAGTCGCTTCATACATTACTCCTTTGCCGATGTGAAGATAGGGAAAAATATTGCAGTATGGAACGCTGCGGAAGAAAAACGGCGATTGGGTCGTGGCACGTCGGTTTGCGCGGCACAATGGAGCCTATGACTGAAGTTGAAAATACCAAACCGGAACTTCCTGAAAACGTTCGTGTGCGTTTCTGCCCGTCCCCGACCGGCATTCCGCACGTCGGCATGGTCCGCACCGCACTGTTCAACTGGCTGAGGCCCGCCACACCAAGGCACGTTCGTGTTCCGTATCGAGGATACGGACGCCCAGCGCGACTCCGAGGAAAGCTACAACCAGATCATCGAGGCCCTGAATTGGCTGGGCATCGACTGGGATGAAGGCATCAACGTGGGTGGCCCGGACGGCCCGTACCGCCAGTCCGAGCGTGGCGACATCTATAAGGACGTCGCAGCCAAGCTGCTCGAAGCCGGCTACGCCTACGAATCCTTCTCCACTCCTGAGGAGATCGAGGCCCGCAACGTGGCCGCCGGCCGTCCGAAGGCTTTCGGCTATGACGGCTACGATCGCAACCTCACCGAAGAGCAGAAGGCCGCGTTCCGCGCGGAAGGCCGCAAGCCGGCCCTGCGTATCCGCATGCCCGACGAGGACGTCGCGTTCGACGACCTTATCCGCGGTCGCATCGAATTCAAGGCCGGTTCCGTGCCGGATTACGTGATCGTGCGTCCGAACGGCGACCCGCTGTACACGCTGACCAACCCGGTCGACGACGCATGATGCGCATCAACGTGGTGCTGCGCGGCGAGGATCTGCTGAGCTCCACCCCGCGTCAGATCGTGCTGTACCGTTACCTGATCGAGCTGGGCGTGGCCAAGGAAATGCCGCTGTTCGGCCACATGCCGTACGTCATGGGCCAGGGCAACAAGAAGCTGTCCAAGCGCGATCCGGAATCCAACCTGTTCCTGCACCGTGACAACGGCTTCATCCGTGAGGGCCTGCTGAACTACCTGGCGCTGCTGGGCTGGTCCATCGCCCCCGACCGCGACGTGTTCTCCATGGACGAGATGATCGAGAAGTTCGACGTGCGTGACGTCAAGGCCAACCCGGCCCGCTTCGACATCGACAAGGCCATCTCCATCAACGCCGAGCACATCCGCATGCTCGAACCGCAGGACTTCCTGAACCGTTCCGTGCCGTACCTCAAGCGTGACGGCGTGGTGTCCGCCGATTCCTGGGACGCGCTGACCGACCGTGAGCGTGAGGTGCTCACCGCCGCTGCTCCGCTCGTGCAGCCGCGCGTGCGCCTGCTGGGCGAAGTGGCCGGCATGGTCGGCTCCCTGCTGTCCACCGAAGGCTACATCGAGCCGGACGCCGACGCAAGAAGCAGCTGAAGGATTCCGCTCCGGCCGTGCTCGACGCTGCGATCGCGGCGCTGGACGCCGTTGCTGAGGGTGATTGGAAGACCGACTTCCTGCACGAGACGCTGAACAAGGCGCTGGTCGAAGACGGCGGTTACAAGCCGCGTCTGGCTTTCGGCCCGGTGCGCGTGGCCATGAGCGGCCGCCGCGTGTCCCCGCCGCTGTTCGAATCCATGGAAATCGTCGGCAAGGACGTTGCCATGGCTCGACTCAAGGGCCTGCGCGAGCACCTGTGAGCCGTTGAGCTGCTGACTGTTAGCTGAATGATGGAAACCCGCCGGAGTGATTCGGCGGGTTTTCGTTTATGCGGAAGGCTGGTGCGGAATGGCGGAAAATAGCGCGACACGCCGTAAGTTGCGCGACTGTGCTGTTTCGCGTATATTTATCTCTCGTTGCGGTTCACAGCCTAGCTGAGAATCACAGCGATAACTCAAGCCCCCGTCGTCTAGCGGTCTAGGACTACGCCCTCTCACGGCGCCAACACCGGTTCAAATCCGGTCGGGGGTACGACGGACAACTTTTCGAAGTTGCCACGCCTGCCAAATTGGGATGTGGTGTAATTGGCAACACAGCTGATTCTGGTTCAGCCATTCTTGGTTCGAGTCCAGGCATCCCAGCCAATGAGCCTCGCAGATGCGAGGGTTTTTTGTTTTTCGCACCTGTCTGTTCACGTCGCTTTGGGCGGTGGGTTGATGGATTTTGCCGGATGCGATGTGGCAGCGCAATCTGCTGACGCCCTGCGTGAATCGCACATGTAATCGCCTAATGTTGCATTACCCTAGAAGTATGACCGAATTGCAGCATGCCGCCAAAGCCACGCGCCCGCGCATCCAACCAGCGGAAGAGGGGGACCGTCGACCGCTTTCCGTATCCGCACGGCTTGGCCGCCTGCAATTCCACCAGTCCGGCAAATTCCGCGTATTGCAATTCGCCGACATCCAAGACGGGCCGAAAGTCAGCAAAGACACCATCAGCCTCATCGAGGCCTCGCTTGACGCCACACGCCCCGATCTTGTTATTTTCAACGGCAACCAGATCGCCGGATATGATTCCGCATACGCGCTGACCTCCCGCAAGCGTCGCTGGGACGCGCGTCCGGCATCCGCATCGTCCGAAGCGTCCGGGGAACGCTATGCGGCCGCATTGGAACACACCCGCGAATTGGTGCGAGCCACCATCGAACAACTGGTCCACCCGCTTGCCGACCGCGGCGTGCCGTGGGCTGTGACGTTCGGCAACCATGACTTCCAGTGCGGGCTCGACAATGCCGAGATCGAAAGCATCTGCCGCGAATTCCCAGGGTGTATCAATCCGGAACGCGCTGCCGACGGCACGACGGGCATCGCCGTGAAACATGGTGTGAAACATGATGTCGGTGATATGGAACAGGACTTCGGATTGCCGGAACAGCCCGTGATCGCGTGCGCGCCCGGCACATTCGCGTTGTCGGTGACGGACGTCGATCGCACGTATGACGTGTTGGGCTTGGTCTTGCTGGATTCGGGCGATTACGCGCGTTCCGGCGGCTACGGAAGCCCGTCGGAAGCCGCGCTGCGCTTCCTGGCGGATGCGCCGGGGCTGATGGCGGCGCAATCGCAGCAGCTGCAACAAGACCGGCAAGATGAACAGGACTCACCGCGCGAACCGCGCAAGACGCCGTCCACGCTGCCATGCATGGTGTTCCAGCATTTCCCGATCGAACAGTATTATCGCCTGCTCAAGCCGGTCGCGGCCACCGCTGCGCGCGCGATTGAAGGATACCGCAACTTCGCGGGGCGGCATTTCGTGCTCAACGAAGACAAAACGCAGCCCGGAAGCTATCTGGGGGAGGGCGTCAGCTGCCCGGATGCCGACAGCGGCGAATTCGCAATCCTTGACAAGGCGGGATATTTTGCGATTTCCGCCGGGCACGACCACCGCAACGCCTTCGTCGGTTCCGTGCCGGTCGGAACCGACGGTGACCGGCAGATGATGATGGTCGCCTCGCCGACCAGCGGTTTTGGCTCATACGGCCCGGTGCCGGCCAAGCGTGCCGCTCGACTGTTCGAATTCGACATCCGCCACCCGTACGAGCCGCGCACGCAGCTGTTGGAATACGACGAGCTGGTGGGCAAACCCAGCGCGGGCAAGGCCTACGCCTACGGCATGACCAGCGAATCGAAGCCCGATTCGGAAGGCATGGACCTGCTCCACAGGCCGACGTGGTGGAGCAAGACGTGGAACAAGCTGGTCTCACTGTTCCGCCGGTGACTGTTCTGGTTTCCGGCATCCAACTTTGGAATGAATACAAAAAAGCTGACGATGGGAACTTTCCATCGTCAGCTTTTACGTTACGTATGCGACTGGTCGCGGACCTGTCAGCGGCCGGAAGACGCCTTGATCAGCGCGTCGGTCAGATACTTGCCGGCGGCCATGACCAGCGGCGCGTAACGGCGGCCGGGGTTGGCGCCCATACGGCCATTCGGGCCGGAAATTGAAATAGCGGCGATCACCTGGCCGGACGCGTTGCGAATCGGCGCGGAAATCGAACACACGCCCTCATCGCGTTCATTGATCGACTCGGCCAGCCGCGCTTGCGGACGGCGGTGAGCTTGGCCGCAGTGAACTTGGCGTGACGCAGACCCTGATGCAGGCGTTCGGAATCCTCCAAGCCAGCAGAATCTGGGCCGCGGAACCGGCTTCCATGGACAGCATCGCACCAACCGGAATGGAATCTCGCAGGCCGGACGCGCGCTCCACGGCTGCGATGCAGACGCGCTGGTCGCCCTGACGGCGGTAGATCTGCGCGGATTCGCCGGTACGGTCGAGCAGGGTCTGCAGAATCGGCGCGGCGGCGGTCAACAGGCGGTCCTCGCCGGCTGCGGCCGCAAGTTCCGCGAATCGCGAGCCGAGCACGAAACGACCGTGCTGGTCACGCAAAACGAAACGGTGACGTTCCAGCGCGATCGCAAGACGATGCGCGGTCGGACGAGCCAGACCGGTCGCGGAAACCAGCTGTCCGAGCGTGGCCGGACCGGATTCAAGAGCGTCGAGAATCTTGACTGTCTTGTCGAGCACGCCGACCCCGGAATGAATTTCGTTGCTTTGCGGGGTGGCTGCGTAATTGCCGTTTGCCTCGTTCGTGGCGTTCATGGCCTGCGTTTTGGGCATGGCGTTGCTCGTATTCGAAGAAGAAGTCATACGCTGAATTATGCCATCTCACATATTGAAATGCAAAATGTATGTGGTTCGCGACTGGGGTAAAGCAGAATATTTACCTTGCTTCCACCGGCTGGCGAAGCTGGGAAAATGCTGAAATTTCAACGATTGCGCATATGCCGTAAGAAGACGGGAAGTAACTTTTCCGCGTTTGCCGCGCTCGTCCCTCGTTCATATCTCATATACCGGCATGAAGGACCTCGAACCCGTTTCAAGCCCATAGGCTTATAGCACGAAGAATGCGGCAAGGCAATAGCCGCGAGGAAATTAGTGAGGAAAAATCTGAGGAGGTCCCACAATGGGAACTACATTGGCCGAGAAGGTCTGGGCCGATCATTTGGTACGCAAGGGTAGCGATGGGGCTCCCGACCTGCTGTACATCGACCTGATGCTCATGCACGAAGTGACCAGCCCGCAGGCGTTCGAAGGTCTGCGTCTGGCGGGACGCAAGCCACGTCACGTCGACCAGCTGATCGCCACGGAAGACCACAACACGCCGACCGTCGACATCGACCGTCCGAATCCGGACGAGACCTCGGCGCTCCAGCTGAGCACGCTGGAAAAGAACTGCAAGGATTTCGGCGTGCGTCTGTGCCCGCTCGGCGACGCTGACCAGGGCGTGGTCCACGCGTTCGCTCCGGTGCTGGGTCTGACCCAGCCGGGCATGACCATCGTGTGCGGCGACTCGCACACCTCCACCCACGGCGCGTTCGGCGCTATGGCCATCGGCATCGGCACCTCCGAAGTGGAGCACGTCATGGCCACGCAGACCCTGAGCCTGAAGCCGTTCAAGACCATGGCCGTGAACATCGAGGGCGACCTGCCGAAGGGCGTCACCGCCAAGGATATTATTCTGGCCATCATCGCGAAGATCGGCACCGGCGGCGGCCAGGGCCACGTCATCGAATACCGTGCGAAGCCATCAAGAAGCTGTCGATGGATGCCCGCATGACCATCTGCAACATGTCCATCGAAGCCGGCGCCCGCGCAGGCATGATCGCCCCGGACGAGGTGACTTTCGAATACCTGAAGGGCCGTCCGCACGCGCCGGAAGGTGAGATGTGGGACAAGGCCGTCGAATATTGGAAGACGCTGAAGACCGATGACGATGCCGTGTTCGACAAGGAAGTGACCATCAACGCCGAAGACCTCGAGCCGTACGTCACGTGGGGCACCAACGGGCCAGGGCGTGAAGATCTCCGGCGTGGTGCCGGATCCGGCCTCCTTCAACGACGAGACCGAGCGTTCCGCCGCCGAGCGTGCCATCGCCTACATGGGACTGAAGCCGGGCATGCGCATCAAGGACATCGCCGTGGACACCGTGTTCATCGGCTCCTGCACCAACGGCCGTCTTGAGGACCTGCGCGTGGCCGCCTCCATCATGAAGGGCCACCACAAGGCCGACAACATCCACCGCGTGCTCGTGGTGCCGGCCTCCTCCCGCGTGCGTCTGCAGGCGGAAAAGGAAGGCCTCGACAAGATCTTCAAGGACTTCGGCGCCGAATGGCGTAACGCCGGCTGCTCCATGTGCCTGGGCATGAACCCGGACAAGATGGTAGCCCGCGAACGTTCCATCTCCACCTCGAACCGCAACTTCGAAGGCCGTCAGGGCAAGGGTTCGCGCACGCATCTGGCGTCGCCGGCCGTTGCCGCCGCGACCGCCATCCGCGGCACCATCTGCTCGCCGGCCGACCTGTGAGCCTGCTGCGAGCGGAAGCTGCGAACGCAATCGTAAGTAATCGAAATATCGAAATCGAATATCGATAGGCAATCGAAGGATTTGTTGACATGGAAAAACTGACTACCCTTACCGGCGTGGCCGTGCCGCTTCGCCGTTCCAACGTTGATACCGACCAGATCATCCCGGCCGTGTTCCTGAAGCGCGTGAAGAAAAGCGGCTTCGACGACGCCCTGTTCTATGCGTGGCGCCGCGACCCGGAATTCGTGCTGAACAAGCCGGAATACAAGCAGGGCAAGATCCTTGTGGCCGGCCCGGATTTCGGCATTGGTTCCTCCCGTGAGCACGCCGTGTGGGCGCTGCACGATTACGGTTTCCGCGTGGTGATTTCCTCCCGTTTCGCCGACATTTTCTACGGCAACACCGCCAAGAACGGCGTGCTGGCCGCAATTATGCCGCAGGAATCCATTGAGCTGCTGTGGAAGCTGCTGGACGAGGAGCCGGGCCGCGAAATGACCGTCAGCCTGGAAGACCGTACCGTCACCTGCGGCGATGTGACGTTGCCGTTCGAAGTGAACGACTACACCCGCTGGCGTCTGATGAACGGCTACGACGACATCGACCTGACGCTGCAGCACGAAGACGACATCATCGCATACGAGAAGATGCGCGCCGAAAAGTTCCCGTTCAAGCCGAAGACCCTGCCGGTCAAGCGCGAGCCGGAACAGCCGATCGAATCCGCCCGTGAGGGTGAATACCCTGATTGGCAAGGGCCGTTGGCCGATCGCGGCATCATCTGACGCGATGGCTGGTCGGCAGTGCAGTGCACTGCGACAGGGCCTTGCCCGAGTCCGAAACGAGGGCAGCAATGAGCCTGCGCGCAGCGCAGTCCATAATTGCAGATAGGCCCGTTGGCTGATCGCGACGGTAGCCCATTTCATCATTGGCTGACCGCAACCACATCTAACTTTTCCCAAGCCCGGCACCCAAGCCGGGCTTTTTGTTTACCTTCCATCACCTTTCCGCCAACAGCAAATTCCACAAAGCGGTGGCAAAGCGCGCGCAAAGCGGTGGTAAAATCATAATACGACGGCAAAGTGGCGGCAAAGCGAGCGTAAAACGCGTGGTAGGTAAGGCGGTGATGGCCAATGGACGGTAGCGAGCACGATGATGCCTGGTGGTCCCGGGAGGTTCCTCGGATGCGTGAAGGCAACCGTTTGGAAGCGAAACGTGCCAAGGGTGGCCTGCCCCACAGTTTATGGGAGACGTACAGCTCCTTCGCCAATACCGAAGGTGGGCTGATTCTGCTGGGCGTGTCCGAGCATGAAGATCATTCTTTGTATATCACCGGAGTAGATGATGCGCGGAACATGGCGCAGGATTTTTGGAACATGGTGCATGATCCATCGAAGGTCAGTGCCGTTGTGCTGAGCGACAACGACGTGGTGATTCGCCATACCTCGCAGGGAGATGTTATTTCCATCGACATTCCTCGTGCGGCGAGGGACTGTATTCCCGTGTACGTGGGCCAGAATCCGATGACGGGCTCATACCGGCGTAATGGCGATGGCGATTATCTGTGCGATGAGGAAACGGTTCGTGCCATGCTTCGGGACAGTGACCTGCTTCCCTTGGACAGAACGATTGTTGAAGGCATGGGTGCTGACGCGCTCAACGCGGATAGCGTCGCATCATATCGTCGGCAGTTCAAGAACAGACGGCCCGGCCATCCATGGGTCGGATTGTCTGATGAGGATTTCCTGCTTCGCATCGAAGCGTTGCGGCTTGATGGTTCTCAGGTGCGTCCCACACGAGCCGGATTGCTGATGTTTGGTGAGGCGTGGCGAATCACGTCCGAATTCCCCTACTATTTCCTGGACTATCGCGAGGTCATGGACGACCAGGAGCGGTGGAATGACCGATTCACGTCGGATGATGGCACTTGGTCGGGCAACTTGTACGATTTTTGGGGCAAGGTGGTCAATCGTCTGCGGTCGGCTGTTGCCCATCCGTTCCAGCTTGATGCCGATTTGCATAGGATTGATGACAATCTGATGGATAAGGCCGTTCGTGAGGCTGTCACCAACACGCTCGTTCATGCCGATTACTTCATTCGCCGGGGCACGGTGATCATTCAGTATTACGACAGAATCGTATTGTCGAATCCCGGCAGCCTGCGTCTTTCCTCCGAAGAGGTGATGCAAGGCGGCATTTCGGATACGCGGAATCCCACGTTGATGAAAATGTTCAATCTGATTGGCATCGGAGAAAAGGCGGGCAGTGGTTTTGACGTGATGCGTGAAGCTGCCTGTTCGCAGGAACCGCCGCGCCGGAATTGGAAGTGTTCGACGATCCGGGGCGTGTGCAGCTTACGTTGTATCCGCGCAAGATCGCCGGAGATTCCATGATCGCCGGAGCTTCTGCTGTTCCCGGAGTCTCTGCAGATGGCGGGGGCCCTGTTGGTGCGGAGTCGCCGACAATGCGGAATTCGGAGCATGGCACTGGTACGGTCCATAGGATTGGCGCTCGCGGGGCTGACCGTTTGAACGACATGGTCGGCACATTCGGCAAGAACGTGGCCCTACCTGCCGATTTCGGCAATGCGATCAGGCCGCAAAGCCAGTTGGAGAAAATCACCTATGCGTTGACGGTCGGCGGACCGCAACCCACCTCGTATCTGGCTGTGGTGCTGGGGCTTGGCCTCACCCGTACCCGGGAGATATTGGCCTCACTGGTGAAAGACGGTGTTATTGAACCAATAGGCGTCGGACGCGGACGCAAGTACCGTCTTGCCGAGCATACCGGCTCATGACGGCGTTCCGGTTCTCTGGACTTGACCTGGATCGAGAGCCCAAACTCGTCTGGGGAAGTCCTAGCCAAGGAGGTTTCCAAGGTGAGACGGGGCGTGCAGGCGGGACGTGTGTCGCGTTACAGTGGACATGACATTTCGTGTGTTCGCATCGCATATCCAAAACATGACACGAGAACAATTTCGGGGAGCAGTATGAGCCAGGGTTTCGCGCCGTTTTACGACGTCAATCGCACGTATGAAGACAACTATCTGCAGGGGCCGTTCGGTGCGTTCGCCGAAGTGATGAAGGGCGATTCCGCTGCCGGCGCCTCCGCGCAGTCTGCACAGACCACCCAGTCGCAGTCGTCCGACCAGGCCGAGGAATTCCTCGGCTTCCGCGTGAACCTGCCGTTTGGCATTCCCGCTGGTCCGCTGCTGAACGAGCGGTTCACCACCGCCGCTTTCCGTATGGGTTTCGATTTGGCGGTGTATAAGACGGTCCGTTCCCGCGCGTGGGGTTGCAACGCGTTCCCGAACGTGCTCGCCGTGCATCCGAAGAACGCAGACGGGTCGCTGGTTCCCGGCAGCGCCGAACTGGATGAAGGCGTGCTTGCCGACACCCGATATGAGCTTCCGATTTCGATCTCCAACAGTTTCGGCGTGCCGTCGCGTGACCCCGACGAATGGCAGCCGGACATGAAGAAGGCGATCGCCGCCGCCGGCGACGGGCAGCTGCTCGTGCCCAGCTTCCAAGGCTCCCGCGTGGACGGCATGGACCGCAAGGCGTACATCGCCGACCATGTCACCACCGCGCATCTGGTTACGGAAACCGGAGCCGGACTGATGGAAATGAACACCAGCTGCCCCAACGAAGGTCACAATCGCCTGCTGTGCCACGACCCGCATCTGGTGGGGGAAATCACGGAAGCCGTGAAAAACGAAATCGGCGATCGCCCGCTCATCGTGAAACTCGCCTACATTCCCAACGACACCGACCTGGAAACCATGGTCAGGGAAACCGTCGGCCACGGCACCGTGCAAGGCTTCTCCACCATCAACACGATTTCCGCGCGCCTGGTGGACGCGAACGGCAACCAGGCGCTGCCGGGAGCCGGACGTGACCGTTCCGGCGTGTGCGGCAACGCCATTCGTGGCGCCGGTCTCGACATGGTCGGCAGGCTCGCCGCCATCCGTGAAAAACTCGGCTTCGACTTCGCATCGTGGGCGTGGGCGGCGTGATCCGTCCTGACGATTACAAGGCGTACCGTGAGGCTGGCGCGAACGCGTGATGAGCGCCACCGGAGCCATGTGGGATGCGAATCTCGCGCGCGAAATTAAGGAGACACTGCGCTGAATTCCGTTTTTCGCGAACATGCTACATGCCTTATGGCAAACTAAGCAGCAGTGTTTTTTGAGCTTGATCCAAAAGGGAATCGAAAGAGGTTGAGCGTGTCTGACAATCAGAACGACATTCTGCACGTCGAAGGCGGCAAGCCGTTGAACGGCACCATCAAGGTGCGCGGCGCGAAGAACTTCGTAAGCAAGGCCATGGTCGCCGCATTGCTGGCCCCGGGCACATCCGTGCTGAAGAACGTTCCGGAAATCCGCGACGTGCACGTGGTGTCCGACCTGCTGCGCCTGCACGGCGTGGACGTGACCGTGGACGGCGCGAACGGCGTGGTGACGATCGACGCCACCAACGTGCAACTCGCCGACGTGGCCGACGTGGACACGCTGTCCGGCTCGTCCCGCATTCCGATTCTGTTCTCCGGCCCGCTGCTGCACCGTCTGGGCGAAGCGTTCATTCCGGCGCTCGGCGGCTGCAACATCGGCGGTCGTCCGATTGACTTCCATCTGGAAACCCTGCGCAAACTCGGCGCGAACGTCGACAAGGAACACAAGGACGGCATCCACATCACCGCTCCGAACGGTCTGCATGGCGCGAAGATTCACCTGCCGTACCCGTCCGTGGGCGCCACCGAGCAAACGCTGCTCGCCGCCGTGCTCGCCGAAGGCAAGACCGAGCTTTCCGGCGCCGCCATCGAACCTGAGATCATGGATCTGGTGAGCGTGCTGCAGAAGATGGGCGCCATCATCTCCGTGGACGTGGACCGCACGTTCCGCATCGAAGGCGTCAAGGAGCTCAAGGGCTACACGCACACGTCTCTGACCGACCGCATTGAGGCCGCCTCCTGGGCGTCCGCCGCGCTCGCCACCCATGGCGACATCTTCGTCAAGGGCGCCACCCAGCCGGAAATGATGACCTTCCTGAACGTGTTCCGCAAGATCGGCGGCGAATTCGACATCACCGACAAGGGCATCCGATTCTGGCATCCGGGCGGAGATCTGAAGCCGGTGGCCATCGAAACCGACGTGCACCCGGGCTTCATGACCGACTGGCAGCAGCCGCTCGTCGTGGCGCTGACCCAGGCCAACGGCCTTTCCATCGTGCATGAGACCGTGTATGAGAACCGTTTCGGCTTCACCAAGCCGCTGGTGCAGATGGGCGCCACCATCCAGCTGTACCGCGAATGCCTCGGCTCCCTGCCATGCCGCTTCCAGCAGCGCAACTACAAGCATTCCGCGGTCATCTTCGGACCGACCCCGCTGACCGGCCGTGACATCGACGTGCCGGATCTGCGCGGCGGCTTCAGCCACCTGATCGCGGCGCTCGCAGCCAAGGGCCCGTCCAACGTGCAGGGCATTTCCCTGATCGACCGTGGCTACGCCGACTTCCGCGGCAAGTTGGAAGCCTCGGAGCCGACTTCGACTGATTCGCTGCGATTGGTTCGATGAATCGGCTGCGGCTGATTTATTGCGATTGGCCAATCGTGATTGATGATTCGCAATTGAACAGTTGCGATTGACAGTCGCGTCGAACGCCCATGTTGCTTTCACCGACACTCGCCTTACGCGGGTGCCGGTTTTGTTTTATCCGCGATTGCCGCCGCCGCAATCGCAAACATGCTTTCCGTGCCTTCCGCATCTTCCGCACATTCCCTTTTCTGCCTTATCGCCCGTCTTTTCTGCATCATTTGACGGCCAAATGATGCAGAAACGATGGCATGAGGCAGTAAAAAGCAAGATAACGCGGAAAACATCGATGACGAACGTATCGGCGGCCGGTGGCACAATGGGAGCCATGGCATCCAAAGGAAAACCGTCGCCGCGCTCCGCAGTGAAGCCGCTGAGCGACGAACAAGTCGCAAAACTCGCGCAGAAGCATCATCTTGTAGACCCGACCCACGATTTCCCGACCGGTCCGCGCAAAGCCAACACCGCGGAAATCGAAGCGCAGAACCCCAAAGCCACGCATCGCCTGCTGACCGGCTGCGACGTGGTGCTGCGCAATCACAGCAAAGTGAAGGCCTGGGGCTTGGAACACGTGCCGGAAACCGGCCCGTTCATCACCGCCGCCACGCATGTGACCATGTACGACGTGTTCGTGCCGATGGTGTCGCTGTTCCATCAGGGCCGCCGTCCGCGCTACATGGCCAAGGCGGAAATGGCCAAATGGCCGCTGATCGGCAAATGGTTCCAGCTGGTCGGCATGCAGCCGGTGCAGCGCCGCGCGGGCAAGGCCAAAGCCATCGAGGAAACGTCCGTGGAAATCCTCACCTCCGGCCGTCCACTGACCGTATGGCCGGAGGGCACCGTGACGCGCGACCCGCAGAAGTGGCCGATGAGCATGAAAAACGGCGTGGGCGTGATCGCCCTCGAATCCTCACGCCGACTCGGCTGCCAGGTGCCGCTGTACTGTGCCGTGACCTGGGGCGCGGCCAGCATCAACCACTGGTGGCCGTGGCCGCGCAAGAACGTGGTGATGTGCTACGACGAAGCGCTCGACTACGCGGACCTGCTTGACGGCTGCGATTCCTGGGGAGACGAAGTGCCGACGGACCGCGCCGACGAACTGACCCGCCGCATCCGCGTGCGCATGACCGAAATCATGGCCGAAATCCGCGGCGAACAGGCACCTGACGGCTACTGGGACTACCGCACCATGAGTCGCGTGAAAGACTGATTTTCCCCACACACCCGTTCCGGCGGCGAACAAAATACGCGTGCGACCGGAACACGCGGCCGGTGTGCGTAGCCGGCGGTAGCATAAGACAACGTCGATTGAAAGCGGCGGCCGATGTGGCATACGCTCGGCCGCAAAAAGCAATCCAAATAATCCAAGGAGCAAAATTCATGGCGAATGTGACGGTACTGGGCGCTGGCGCTTGGGGAACGGCCTTCGGTCAAGTGCTTGCCGACGCGGGCAACAACGTGACCATGTGGGCCATCGAACCGGAAATCGTGGAAGGTATTCGTGACCATCACCACAACGGTGTGCGCCTGCCCAGCGTGGAAACGCTGCCCAGCAACATGACCGCCACCGGAGACCGCGCCGAAGCCGTGGCCAACGCCGACATCGTCATCGTGGCCATCGCCGCGCAGTTCGCACGCGTGGCACTGACCGAATTCAAGGGACTCATCCCCGAGACCGCGCTCGTGGCCTCCCTGATGAAAGGCATCGAACGCACCACCGGCAAACGCATGGACGAAGTCGTCATGGAAACGCTCGACCTGCCGGCGGAACGCTTCGCCGCCATTTCCGGACCGAACCTGAGCAAGCAGATCGCCGACCGCGAGCCGGCCGCGACCGTGGTCGCCTGCGCGGACATCGACAACGCGCGTACCATCGCCACCGCCTGCACCACCGACTACTTCCGTGCGTTCGTGACGCGCGACGTGATCGGCTTGGAAATGTGCGGATCGCTGAAGAATGTGGTGGCGCTTGCCGTGGGCATGGCCCGTGGCGCAGGCTACGGCGAGAACACCGCGGCCATGATCGAAACCCGTGGCCTTGCCGAACTGACCGCGCTGGGCGAGGCGGCCGGAGCCGATCCGAAGACCTTCGCCGGACTTGCCGGCGTGGGCGACCTCATCGCCACCTGCGGTTCCCCGCTGAGCCGCAACTACACGTTCGGTTCCAACCTCGCAAGGGCCTGAGCGTGGAAGAGGCCACCAAGGTGAGCAACGGCGTGGCCGAAGGCGTGCCGACCACCGACGCGGTGGTGGCGTTGGGCAAGCAGTACGGTGTGCCGACCCCGCTCGCCACGGCCATGAGCCACGTGCTGGACGACGGCATCTCCTGCGCGCAGATGCTGTCCGAACTGTTCGGCGAAGGCATCACCGAGGAGTAGCAGCCGGCTTGTATGCTGGATGCTTGGCAAAAATCCTGAAAAGTCATAAAAGTTAAGGAATAAAGGCTATAGATATGGCAAAAAAGCGCATTGTGGTGATGTACGGCGGCAAGGCCGACGAGCATTCGATCTCCTGCATCTCCGCTGCGAGTGCGCTGCGCGCGCTGGACACGGACAAGTTCGAAGCCATTCCGGTGGGCATCACCAAGGACGGCAAGTGGATCGTCAACGGTGAGAATCCGCTCGGATGGAGCCTGGACGAAGGCCTGCCGACCGTGGAGAAAACCCCAGGCGCCAAGGACGTGGTGCTTGAAGTGGCTCTCGGACAGGACGGCTTCTTCGCCCGCGAGGATGACGGTACGCTGACCCCGTTCGGCCATGTGGACGCGGTGTTCCCCGTGCTGCACGGGCCGTACGGCGAGGACGGCACCATCCAGGGTCTGTTCGAAATGATGGGCGTGCCGTACGTGGGGTGCGGCGTGCTCGCCTCCGCGGCCTGCATGGACAAGCATTACACGAAGGTGCTGCTTGCGGCCGCCGGCATTCCCGTCGCGCCCGGCATCACGCTCGACGCGCGTTCCTTCGACAAGGCTTCCGAATTCAAGGCCAACGCCGATGCGATCATGGCGCAGGTTAGCGAAGCCGGCTTGCAGTATCCGCTGTTCGTCAAGCCGTCCCGCGCCGGCTCCAGCTTCGGTGTGACCAAGGTGGAGCATGAGGGCGATGCGGCCGAACTCGCGGCCGCCGTGTACGAGGCGTCCCACCACGATTGGCGCATCCTCGTGGAACAGGGCATCGACGCGCGCGAAATCGAATGCGCGGTATTGTGCCCGAAGGCCGGCGAAGCGCCGCAGGCCAGCTGGCCGGGCGAAATCGTGCTCGACAAGCGCGCCGAAGGCGACGACCAGTTCTACGACTTCGACAGCAAGTACATGGACGCCGCCGCAAGCCACGTGGAAGTGCCCGCCAACCTGCCGGAAGAGACGCTGAACCTCGTACGCGAAACCGCCAAGAAGGCGTTCGTCGCCGTGGACGGTGCCGGTCTGAGCCGCGTGGACACCTTCGTGACCAAGGACGGCAAGGTGATGGTCAACGAAATCAACACCATGCCGGGCTTCACGTCCATCTCCATGTACCCCAAGGCATGGGAGGCCACTGGCGTGCGCTACACCGACCTGATCACCATGCTCATCGAAGGCGTGCTGCGCTGATCGACACCCACCTACGGTGAGATCTCAAGCTGATATTCAGCGGACTGGTAGTACAGTGCTGAATATCAGCTTTTTTGTTTTCCGAAGTTTCGTAAGGTGACTATGACGTTTCCGCAGCAGCCTCAATATCCGCAGCAACCGCAAGGGCGACCACAGGGGCCGGCTCCGCAATATCAGCCGAATGGTCCGCAATCGCAGTATCCGATGCAGCCCATGCCTCAATATCCGCAGCCGCCGATCGCCAATCGCAATCCATTCTTCGAATGGTTGAAGCAGGCGCGACGCGACTTCTCGCGTATCGGCGCGAGCCTGTGTCTGATGGTGGTCGTCTGGTACGCGCTCGCCACGGTGCTGGAAGCGCGCTGTACGCGGCCGTGGGCGGCAAGGGCGAAACGCCGAATTGGGTTACGTATGTGGGTTCGGGTGTACCGCTGTACTGATCGCCATGCCGATTGCGGTGATGCTCATGGGCAAATCGACTGTCATTGAAACCCGTAAATTCGACATGAAACCGGGATTGTTCTTCAAACTACTGCTTATGTGCCTGCCGATGATGTGGGCCGGCAGTGTGTTCGGCAGCATGCTGTCGATGGCGCTTTCCAACGGCGAGGCGACGGACCGCGTGGCCGACCTCGCCATGCAGACGAACATCTGGAACGTTGTTTTTCTGGTAATCGTAGGACCGATTTTCGAGGAATGGCTGTTCCGTAAGCAGCTGATCGACCACACCCGCAAATACGGCGAGAAAACGGCGATTCTGCTGTCCGGACTGGCGTTCGGTCTGTTCCATATGAACCTGTTCCAGTTCTTCTACGCGTTCCTACTGGGGCTCATGTTCGGCTACGTCTACACGCGCACCAGCAAGCTGCGCTATTCGACGGCGATGCACATGATCATCAACTTCAACGGCGGCGTGCTCGCGCATGGGTGTTGACACGCGTCGATCTGGACCAGCTGGAGAAGGTGTCCGAGGCCGCGGAAAACGGCAATGCGGCGGCGATGGAACAGTGGGCGTCGCAGAATGTCGAAGGATTGGCGATCATGCTTGTCTATTTCGTGTTGTACGGCGCTGTGATCCTTGCTGGATTTGTGCTACTTATCCGCAATTTCAAAAGATTTGAATTCTATACCGCGCCGGAGGAGCTGCCTCGCGGCACCCGTGCCAAAACCGTGTGCGGCAACGTTGGCATGATTATGTTCATCATGGTCACTTGCATGCTGACGGCGGTCAATCTGCTTATGTAGACGACTGCTTGCCAGACGACGACGGCGACGCAGGCGACGTGAACGATGCGGACATCAGATGATGAAGGCCGGTCAAGGATACGTTCCTCTGACCGGCCTTCAACCGTTCAATGCCGTTTTCTATGCTGTCCTATTCCGCGCTGCCGCTGACCGCGCGGTGCTCAAGATAATCGGCATGCGCGATCGACTGCGCCACCGCATCCGCCATCGTGGACAGCAGCAGGTCGTTTTTCGCGAACGCGTAGATCGTGCCGTCAATGCCGTACGGGGTAAATCCGTTGAGCTTCACCACCGGTTTGTACAGCGGATTGGCAAGGCTTGCCGTGGCCTGTTGCACGGTTTCGATGATGTCGGCCTTCATATGTTCCACGTCGACGCCGGCTTTGGCGGTGAACGGTACTGACACCAGGCATTCGTTCGATGGATCGAGCTTTTCCAGTGATGCAGTGTTGAGGATGGAGTTCGGGATGACCATTTCGTTGCCGTTGCGTTCGCGGACGATGGTCTGACGCCAGTTGATGTCTTTGACGGTGCCGGTGATACCTGCGACTTTGACGTAGTCGCCCGGTTGAATGACGCGGCCGAGCATAAGGCCGAAGCCTCCGATCACATTGGCGATTGTGTCTTTCAGACCAAGCGACACCGCAAGACCTCCGATGCCGAGTGCGGTGAACAGGGTGGTCGGGTTGATTCCAAACACCGGTTGCAGCAGCGTGCCGATGGCGAATGCCCATACCACCACACGCAGGATGTTGACGAAGATGGAGGCGTTCGGCACCTGTGATTTGTCAAGGATGCGGCGCACTACTTTGGTGAGTGCTTTGTCGATGAGCGCTGCGACGACAAGCACTACGGCGAGCAGAATGAGCTTGCCGTAGTTTCGGGCAAGCCATTGTGTGAAAAATTCAACTGGATCCATGGCTGCCTAGTCTACACATGGATATTGCCCGAAACTTGTGATTGTCTGATTGCCGCGTCCGTGGATTGTGCCGCATAATGGAATCCGAAATCGCTATGGTTGATCAAAGGGTTGCGCGATGGGCAATGTGTTGGATTATGTGCGCCGTGAATTCCGTGGGTTCGCCGAGCTGCGTTCGGCGACGTCGATTCCCTGGTGCTGTCCGAATTGTCCTACATGCGATTGACGGATCTGGTGCCCACGTTCGGTGAGGCGAAGTCGGTGGCGACGGTGTCGATTCGTGAATTGCTGCGCGCCGAAAGCTATGACGAGATGTTCGTTTCGAATTCCTCCGATATGAACGATTACCGGCTCGCGTTGCTGCGCGCCGTCTGCGAATCGCCGCGATTCCGCGCGTTACGTGTTGGCGAATACGCGGAACGATTGAGCGAGCGCGACCAGCAGCAGTTCGCCGCGATGACGTTCGACGTGGGCTGCGGTTCACCCGACTTGCTGTATATCGCCTTCCGAGGCACCGACGGCACGCTTGTCGGATGGAAGGAGGATTTCAATATGGCAGTGCGCTGTCCGGTGCCGTCCCAGGAATCCGCGTATCGGTATGTGGATTCGATTCTGGACAGGTCGGAAGGTTTCCTGTCATCGGAAGGATCGCCTGCGATTATGCTTGGCGGCCATTCGAAAGGTGGCAACATGGCCGTATATGCGGCCATGCAGGTGGCTCATGACGATATTGAGGCCGCCGGCGAACGTGCGCGGCGGCTTGGGCTGCTGCCAGCCTTGGGTGGGCCGGTGCCGGGACGCAACGTGCGGATCGCCCGTATCTTCTCCCATGATGGGCCGGGCCTGCCGGGATCGATGGTGCGCGGTCAGGCGTATCGGACAGTGGAATCGCGGATCCGCAAAACCGTGCCCGAATCGTCTGTCGTGGGCATGCTGCTGCAATCGAATGCGAAAGTAATCGTTGTCAAGGCGGACGCCGTCGGCATTATGCAACATATGGGCAATAGCTGGCAAGTGGCGGAAAACGGCGATTTCGAGCGTGAGAACGAGTTGACGGTGACTGCGCAGCTCATCAAGAGGACGCTCGACGATTGGCTCGACACTGTGGGCAGAAGCAGCGTGAGCGGGCTATTGACCAGATCTACGAGATCTTCGCGGCTGCGGGCTATGGCAATATCGCTGATCTGATGGCGAATTGGACGGATTCGCTGCCAAAGATCGTGGCGGCCGCGCGCGGTACCGACCGGGAGACTCGGGAGCTTATCAAAGCCGTAGTCAAGGCGATTCCGGCGAGTGCGGCGAGGGTGGTGCGTGAAGGCTGACCAGCCCGAAGGCCTTCTGAAGCGTCGCGATTCGCAAATGTTCGTAGAAAATGTGAAATCGTGGCACGTGGAAAGGGCGGGGGGTCGCTGGTTTGAGGATTATCCCGTTCGCTGACGCAGGACAGTGCAGAACTGGCGCATAATGGAACGTGGAATAATGACGGCTGCGGAAAAGGGGTGTGCGATGGGCAATATCATCGACTACGCGCGTACGGAAACGCGCGGTTTCGACGCACGTCCGTTCCGCGAAGCCGACGCGCTCGTGCTCGCGCAGCTATCGTACGACGACGTGCCGGAATGTGTGCCGCGATTGGATGACGTCGAATCGAAATACGGCACGTTGCGCGATCGCGTGAAGCAGTTCGACGTACGCCGGCCGATCCGTTCGCTGCATATGTTGCGTAAGCTCCCGTTCAACGGCGTGACCATCGCACGCGCCGATGACGAACTGAACCACGACCAGGCGGTGCCCGACCATGACGTCGAGAACGTGGGACTGGTCGATCCGCAGGTGACGCACGACTTCTACCATGCCGTCGCCTCGAATCCGCGGTTCTCCGACATTGAAATGGGGGCGTTTCTTGAGCAGTTCGACGGCGAAGAGCAGACGCAGTTCGCCGCGGTGACCTACCTGCTGCCGTCCGGCGCGCTTGTGGTGGCGTACCGGGGCACCGACGATTCGCTGGTCGGCTGGAAGGAGGATTTCAACATGGCCTTCCAGTATCCGGTGCCGGCGCAAGCGACCGCCGCCGACTATCTGGCCAGAGTCGCCGCGCTGTGGAAGGACGCGCCGATCGTGCTCACCGGCCACTCCAAGGGCGGCAATCTGGCCGTGTACGCGGCGATGAACGCATCGGACGAGGTGAAGGACCGCGTCGAACGCATCTACTCGCTGGACGGGCCGGGATTCCCCGAATCTGTGGTGAACAGCTTCGAATATGCAAGCGTGAGCGACCGCATCGTCAAAATCGTTCCGGATTCGTCGGTGGTGGGCATGGTGCTGGAAACCCCCGAACGGTGCATGGTGGTCAAATCCGACGTGGAAGGCATCATGCAGCATTTCGCGTTCTCCTGGCAGATGCACGGCGGCGAATTCGACAAAGTCGAGGACGTGGCCAACAGTTCGGTGACTTTCAACAAAGCGTTGAACGGGTGGCTGTCCAACCTGTCCAAGGAACAGCGCGAACGTGCTGTGGACGCGTTGTTTGCCGTGCTCGAAGCGTCCGGTGCGGGCAGTATTTCCGCCATGATGGCGGCCGGACCGAAGGTCATTCCCGAAATGCTTGGCACGTACGTTGGGTTGAGCGGTGAGGATCGACGCAATCTCAACCAGGCGCTGGCGATTATGTTGCAGGCCGCTCTTGCCCGCAATCCGAAAGTGCGGCGCAAGTAGACGTAGCGCGGAGGTCGTGACGCAGTGGTGTGCGGTGAAGCGTTGCGGTGGGTGGCAATCGCTATTAATGCGACATGCTGTGCAGTTTGTTCTAGACAACTTGTATAGTAATTCGCGTTGCGCTTTTAAATCGACGGTACAAAATAGGGGGAGCCATGCCACGTCCACGCCGGGATTCGGAGATTCTGCCAGCCAAAGAACGGCTCGAAAACGCATTCTGGGAACTGCTTTCCGAACGTGAGTATCGTAAAATCACCGTCACCGACATCGTGCGCACGGCGGACGTAAATCGCAATTCCTTCTACTACCATTTCACGGGACTGCCGGAACTTGCCGATTCCGCCATTCTGCACGCCGTGGAAAACACACCGCTTCCCAGCGCGCCCAACGCGAATTTCAATCCCGACAACGAATGGCGCAAGCATGTCACCGCGCTGCTACGCGAGCCCGAACAGCGTCGGCGTCTTGACCGGCTCGCGCTGCTCGCCGGACCGCACAGCTCGCCGGAACTCGTCGAATCCCTGCAGGACTTCGGCAGGCTCACGTTGATCTCCGTGCTGGGGCTTGACGCCGACCACCTCGACCTTAAAACCGATCTCATGCTCGACTTCACCGTAGGGGGTATGCTGGCGGTATTGCGCCGTTGGCCGAAACTCCACGAGCAGCTGCCGATGGACGCCGTGTTCAACGAGGACTTGGCGGTGTTGGCCACGGGCATGTTCATGTCCATGTCCAAAACCGACATGCTGGGCTATTGGAAGCGCATCTTCAGCAGTGGTTTCGTGCCCGGGCAGGCGTCTCACGACGACCAAGCCCCGCAATCCGCCGCACAGTGAGCCATACGCCACACTGCGTGACTTTTCGGTGGTAGAAACGTCTGTAGCGGCGCTCTTTCAGGGTGCGTCAGACGTATGCAACAGCACGACAGGGAGGTTGTTCCATGATCAACGAAGCCTACAAGGCCATGCTCGGCGGAAAATCCGTAATCCGCGAGCTGAGCGAATACGCGACCGCGCGTGGCGCCGAAATCGGCTACGAGAACGTGTTCGACTATTCGCTGGGCAACCCGAGCGTGCCGTGCCCGCAGGACTATACCGACGCCGTGATCGACATGTATAAAACGGCCGAACCGGTGGCGTTGCACGGCTATTCTCCGTCCTTGGGCATTCCGTCGGTGCGCAAGGCGATCGCCGAAAGCCTCAACCGCCGCTTCGACATGGACTACACCGCCGACTACATCTTCCCGACCACGGGTGCGGCCGGCGCGTTGGCGCATGCGCTGCGCGTGGTGACCAAGCCGGGCGACGAAGTGATCACCTTCGCCCCGTACTTCCCGGAATACCAGCCGTATGTGAACGGCACCGGCGCGCACCTGACCGTCGTTCCGGCCGACACCGAGAACTTCCAGATCAACTTCGACGCGTTCGAGAAGGCGCTCAACCCCGGAACCGCGGCCGTGCTCATCAACACCCCGAACAATCCGTCCGGCGCGGTCTATTCCGCTGAAACGCTGACCCGCCTGGCCGAGGTGCTCAACGCCAAGCAGACTGAATACGGCCACGACATCTTCCTGATCTCCGACGAGCCGTACCGCGAGATCGTGTTCGACGGCGGCGAGCAGCCGTATCCGAGCAAGTTCTACGACAACACGCTTTCGTGCTACTCGTACTCCAAGTCGCTGTCACTGCCGGGCGAGCGCATCGGCTATGTGGCGGTGAATCCGCGTGCCACCGACGCCGAGCTGATCGTGCCGATGTGCGGCCAGATCAGCCGTGGCACCGGCCACAACTGCCCGTCCTCCACCGCGCAGCTGGCCGTGGCCAAGGTGGTGGACGAGACAAGCGACCTGTCCGTCTACGAAACCAACATGAACCTGCTGTATGACGCGCTGACCGTCTGGGCTTCGACGTGGTGCGCCCCGGCGGCACGTTCTACATCTTCCCGAAGGCGCTTGAGGAGGATGCGAACGCGTTCTGCATGAAGGCCAAGGATTACGACCTGATTCTCGTGCCGTCCGACAGCTTCGGCGTGCCCGGCTACTTCCGCATGGCCTACTGCATCGACACGGAGAAGGTGGAGCGTTCCATCGCGGCGCTTGAGAAATTCGTGCACGAGGTGTACGGCCGCTGAGCCGCTCGCGTATTTCGCCTATATTCCGCTTATAGATGGCGGATTCGCTCTCGTGCCTGATGCCATCTCGCTTATGGATGGCGGATGATGCGGGGGAAAAGCCGGTTGGAGGGTATTGATATTGCCCCCTAACCGGCTTTTTGCTGTAGGACCCCGCCATCTATAAGCGAGATACCGTGGGGCGATTTGGAAAATCCGCCATCTATAAGCGAGATAGTGCAGGATTGTGGGGCGGCAAGCCGACTGTCTGACGGGACCGTGTGCGTTGATACAGGTTCGCCGGAGCTGGTGGGGTCCAGCTCCGGGCGAAGTCTGTTATGGGGAAGGAAGGAATCTGAATCGGTTAATGCGTGAATCCGTCAGTGGGTGGCGATCTCGTCGATCTTGGTGACGTGGCCGCCGAACTGGGCGCGCATGGTGGACACGACGCGCAGGATGTTGTCGGCGCCGCCGCGCGAGGTCTGACGTGCGTACAGTGCGGCCGCGGTGGCCGGGGTCGGCACGCCGAGTTCGAGAGCCGCCTCGATCATCCACTTCGCCTCGCCGGACTCGTTGGCGACCGGCGGCATGGACTTGAGCGTCGGGTCGGACTTGAAGGCGATGGCCAGCAGGTCGAGCAGCCAGGACTGCACCACGGAACCGTCCCTCCAGGAGCTCATCACGCCGCCGGATCCTCAACGAGATCGGACTTCACCATGGTGGCGAAGCCTTCGCCGAAGGCCTGCATCATGCCGTATTCGATGCCGTTGTGCACCATCTTGGCGAAGTGGCCGCCGCCCACCGGGCCGGCCAGCACCAGTCCGGAATCGCCTTCCGGCTTAAGTGCCTCGAAAATCGGGCGCGCGCTCTCGAAGTCCCCCTGCTGCCGCCAACCATAAGCGCGTAGCCGCGGTCGATGCCCCACACGCCGCCGGAGACGCCGCAATCCATGAAATGGATGCCCTTCGGCTCCAGTTCGGCCGCGTGGCGTGCGTCGTCGGTGTAACGGGAGTTGCCGCCGTCGATGATCATATCGCCCGGCTGAAGAAGCTCGGCAAGCTCGTTGATGGTGCTGTCGGTCGCTTCACCGGCCGGCACCATGACCCACACCAGACGCGGGGCCTTCAGCGCGGCCACCAGTTCCTTCAGGCTTGCCACGGTGCGGTCCGACTCGGGGGAGCGGTCGTAGCCGACCACCTCATGCCCTGCCGCCGCGATGCGCTTCGCCATGTTGCCGCCCATACGTCCCAGGCCGATCATTCCCAACTGCATGATGTGCTTCTTTCTCTAAAAATGGTTGAAAAGTTTTTGCGATTTTGAATAAGGATTGATACCGCCCGTTGGCTTCCCGCGCCTTCCGCAACGCAGAAAAGAAGGTTGCGGCAAGCTTTGCGGGCGGCAAGTTTTGGTTATGTTTTGGGTTATGTGAGTGTGGTTGCGATTGCTGCGTTCAGTGCGTCAAAGCACCAGTGAGAGCAGCATCACGCAGCCCAGGCCGACCACCGACAGGATGGTTTCCATCAGCGACCAGGTCTTCAGCGTCTGGCCCACGCTCATGCCGAAGTATTCCTTGACCAGCCAGAAGCCGGCGTCGTTGAGGTGGGAGAAGAACACGGAGCCTGCGCCGATGGCCAGCACCAGCAGTGCCAGATGAGTCGGGCTCATACCGGCGGCGAGCGGCACCATGATGCCGGAAGCGGTGACGGTCGCCACGGTTGCCGAACCGGTGGCGAGACGGATGAGCACGGCCACCAGCCAGCCTGCGATCAGCGGGTTCATGGCGGATTCGGTGATGGAGTTGGCGATCACGTCGCCGATGCCGGAGTCGACCAGCGTCTGCTTGAAGCCGCCGCCTGCGGCGACGATCAGGATGATGCCGGCCACGGAGCCGAAGGACTGTCCGACCATGCCGTTGACGGCGTCACGGGAGAACTTCTGCATGTAGCCAAGGGCGACCATGGCGAAAACGGTGGTGATGAGCAGTGCCACGAGCGGGGTGCCGAGGAACGCGATCACACGGCCCCAGGCGGTGGTGTTCTGACCGGTCAGATCCACGATGGACGCGGCGAGCATCAGCACGACCGGCAGCAGGATCACGGACAGGGCGGTGCCGAAGGACGGGCGGTTTTCCGCGGACTTCGGAGCTTCGGCCTCAGCCTCGTTCTCCGGAGCGGCGATCGGAACCCACTTGGCGGCGAGCCTGCCGAACAGCGGGCCGGAGATGATAACGGTCGGGATGGCCACGATCAGGCCGAGGGCCAGGGTGATGCCGAGGTTCGCGTTCAGCGCGCCGATGGCGGTCAGCGGACCGGGGTGCGGCGGCACGAAGGCGTGCAGCGTGGACAGGCCGGCGAGGGCCGGGATGCCGAGCAGCACCACAGGGACTTGGAACGACGGGCGGCGAACAGCACCACCGGGATGAGGATGACCACGCCGACCTCGAAGAACATCGGGATGCCCACGATGAACGCGATCAGTGCCATGGCCCACGGCAGACGCTGCAACGGTGTCTTGGCCATGATGGTGTCGACGATGGTGTCCGCACCGCCCGACTTGAACAGGATGGTGCCGATGATCGAGCCGAACGCGATAAGCAGGCCCACGTTGGAAATCGTGCCGCCGACGCCGGAAGTGAAGCTATCGAACGCCTTGTCGAACGGCACGCCCGCGCACACGGCCATGACGAATGAGCCGGCGAGCAGGGACAGGAACGGATGCACCTTGCATGCCGCGATGAGAAGAACGATGACGGCGATGCCGATGATCGCCGCTGCGATGAGATTCATGAATCCTCCTTGACTCGTTGAATTTCTCTTTCGATTTTTAGTTATGTGCGATTATTTTGCGCTGTGTTGCGGCTTGCGCCGTTCACTCGGCTTGCTGCGATTGCGAGGCCACCTTCGCCGCGTACTCGTTCACTGCGGCGACGGCACGTTCGACCATTTCCTCGACGCTGCCTTCGATGGAGACTTCCACGCCGTTCTCGTCTGGCTGGAGCGGCTCAAGAATGGCGAACTGGCTCGGCAGCAGTGCCGGCGGCATGAAGTGGCCCTTGCGCTCGTTGAGACGCTGCTGGATGAGTTCCTGCGAGCCGGTCAGATGCACGAAGAAGGTGGGAACGTTCTGGGCGAGCACCTCACGGTAGCTGCGCTTCAGGGCGGAGCTGGAGACCACGGTGTTCTCGTCCAGCGCCTCGCGAGCCACCATCCAGGTGTTGATGACCTTGAGCCACGGCCAACGGTCCTCGTCTGTCAGCGGAATGCCTGCGCTCATCTTGTCGATGTTGGCCTGCGGATGGAAGTCGTCGCCCTCCGCGTACACGTATCCGAGACGTTCGTGAATGGCTTCTGCACGGTGGATTTGCCGCATCCTGCAACACCCATCACCACTACGTGAATGCTCATGTTGTCCTCCTTGAACTCTGCTGTATTGCCAGTGCCACTTCGCATCGGCGATGACATCAATATAGCTATGAAAGGTAGTACTAGTCAAGTTAAAAGTACTACGAATAAAAATAATCATGCGACTTACTATGCTGTAGGTAGTACAAATCGGCGGCAAATCGCGCGAATCGTGCGGGGGTAATTATTCGGACGTCACGCGAACGGCAATCGTATACGGCGTGTCGCAAAAACCTGAAAAAAGATTTGCACGCACAACGAGAGGAATTGTGGATGGCAGGAAACGAAAACGGCGGCGAACTGCTGCAGGATGCAGTGTGCCGCACGCTGGCCATCGAAATGCTGGACGGCAAATGGCCGGCCGGTGAAAGCTTGACGTTGGAAGACGTGCAGAACCGTTTCGGCATCTCCCGTACCGTGGCGCGCGAAGTCGCCAAAACGTTGGAATCCATGGGTGCGGTGACGGTGCGCCGACGCGTCGGATTGGTGGCGCGGCCGTTCTCCGACTGGCAGGCGCTCAACCATCAGGTCATCGAATGGCGACTCCACTCCACGCAGCGCGAGCGGCAGCTGTCGTCATTGACCGAATTGCGATTGGCGGTCGAACCGGCTGCGGCGGCCTCGGCGGCACGCCTCGCTCCATCGACGTCAAGGCGAAATTCCCCGTCTACGCGGCGCAGATGCGCCAAATCGCCGAATCAAACGAAGAGGGGGCTGCCGGCCTGACCAAATTCCACGATCTGGACGTGGAATTCCATACTTTGATACTGCGCGAAAGCGGCAACGAACTGTTCGCCGCGCTTGCCGACACCATCGCCACCGTGCTGCGCGGCCGTGTGGAACTCGGCAAATACCCGATGAAGCCGAAGCCGGCCGCGCTCGACGCGCACGATGCGGTCGCTGACGCGATAGCGAAGGGCGATCCGGAACGTGCGCGCAAGGCCATGTTCGACATCGTCGACGAAGTGGCCCGCGCGCTCAACTTCTTCTAAAACCAATCGCTACCGGCGTCGAACCGCCGGATTCGCGGTCAAATCACAGGTTCGCGTCGACCGTCTGACGCAGGTCGTCAACGATTTCGCCCAAAGTCTCGCTGAACACCGCCTGATCGGCGTACATCGAATCGAACAGCGTATCGATGTTTTTGCGGAAATCCTTCGGCAGAATGGCGCAGTCGCGTTCGGCGAGCTTGTCGAGACGCTTCTCGCCGGGATGCGTGCGGCGGTTCAGCGCGAACAGCACATCGAAATACGATTCCATGAACGCGGCCATGCGATGGTTGACCGCGATTTTGTCGCCTCGGCTCGCGGCCTTGCGGATCTGTGCGTCGTACGACGGCAGGTTGCCGGTAAGTAGACGCATGTTGCGATTGATGATGTTGCGGCGCAGTTCCTCGGGGAACGGCACGTCGAACCGCTGTCGGGTCGCGGCGTACTGGCCGTCGCGGTCGAACAGCACCTTGCTGGTGAGCATGTTGTGCCACATGCACGTCGTATAGCCGTTGCTGGCCTGGAACCGTTCCACCACGTCGGCGACATTGGCTGCGAACTGGTCCAGATCGCGGTACAGCACGTCGATATTGGTGCCGTCGTTCAGCGTGCAGTCGTCTTCGGTCTCCCAAAAATCGTTGTCGATTTCCATATGGCTGCAATAGTTGCGCAGCAGCCTGCGGCGGCGTTCGGCAGACACGGGTGCGGTGACGTACACGTAGACGTCGTAATCGGATTTTTCATCGTTATCGCCGGTGGCGCGTGACCCACCCAACGTGATGGCCTCGACTTCCGGCCATGCGGACACTGCTTCGACCAGTTCATTTGCCAATGACATCGTTTACCTCTCTCTGCGTCATTGCTGGAGCGGCGCTACGTTGCGCCACGGTGTGCAAACGATGCCAGTATAACATACCAGATGGTAACTGTCGAAGTTGTGCCGGCCTACGCGGTTTCCCGCAGGCCGGCACAGCGCATTCCGCCGAACGACGATTGTCAGGCGGAATGCTATCGAGCGATCGCTGTCGAGCGGAACGCTGTCGGACGGCAGCTGTCAGTCGACGGTTGCGGCTTCCGTCGAACCCTTGGTCGGGTCCTTCTGCAGAAGCAGGAAGACGAGCGCGACGGCCAGCAGAATGGCTATCGACAGCACGCCGATCGACGCGTTGCCAGTCAGCGACGTCGTGGTGGCGACGAGGAACGTGCCGATAATCGACGCCGTCTTGCCGAAAATATCGTAGAAGCCGTAGTACTCGTTGGCATGGTCCTTCGGAATGATCTTGCCGTAATACGAGCGGGACAGCGCCTGGATGCCACCTTGGAACATGCCGACCAGAATCGCCAGAATCCAGAATTCAAGTGCGGCGCGCAGGAAGAACGCGGCGAAGAAGACGATGCACATGTACGCCACCACGCCGCGGTGATCATGGTTTTCGAGCCGAACCGGCCTGCCAGCTTGCCGTAGATGATGGAGCAGGGGAACGCCACGAACTGCGTGACGAGCAGCGCCACGACCAGCTGCGTGGAGTTGATGCCCAGCTGCGTGCCATACGACGTGCTCATGGAAATGACGGTGTTGACGGCGTCGATGTAGAAGAAGAACGCGATCATGAACATCCACAGCGGCTTGTTCTTGCGGATGGCGCGGAACGTGGAGCCGAGCTCGGCGAACGTGCCGCGGATGGCCTCGCCTGCCTGCCCCGCGGTGGCGCGGTAATGCACCTGCTTATAGCTGGTGAGCAGCGGAATGGTGAACGCCACCCACCACAGCGCGGTGATGACGAACGAGGCGCGCGTGCAGGCTGTGGTCGACCAGCCGAACAGCGCGGGGCCTCCGAAAATCAGCGCGATGCAGACGATGAACGGCACGGTCGAACCGATATAGCCCCATGCGTAGCCGTGTGAGGAAATGCGGTCCATCCGTTCGTTCGAAGTCGTGTCCACCAGCATGGAGTCGTAGAACGTAAGCGAACCATTAAGGCCGATGGTGGCCAGCACGTACACGATGATGAACGCGAGCCAACCAAGCGGCATCGCCATCGCGCAGCACATGACCACGCCCGTCAGGAAGAAGCCGGTGAAGAAGCGGATCTTCATGCCCTGCACGTCGGCGATGGAGCCGAGCAGCGGCATAAGCACGGCGATGACGAGCGATGCGATGGTCTGCGCGTAGCCCCACGTCGACACGATGTTCGTCTCGCCGGCCGCCTTGAGCAGCGAATTCGCGTAGATCGGCACGACGGCGGTGGACAGCAGCACGAACGCGGAATTGCCGACGTCGTAGACGATCCACTTCTTCTCGCGTGGCGTCATCATATGCTTGGATTGCTGGCTGGATTTTTGGTTGGATTGCTGCGGCTGCTGGGCCTGCGCGTTCTGCTGGGACGGCTGGGTCTGCGGCTCGGCTGTGTCGGTCAATGTTGACTCTTTTCGGCTAAATGTCAATCTTATGGCTCATCTTATTCCATTACTTCATCGTACGGGCGTGGCGGGTGGTAACAGACCATTCGACATGAACAGCGCATGAACAAGCATGTTCTGCCCGTACGGGCCGCATACGCGTGCTGTCGAGACATGGCAAAAACGGCGGAATATGGGGAATGCAAGCCGATTTTCGTCCACAAGTTTGCGATTGGCCGGGGCTGGTTGTATAGTTGAGAAGTTGTGTGTTCTGCCATGCACTTCGTTGTGTGGTGTCGAACGCGCAGACTTGCAAGTCAATAGTAATTATAGGGAGTCCATTATGGCAGCTCGTTGCGCAGTGTGCGGCAAGGGACCGCAGACCGGTTTCACCGTTTCGCACTCACATATTCGCAATAAGCGCACCTTCCGCCCGAACCTGCAGCCGGTTCGCACCACCATCGACGGCGAGAACGTTCGCGTTCGCGTTTGCGTGAAGTGCATCAAGGCTGGCAAGGTCCAGCGCGTTGAAGCGTGAATCGCGAAATAACAGCTTGAAACCCCGGTAAGCCGAATGGCCGCCGGGGTTTTGCTTTATCTGGCCGTCCACAAGCCGTGTTGCGGCGAATGGCGCCGCCACGAATAATGGGGAATTCAGCCGCCGCACAATCATCCGGTCGTGACACAATGGAGTGTTATGAGCACCACATGGCAAACCCCGATTTCCTCGTTCGAAACGAACCGCCGCAGAGTCGGCGCGCTGAAATCGCTGGGCGTGGTGTCCGTGGGCGACGCGCTGACCTACTATCCGTTCCGCGTCACCGACGGTTCCGGCACGCGCCCTGCGCGAAGCGAAAATAGGGGAGAACATGGCCTTCGCCGCGCACGTGCGTGGCGTGCGCGTCTTTCCGATGGCCCGTCGCGGATTCCGGCTGATCGCCGACGTTGATGACGGCGATTTCGCACGCAGCCGGCACATGGACGCTTCCATGGCGTCTCTCGTGTTCTTCTCCTATCGCAAGTCGTACGTCGATTGGATCCAACGCAAACTGCACGAAGGCGCGTTGCTGGTGGTCGCGGGCGAGCCAAGCGTATACAACGACCGTCTGCAATTCACCCATCCCGACATACTGACGGTCGATCCAGCCGGCGAGCAATTGCGCAGCCGCTCATCTGAGGAAGCCGCCGAATGGGATGATGGCTTCGGCACGGAACAACCGGCGGTCGTCCCGCAATCGCCGACCATGCCGAATCTCAAATACGATGCGGCTTCCGTACCGGAGGCGATGCGCCACGTATGCCGCCCACGTCCCGTCTACCACGCGAACTCGCGCATCTCCAGCGGACACATCCACGAGTCGATCGAAAAATGCATGGACCGGCTGTGCGGTGACGAATACGCTGCGGCACAGGCAGCCCGTGCATTGCATGGCGCCGATGCCAGCGACGCGCAACATGGGGAATTCGACGCGCCGCAAGCCGACCGGCAGGCACGGACGGAAGCGCTTGCCGCCGCCATTCCCGACATCATGCCGGAAGCGTTTCGTATGGAACATGGCTGATGCACCGAGCCGAAGCGTTCATGGCGATTCACGATCCGCAAAACCGCGACGGTTTCAACAAGGCGTTGCGTACACTGCGCTACGAGGAAGCGCTCATCTGCCAAACCGCGCTGGTGCAGTCTCGTGATTCGTCGCGTAAGGCCACGGCCACAGCCTGCGCCGACACGCGGCTGAAAGACGATTTCGTCGAGTCGCTGCCGTTCTCGCTGACGGACGGGCAACAGCAGGTGATCGCCGATATTTCCGACGATATGGCACGTGATTACCCCATGCAACGCCTGCTGCAGGGCGAGGTCGGCTCCGGCAAAACCGTGGTCGCGGTGGCGGCTATGATGCAGGCCGTCGGCTCCGGCAAACAAGCGGTGCTCGTCGCGCCGACGCAAGTGTTGGCGGAACAACATTACAGCAGCATCCGCGGCATGGTGGATCGGATGTGTGGTACCGGCGAAGAGGCTGACGAAAACGCGAAATCAGGGGAATCGCAGACAAAATCAACGCACCATGCGGTTGTGGATGAAAGTGGACAAGTCACGTCGGGAAACGCGCCGGAACCGCAAAACGGTGGACAATCGGATGGCGGCCAGGTGGAGAAACTGCTGGACGGCCAATCGAACAGCCTGCCGGACATTCCCGTGCTGCTGCTCACCAGCGGCATGAAACTCGCCGCCCGCCGACGCGTCCTCGCGCAAGCGGCCTCCGGCAAACCATGCATCGTGGTGGCCACGCACGCCGCGTTCTCCAAAACCTTCCAAGCGCCCAACCTCGCGCTGGCGGTCATCGACGAACAGCACCGTTTCGGCGTGGAACAGCGCGAATCGTTGAATGCCAAAGGCTCCACGGCACCGCATCTGCTGGTCATGACGGCCACGCCGATCCCGCGCACCGCGGCCATGACCTGGTTCGGCGACCTCGACATCTCCTGGCTCACCGAACTGCCCGGCGGCCGCAAGCCGATCCGCACATTCGTCGTGCCCGAAGCGAACGGCCCGCTGATGGCGGAAATGTTCGGTCTGATTCGCAAGCGTATCGACGCGGGGGAACGTGCCTACGTGGTCTGCCCGCGCATCGACGCCGACGCGAAGGATGCCGACGATGCGGGCGGTTCAGGCGATGCGGAAGTCGGTTCCGCATTCGACGCCACATACGATTTGGGCGAGGATGACGAACAGCGCGAACAGCGGCCGCCGTTGCATTCCGTCGCGGAAATGGCGGAACGCTTGCGATCGCTGCCGCAATTCGCCGGCATCCGTATCGCCACGCTGACCGGTCGCGACGATGACGAAACGAAATCGCAGATTATGGCCGATTTCGAAGCGGGCGTGACGCCGATTCTGGTGGCCACCACCGTCATCGAAGTGGGCGTGGACGTGGCGCAGGCCAGCTGCATGGTGATTTTCGATGCCGACCGGTACGGCCTGTCCCAGTTGCACCAGCTGCGTGGACGCGTGGGCCGTGGCGGCACCGAATCGGGCGCGTTCCTTATTTCACGTGCGCCGGAAGGCAGCGATGCTGCCAAACGCCTTGACGTGATTGCCGGCACGTTGGACGGTGCCGAAATCGCGCAGGCCGACCTTGAATTCCGCGGCGCGGGCGACGTGCTGGGCGACGCGCAATCCGGCGGCAAATCCGGACTGAAACTGCTGCGCGTGGTCAAAGACGTGAAGATCATCGAGGAAGCCAGAGCGGAAGCCGCGAAACTGGTGGCCGAAGACCCCACGTTGCAAGGGTACGTGCAGCTTGCCGGCGCGGTGCTCGACTTCACGCGCGGCAACGAGACGTTCCTGACCAGCAACTAGGCTCGATAGCTATGCGCGTAATTTCAGGACGATTCAAAGGCATGGCATTGACCACGCCGAAACCGGGCACCAGGCCAACCACCGACCGTACCAAGGAAGCGATATTCTCGCACCTCGATTCGTGGGGCGTGCTGGATGACGCACGTGTGCTCGACCTGTTCGCCGGAACCGGCGCGTTGGGCATCGAAGCGCTGAGCCGTGGCGCGCGCGAACTGGTGGCGGTGGAATCGGCCGCACCGGCCGCCGCGCTGATCGCAAAGACGTTGACGGCGTTGAAGCACAACCGTTCCTGGGAGCCGGGCATGAGCGCCCGCGTGGTCAAGGCGCGTGCGGAAAAGTACGCGGCGGCCGCATCGGCGGTCGCGCCGTTCGACGTGATCTTCATTGACCCGCCGTACGCGTTCGAAACCGAGGCGTGCAACCAGCTGCTGGCCGATTTGGCGGGCCGTGAGTCCGGCGAACTGACTGGCGAGGGCACGGTGATCGTGCTGGAACGCTCCACTCGTTCCGACGAGCCGACCGCGCCCGAAGGCTGGGATATCACCGACCGGCGTGATTACGGCGAAACCGCCGTGTATTACATCGAACCTGCCGAATCCGCCGAGCCGGCAGAGCCGGTTGAATCCGCGGACTGACGTCCGGGCTTTCCAACTAAAAACGTCGACGGTGGACCTGCATGCCCTCCGTCGGCGTGAACAATCGTGCGTAATCAGCGCTGCCGTGGGTGCGCGCCGGAAACCTCCCAGCCCAACGCCATCAGCGTTTTGCGATCGGCCTTGTCAAGCTTGGAACAATCCAACGCCTCGATGAGATCCGGACGCAGCTCGTTGGTCTTCGCCAGCGCCTCATCGCGGCGGAAACGGTCGACCTTCGCGTGGTCGCCGGACAGCAGGACGTCCGGAACCTTGATACCGCGCCAATCGGCCGGCTTCGTATACTGGCGGTGCTCCAGCAGGGCGTTCTCTCCCGTATACGATTCCTCCACGATCGAGCCGCATTGCCCATGAAACCGGGCAGCAGACGGGTGATGGCCTCCAACATGACCGACACGGCCACCTCGCCGCCGTTCAGCACATAATCGCCGATCGAATATTCACGCACGTCGACGCCCTGCGCACGGTAATACTGCGGAATACGCGCGTCGTAGCCTTCGTAACGGCCGCAGCCGAACAGCAGATGGTTGGTGTGGCTCAGCTCCGTCGCGTCCTGCTGGGTGAACAGGGGAGCGGACGGATTCGGGAAAATCAGCACCGGACGGTCGGTCGCCGGAACGGTATCGGCATTTGCGGCGATTTCTGTCGCCGATTCCGCCGATTCGGCCGCGTCCGCGGAAGCCGTGTCGTCTGCGTCTGCCGTGGAATCGCAAGTAACCGTGGTCGGCTCAAGATGCAGCAGCTCGTCGAGGCATTCGCTCCACACTTCCGGCTTCATCACCATGCCCGCGCCGCCGCCGACGGGAGTATCATCCACGGAATGGTGCACGTCGTGCGTCCAGTCGCGCAGGTTGTGCGCGGTGACTTCGACCAGGCCCTTCTCCTGCGCCTTGCCGAGCAGGCTCAGGTTGAGCACTTCGAAATATTCCGGGAATACGGACACGATATCGATCTTCATAATGTTCCACAATACCGGTACGCCTGCCAAGCGCGGCGCGTACGAAAAAGGCGCCGGCATAATCGCCAGCGCCTTGTTGAAAAAGCAGCGGATCAGAGCCCCGGAATGAGTCCGCCCGGCGGGTCGAGGGTCAGATATCCGCCCTCGAGGTCGATGTCCGGCACGAGCTCGTCCACGAACGGCACGAGCGCGCTGTTCTCGACCACCACGCCATCGGCGTCCTTGACGGGATTGGCCAGACGGATCTTGAGCAGCCACTGGGCCACTTCAATCACATCCACCACCTTGCCTACCACAGTGCCGGGCGCAAGCCCCAGCGTATTGCCCTCGGCAAGGCGCGCCTCAAGACTGATCAGGTCCTTCGGGTACCACTCGTCCGCTTCAAGCATCTCCTCCGGATCGTCCGCTTCGCCATACAGCACCACGCCATTGGCGGCTTCGGACGCATCACGGTCGTCGATGCCCTCGAATTTGATGATCCAACGGTTTTTGAAGGTACGGGAGCTTTCCACCACGTACTCTTCCTCGCCGTCCTTCGTATACAACACAGCACCGGGAGCGAACCGGTATTCCGGTTCGTCCGTAAAGATCTGCACGGTGACCTCGCCCTTGAGCCCCTGCGCACGCCCGATACGACAGACCCTCAGCAGCTCAAGCTGTTGAGGGTCGTCGGAATGCATATCACGCACCACGCTAGGATCTCACCTGCGCACGTCCATGATGTCGACGCGCACCTTGTGGTCGGACAGTGCCTGCACCACGGTGCGAATCGCATTTGCCGTGCGTCCGCTGCGTCCAATGACGCGACCGATATCCTCAGGGTTCACGCGCACGCGAATGAGTTCACCGCGCGGATTCTCATGGGACTTCACCGAGACATCATCGGGAAAATCGACGATGTTCTTGATCAGATGTTCCACAGCCTGGGCGAGCATGATCACTCGGCTTCCGCAGCCGGCTCTTCAGCCGGAGCTTCCTCGGTGGCGGCGGCTTCGGCCTCAGCCTTGGCCTTGGCGTCAGCTTCGGACTTGGCGGCCTTCAGCTTCTGGGCCTGGGCTTCGACAGCCTCGACGCGAGCGGCGGCATCCGGGCCAGCCTCAACGGTCTTCAGGGTGCCTTCAGCACCGTCAAGACCCTTGAACTTCTGCCAGTCACCGGTGATCTTCAGCAGGTTCAGCACCTGCTCGGTCGCTGAGCGCCAACGCCGAGCCAGTACTGAGCGCGCTCAGAGTTGATGTTGATGGTCGAAGGCTGGGTGTTCGGGTTGTAGGTACCGATCTCTTCGATGGCGCGGCCATCACGCTTGGTACGGGAATCCATGATCACCACGCGGTAGAACGCGTAGAACTTCTTACCCATGCGCTTCAGACGAATCTTGGTTGCCAAAATGGCTCTCCTTGTAACTAGGGGTGTGTGTTTCGTGTTCTGTGTGGGGCACGGAATCCGAAACCCACGTGTTCCTCACGTCACGCGATTGGTAGAGGGCCTCGCGCGCGCGAATAACTGAGCAATTATAACCGTGGGGTATGGACGCGTTCCCGTATGCGTTCCCGAGCGTCCGTTTCTGTTGACTCGGACGCTTGGCTTGCGTTTTGCGCATTCTGAATGGCCGTTTCTCCAGAATCGGACATTGGTGAGGTGTTGTGGCGGTCTCGGGCGTCCGAATCACCCGAATCGGACGAACTCGCTATGCTGGATATGTTCATTGGCGGTTTTCGTGCGCCTGATTATGGCCATTTCAAGGGGATTTGCATGAGTGTTGCGTTGTGGATCGTACTGCTGGTATGCGTGTTGTGGATCGCTCTGAGCGAAATGCCGGCCGTTGGGACGGCCACTTGCCGTTGCCGTATCTGATTGCGCTGACACCGCTGTTGTGGATTCCAACATTGGTGATTGCGATTGCCGGTGCCGTACGGCATGACACCGCCCTCGCCATCGTCGCGGCGATCGCGTGCATCGCTTCGCTGCTGCGCAAAATCGCGTATTGGAACAACAATCTCACGTCCATCAACACGGCGCAGATGGTGGCCGACAACATCGCAAAAAAGCGTGAAACATCCCGTGGAACACATACGTCGATTGCTGCGGAAGCCGCGAAACACGGCCGTTTCCGCGTGATGACGCTCAACTGCCGGTACGGTCGTGCCAATGCGGCCGCAATCGTCGGCGCCGTCAAGGAACACGACGTCGCCGTGCTCGCGCTGCAGGAATTGACGGACGATCTGGTCGCGGCCTTGGACGAGGCCGGCCTGTCCGATTTGCTGCCGTACCGCCAGTTAGGGGAGAACAAAGATACGGACAACGGCGGCTTCAACGGTATTTGGATTCGCATCGAGCCAAGCGACACGTCGCCGATCACCGCCGTGATTCCCGCCGCCGACGTGCCTGGCGTATGCTTCCCGATTGATGCGATGCGCGGCATCACTTTCGTTTCCGCCCATCCGAAATCGCCGATGCGCGGCTGCCGCGACTGGTCCGCCGGCATCATCGGCTTGGGTGAGCTGGCCACATCGCAGAAGCAGGGCGATATCACCGTCGTATTGGGCGACCTCAACTCCGGTACCGACCATCCGAGCTTCCGCAAGCTGCTTGACGCCGGCTTCCAGGACGCCGCGTTGACCGAGGCGAAGGGCCGCCGCGCCACGTTCCATCGTGGCTGCCGTGGCCGCGTCTCATCCTCGACCACATCCTGTTCACCGCCGGTCTGACCGCATCCGACGTGCGCTCCTTCACGGTCAACGGTACCGATCATCTTGCTCTGGCCGCCACGCTGACGTTGAAATAAACCGAAAATAAGCTGGCATAACAACTGCGACGCTGGAAAACGTTCCAACGTCGGCAGTTTCGTTATATATGCCGTATTGCGATTGCCGGTTGTCGTAATCGCCGGCAATCGCACATATCGCGGCTTAGTGCAGCAGACGCTTAGTGCAGCAGACCGGACAGACCGCCACCCAAGTTCGGCGGCAGCTCGCCGGAATCGCCCAGCATATCCTGCAATCCGGCAGGAAGCGCCGGATTCTGCGGCTTCTTGGCGAACGCGGAGCCACCTGACGAAGCGCCGTCGGAAGCCTTGCCGGCGAGCTTGTCGCGCAATGCCTTCTCCTCGGCCTCACGCTTCATCGGATTGCCGGACTTGCCCGACTTCTTCTTGTTCTTCTTGCCTTTGCCCTTGCCTTTGCCGCCGCCCATCGCGGGGCCTCCGAAGCCGGGCACGCCGGCGCCGACCTTGTTGCTCATGCGGCGCATCATCTTCGCGGCCTGGTCGAAGCGCTGCAGCAGCGCGTTGACCTGCGAAACCGTCACGCCGGAACCGTAGGCGATGCGGGCGCGGCGGGAACCGTCGATGATCGAGGGATCGCGACGCTCGGCCGGAGTCATCGAACGGATGATGGCCTCGGTGCGGTCGATTTCCCTCTCGTCGAACTGCTCAAGTTCCTTACGATGCGCGGCCATGCCCGGAATCATGCCAAGCAGGTTCTTCATCGGGCCGAGTTTGCGCACCTGCTGAAGTTGGTCGAGGAAATCGTCAAGGCCGAAGGAGCCGTCGGAGATCTTGACGGCGGCCTTGCGGGCCTCTTCCTCGTCGAACTGCTTCTGCGCCTGCTCGATCAGGGTGAGAATATCGCCCATGTCGAGGATGCGGGACGCCATACGATCCGGGTGGAAGACCTCGAAATCCTTCAATCCCTCGCCGGTGGAGGCGAACAGGATCGGCTTGCCGGTCACGGATGCCACGGACAGCGCGGCGCCACCACGGGCGTCGCCATCGAGCTTGGACAGCACCACGCCGGTGAAATCCACGCCCTCGTCGAACGCTTGGCCGTCTGCACGGCATCCTGGCCGATCATCGCGTCGATGACGAACAGAATCTCGTTCGGCTGCACGGCATCGCGGATGTCGCGAGCTTGCTTCATCAGCTCCTCATCCACGCCGAGACGGCCTGCGGTATCGATGATCACCGTGTCGTAAAGCTTCTGCTTGGCGAGCTCCACGGCGTCACGGGCCACCTTCACCGGGTCGCCGGTGGTCTGGCCGGGGGAGACGACCGCTTCGCCGCCATCGGACTGCACGCCCTTCTCCGGCGCGTACACCGGCACGCCGGCGCGTTCGCCGACCACCTGCAGCTGCGTCACCGCGTTCGGACGCTGCAGATCGGCCGCCACGAGCAGCGGGGTGTGGCCGGAATCCTTCAGCCAGTAGCCCAGCTTGCCGGCGAGCGTCGTCTTACCGGCGCCTGAAGGCCGGCGAGCATGATGATCGTCGGCGGATTCTTTGCGAAGTTCAGCGGGCGGTCCACACCGGCGCCAAGCACCGCGGTGAGTTCCTCGTTGACGATCTTCACCACTTGCTGCGCCGGGTTGAGCGCTTCGGAAACCTCGGTGCCGAGCGCGCGTTCGCGGATGCGGCCGGTGAAGGAACGCACCACGTCGAGCGCCACATCGGCGTCGAGCAGCGCGCGGCGGATCTCGCGGATGGTACCGTCGATATCAGCCTCGGAAAGCTTGCCCTTGCTCTTCAGATGCTTGAACGCATTCGAGAGCCGGTCTGTCAAAGAACTAAATGCTGCCATAATGTTTCTCAGTCTAGCGTTTCACGCGGATAGCGGATGAAATGGGTGCGATTGCCTACTTCAGCGACCAAGTGGAGCCTTGCGGACCGTCCTCGATGGCGATGCCGGCCGCGCCCAGCGCGTCACGGATCGCGTCGGCACGTGCGAAATCCTTGGCCTTGCGGGCTTCGGCACGTTCCGCAAGCTGTTCGGAAACCAGCTTGTCGAGCGCGTCATGCTCGGCGGAATCGGCTCCGGCACCAGCCGCACCACCTGCGGCACCGTCGGAAACCCACGCTCCGCCAGCGGATCCAAGCCCAACGTGTCGAGCATCGCACGCACGTTCACCAGCGCCTCGCGAACCTCGGCCTTCGCCACGTCCGAATCGGCGCGGTCGGCCAGCTTCGACAGCAACGTGTTGCCGGAACGGATCGCCGTGAAAATCGCGGCGGAAGCGCCCGAAACGTTGATGTCGTCGTTCATCGCGGCAACGAAATCGGCGGGAAGCGCGTCGGCGGAAATCGCCATAATCTCTTCTCGTGACGGCTGTTCGCCGACGGCAGCGCCCGCGCGCTCGATGAAGTTCGCCACGCGTCGTACGCGGACTGCGCCTCGGCAAGCGTCTGGTCGGACCATTCCAGCATGGAACGGTACTGCACGGAACCGAGGGCGTAACGCACCACCCAAGCGGAATGCTCGGCCAGCACCGCCGGCACGGACAGGCCGTTGCCGAGCGACTTCGACATCTTCTCGCCCTTCGCGGTGACCCAGGCGGAATGCATCCAGCGCGCGGCCGAATCGTAACTGGCGGCGCGCGTCTGCGCCATCTCGTTCTCGTGGTGCGGGAATCGCAGATCAAGACCGCCGCCGTGAATGTCGAACATGTCCTTCAGGTAACGGTGGCTCATCGCGGAGCATTCGATATGCCAGCCCGGACGGCCCGTGCCAAACGGGGTGTTCCAACGCGCATCGAGCGGATCGGAATCCTTCGGAGCCTTCCACAGCGCGAAATCGCGCGGATCGTGCTTGTCGGGGGACATATCGGCCGGATCGACCGGGTTGTACTTGTCGTTGCCCGCGTTGTCCACGGACGGCCCCATCGCGTCGGTCACTTCGGAAGCCGCGTCGGAAACCGCGGTCTGCTTCTGGTGCGTCAGCTCGCCGTAATGCGGCCAGCTCGCCACGTCGAAGTAGACGTTGCCGGTCGGGTTGCCGTCCGCGTCACGCACCACATAAGCGTGGCCGTTGTCGATGATCTTCTTGATGAGGTCAATCATGTCGATCATGTGGCCGGTGGCGCGCGGCTCGTACGTCGGCGGCTCCACGCCAAGCTTGCTGTACGCCTCGGTGAACTCGCGTTCGTAGATATACGCGCGCTCCCACCACTGCTGGCCCGCGGCGGCGGCCTTGTCGAGGATCTTGTCGTCGATGTCGGTGACATTGCGCACGAACGTCACATTGTAGCCCAGTCGCTCGAACCAGCGGCGCACCACGTCGAACGCGACGGCGGCGCGGATGTGGCCGATATGCGGTGAGCTTTGCACGGTGGCGCCACACACGTAGATACCGACCTGACTGGTTTGATCGGCGTGAAGGACGACACGGCGTGCGATGCGGTGTCGTACAGCTTCAGCCCCGCGGCGGCCTTCGCCACCGCAAGAGCGCCGGAAGTGTTGGTATTCTGCGGTTCCTGCGTGTTTGTCATAGTCATGAGAATATTGCCAGAATCGGACATGACGCTTGGTTTTCCCGGCATATGCACGGCATCGTATTGCGAACGTATGCAGACACAGAGCCGAATCGCGAGCGTCATTTACGCAGATGATGTAAAAATAGTGGCATGACGCAATCGCATGTGCTGATTCTTCAACACGTCCCGTGGGAGAAACCGGGGCGCATTTTGGATAGTCTCGACGACTTGGGCATGTCGTATGAAGTGATGAACATCGCCAAAGAGAAAAAGCCCGATCTTCCCGATTTCAGTGACGTCTCCGGCATCGTGATTATGGGCGGCCCCATGGGCGCGCTCGACACCGACAAGTATCCCGGTCTCAAAGCGGAATCCAACTCGTACGCGCCGCCGTCAGCGTCGGCAAACCGTTGCTGGGCGTGTGCCTCGGACATCAGATCATTGCCACCGCGCTGGGCGCGAAACTCAAGAAGGGCAGCGAGCCGGAAATCGGATTCGCGCCGATTAAACGCATCGACAAGCACGACTACTTCTCCATGTGGAACAAGACGTTGGACGTGCTGCACTGGCACAACGACGTGGTGACCCTGCCGGAAGGCGCACAGCCGTTGGCCAAAAGCGCGAAGACGAAGAACCAGGCGTTCCGGTTCGGTTCGGCGCTTGGCCTGCAATTCCACCTGGAGGTCACCCCCACGTTGTTGGACGAGTGGCTGGACGAGCCGTGCATGGTGAAGGATTTGAAGGCCGCCGGCGGTTCGAAATCGCAGCTACGTGACGCCTTCGCCGAATACAATCCGCAGCTGCAGCCGATGGCCGATCAGGTTTTCTCCGGATTCGCGGCCCGGTGCAGCACCTATGCCGCAACGCTGGAGCGCTGATAAGCGTTCTGCCCGCTACACGCCCTACTGAATCGCCAGCTGAGTGCCTTCCGTAGGTGGTTCCTGAGTTCCGTAGGTGGTTAGGTGATGGACCAGTGTTTCGGAAAGGCTGAATTTAAGGCTTTTCTTCGTGCGGTATCCGAAGACAACCACCTACGGAAGCGGAAAACCACCTACGGAATCTTCTAGGGCGTTTTCGTTGCCTACATTCCAAGGTCTCCTGTCTACGTTTCGCATCATGCAGCTGGTGAGCAAGCCCCAAATACGTGTGCGGGAGGCGGTGTTCCGCCGACGCGCTACATTGGTGAGTTATGCCGACTTATGATTTGGGACTTGAACACGTTTCGCTCGCTTTCGCGACCAAGAATATTTTCACCGATGTGACGCAGGGCGTTTTCGAAGGCGACCGCATCGGCATCGTCGGCAAAAACGGCGACGGCAAATCGACATTGCTGCATTTGTTCAAAGGCACGCAGGAGCCGGATTCCGGTCGCGTGACCATGCGCAATGGACTGACGTTCGGCATGCTCGACCAGCGTGACCCGCTCGACGACAACGCCACGGTGCGCGAAGCCGCGTTGGAAGGGCGAGAAGATTACGAGTGGGCCGCGGAAACCAAATCGCGTGAAATCGTCGAAGCGCTGCTCGGCGGCATCAGCCTGGACGCGAAAATCGCTCGCTGTCCGGCGGCCAGCGTCGCCGCGCCGACCTTGCCCGCCTGCTGCTCAAGGATTGGGACATTCTCGCGCTCGACGAGCCCACCAACCACTTGGACGTGGTGACGATCCACTGGCTCGCCGAGCACTTGAAGAACCGTTGGCCGTCCGGCAGGGCGCGCTGCTGCTCGTCACCCACGACCGTTGGTTCCTCGACGAGGTCTGCGAATCGATGTGGGAGGTCCACGACGGCGTGATCGACCCGTTCGAGGGTGGTTACTCCGCCTACATGTTGCAGCGCGTGGAACGCGACCGTCAGGCCGATGTGCGCGAGACGAAGCGCCGCAACCTGGCGCGCAAGGAGCTCGCATGGCTCACCCGCGGCGCCCGCGCGCGTTCCACCAAGCAGAAGTTCCACGTCAAGGCGGCGCGTGAGCTCATCGCCGACGTGCCGCCGGTGCGCAACACGTTGGAGCTGAAGCAGATGGCCACGTCGCGTCTCGGCAAACAGGTGTCGATCTCATCGACGTGACGCAGATCTTCGAACATGCGCAGGGCGAGGCCGATATCGATCCGGATGTGGCGGAAATGGAGGCTTCGGCCTCGCGCGTGGACGTGGTGCCGGCCATGTATGCCGAGCCGCAGGCGCACGGCAGCGTGGAGGTCGCCGTCGACGATCTGACCGATCCGCGGTTGGTGGACGCCGGCGTGCCCGAGGCGCGACAGGCGGCGCAGGCCGCCCGGCAGGCCGAGGAGGAGTCGCACGAGTCG